>Ga0310694_10000209_pt1 | contig 85620 bp, 75 predicted proteins | sample 174DNAGHGhighgp2_FD_203884 | JGI IMG/M metagenome (GOLD analysis project Ga0310694, IMG submission 203884) | Sheep rumen microbial communities from Palmerston North, Manawatu-Wanganui, New Zealand - 1742 DNA GHGhigh gp2 (v2) (version 2) | ecosystem: Host-associated > Mammals > Digestive system...
TGCTGGGTAATGCATGAACAATCCATTATTGACGAAATAATCAATAGTCTGGACACAGGAGATGCGAGAGTCATAAAGATTTCGCTTATGATCGATGAAACCAATTTGCGTAAAAGACTCTCTGCTGACATCGCCAGGGGGATCCGCAGTAACGATGTAATCGACAGAAGTGTTGCAAGAATCAACATGTATCAAATACTTGACACCATAAAAGTGGATACAGTCAATAAGAACGTTTGTGAAATCGTGAGTGAAATACTGACGCTTTGATATCAACAAATTCCGGTTTGTCGGAATGAAACGGATTTGAACCTTCCGGGAAGTACTTCTTTCTCGGAAGGTTTTTGTTTGCCTAAAGCGCACGTATCACCGCCGCATGGCGGTGTATAAGTGCGCTCTTCCGGAAAAAAGAGGCTTCCCCTTGAGGGGAAGCATGGTACGTGCGGGAAGCGCGCGATCTACTTCTGTAACGAAGCGCAGCGAAGTGGATCATCGATAGGTTGACTGATGAGGTGTTGCTTGCGCGAATCCGACACCTCATCCGCCTCGTTCCTCGGCACCTTCCCCTCAAGGGGAAGGCTTTTGGATGCGTTTGAAAACCAACCTTTAGAGAGTCTCTCTTCGGAGCCCTTTTTCGTGCTTTCCGGCTCAGAAGCCGAGCGTGTCGTTGACGAGGATCACGTGGATGCGGTCCTTGTGGCGCGAAAAGCGCGTGATGAGGAACTGGCAGCAGATCGTGTCGGGCGATTTGCAGTTCATGCACGCGCCGGTTTTGGAGCAAGGCGTATTGAGCCCGAAACGCTGCGCGTTGGTCGGCGCGGCGACGCTGCGCGCGCGCTTCATGGCGCCGTCGATATCGTCGCAGACCTTGTTCATGCCGACAATGAAAAGGACATGCTTCGGACCGTTCGCGATGCACGAAACACGGTTTGCATTGCCGTCGATGTTGACGAGCACGCCGTCCTCGGTCATGGCGTTTGCGCTCGACAGAAACCAGTCCGCGTCATATGCCGCGAGCATCGCTTCGCGCGGGTTTTCGAACTTTGCGCGGTCGATAAAGGTATAATTGCCGTCCCTGACCGCGTCGACAAGCCCGATCTCATGCGCGCTCATAGCGCCGCCCATCGTGACTGAGCTCCCCTCGGGGATCAGCGAAAGTGCAATGCGCCTTGCCTCCTCGCGGTCCTTCGCGTAGTATCCCGTCATATTGCGCGACTGTAATCCCTTGATGACTTTCTCGGCAAGCAGCTCGTTTCGTTTTGTGATATTCGGATCCATATGATGCCTCCTGTTTTTGATGCCTTATTATACCGTGAGAACGGGCACGCATGCAACGATTATTTTTATCATACAAACGGAGCTGTTCAGACATGAATCTCAACAGCTCCGAATGAATTCTCGCTACGCGCCATGAATTGCGCCGATCGGCACATGAATTGACGGCACAGCCGTCATGAAGGCCGGCTCTCCGGACGAAAAACCATCAATTTATCTTTCCTGTCCGAAGAAGTACACCGCGACGGTGCCGGGTCCGGAATGGCAGCCGATGGTCATGCCGATCATGTAGACCTCGATCTCGCCATCGATGTGCTTGAAACGCTCTTCAATCATTTGCTTCACGACGAGCGCGTCCTCCTCGCAGTCGGAATGACTGATAAAGCACCGGCCGGAGTAATTTTCGCCGCCGTCCGCAAGCTCCGCCATTTGATCGACAAGCGCTTTCAATGCGCGCTTTTTGGTGCGCACGCGGTTGTGGATCGCAAGGTGTCCGGGATGGTCCATGCGCATGACGGGGCAGATGCCGAGGAGGTTTCCGATCTTGCCGGCGGCGGGGGAGATGCGTCCGCCGCGTACGTAATAGGTCAGCGTCGTGGAACAAAAGAGATGCTGGATGCGAAGGCGGTTTTTGAGCGCCCAGTCAAAAAGCTCGTCGATCGTCTTGCCCTCGTCGCGCATCCTTGCAAGTGTTTCCATCTGTAAGCCGTAGCCGGACGACGCGCCGCGCGAATCGACGATCAGAAGCTTGCGCTCCGGGAAGCGCTCCTTGACGATCTCCGCGGCGGTCAGCGCGGACTGGAACGTGCCGGACAGTCCGCTCGAAAGCGTGACGTGCAGAATGTCCTTGTTCTCTTCTTCAAAGAGCTTGGTGAAGTATTCAATGTAGGCTTCGGGATTGATCTGGGTCGTCGCACTGACCTGACCCGCGCGGATACGGTCGTAGAATTCCTTGTAGGTCATCGTCTTGCCGAGATCGTCCTTATAGGGAACGCCGTCCATCGAAAAATCGTTGCAAAGAAGGCGGACGTCCATTGCGTCCAGTTTTTCCTGCGTGACGTCGGCGGCGGAGCAGCAGCTTAAGATATAATCGTGCATTTCGGTTCTCCTGTTTTCACATATATTTCTAATCATATTATAAATAACAGCTCTTTGAAAAGGCAATCTATTGGTCGGGTTTCTCTCTCTACCGAATCAAAAAACACGGTAGAATCCGTTTTTGGGACTCTACCGTGCGTGGAAATGCAGTGTTTATGAGGGTTTTCGGATCAGAACTTGCCGCCGTGTCCGCCGTGTGTGCCGCCGGAGGACGAGGTGTGCGTGGAGCTTCCGCCATGGAAGCTGCTTCCGCCGCCGCCCCCGCGCGGTCCGCCGGACGATTCGGTGCGGACAACGTGGACCGAGCGCGAAGTGTTCTTGCCGAGCAGGACGTTGCTGTTTTGCGTCATCACGAACGAATCGGGCTCGAGATAGTCCTCGGCGTTCGTCTGCTTGCTGACGCTGGTGAGCTGCCGCTTCAAACTGCCTGCCGGAATGAAGCCGAACAGCATCCCCGCAATGGCAGAGATGCCGAATGTCAGCCAGTTTACCGGCTTCCAGTTCAGAATGCTTTCGCTGCGCTCCGCAAAGGCGTTGACCGCGCCGTCGACGCTGCCCTCCGGCAGATATGCGTCCACCTCTTTGATGAGCTTTGCGATCCGCTTGTCGGTGAACTTCTCCTTTGCAACGTCGCCGCGCAGTGCAACACCGCTTGCGGTTCCGTTTGCGCCGAGCACAACGGCGTTCCCTTCATAGACCGCACCGCTTGAAAGGTAGTTCTTTGCAAGCGCTTCCGGATCGGCGGCCTCGGCGTCATAGAGGAAGTACAGCGCAACGCCGTGCTCCTCAAAGAGCTGCTTCAGCCGAAGATTGCCGTTGTTTTTGGCTTCGTCCGAAATCGCGCCTTTTGTCAGCACGTGCCCGTAGTCGCTGACGATCTCGATGCACTTGTCCATGTATGCGGTGACCGCTCCTTTCGTATCACCCGCCGAAAGATACGGGTCGACAGCGCGAAGGACCGCGGTGAAGGCGTCGCCCGAGAACTTCGCGTACGCGACCGCGCCGGATGTTTTGACGCTGTATTTGCTTGCGCCGTGTACGAGCACGATGGAATTGACCTCAAAGGTGCGGTTTTCGATAAAGTCGTTTAAGAACGCGTCCACATCGCCGATCGCCGTGTTTTCGATAAAATAGATCCCGACGTCGTACTGGTTCGCGACAGATTCCGCGCGGTCGTTATAGCTTAAAAGCTGACTGTCCGTCCAGCCGTCCACGTAGACGCGGCGGTAATCGTACGGAACGCCTTCGCGCGCAGTCTTGAGAAGATACTCGCAGGCGTCCGCAAACGCGTTGAAGCCGCGGTTGAAATCGTTGCCGGAAAGGTACGGCAAAAACCGATCCTCGAGATACGTCTGAATGCCGTAGTCCGTAAACGCCGTGATCCCGTAGCCGCTGGTGCTGATCCAGAAATCGCGGTCCTCCATCGAGAGGAGCAGCAGAATGCCGTTGCCGTCCCGCGTTACGCCGTTGGCGTCCGGCGCCGCGCCGTAGCCGTAGCCGTTGTAGTCGAAGAAGTCGTCCGCATATGCCTCGGCGGTCTTGTTTCCGAGACTCGACACAGTCGCGACGATCACGTCGCAGCGATAGGTGCTGCCGATCTCCCTGAGCCGCTGCGAGAGCGCTTCCGCCTGATCGTCGGAAAGGAGATGCTCCCGATCGACCAGCGTAGGCTTGCCGCCGTCGGTTCGCGCTATTTCTTCCGGCACGTCGGAGAGATCGTATGCGCCGCTGACGGGCTGAACCTCGGGCTCAAAGACGTCAGAGAAGCCGTGCGTATCGCGGTACTCTTTCAGAATCTCGTCCGTTGTGTTCAGGTACGCAAGCAGCTTGCCTTTCGGATCGCCCTTTATTGCGCGGTACGCGTCGAGGATCGTGCTTTCACAGACGGAATCGGGCAGCGCTTCTTTCGCGACGGAGCCGATCTGCAGGAAATAATAGTAGTCTGCGTTGAAACCGAGCACGAGCGCGTTTTTTTCGGCAACATGCTCCGATGCGAACTGCTCGACATAGGACGGCAGATCCTCGACGTCACTGTAATAGAAATAGTAGACGCCGACGTGGCGGTCGAGCGAGATCATGAATGCGCGCGTATTGAGATCGCTGAGCTCATCTGCGGTCAGAAGACCGTCGTCGACAAACACATATGTCGGTCGTTCGTCTGCCTGTACGGAAAGAACGGGGAAGATCAGCAAAAACGCTATCAGAAGAATCGAGAAAACGCGTTTCACAGACAACCACCTCCGCATCCCATGAAATGCCCCAAAAGGACGAGCCCGCCGAGAATTCCGGCAAAGATCCCGCCATACAGCAGGCGGTACTTCCAAAGCTGCTTTTTGTCGAGCGGAAGATCGCCCACAAGCTTTCCGGTCTGTCCGTTCATGGCGAAGGTATAAAGCTTATCCTGCCATTTCACGTGTAAAAGCCATACCGGGAGCAGCGCGTATTCGCGCTTGTTGTTGCGCTCCGAGACGTTCGTGCCCTCCATGGCAACGCTGTTGAATCCGCCGGTCGTTTGGGAGATCCGGCTGACCATGGACTTATTGAATCGTGTCTTTGCGCGTTTCACACTGATGTCTGCATCTACGTCATAGCGATCGGAGAAATAGCCGGACAGGTACGCCGTTTGAAAATCGACCGCTTCGGAGAAATCGAACGGTTCCAGCGAATCCATCAGCGCGTCGTCCATCTTTTCCGAACCGTCGACCGGAATGCGGTTGAAACGCGCGGTTGCGGCGCGCAGCAGTGCGTAGTTCGAGGTCTCGACATAATCGAAGCTCCCGTCCGTCCATGCGCGCGAGGTCGTGCCCTTATAGCGCGCGCTTACGGAAACGTCGGACGAAAACAGCCAGAACGGAACGTAGATTCCTTTGATCTCCTCGATGTTGGATTCCGAGCGGAACTCCTTCGCGAGCAGCTTCTTTCCGTGCAGGTGCTTGCGGAACGCGTCCTGCGCAGCCTTTTTGTCAAGCTTGAACGGCAGCACGAGGTCCGGCTTCCATTCGCCGGTGAACTGCCGCTTCATGATGACGGTGTTGTCGCAGAACGGACATCTGGCGGAAGCCAGCGTATCGTCGCCGAGCACCTCGCCGCCGCATGCCGCGCAGGTATATACGTTGAGACCGGACGCTTCATCCTTTTCCCAGCGCTCCGCGTCCTTCGACCACGAATCGCTCGATTCATTCTGTGCGTCTTCCTTCAGGAAGCTGTCGTAGTCGATCAGCTCCTGCGGGGAAAACGACGAGTCGCAGTACGGGCAGACGACCTGCTGTGATCCGCTGTCAAACTGCAGGGACGCGCCGCAGGCAGGACATTTGTATTCCAATAATTGCTGTGGCATGAACGCCTCCTTATTCTGAAAATGATAACGGAGGGTGCGGAGCCGTTCCGCACCCTCCGCCTTAGGGGTTCATCTTTGTCCTCAGCCCTCAAAGCGCGCGCCGCATTCGGGGCAGAACTTCGGCGGGTTGTTCGGATCTTCGGGCTTATAGCCGCACTTCGGGCAGATGACTGCCTTCGGCTCGGGCTTTTTCTTGCCGCACTGCGTGCAGAACTTGCCGGTGTTCACCGCGCCGCATTCGCAGGTCCAGGATCCCTGAGGCGCGGGTTTCTTTTCGCCGCACTCGGGGCAGAAATTGCCGGTCGCGGTCGCGCCGCACTTCGGGCACTTCCAGGCGTTGGCTGCCGCAGCCTGCTGCGCCGCCTGCGCTTCTTTCTGCTGCTGGCCCTGCTGGAACAGCGCCGCGGTGGTGCTGCCCATCATGCCGCCTGCCTGACCGACCATGCCCATGCCCATAAAGCCGGTCATGGAGCCGTTCGGGTTGCCTGCCGCGGTCTTCATGGCTTCTGCGCTTGCCTGCGTCATGGTCGCCGCCGCCATCGTCGGATCGCGGTTGATCGCTGCGCGCTGCGCCGCCTTGATCATCTCCGCGTCCTCTTCGGTCAGCGTGATCGGGTTCATGGCGATGGAAACGACCTCAAGACCTCTCTTCTCGCCCCAGAGCTTCGAAAGCTCAACGTTCATCGCCTCGCACAGCTCGGTGGTGTGCGCCGGGACCTGATTCGGACGGACTTCAAGGTCGGAGATCTTCGCCATTGCGGGCTGCAGGGCGTTGACGAACTCGGTCTTAAGCTGCGTGTCGATCTCGCTGCGGAGGTAATCGCCGGAAACGTTGCCGCAGACTTCCGTGTAGAACAGGATCGGGTCGACCATCTTGTAGGAGTATACGCCGTTGCAGCGCAGGCTCACGTCGATGTCGAGGTTGATGTTGCGGTCGACGACGCGGAACATGATCGGGTTCGACGTGCCGAACTTGTTGTCCATGATCTCCTTCGTGTTGAAGTAATACACGCGCTGATCTTTGCCCGTGTCTCCGCCGAAAGTGAAGCGGCGGCCGAAGGTCTTGAACGACTGGAGAATGCTCTGACCGAGATTGCCGGCAAAGATACTCGGTTCGGTCGAGGTGTCGTAAACGAATTCACCGGGTTCCGCACAGACTTCGACGACCTTGCCCTGCTCGACGATGATCATGCACTGACCGTCGGCAACTGCGATGACGGAGCCGTTCGAAATGATGTTGTCGCTGCCCTTCGTGTTGGAGGAGCGGCTGCCCACTCTCTTCTGTCCCTTGGTTACCAGAACGTCCTTCGGAAGCGCTTCGCAGTAGAAAAACTCTTTCCACTGATCGGCAAGAACGGTTGCGCCTGCTGCCAGAGCGGCTTTGATAAGTCCCATAGTATTTCTCCTTTCAAATTGTGACTGTGTTATCGAAAAAAGGGTAAACCTTCAATCGCTTTACATCCGGTCTGTTGAGATGCTTCGACAGACCTGTTTTCAGGATTGCGTCTCCCGCTTCGCCGCGTACGGATCGCGGACCTTTTCGGAATACGGGTTCTTGTTCTCCGGAACGGGGATGCGGTGCGAAAAACCGTAGCGCGCAAACATAACAAGGACCGTTCGCAGGAGTATCAAAAGACCCCACGCGCCGAGCGCGACCCAAAACCACATGAGAGGAAGCCCGACGATCCAGTGCAGCGCAAGCAGGATCCATGCGGGAACCGTCCACAGGATATACATCAGCGCATACCAAAAAAGACACAGGAAAAACCCGCCGCGTTCCTTTTGCTCCATGCCTGCCGCCTCCTTCACCTATATTTCCATTTCTATTATAGCGGATGGATATATAAAATGCAAACTTTATTTTGTTTTACGGCGAAGCTGTGCTATACTGAAGCAAACAGGAGGTGAAAGTATGCTCGACACGCCGCTTTCAAGCTATCTCAACGGGATCATGGATCTTGCCTGCATGTATTCGACGTGGATCGGATACTCGACCGCCGGTGTTTCCGCGTATACCTCGGACGAATGGGAAAAAGCGTTCTGCCGCCATTATCACGTCAGGGATTTCACACCGGTCCTTATTCAGGAGACCTTCTATCAATCGCTCGTGCGGTGGCTCGGAGCGTCCGAGCTGCAGACGACAAAAAAGGTTACGGAGCTCTTCATCCGCCGCCTCGGCGAACCCATCGCGGTTTATCGTGCCGCGGATGAGAAAAAACTCATCGACAAACTCAGCAGCTGCAACGGCGGAATCGGCGCCTACTATTTCACCGAAGACGTCTTTTTCGTCGCCTTCCGTACCCACGTTCTCGCCTTTATCATGGGAAATTTTGAGTAAACAGGGAGAAACCGCATGCAGATCACGATATTTGACGAACAAAAACAGGCGATCGTGTTCGATCTTAAAACGTTAGATGCGTACAGCGAAGTCTTTTGCACCGCGCATGATGCGTTCCATTATAAAGCGGGTTCCTTCGCCGAAAAGCATATTCACGGCGTTTCTGATCGAACGCCTCGGCGCCGCGGCATTTCTGGAACAAATCTACAAGCCGAAAGCGTCCCTTGCCGAAAAGATAAAGCAGGTATTTCATGAGACGCCGGAAGAATTTGAAAAAGACTTTATAAACTGGGTCAGATCAAGGTGACCTCATCCGTCGCCTGACGGCGCCACCTTCCCCATGCTATGGCAGGGGAAGGCTTTTGGGTTCGCGCACACAGAGGCTTCTCCCCCTATAGGGTGGAGAAGCTGTCGATGGTACGCGCGGGAAGCGCGCGATCTATCGCTGTAACGAAATGGAACAGCGTAAGTTGACTGATGAGGGGGATGTGCTCACGTAAGCATCATCTCATCCGCCTCGTTCCTCGGCACCTTCCCCATGCTGTGGCAGGGGAAGGCTTTTGGGTTCGCGCACACAGAGGCTTCTCCCCCTATAGGGTGGAGAAGCTCCGCGAAGCGGTGACGAGGAGGTCATTCCATATGCAATTGAATGTGGTTCGCGATATCCTCGCAAACTGCGTTGAACTGCCTGTTGATCTGTAAATTCGTGTATCGTAAAACCGTGATGCCGTGTTCCTTCAGCCAAGCGTCGCGTTTTTGATCGTTTGAAACGCGTCTTCCGATAAAAATGCTGCGATCCGTCAAGTTCAATGGCGATCTTAGCGGATGCGATAAAGAAGTCCACGATATAATTACCAAGGGCTTTTTGACGATTGACGGTAACGGGAAGCGACGTCAGAAAATCGTACCACAAATGACGTTCTTCCTTCGTCATTTGTTTTCTGAGCAGTCTTGCGTTTTGCAGCAGACGGTCCTTCTTTTCCATTTACCGTTCCTTTCGGTTTCTATCACAAGGTGACCTCATCCGCCTCGTTCCTCGGCACCTTCCCCATCGAGGGGAAGGCTTTTGGGTTCGCGCACACAGAGGCTTCTCCCCCTATAGGGTGGAGAAGCTCCGCGAAGCGGTGATGAGGGGGTTACTTCCCTAAGAGCCGGAAGAGTTCCTGCGCCTCCGCAGCGGAGAGGGGCTTATCGGAGATCATGCGATAAAGATACTGAAAGATCGCGTCAAACGGGGGCTCGCCGGAAAGATCGACGTGCCGGTCCATCCAATGCGCGATCGCCATGGAATCGCCGGGGTTCAGAAACGTTTCCGGGTGCACGCCGTCCAATAGCTCGCGGAGCTTTCGAAGCTCCAGATCGGTTTCCGATTCGGTCGAAAACCGTCCTGCGGGCTTCGGAACGGGCGTTGCCTTTTTCCGGTATGGGCGCACGTCGCGCGGGTCGGGTCCGAAATCACAAAGCAGCTCGCGATACAGCCGATAGCATGCGAGCGCGTCGCACAGCGCGTCATGGTGATTCTCGAGGGGGATATCGAACGCGGCGCAGAGCGTATCGAGCCGGTAGCTTCCGTAGGTCTCACGGGAAAAGCGCCTGCGCGCCATCTGCACGGTGCAGCAGTAGGTGATCTCCGGGACTGGGATGCCGTAGCGCTCAAGCGTCGCGCAGATGGTGCCGAGGTCGAACGCGGCGTTGTGCGCAACGATCACGGAATCGGTGAAATATCCCGCGATTTTCGGCCACAGCGCCGGAAGATTCGGCGCGCCGATCACATCCGCGGGCGTGATGCCGTGGATCGAGATGTTCATGGGGTCGAACGGGACCTCCGGGTCGACAAGATGCGATTCGGTTTTGATGATGTCGTCATACTCCACGACGACGATGCCGATCTGACAGATCGCTGCGTCCCTGCCGTTCGGAGTCTCCACGTCAATTGCGACGATGCGTGTTTCTTTCGTTTCCATAGGCATATTATAACAGAGTTGAAGGCGCTTCGCAACGATTGTGAAATTGCGGAAACAATCGCCTCGCCTTGCTTGCGTTTTCGGCGTATCTATGGTATAAATTATTCTATCTTAGTATAGGGGTACAATTGTTTCCGATGGAAAAAACAAAGAAAAAAGGACCGGGCATCAAATACCTGAAGCCGTGTGTAAAGGGCTACGTGCTTCCGTCGATACTGACGCCGGTGCTGATCATCTTTGAGGTCGCGCTCGAGGTATTCATCCCGCTTCTGATGGCGGCGATTGTCGACGGCGGACTGTATCACAGGGATCAGTATCAGTTGCAGGGGTTCATTTCCCGTCTGCCGTACCACAACGATCTGCAGTTCGTGCTGTGGGTCGGCGGATTGATGGCGCTTGCGTCGCTTCTGTCGCTTCTTTGCGGGTCGCTTGCGGCGCGTACGTCGGCGGTGGCGTCGATGGGCTTTGCGAAGAACCTGCGGCAGAAGATCTTCGACAAGATCCTCTCGTTCTCGTTCAAGAACACCGACAAGTTCCGCACGTCGTCGCTCATCATGCGCGTGACGACGGACGTGAACAACATGCAGAACACGTATCAGCAGATCATCCGCATCATGGTCCGCGCGCCGATCATGATGGTGCTTGCCGCCATCATGGCGTTCCGCATCAACGTGGAGCTCTCCTTCATCTTCATCGTCGCGATCCCATTGACCCTCGGGCCGATGCTTTTGCTCGTTCTCATCGGGCACAAGCGTTTCCGTCTGATGCTCAAAAAATACGACGCCATGAACGGCGCGGTGCAGGAAAACCTGATCGGCGCACGGGTGGTGAAATCCTTTGTGCGCGAGCCGTACGAAAAGGAGAAGTTCCAGAAGAGTGCGGACGACCTGATGAAAACGCAGATCTACGCGCAAAAGCTCTTTTCGCTTGCAAACCCGATCCAGCTGATCGTCATGTGGGGCGCGACGGTCGTGCTCCTGCTCTTGGGCGGTTTTCGCGTCGTGGATCCGAACGGCGCATTGGGCATCGGCGAGCTGACGGGTCTTATGAGCTATTCGACGCAGGTCATTTCCTCGCTGCAGATGGTCTCCATGATCGTCATCATGATGTCGCTGACCCGCGCGTCGCTGGACCGCATCAACGAGGTCTTTGAGGAAGAGATCGACATCGACTCCCCGGAAAGCGACCTCGTCGTCGAGACCGGTGAGATCGAGTTCGACCACGTCGATTTCTCGTATTCCGGCAATCCGGAGGTTCTGAACCTCAAGGATATCAACCTGCACATTCTGCCGGGACAGACGGTCGGCGTCATCGGCGGTACGGGCGAGGGCAAATCGACGCTTGTACAGATGATCCCGAGATTATACGACGTCCTTTCGGGCTCCGTTCGCGTGTCGGGACACGACGTGCGCGAATACGGGCTTACCGCGCTTCGCGACGGCGTTTCGATGGTGCTGCAGAAGAACATGCTGTTTTCGGGCAGCATCCGCAACAACATGCGCTGGGGCGATCCTTCTGCGACGGACGAACAGATCCGCGAGGCCTGCCGGATCGCGTGCGCCGACGGGTTCGTCACGGCGTTCCCGGACGGATACGACACCGACCTCGGGCAGGGCGGCTGCAACGTGTCCGGCGGACAGAAGCAGCGGCTTTGCATTGCCCGCGCGCTTCTGAAAAAGCCGAAGATCCTGATCCTCGACGACTCGACAAGCGCGGTCGACACCGCGACGGAAGCAAGGATCCGCGAAGGGCTTTCGAAGCTTACCGATATGACGAAGATTATCATTGCGCAGCGGATCACATCGATCATGAACGCGGATCAGATCGTCGTCATGGAGCACGGCGCGATCGCCGACGTCGGCACGCATGCCGAGCTTCTGCGCCGCAGCGTGATCTATCGCGAGGTCTATGAATCACAGGTACGAGAGGAGGCGAATGCGTAATGCCGCCGGGAGGTTCCCTAAACAGCAAAATGGGCGGAAAGCGCGCCGAAAAGCCGCTGCAGACAATCCTTCGCCTGTTCCGTTACTATAAAAACTGCACCGGTCTTCTGATCATTGCGGTGATCTCGATCCTGCTGTATTCCGCCGCGACGACCGCGACCTACTACATGATGGATCCGATCGTCAAGGTGCTTGAAGACGGTGTGAGTGCCGATATGGCGAAGTATATCGCGCTGATCATTGCGATGGCGGCGCTGTATGTGATCGCCGCGGTGACGAACTTCCTTCTGAACCGGCTCATGCTCTCCTGCTCGGCGCGCGTGCTGTGTGCGGTACGCAAGGAGATGTTCAATAAGATGCAGTCGCTTCCGATCTCGTTCTTCGACGGGCATACGCACGGCGAGCTCATGAGCTACTACACCAACGATACCGACGCGATCCGTGAGCTCTTACACCATTCGATCACGCAGATGCTGATCTCAGTCACGTCGCTTGTCGCCTACATCGGCATGATGTTCTATCTGTCGATCCCGCTGTTTCTGATCGTGATCGTGATGGGCGTGTGCATCTTCTACGTCGTGCGCGCCGTCGGCGGCAGAAGCCGCAAGAACTTCGTGAAGCAGCAGCGCGTGGTCGCGACGGTCAACGGATACGTCGAGGAGATGATGGAGGGACAGAAGGTCGTCAAGGTCTTCAACCACGAAGCCGCGGCGGAATCGGGCTTCAAGGTGCACAACGACGAGCTCTGCCATGTCGCGACAAACGCGAATACGTACGCGAACATCATGGGCCCGCTGATGAACAACCTGAGCCACATCTTCTATGCCATCACATGCACCGTGGGCGTGCTGCTCGCGACGCCGGTCCCGGGCAAGGACTTCCTGCTTGCGGGCACATGGTTTGAAACGCATCAGGAATTACTCGTACAGGGCGGCGTACTGATCGCGTTTTTACAGCTCATCCGGCAGTTTGCAAACCGCATCTCCCAGATCTCGCAGCAGTTTAACTCGATCCTTTTGGCACTTGCTGGCGCGGAGCGCATCTTTGCGCTCATCGACATGCCTGCCGAGGTCGACGAGGGCACAGTCACGCTGGTCCGCGTCGAAGAAAAGAACGGCGAGCTCAAAGAGACCGACCGCCGCACCGGGCATTGGGCGTGGAAGCGCGACGGCGCGCTGATCCCGCTGCGCGGCGAAGTGGTCTTTGACAACGTCGATTTCTCCTACGACGGCAAAAAGCAGGTCCTGACCGACGTGTCGCTGTACGCCAATCCGGGACAGAAGATCGCGTTCGTCGGCTCCACCGGCGCGGGCAAAACGACGATCACGAACCTCATAAACCGCTTCTACGACATCGCGGACGGCACGATCACCTACGACGGCATCCCCGTGCGCGAGATCAAAAAGAGCGCGCTGCGAAGCTCGCTCGGCATGGTGCTGCAGGACACGCACCTCTTTTCCGGCACGGTCATGGAAAACATCCGCTACGGGCGGCTCGACGCGACCGACGAGGAGTGCATCAAAGCCGCGAAGATCGCAAACGCGGACTTCTTTATCACGCATCTGCCGGACGGCTACAACACGCAGCTCGTCGCCGACGGCGCGAACCTTTCGCAGGGACAACGGCAGCTTCTGGCAATCGCAAGAGCGGCAGTCAGTGATCCGCCGGTGCTGATCCTCGACGAAGCGACAAGCTCCATCGACACCCGTACCGAGAAGCACATCGAAAAGGGTATGGACGCGCTGATGAAGGGACGCACCGTGTTCGTCATCGCGCACCGCCTTTCCACGGTTCGCAATTCCGACTGCATCATGGTGCTCGAGAACGGCCGCATCATCGAGCGCGGCGACCACGATGCGCTGCTCAAAGAGCGCGGCAAGTATTACGAGCTGTGCACAGGCACAAGCGAACTGAGCTGAAGAAAGCGGACCGGAGGGTCCGCTTTCTTTCGCAGTGAAATATGCTGCGCATGTGAAATGTCCTTTGGACGTGAAATATGCCTGCGGCATGTGAAATATTCCCTGCGGGAATGTTCAGGAAGATTCTCCTCCGGAGAATCATGTATACAGAGCCTTCTCCCCTCAGGTGGGGAAGGTGGCGCCGTCAGGCGACGGATGAGGGGGGTATATTATTCAGCTACATACCAATGAATTTATTTACACCCATAACACTAATATTTCGCAACCGCATGGTAAAATACGGTCGAAAGAGAGGGGAATACCATGAAAAAAGTCTGTTTATTCCTGCTTGCCGCGCTTTTGCTGTGCGGCTTGTTTGCGTGCAAGCCGACAGATCCGGAAGGGGAAACCGAAGCGCTGAGCGCGTCGGAGGAGGATGCAAACGGTTCGCAGCCGCATGAAATGCCTGAAGTCACATATGCGGAGCAGGCGATGACGCGGTGGGAAAGTACGCGGGAAAACAGTCCGCAAAGTTTTTTCTTTTCGTCGGACGGGACGGCGATGCTGAATGCTAACGTGCAGATGCGGCTGACGGAACGCGACGGAGCATATACGGTACAAATCCTGCTGGGGGATGAACCGTACGGGACCATGCGCCCCGCGTTCCGTGCCGGAACGGTGCGTCTTCTAACGGACGGGGAAATGCTGAAGATCGTCATTGCCGATGATCCGTATGGGGTCCTGGCGTTTGAGATCACAGACAAAACGTTTCAAAAGGCAGGGACGATTTCCGAACAGCCGCAGGTCTGGTTCAACGATACCCCGCTGCTTTCGGAAAGCATGCAGCCGGGGACATATTGGGAGAAATATACGCGGCAACCGGAAGAAAAGGGCTGCTGGATCGCCGTAACCGACGACCTCAGAATGCACGGCACAGTCACCGCTCCTTTGATGGAAGAGAACAGCAGGGATGTCGCATTTTCCGTTATGACCGACAGCGCTCGGTACGCGTTTCTTTCAAACGAAACGATGACGCCGGACGGTGAAAAAGAGTTGTTGTTTTACGGAAACAGTCGGGCGGTCATCGACGGAGGCCATGACAGAACCGAGTTTGCCGTGCTTCGGCTTGAAGCGATCTATGATCCGCAGGAGCTTTCCGGAAAAGGGTATCTGACCCTTTGCCGTGAAACGGACAGAGCGGAAGACACGCTTTTCTCGTTTCAGCTCGGCGCGAACGTTGATACCGTGATCCGGGTGCTGACCGGCGACGGGTGGACGGACGAAACGGCGAAGGTCGCGGAATTGGACCCGCTGCTCAATGGATGCGCCGTGCGATTGGTGAAGGACGGAAAAACACTGTTCGGACTTTGGTCGGAACAGAGCACGCTGTTCGGAAATGAGCCGACCCTGGAGGCGTTTGTCCTCTATGATAAGGACGGATCCGTTCTGTCATGGTGCGGACGCAGACCGATCGAACGCGCCGCCGCCGAAGCGTTCACAAAGACGGAATCGTACGAGTTTTCGGCAAATTATTTCTACTGGAGTACGCGGCTTCCGACGGACGGATATATCACAGAGCTCTATTTTCTGGATGAGGGCAGCATCGCGATCTATAGGGAACCGATGGATCATTCGAATGGCGGCGGTGCCGTGTTCAAAATCATCCGTGTGATCGCATAAATACGGAAAGCAACGAGGACGGGCGACCGTCCTCTTTGCTTTCATGCGCCGAAGGCGCAATTCCTGTGCGAAGCGCGCTTCATGACCGAAAGGTCAATTCATGCCGCGGACAATTCATAATAAACCGCATACTTGCTGATTTATTTACACCCATGACGCAAAAACTTCGCAACTGCATGGTAGAATACGGTCGAAAGAGAGGGGGATTCCATGAAAAAAGTCTGTTTATTCCTGCTCGCTGCGCTTTTGCTGTGCGGCTTGTTTGCGTGTAAGCCCGTCATTCCGGCAGAGAAAAACGAAGCGTCGACCGCGCCGTCGGAACCGGCACAGACCGCTGTATCGGAGCAAACGGAAGACCCCGTATTCTCCGAAGAACGCGCAAGACCGCTGTCGCTGACGGCGGACGCCGACACGATGTGGATGGACAGCTATTCGTTTATCATTTCGGTGTATGCGAACGGAACGGCTGACCTGTTCACCCGAAACGAACAGCTGTGGCTGACCGAAAGCGGCGATTCCTATCTGTTGGAGACGCGCATGTATCGCACGCCGTTCGACGAAGAACCGGCGTATCGCTTTCCTGCGGGCGAGCTGCGGTTTTTGACCGACGGAGACGCTCTGAAGGTCGAGGTGCTTTCCGATCCGCTCGGCATCCTCGCAAATGTGCAGGCGGATGGACGGCTTCTGAAAAAGCAGGACAAGCCGTACGGATATGCGCAGAACCGTTCAATGGTCCCGCAGGAGCCGAATACCAAATGGTACACGCGCTTCGAAATGGCGGAACGAAGCTATGCGTGGCTGAACCTGACCGTCGGCGACGACATTTCCTATACCGGAACGCTGTCCCTGCCGGACGGGACGAAAAAGAACGTCGCGTTGCTGGGATGCTGGTATAGCTTCGCAATCGTAGAGGAGCGTGACGGCGCGGCAGAGCTGCTTTTTTACGGGGAGCGGACAAATTGGAGGGATTCCGACGACTGGTATGCGCCGCGGATGAATCTGGTGCGGTTTGATCTCGAAGCACTGTACGACCCGCTCGGACTGTGCGGCATGGAGAACTTTGATCTGGTTCGTGCGGAGGAGTTTGACAACGTGTACGCGGAGCACGGTTCGTTGGAAGCGCTGCGGTATATGCCCGGCGTCAATCTGGACGCCGTGGTACTCACGCTGGCCCGTGACGGCTGGATGGACAAAACGGAGACGCTTGATTCCGAATTGGACGGATGGTTTAAGCTTCTGATAAAGGACGGACAGTCGCTTGTAATCTATTACGAAATAGACTTCACGCCGTACGGCGACGAAGACTACCCGAGCGCGTATGCACTGTACGACGCGGACGGCACGGTGCTGGATTGGAGCGGCTCGCGCCCGATCGACCATGCGGCCGCCGATGCCTACACGCTGCAACCGGGCGTATATTTCGGCAGCCTTGTTCCGACCGGGACAATAGGAATGGACGTTGCGGAGGACGATTACGCGTATTTCACGGACGACGGACGGATCGCGGTCGAAACCTTCTGGCACGAGGGCGGCGACGGTGACGAGGATTTTCAGATTGTCAAAGTGATCCCATAAGTACGGCAATGCAAAACAGGACGGCGCGAACCGTCCTGTTTTGCTTTAGCGTGAAATATGCTGCGCATGTGAAATGTCCTTCGGACGTGAAATATGCCTGCGGCATGTGAAATATTCCCTGCGGGAATGTTCAGGAAGATTCTCCTCCGGAGAATCGAACGGATGATGCCTTCTCCTTCGAGGAGAAGGTGACGTTAGGCGGTTGAGGTGTCAAATGAATTGGCTTTGCCATGAATTGTCCTACGGTCATGAATTGCGCCTTGCGGCGCATGAATTGACAACGGCGTTGTCATTGCGGTAGGGACGGGCATTGCCCGTCCGTTCCTTATCTTGCCCTCCCTGTGCAAGGGAGGAAATGGCAGCGCGTGACGATCCGTAGGACGGCGTACATTTAAAACATATCATTCTGAGGAGCGTTGAACGACGAAGAATCTTTAAGATCCTTCGGCTCTGCCTCAGGATGACACATCAAGTATAAGATGTTACGGTGTAGTAGCGGAGGCTGACCCCGGCCTCCTGCCGGTTCAATTGCATATACGCGAAAACGCTTCAGAACCGTTCCCCGATCATGGCGATCAGCGCGTCCTTGTCCACGCCGAGAGCTTTCGCGTCCGAGACAAGCGCGTCGACGGCGGTGGAAAGCCGTTCGTCCACCTTGGTTTGCCGATGCGCGTCGTTCAAGGGCGCGACAAAGCAGCCGCTGCCCGCGCGCGTCAGAAGATATCCGTCGCGCTCCAGCATCTCCCACGCGCTGCGCACCGTGATCATGGAAACGCCGAGCTCCTTACTGACCGTTCGGATCGGCGGCAGCGGCGTGCCGGGGGAAAGCGCTCCCGAAAGCACGTCGCTTGCGATCTGGTCGTATAGCTGCCGGTAGATCGGCGTTTTATCGTTCGGGTTGACGGACAGGTTCATGCAACGCTGACCTTTTCGTAGCGTTTCACAGAAATCTTCGTCGCAAGCAGCGTGCAGACGACGTAGAGGAGAAGCCCCGCACCGAAGAGGATTGCCTGCACGGTCAGAGCCTCGGCCGTCTTCGGCATGCAGTCGACGTTCTCATGGAGAAAGCGGAAGAACGCAATATCCAAGTTGCTGTCCGCGATCGCATGGGACGCGATCATCAGCCCTTCGCAGGGGATGAGCCAGAGCCAGATGCCGACCGCGCTCTTTAAGAACGCCGAGCCCGCCTTGTAGCCGGTCTTATAGAAGCTCGGCAGGAAGATCAGATTGAAGATCGCATACAGCACGAGCGCAAAGGCAATGAGGGAGAGACTGTGGTCCGTGCCGCCGCCGTTCGTTTCCGGCATGGCGACGAGCGCGAACGCGCACATACCCGCCATGAGCACGATGTCGATCATCTCGATGATGACGACAAACCAGACGCGCGCCTTGACCGTCTGCGCCTTGCTGACCGGAAGCATCGCAGTGTACATCGCGTCGCCGTTTTCACGCGCCTGCTGGAAGCAGAAGAAGATCCCGTTGCAGACGAAGAAGCACGAAACGAGGTACGGATAGTTCGGAATGAGCAGCATCAGGATCAGCGCAAGATAGATGAACAGCGCAGGATGCACACAGAGCTTGAATTCTTTACTGAGCAGCGCTTTCATGACCGTCCTCCTTTTCCGTGTAGATCATAATGGATTCCATGTCCGCCGGAGCGACCTTGAGTCCCTCGGCGTGTTCCGCGTCCTCCGCGCGCATCAATCCCGTGAAGCCGAACGCGTGCGCGCGGTAACCGATGAGCCGATCGCGGAACTGTTCGAGTTGTTCCGCCTCGCCGGAAACGAGCCGGTATGCGTCCCTGAAACTGTCGGCGTCGGTCGAAACGACGACCCGTCCGCCTTTGATGTAAGTAATGTAGTCCGCGCACTTTTCGAGGTCCGAAATGATGTGCGTCGAGAAGAGGATGCTGTGCTCGCCGTCCTCAATGATGCTGCGGAAGATGTCTAAAAGCTCGTCGCGGGAGACGGGATCCAGCCCGCTTGTCGGCTCGTCAAGAATCAGAAGCTTTGCCCTATGCGAGAGCGCAAGCGCGAGCGCAAACTTGACCCGCATGCCCTGACTGAGCTCGGAAACCTTCTTCTCCGGATCGAGCGAAAAACGCCGAAGAAGCGATTGATACGTGTCCTCGTCCCAGTCCGGATAGAACTGCTTCGTGACCGCCGCGATCGCCTTCAGCTTCTTGCGCTTGTAATAGTTGAATTCGCCGAGCACCAGACCGATGCGTTTTTTGCAGGCGGTCTCGTTCGCCCAAAGGTCCTCTCCCTCGAACAGCACCGTGCCGCCGTCCGCGTGGACGAGGTTCAGCACCGACTTGATCGTCGTCGTCTTGCCGGCGCCGTTGCGCCCGATAAAGCCCATGATGCTGCCTTCCTCCACGTCGAAGCTGACGCCGTCCAGAAGGAAGCCCGGGTATTTCTTTCGGAGCTCGCTGATTTCGAGAATCTTCATATGCCCTCCTGTAAATTGTGCTTACTGTGCATACACAATTATAACGCTTTATTCACGCTTGTCAAGAGGGAAATACGCAATCCCGAAAAAATATTTTCAAAATTGATCAAGGTGTGATATACTGCAAACAAATCATCCGTCAAGGCGTGATATACTGCATACAAACAAAAGATAAAGGAGATATCTCAATATGAAACGCATCCTCCCGATCCTGCTTGCCGCGCTGTTCCTGCTGTCTGCGGGCTGCGGGCTGAAAGCACCCGAAACGACGACTCCCGAAAACGCGCCCGAATCGATCGCGGAAACCGAACCCGAAGCGCCGGTCGTAACGGAAGAGCCGACCGAGCCGGAAGCGCCGCAGGCGCAGGGCGATCTGGTCTTTGATACGGTGACGCTGTTCGGCGAACCGATCAGCAGCGATATGATCAAGGATTACGACCTCGTGCTCGTCAATTTCTGGGCGGATTGGTGCGGCTGGTGCGTCTATGAGATGCCGGAACTTGAACGCATCCATCAGGAATATCCGAACATTCTGATGCTCGGCGTGCTGACGTTCCCGGACAGCATGGATGATTCGCTTCAGATTCTGAAGGAGAACAACATTACGTTTTTGACGCTGGAGCCCGCTGGAACGCTCGTCGAAATGGCAAACGGTCTCAATGCGTTCCCCACGACGATGTTCTTTGACCGCAACGGCAACAGCGTCGGCGAACCGGTCGTCGGCGCGCAGGACTATGACGGGTGGAAAACGACCGTAGAAGGGCTGCTGCCGTGAAGCGGTCCGTTCGCATCTGCATATTCACCGTGCTCGCGCTTGCGGGCACGGCTTTTCTGCTGTACGGAATCTACGCGGGGCAGGTCGCGTCCGTTCTCATAAAAGCAACGCATATCTGTCTGGAGTGTATCGGCATTGGATAAGGCAAAGCGCGTCAAAGGCGAATGGAAACGGCTGACCGTGCAGGCGGCGGCGTTCCTTCTGCAAAACCCCAAACTCAACCGGTTCTTTCTCGGCACGATCGAACAGGGCAAAACAAAGTCCGTCTGCGTGCCGGGACTGAACTGCTATTCGTGTCCCGCGGCGATCGGCGCGTGCCCGATCGGCTCCTTGCAGGCGTCAATCTCCGGCGGTTATAAAAAGATCGCGTTTCCGTTCTACGTGCTCGGCTTTCTCGTGCTCTTCGGGCTGACGCTCGGGCGGTGGATCTGCGGCTGGCTCTGTCCGTTCGGGTGGGTGCAGGACCTGATCTATAAGGTCCCGTTTTTCAAAAAGATCCGCACGTTTCCGTACGAACGGGTGCTTCGATGGCTGAAATACGCCGTGCTCGGCGTGCTGGTGATCGGTATGCCGCTGTATTCCGCTTTGAAGGGCGTGCTTGTGCCGTGGTTCTGTAAGCTCATTTGCCCGTCCGGCACGCTGTTCGGCGGGATCCCGCTTGTGCTCACGAATCCGAATTTACAGGGGCAGATCGGCTTTGCGTTCTGGTGGAAGATCGGCGTACTCCTTGCAATCCTTCTGCTGTCGCTTCTCATCTCGCGCCCGTTCTGCCGGTATCTCTGCCCGCTCGGCGCGATCTACGGATGCTTCAACCGCATCGCGCTCGTGCATCTCGATTACAAATCCGAGACCTGCGTAACCTGCGGCAGATGCGAAACGGTCTGCCCGATGGGCATTGATCCGATCAAGCAATTCAACTCCGCGGAGTGCATCCGCTGCGGACGGTGCGCGCGCGCCTGTCCGAAGGACTCGTTACACGTGCGGTTCGGACTTCGGGGAAAATGACGGTACATAATTACACCTCATCAGTCAGCTGACGCTGACAGCTTCCCCTCGAGGGGAAGCCTCCGATCCTTTCCTTCTCCCTGAGGAGAAGAGATGGCGACGCGCGATGGTACGCGCGGGAAGCGCGCGATCTGCCTCTGTAACGAAGTGGAAGCGGAGTGGGCGTCGGTCGTCCGTTTCGCTTTTTGGCGGACGGGCAATGCCCGTCGCTGCAACGAAATGACCTTACGGTCATGAATAGCGCTTCGCGCATGAATTGTCCTTACGGACATGAATGCGGGAACGGGGCACCGAGGACGTCGCCCCCTGCACCGGCATGAATTGCGGCGGAGCCGCATGAACAGAATCTCACAAAAAGTCCACAAAAGAGCCCTTGCAAAAATCAAAAAGTGTGATAGGATAACAAACGAAGAACAGGCGGGATATCCCCGCAGGAAAGAAGGACAGATATGACAAAGATCGATATTTTCAGCGGTTTCCTGGGCGCAGGAAAGACCACGCTCATCAAAAAGCTGATCGCGGACGGCTTCAACGGTGAAAAGCTCGTCCTCATTGAAAACGAATTCGGCGAGATCGGCATCGACGGCGCATTTTTGCAGGAAGCGGGCATTGAGATCACGGAAATGAATTCCGGCTGCATCTGCTGTTCGCTTGTCGGCGACTTTTCCGAAGCGCTCAAAAAGGTTCTCGAACAGTTCCATCCGGACCGTATCCTCATCGAGCCGTCCGGCGTCGGCAAACTTTCGGACGTCAAGCGTGCGGTCAGCGGCGTTCTCAATGATGACGTTGTGATCAACAGCTGCATCGCGGTCGTCGACGCAAAGAAGGCGCGCGTCTACCGCAAGAACTTCGGCGAGTTCTATGTGAACCAGATCGAGGCGGCGGACTGTGTGATTTTAAGCCGTTCGCAGGATGTGAGCGAGGAACGCTTGAAGGAGGTCCTTGACATGGTCCGTGAGCTCAACCCGGAGGCGACGGTCGTTGCCGCGCCGTGGGATCATCTTGCGGGCGAAGATCTCGTAAAGGCGATCGAAAGCCGCGACACGCTGAAAGCGTCCATGGAAGCGCTGAAGGCGGAGCATCATCATCACCACGACGAGGACGAATGCGACGATCCGGAATGCGAATGCCATCACCACCATCACCATGACGAGGATGATGAGGAGGAGCACGAGCATCATCACCATCATCATGACGACGATGACGAGCACGAGCACCATCATCACCACCACGACGAAGACGAATGCGACGATCCGGAATGCGAATGTCATCACCACCATCATGATGATGAGGAGGATGAACACGAGCATCACCATCATCATCACCACCACGGACATGATGCGGACGAGATCTTTGAAAGCTGGGGCATTGAGACCATGCACCGCTTTACCGAGGACGAGCTCAAAGAAAAGCTCGGCAAGCTCGACGACGAAGCGACCTACGGCGTTGTGCTTCGCGCAAAGGGCGTCGTGCCTGCCGCGGACGGCGAACAGTGGATCCACTTTGACCATGTTCCGGGCGAGATCGAGATCAGAAGAGGCAGCGCGGGCGTGATCGGGCGGCTTTGCGTGATCGGTTCGAAGATGCACGAGGACGCTTTGAAAGCGCTCTTTACGGAGTAACCGCCATGATGCTTCCGGTATTCCTGTTTACGGGATTTTTAGACAGCGGCAAAACGACGTTTTTGCAGTCGATGCTCGAGGATCCCGGCTTCAACGAGGGACAGCGCACGCTCGTCATCCTTTGCGAAGAGGGTGAGGAGGAGCTTGATCCGAAGCGCTTTTCGATCAACAACGTCACGATCCACACGGTTGCGGACCAGTCCGAGCTGACCCAGGGAAACATGATCCTGTGGGGGCGCAAGGCGGCGGCGTCGCGCATCATGATCGAGTACAACGGCATGTGGCAGATGAACGATCTGTTCGATCGCCTGCCCGAAAACTGGGGCATCGCGCAGGAAACGATGCTGGTCGACGCGTCGACGATCGGCGCGTTCAACCAGAACATGCGGCAGCTTGTCGTGGACAAGCTGAACACTGCCGAGCTCGTCATCTTCACGCGCGTCGAGCCCGAGCAGGACAAAATGGAGCTGCATAAGCTTGTGCGCGGCGTATCGCGCGGGGCGCAGATCGTTTACGATCTCACCGACGGAACAAGCGTCGAGGACGACATCGAAGACCCGCTCCCGTTCGACATCAACGCCGACATCATCGAGATCGCGGATCGCGACTATGCGCTCTTTTATCGCGATCTCGTCGACGAACCTGCAAAGTACGAGGGCAAGACCGTGCGCTATAAGGGGCTTTGCGCCAACAACATGCGCATGCCGAAGGATACGTTCCTTGCGGGACGCCATATCATGACCTGCTGCGAGGCGGATATCGCCTACTGCCCGCTCGTGTGCAAGTGGGACCGCGCAAAGTCCGTCAAGCACAAGGGCTGGGGTATCGTGGAAGGTCGGATCAACGAGAAGTTCTCGAACATCTACGGCAAAAAAGGACCGATCATTACGGTGCATGCCTTCGAACCCGCCGACCAGCCCGAACAGCCGGTCGCAACGTTCTATTGATTCAGTCTGTCGAATAATCTGAAAACTTGTCGTCCTGAGGAACATTTATGTGACGAAGGATCTTGTAAAACAGGGGGATTTACTGCCTTTTTTCAAAAGATTCTTCGTCGACTGTGTCTCCTCAGAATGACATAAACGGAACACAAAAAGCGCTTCCTTCGCGGGAAGCGCTTTTCTCATTTACGGGGTTTTTGCTGCGGGTTCAGTTCACATGCAGCGTGATCGCGTACTGCGGATATTCGGTCTCCGCATGCTTGTAATTCCAACCGCAGACACCGCGTTCGCTCCATACGGTTTCGCCGTAATCCGGATTCAATACGCCGAGCGGGTTATGATCATAATCGTACGGCTTGATCGATTCATATGCGCGCAACGTCGGCGCCAGCGTGATCGTTTTGATCGATTTCAGCATATCGTACGGGACTCCCGAGATCCCGCGGGAGGTGAACAGCAGGGTACCGTCCTCCTCCGCAACGCACTGATACGAGTCAAAATACCATGAACCGCTTTCACCGTTGAGCAGCACCGTGAATTCCAGCGACTTCGCGAACGCTTCGCGCTCACCCAGCGTCCACGCTTCCGGCACGGTTATGCGGATCTTGAGATTCCGGATGCCGAGCGCGTCCATTTCGATCTCTTCCGCAACCATTTTGAGTCCGTCCGTTGAGACGCGGTATTTCGAGAACCAGACACGGTCATCCGCATAGTTGTCGTCCGGATCGCCGAAATCAACGTCGAAGTTACTGACGGTCACCGTCTCCGCGCCCCAGACTACGGACGTGTCGTCTGCGGCAAGACCGGTCGATCCAATGTTCTGATACGCTTTCATATTGACCGTGATCGTGCCGATCTGCGCGTTATAGAGCTCGGTATCCGGGACGATATTGCCGTCGCCGCGGTCTTCCTCGATGACCCTGACGATATAGTAGACCTTCGCCGTGAGATAGCCGTCGGCGTCAAGGTACTTTTCGTAGTCGCACGGGTACATCTCGGCAGCCGCCATCAGACCGTTCTGTTCGAGATACGCGCGGTTTTCCGTATCGACCGCCTGCTGTTGTTCCTCTGTTTGGTTTTCGACCAGAAGTCCCAGTTCATCCAGATGATCCAGATATCCGTCGATCGAGGAGGTCAGGTCGATCATGCCGCCGAAACGTTTGCCGTCCGGCATCTCGTACATGATCCAGCTTTCCGGCCATTCATACAACGTCTTTTCGCCGGAAAGATATTCCTCGCCCGGGCCGCCCTCGTACAGTCCCCATACCGCGTAGGGATCAACGGGAACCGCCATGGTGCGGCTGCCGGTCCATTGTTCTAAAAGATACAGACCGGAGAGCCCGTTCAGCCGGATAGACTGATACAGCGTCTCGCCGTCGAACATGGCTTCACCGAGCGCGACGTCACAGTTCTCGTGCAGAAATGCCGAGACCTTCATCGCGCCTTCGCTGTTGACCGCCTCGGAATCGGTGCGGTCGATCGGGATCGTCACGACCTCGTCGGTCGCGGCAGGGGATGCGATCAGCGCGTCGAGTTCCGGTACGTCGGGACGCTCGCTCGGGTCGGTGGTCAGGTAGTCTGCGGGACGCGATACGCCGAACCACGAGAAGACCTCCGCTCTTGCCGACGGGATTAAAAGCACCGTGCCGCAAAGAAGCACGAAGCACGCCGCGATCGGCAGCAGGATCTTTGTCCATGCGATGTTCCTTTTCTGTTTCTGCGGCGCTTCCGAAAGGACGGCGCGGCGGATGGATTCTTTGTCGATCAGTTCGTTTTCCGCAAAGGAAAGAATCTGTTCTCTTGTGTTTTTCATAATGCATTCTCCTCTCCGAGACTTGCTCTGAGCTTTCTGCGCATGCGGGCGAGCTTGCTTTTCACGCTTGCCGCCGTCGTGCCCGTTTCCTTTGCAATGTCGCCGAGCTTCATGCCGTATCCGTAGTACAGAATAAACATGCGCTGTGTGTCTGCGGGCTCGCGTTTCAATTGGTCAAGGACGTCGCCGACCGCCGCGCGGTCAAGCGACAGATCCTCTACGGAAATGCTGTCCGGTTCGTCGGAAACGAGTTCAAGCGGGACCGTTTTTCGCTTCGTTCCGGATCGGTAGAAGCCTGCGATCTCATGCTTCAGCGCGGTAAACAGATACGCCTTCGGATCGCGGATCGCGCTGCTGCCTTTTTTCAAAAGCGCACGGTAGAACTGTGCATAGGTGTTCTGCAAAAGATCGTGCGCGTCCTCGAGAGGCGCTTTCAAAAGACAGTATCGCATCAGCTCGCGAAACGTCGCGTCGTATACGGTATTGAATGTTTCGGTTACATCATTCATCAGGGTTTGCTCCTTGGTTTTTCACGGCCGTTCACCTATAAAGACGCACGAACGCGGCAAACGGTATCGCAGAGGAGAGAAATTTCAGACAGCAGCAGAAGCGCTTTGGTTTTGCGGCAGAGGATTTCCTGTTTTCGGTGACGTTTGCGCTTCGCACAAGTGAAACCCACTACGCTGTCGCTTCGTTATATAGATAGATCGAGCGACGACGCACTGCATTGTCCGCGTGTACCGTCGACCCGCCATTTGCAGCAATCGCAACGCTTCTGCACAAAGAGGGCGTCTGTATGTAGGGACGACCATCGGTCGTCCGTTCCGATGCTTCGGCGGACGGATGATATCCATTTCGCCGGCAAGATGCTTGACGGGCTGCCGGGGACGTCAGCCCCTACAGACCGTTGACGCTGCTAAAAAGCCTTCCCCCTTGGTGGGGAAGGTGTCGCCGAAGGTGACGGATGAGGGGATACGCCGAAAAGCGAACGCTTTTCGCGGATCAACTATTTGCTTATGAAAACGGACAGCCGAAGCTGTCCGCTTCTGCTTATCAAAAAAGTCTGCATGACAGAAATAATAACATATCATGAGAAACATAAGCGCGTTGCAGACGCGCGCACGAACGTATCGGAGAACGAGTGGTCGAATAAATCTGTCAAATTCAGCGACATGCGCGGTGAATTTGACTCCATAAAGGACCCGTCGCCCGGTGCAGCTTGTCTGCATAGGCGGGGCCTGCAAACCGGTCTGTTGAAAAACGCGGTTTTTCAGCAGACTGAAACGGACAGCCGAAGCTGTCCGCTGTGTAAACCGGTGATGGGGACTGTTATTCCTCCGGAATCGGGTGGGCGTCGATGTTGAGCGTGACGTTCGTGACCTTCGCAATGTTTTCGGAAGCCGAATAGCGGAGGGTGATATCGAGGGATTTATTCGTTTCTGTATCGCCATTTTGCACCAAATTGAACATATGGACCGTGATCTCCGTATCGGTCGTGTCCGCGACGAGTCCGATGACCGTTTCTCCTGCTTCGATACCGAATGCGGAAATGACGTCCTTCAGCGTCGACGCTTCGGTGATCCCCGCATAGCCAAAGGGCATTGAATACGCGCTGAAACTTCCCGTGAAACCGGCAATGATCGCGTCGTCGAACGGGATGCTTTGATCGGTGCCGTTCGGAGCGATTGTAAGGACAAGCTTCTTCCGGCCGTCGATGATCGAGAACGACAGAACGGTATTGGGTTCTACCGTGTCCATGCTCGTTTCAACGGTAAACCCGAGTTCCTTGAGCTCCTTTACGGTTGTCTGACCGATCACGATCGATTTGCCGTCAACTGTTACGGTTTCGGGGATATTCACGCCGTCGGCAGGCCCGCTGAAATACCAATAGCGCTGCGGATATTCGGGATCCTCCGTGTCCGTCTGCACTTCTGTTTTCGACGCATCGAACAGCGATTCGACGTATGCGGAAGCCATATCGAAACGCTCCTGTAAGATGAACGCCGAATCGTCGGACGCGGAGGTCTCGGGGACTTCGGGGATCGTTGCTTCCGCTGTGCAGCCGAACACGCACACAACAAGAAGAAGTGATAGGATCAAAGCAATTTGTTTTTTCATCTTTTTGTCTCCTAATCGTATTGTCAGAAGATGTTCAAATCTACCGCATTATTTATAATTATATCAAAAAGAGGGGCAAAAAGTCAAACGTGCGCGATCATCCCGAAAAAAACGATCCGGACCCGCGATGGATCCGGACGGTTTTTGCCTGTCGTTTTGAATTGTCTTATCTGCCGCGGCGCTGTGCAAAGCACTCGGAGCAATAGATCGGCTTGTCGTTTCTCGGCTGGAACGGCACCTTGGTGGGCTTGCCGCAGGAGGCGCAGACGGCGTCGAACATCTCGCGGGGCTGCTGTCCGCGCGCGGCGTTCTTGCGTGCTCTCCGGCATTCCGGGCAGCGAACGGGGTCGTTTTTGAAATCGTTCTTTGCATAAAATTCCTGCTCGCCCGCGCTGAAAATAAATTCCTTGCCGCAGTCTCTGCAAACCAGTGTTCTGTCTTCGTACATGATGATTTGGTTCCCTTCGCGATTGGTGAATTTTTGATCTCCGCGTTCGGCTGACCTGGTCTTTGCCCCCACACTCGCCGGCAGGAGGGTTCGCTCATAAGCCGTGCTCCCCACTACTGCCCCTCTCGACGGAATACCGCCGGCCGGACTTACTTCTAAGCCGCACCATGCTCACGGGCGCTTTGGCCCGCTTACGTGGATCGTTTCGCCTGCGACTGGCTTCGACTTGCAACCACAGACCCGAATTCGGACATCCATAACAGTATAAACTATTCTGCCGCAAATGGCAAAGGTTTTTTTCGAGGATTCCGAAACTTTTCTTTCGCTTCGGCGTTCGGCATGAAAAAAGGCGAAGCCGAGCGGCTTCGCCTTTTGTGATCGACTTGGTTCAGTTTTCCGGATGCGCGTCCTTGTAGGCAACCGCCGCCTGCCAGTAGGCGTACAGCGACGAAACCGCGTTCTTTGCAAGCTCGTTGTTTGCATATGCCTGTGAGGTCAGCATTGCATAGACGTACGACATCGCGGAGACGTTCACTTGCGTATGCATGGTGTAAATGTCATTGAAGCAGTTTTCACCTGTGAAAACAAAGATGTTATACGTTTCGCCGAGCAAGTGCGCGGGGATGTTCGCGATCTCCACCGTGTACCGGCCGTCCGATCCGCGCTCGAGATAGGCTTCGTCTTGATAGCCCGGCATCCGCGCCGAAACGTCGCCGTTAAAGCCCGCCGCCGGCGTGAAGTACACCCGGATCGCCGTGTCGCTGTCAAGTACAACCGTGTACGGTGCCTTTACGATATTTTCGTCGTTGAAAACACGGGAGATCGCCTTTTCGGAAAGACTGTCGGCGATGTCATCATAGCCGTACTCGTTGACGGTATAGTACCGATCCATCTCCGCATAGTCGCCGTCTTCGCCGAGCGTCCAGCCCTTCTGCTCCGCAAGGAACGCCTGCACGTAATGGCCGTAGTCCGCGAGCGCGCGGACGAGCGCGACCGTCGTATCGTCGTACTGATCCGCGACCGCTTCGAACGATTGTATGTATTGCGCGATCGAATACGTCTCGGAGACCGTCTGATCGTCGCCGTAATGGAACGTCGCGGTGATCGTGTCCGCCATCTGGATGGACGTCACATAGCAGGTGAATCCGTAGTAGAGCTGATCACTGTTCATCTGTCCCGCGTCGAAATAAACCGGTTCGGCGGAAACCTCGCCCGCGCCGGTGATTTCAAACGTCATATATGTTCCGACGCGTTCCTCATCGGACAATCCGCGCAGATCCATAAAGAAGTTCACGCCGATCTTACCGGAGAGCACGAGGCTGTGCGTCGCAAATTTCGGTTCGCTCACTTCCGCGAGCATCGCTTCGCCGTCTTCGTTCAGGACCACGGTGTAGCCTTCAGAATCGCTGACGAAGTTGGAAGCGCTGCCGCCGTTATCCGATAGTCCGCTGGTGAACGACTCGAGGTACGGGATCTTTTCCATTGTTTCAAAATCTTCAATGGTGTAGACGTTCACACCGATGGACGCTTCGGGATCCAGACCCTCATCGCCGATGGTGATTACACAATCGCCGCCCCAATGCTCGATTGCAACGTTATCGGTTTCGGGAACGTCGCCCCAGGTGTTGTCCCTGACGACGGGAGCGCCGGATACAACGAACGGAGCACTGCTCATCCCGAAGACAACGTACACGCCGCCGCCGTAGAGGACGGCATGGTTTTCGCTGATCTCACCGCCGTACAGGCAGAATTGTCCGACCCCGACATACACGCCGCCGCCGTAGCCGTAGTATTGTTCCTCTGTAGCGGCCAGGTTCCCGGTGATCACGCCGCCGTACATCTCGAAATGGCCATAAAAGAAGTCCCAAGTGTCTGTATCCAAGTATCCGACAGATACGCCGCCGCCGTCTCGGGCCGTGTTTCCGGTGATCGTGCCGCCCTCCATGATGAACGAACCTTCATCACCAAAGGACTCTTCTCCGCGCACGAGCACGCCGCCGCCGTCTTTGAGGTTGTTGCCGCCGGTGATGACGCCGGTCTGCTCGGTACTGCTGTCACGCAGGGTCAGTTCGCCCTTGACCGTGATCACGTTGCCGTTTTCCGTCGGCTCCGTCAGATTGCGGTCGACGGTATGACCGTTCAGATCGAGTGTGACATGAGTATCCTCAGGCACCACAAGCGGACCCTCGTCCTGATCGATGCAGACAATGTCTCTGTCCAGCGTGATATCAGCACCGTCTTCTTCGAGCTGCTGCTGCAGCCATGTCCATTGCGTGATAAAGTCCGCCGACACGGTCACGTTCGAGGCGGGCATGATGAAGGTCGCCGTCGCGGTCGACGTGTCGCCCTCGGTGAAGGTCAGACCGTCCGCACCCGTCCATCCGGCAAAAATCATGCCGGTTTCCGGCGCGTTTGCCGTGATCGTGACACTTGCGCCTTCGGCAAATCTGCCGCCGCCCGTGCCGTTGTTGACTGTCACGGTGAACAGAGGAATATCCGTTGCTTCCGGCACGTTGATCGTCGTGTGAGATCCGCCGGAGACGGTCAGCGTCCAGGTTCCGTTCGCGTTCTTCGCGGCCGTCACGTTGGTGGGAAGCCCCGTAACCTGGTTGATTTCATAGCCGTTCGCCGGGGTGAGCGTGACGGTCGCCGTTGAAGCGTGTCCGAGCCACTGCGCGCCGTAAGCATTCTTCAGTCCGCTGCTTGAGACGGCGGTATGGGCGGTGTTGTTGACGATGCTGACCGTGAAGTATTCCGTTCCGGTCCCCGTATTGCTGCCGACCGTACCGCCGTAGTTATATACTTCGCCGGAATTCGTCGTCACGACGCCGTTTGTCTGATTTTTCACGACCGCACCGGATTTGTTATTCTGTACGGTTCCGTAATTGGCGGAAACGACTGCTTCGCCGTAATAGTTGTCATTCGTTCCTATCGTCCCGTAGTTGGTATCTACCGTTCTCCAGTTCGTGCCGACAGTACCGTTTTGCGTGTTTGTGATTGTGCGATTACGGTTTCCTTCAACCGTGCGATAGTTGTTCGCAACAGTACCGTCATTGAGATACACGCAACCGCGATTATCCCCGACCATACTGCCTTCTTCGTTATAGGTTATATATCCGTAATCCTGATCGCTGGTTGCAAGATTCCCGGCAACACGACCGTAATTGTGTTCTACGGTGCCGTAATTGAATTCTACCTTTCCCAGGCTGCTGTTGCTGGCAACCGTACCGTTGTTCGTCGTGACGGTTCCGTTGTTGGTGTTCACCGTACCGTCGTTTTCGATAACGGTTCCGTTGTTCGTGCCGACGGTGCCGTGGTTTTCGGCGTACCATCCTTCCATGACCTCCTCCAGATACTGACCCTCACGGATTACCATGGTACCCGACTCTCCGTCCGCCTGTACCGAAGCAGGCAGCAGCGCAAATACCATTGCGAGCGCAAGGAGAACAGCCATCGTTTTTTTGCACTTCATACTGTGAAATCCTCCTGATTCCGCGCTTCCCGCGCCGTCGCCGGGCAAGCGCATGATTTCATATATAGTATACAGGAAAACGAAAAAAATGGCAATATGCTTACATAATAAAAAAGGGCCGAAGCCCTTAAAAACCAGTTACCGTATGCTTTTCTGTGCGTGCGCGTCGCTTCCCGCCGGAACATTGTCGTACTGCGCGCGGGGACCGCCGACGTACTTCGGCCGCGAAAACGCCATGACAAGGTTCGCTTCGCCGATGTGACGCAGGGGACTGTGCACCGGGACCGCCACGCAGTGCAGATGCATGCCGATCAGCGTGTCGCCGACGTCAATGCCGAGCGTTGCCTGTCCGTTCAGCGATTCGACCATCACCGCGTCCGGAATGGTTGTGTACGCTTCGGTCACGCAGGCGCCGCCGGCGTGCAGCCACGGTTTCACCCAGACCTGCTGAAGCCCGTATTTTTTCATGGTCGCGCGGCTCACGCAAAGCGAGCGGTTGATGTGCTCGCAGCCCTGCACCGCAAGGTCGAGCCCCGCTTCGTTTACCAATGGCAGCAGCGCGGAAAGCAGCGCGTGCGCCGCCTCCTCGGACGAGCCTGAGCCGATCCTTTTACCCACGATCTCGCTCGTCGAGCAGCCGAGCACCAGAAGGGAGCCCGGTTCCGGCTTTGCCGCGTTCATCAAAATCTCAAATGCTTCTTTGACCTGTTCTTTGATTTCTGTTTCGTTCATTTCAATTTCTCCTTATCATGTCCGCAGGATCATTCATGCGGCGACGCCGCAATTCGTTCTCAAAAAAGCATCGAATGAGTTGGCTTTGCCGTGAATAGATGCCTGACGGCATCATGTCTGCCTTGAGTATATCCATTCTCCCATGCAAAGTCAAGGGCGCGCCCCCTTTGCAAACGGCTTCCCGTATGATATACTTTTTATATGAAATATGTCGATCTTCTTTTACAATGGTATCCCGATCATCACCGGGAGCTCCCGTGGCGCAAAACGCGCGATCCGTACGCGATCTGGGTTTCTGAGATCATGCTCCAGCAGACACGCGTTGCGGCGGTGATCCCGTATTACGAGCGCTTTATGCGCGAGCTTCCGGATGTGCATGCGCTTGCCGCTGTCTCCGACGACCGGCTGAACCTGCTGTGGCAGGGGCTTGGGTATTATTCTCGCGCAAGGAATCTGAAACGTGCGGCGCAGATCGTCTGCGAGCGGTATCATGGACACATGCCGGATTCGTACGACGCGCTTCTTTCGCTTCCGGGAATCGGCAGCTATACCGCGGGAGCGATCGCTTCGATCGCGTACGGCGAACGTGTTCCCGCCGTCGACGGAAATGTGCTGCGCGTGTACGCAAGGCTTATGAACGATCCGTCCGACGTCGCCGATCCCGCGGTGAAGGCGCGCGTGTTTGACGAACTCTCGGCGACCGTGCCGACGGATCCGGGCACATTCAATCAGGCACTGATGGAGCTCGGCGCAACGGTCTGCGTGCCCAACGGACAGCCGCTTTGCGAAAGCTGTCCGCTGAACGGTACCTGCAAAGCGCGGAAAGCGGGCACGGCGGGGATTTTGCCGAACAAACGCGCAAAAAAACCGCGCACGGTCGAAGACCGCACGGTCTTCGCCCTGTACGATCAGGACGCGCCGCTGCTTAAAAAACGTCCGGAAAAGGGGCTTCTCGCCGGTCTTTATGAGCTTCCGAACGTACCCGGCACGCTTTCGACCGAACAGGCGACGGAATGGCTGACCGCGCACGGCCTGCATCCCGTGGGCGGCTTATTGAGCTACTCCGCAAAGCACGTCTTTACGCACATTGAATGGCACATGCGCGTCTATGCCGCCGACGTCGCGGGGGAGGGCGTGAACGCGTTCGTCCGTTCGGACGGCAGCCGATCGATCCCGACCGCGTTTGCGGTTTGTCTTCCGGCGGACCGTTGAGATCATCGGATCGGGACGCTCGCGCGCTTTCGGAATATTTCTTGAAAAACAGGTTGAAAAATGTTTGAAAAGGCGGTATACTGAATTATATCCGAAAATAAGAGGAGGAGCATGATATGAAAAAGACTTTGGCACTGGTAATGGCACTCGTTCTGATGAGCGCTTGCCTCATTGCGTGCGGTTCGAGCACGTCGTCTTCCGAGCCGGTTTCGATCCCCGGCACGTGGACACTTTCGAAAGCAAAGGCAAACGGCATTACGCTTCCGGCAAGCCAGCTCGGTTTTGAAATGACGTTTACGTTCAACGAGGACGGAAGCGCTTCGATGCTGTATGAGGGCGAAACGACCGACGGACTGACCTGGAGACAGGACGGCGACGTGATCAAGCTCGGCGCATACGGCGTTGATCTCTATGATTTTGCGATCGACGGCTCGACGCTGACGCTGCATGAGGATTCCGAAGACGTCGACCTGATCTTCAGCAAGTAATCGGCAAAAGGGGAAAAAGACCGCAACGTTCAGGCGTGCTTGCCTGCGCTTGCGGTCTTTTTGTCGAAAGGCGTGAAATTGCATTTGTTTTGTAAAATATGGATGAAGGATTCGTGCTAAGCGCGGATCGCGGGATCGGATTTGATAGAATATCATCGAAAAACGGATTTGAGGAGATGCGTGTCATGAAAAAATGGTTTGCGGGGCTGCTTGCGTTGATGCTGTTGTGTACGGCCGGGTGCAGGATGAAACGGGACGAAGCCATGGCGGAGCCGGAAAGCCCACATGAAACACAGCAGACGTCCGCACCGATCGGAGAACCGATTCCCGTACCGACGGAAGCGCCGTCCTGCCTTGATACGATCCTCGGCGACTGGGAGATCGCGTCTGTCGAAATCGGCGGCAAGACCTATGATCCGGGCTCGGTCGGGATGCGGTCGTCGTTTTCATTCTATCCGAACGGCGCGGGCAAGCTGGAGGCAGGGGTGGGCGAAGATGTGCACGGCGGGATCTTCGTTTATACCGTTTCGGGCAATACGATCACGATTGTTGATGAGGAAAATGATGAGCAGACGGTGATCTACGATCCCGACGCCGATACGCTCCGCATGGAGCATGACAATGCGGCAGTCGTCTTTGTCCGCAAAACCGGCGATGCGTCCGAAGCAGCGTCCGAACCGGCGGAGGAGCCGGACTGGAAATCGGTGCAGCTTGAAAAGACCGTGGATGACGCGGGTCATGAAATGATCGTGATCACAGCGGCGATCCCGGCAGGCGCAACGATTCGCATCCTGTTTTCGCATCAGGACGATTATTCCTACATCAACATGGAAAATGTGCAAAAGCTTCGCAAGGTCAAGATTCCGGTCGAGGTTTTCTTTCCGAACGAGCCGCTTACGGACAATGTGCTTGAAATCAGACCTTCCGTGACAATGACGTTGGCGGACGGCACGGAGCACGCGGTGGAATGTCCGTCGTTTACGCACGAATTCCCGATGCTGCTGCTCACGTTCGACTCCGAAGGCGAAGCAAGCGAGGGCGTATACAACGTCAGCGCGGACAGGGACGGCGTCTACCGGTTGATCGGTATGCTGCTCAGCAGCGAGGATGGAACGCCCGCGATCGACAGGGACGTAACGCTCACGGTCAACGGCACCAAAGCCGTCGTGTATGAGCACGGTATCTTTTTTGCCGATCTGAAGCTTGTCGGCAATGCGCCGACGACGTATACACTGGTCGCAGAGAAGGACAATTACATGACCGTGACCGTGGATGTGATCGTATCGCCGGGCACTGCGGACGCCTGAAAACAGGCACAGCGTTTCTGCGAAAAAACAAGGACTGTCCGAACCTGCGGGCAGTCCTTTTTGCGTTCAGTTGCGGTGCTCGTAGGAGCCGCATAAGCTCTCATTTTCGCGCTCGGACGAGCAGTTCCATGCGGGACGGACACAGATGCTCTTCAGCGCACAGTGCTTTCCGAGCTCGTTAAAGCGGCAGCTTTCCACTTCGCAGCCGATCTGCTGATCGTTTCGTTCCATGAATGAATCCTCCTTTCGTTTTGATTAGTTTGCGCCGGAACCGCGCGGTCCATGTGCGATTTCATGAAAAAATGCGGGTTGAAAAACGGGCGGATTCGTATTATACTGATACCGTACCCGATAGGGCAATTTTCAGGAGGAAAATGAAATGAAAAAAATAATCGCATTGCTTATGGTGCTCGTTCTGACGCTCGGCTGCTTTGCGGCGTGCCGGAAAACGGACAAGCCCGAAAATCCCGCAGCGGCGACGACCGAACCGGTCGCCGAAGGCTCGGACAAGCTCACCGTTACCATCGTTGTTGCCGGCACGTTCGGCGACCGTTCGTTCTACGATTCCTCGAAGGAGGGCGGCGAACGCCTCGCAAAGGATTTTGCAAACCTGGACGTGAAGTTCATCGAGTGCAACAACGAAAACCACACCGTCCGTATGCAGAACGCGGCGGAGCAGTCGAATATCGTCGTGTGCGTCGGCTGGGAGTTCTATGACATCGAGACCGTCGCGCCGGAGTATCCGGACGTAAAGTTCATCTGGATCGACAACGAGACCTCCGCGCCCGTTCCGAACGTGCTGAACATCGTTTACGCGCAGAACGAGGGCTCGTTCCTGGCGGGCTACATCGCGGCGGCGATGAGCAAGACCGGCGTTGTCGGCGCGGTCGGCGGCGAGGATACGGTGACGATCAACGACTTTATCGTAGGCTATGAGCAGGGCGCAAAGTACTTCAACGCGGACGTCAAGGTCGAGAAGAACTACACCAACGACTATGACGACCCGGCGAAGGGCAAGGACTGCGCAAAGGTCCTTCATGACCGTGGCGCGGACGTCATCTTCCAGATCGCGTCCAAGGCGGGCGACGGCGTGTTCGAAGCGGCAGAAGCGGGCGGCTTCTACGCGATCGGCGTTGACAGCGATCAGAAGTACATCAACGACGCCGTCATCATCTGCTCTATGAAGAAGGAAGTCGGCAAGTCGATCTATGACGCGATCGCAAAGATCGTCTCCGGCGACGCTTCCCAGCTCGGCACGACCTGGGTTGCCGATATGTCGAACGGCTACGTCGGCATCGGCTACGGCGAAGAGGGATCGACCCAGCAGATCCCGGACGAAGTGAAGGCGATGGTCGGCGACCTCATGGCGAAGATCGTTTCCGGCGAGATCAAGGTCGACACCACCAGAAACTGAGTATTTGATGCAGGAAGCTGCCCCGAATGGGCGGCTTCCGCTTTTTTACATGATGAAAAAGGGGGAATGAGGGCTTTGACGGACGAGATCCGGTTTGAACACATTTCCATGGAGTTTCCGGGCGTGCTCGCAAACGACGACGTCTCGCTTTCGATCCGAAACGGTGAGGTGTTTGCGCTGGTCGGTGAAAACGGCGCGGGCAAGTCGACGCTGATGAACATCCTGTACGGCATCAACACGCCGACGGCGGGAAATCTGTATGTACGCGGCGAAAAGGTCACGGACTTTTCTCCGAAGGCTGCGATCAACCGCGGCATCGGCATGGTGCATCAGCACTTTATGCTGGTGCCGTCGTTTACCGTCGCGCAGAACATTGTTTTAGGCCGCGAACCGAAGAGCGCCGGCGTGCTGTTCGACAATAAAAAAGCGGAACAGCTGACCCGTGAGCTCGTCAAAGAATACGGGCTTGAGGTCGATCCGTCCGCCGAGGTGCGCGACATTTCGGTGGGGTTACAGCAGCGCGTGGAGATTCTGAAAACGCTCTATCGCGGCGCGGACATCCTGATCCTCGACGAGCCGACGGCGGTCCTCACGCCGCAGGAAACGGACGAGCTCTTTGAGGTCATTCGAAGGATCGTGCGCGAAAAGGAAATGACCGTCATCATCATCACCCACAAGCTTTATGAGGTCATGGCGATCTCCGACCGCGTCGGCGTCATGCGGCAGGGCAAGCTCATCGGCGTCGAAAACACCTGCGACGTCGATGAAAAGAAGCTTGCGTCCATGATGGTCGGCCGTCCCGTTCTGTTCGATCATCTCGAAAAGGCCGGTGAGCCCTCTGAGGTCGCGATCAAGGTCGACGACCTCTATGTCGCGGATAATCGCGGTTTGCCTGCAGTGCGCGGCGTATCGCTTTCGGTGAAAAAGGGCGAGGTGCTCGGCATTGCGGCGATCGAGGGCAACGGGCAGAGTGAGCTTCTCGAAGCGATCACCGGCATGCGGAAGATCAACCGCGGCAGGGTCACGGTCTGCGGACACGATGCAACGGGCAAAACGCCCGGCGAGATCCGCGCGCTGGGGCTTTCCCACGTGCCGGAGGACCGTCTTTCGACCGGCGTCGACAAGGTCGCGACGGTTGCGGACAACCTGCTCGTCGGAAAACAGAAGGAAAAACGCTTCAATCTGTTCGGCTTCCATCAGCGGCGCAGCACCGTCGACCGCTATGCTGAGGAGCTTTATAAAAAGTTCGACATCCGCGGCGCGGGCATCCATACCGAGGTCGGTTCTATGTCCGGCGGCAATATGCAGAAGGTTGTCGTCGCGCGCGAATTCAGCTTCGATACGCCGGTGCTGGTCATCTCACAGCCGACGCGCGGCGTGGACATCGGCGCAATGGAATTCTTCCACACGCGCATCATCGAAAAGCGCAACGAAGGCGCTGCGATCCTCCTTAGCTCCGCCGATCTTGACGAGGTTTTCCGCCTTTCGGATCGGATCATCACGCTGTATGAGGGCAGGATCACCGGCGAATTCAAAGCGGATGAGATTACCAAGGAACAGATTGGTCTCTACATGACCGGAACCGGAGAGGGGGCGAAGGCATGAAGGGCTTCTGTATGTGGCTGAAGCGAAAGGTCGATCTCGGCTTTCTGGTCGCGCTGGTGATCAGTCTTGCGGTCGCGCTTCTCATCGGCACGGCGATCCTTGCCGTCACCGGCTATGATACCGGAAAGGCGCTCGGCGCGCTGGTCAGGGGTTCCTTTTCCTCAAAACAGTATTTCGGCAACATGCTCGAATACGCCATGGTGCTTTGCCTGTGCGGTCTTGCGTGCGACGTCGGCAGCCGCGCCGGTATCTTTAACGTCGGCGGCGAAGGTCAGCTCCTTTTGGGCGCGCTGTTTGCCGCACAGATCGGGGTGTGGATGAAGGACGCTTCCCCGTGGATCGCGATTCCGTGCGCTGCACTCGGTGCGATCCTGGTCGGCGGGTTCTACGCGTTCATTCCGGGCGTCTTGAAAGTCAAGCTGAAGGTCAATGAGGTTATCACCACGATCATGCTGAACTCAGTCGCGGTCTTCATCTGCGGCTACTTTTCCAAGGGACCGTGGAAGAGCCCGAACCCGCGCGTATTCAGCGACACGGCGGAGCTGAACAAATCGTTCATGTTCGATAAGCTGATCCCGCGGTCGAACCTGTCCACCGCGATCATCCTCTCGGCAGTGGTGACGTTCCTTGTGTGGTACGTGCTGCAAAAGACGACCAAAGGCTATGAGATGCGTCTCGTCGGCGACAATCCGCGTTTTTCCAAGTTCGCGGGGCTCAAGGCGGATCGGATCGTGATCATTGCCATGGTCGTTTCCGGCATGATGTGCGGTCTTGTGGGCATGTTCCGCGTCTACGGCGCGGCCGGCAAGTACCAGTCGTCGATTTCGAACGAATACTATTTTGAAGGGCTGATGGTCGCGATGATCGCACAGTATCAGCCGGTTCCGACGATCATCATTTCCCTGATCTTCGCGATCCTCCGCTGGGGCGCGATCTTCATGGAGGACACCGCCGGCGTGCCGATCCAGATATACTGGATCATTCAGACGGCGGTCATCTTCTGCATGGCGGGCGAAAAAGGCGTCCGCGCCGCGATCCGTAAGGCAAGGGAGATGCGTGAAGCCAAACGCGAGATCCTTGCACGCAGGGAAGGAGGCGAAGCGCATGAATGAGAATTCGTGGAACTTCTGGACCGTCGCGTCCAGCACGCTGAACCAGATGTTAAGAAGCGCAACGCCGGTCGCGCTTGCGGCGCTCGGCGGACTTATGACCGAGCACGCAGGCATTATGAACATCGGTATGGACGGTATGATCCTGATGGGCGCGTTCACCGCGGCGGCGGTTTCCACCGCGCTTATGAGCGCAGCGCTCGGCATCGTCGCCTCGATCGTCTTCGGCATCCTCATCGGACTGTTCTTCGCGCTCTTTACGGTAAAGCTCCGTTCGGATGAGTTTATCATCGGCTGCGCGCTGAACACCTTTGCGCTGGGCATCACCGTTTACCTGAGCCGCACGCTCTTCGATTCCGCGGGCATTTCGAACGCGCCGCATCTCGGCAACATTGCGATCCCGCTCATCAGGGACATTCCGTTCTTCGGCAGCGTGATTTCCGGACACAGCCTGTTTGTGTACCTCACATGGGTGTTGGTGGCGCTGATGTGGCTGTTCGTCTACCGGACGCCGATGGGCTTCTGGATCCGCGCGTCCGGCGAATCGCCCGAAACGCTGCGCACCGCGGGCAAGGATCCCGAAAAAATGAAGTGGATCGCTTCGATCCTGTGCGGCGTGTTCTGCGGGCTTGCCGGCGCGCATCTGTCGCTCGGAAACCTCAACGGACAGTTCGGGCAACGCATGGTGGCAGGACGCGGCTATATTGCGTTCGCCTGCGTCATCTTCGGCGGCGCAAACCCGGTGAAAGTCTTCCTTGCCGCGCTGATGTTCGGCTTCTTCGACGCGATCGGGCTGCAGCTGCAAAGCTCCAAGCTTGTCGACGCCGACATCACCTCGGCGATCCCGTATGTGATCACGATCATCATGATGGTCTATGTCGTCGTCAGCGGTCAGCGCAGAAGGGAGCATCTTGCAAAGCAGCAGCTTAAAAAGCTCGAACTGAAATAGCATATGATGTTTTCGGGAGTCGCATGAACACGTGCGGCTCCCTTTTTTTATATGAAAAAACAGAGGAAAAGCTCTGTACAAGCGGGAAATTTTGCGGTATACTCACCTTTATGAGACGCATTCTGCCGCTGCTTTGTGCGCTTCTTCTTTTCGCCTGCAGCGTACAACCGAATCCGGACATACCTGCATCAGAACCGTCCGCGTCCGAAGTCCCGACGGTCGTGCCCGTAATCGAGGACGACGTGATCGCCGCGCGGGAAACGGAACCGCCCGAAACACTTCCGCCCGTGCCGACGCCGGAACCGACCCCGGAGCCAACGGAGGAGCCGACGCCCGAGCCCACGCCGACGCCGGATCCGTATCGGGACGAGACCGTCACGGAATCGAAGACCAACGCGGCGTTCTGGTACTGCAAGCCGACCGAAGCGCTGAAAAGCTATGTGATCGGCTCGACCTATCCGGAAAACCCGAAGGACGCGCCGGTGAAGATGGACGATCTCCGCTACGTGCATATCCTGTACGTCGATTTCGACGGCGCGGAGCACGAAGGCGCGCTGCTGGTGCATAAAAAGGTTGCAAACGACGTGATCGAGATCTTCGAAGCGCTGTATGACGCGCAGTATCCGCTGCGCTCGGTCAGGCTTCTGGACGATTACGGACAGGCGTTCGACGATGGGCTTTCGATGTCGGCGGACAATACCTCGGCGTACTGCTGCCGCAGGGTCACCGGCAAGAAGACCTTTTCAAGACACAGCTACGGCACGGCGATCGACGTCAACCCGGTCGAAAACCCGTACATCAAGCCGGACGGCAGCTTTTCGCCGAAGGAAAGCGAGCCGTATATCGACCGCAGCGACCTCCGCCCGGGCATGATCACCGAGGACGACCTCTGCTACAAACTGTTCACGCAACACGGTTGGAAGTGGGGCGGACATTTCAAAGGGCAAAAGGATTATCAGCATTTCTCGAAGGACGTGAAGGGGGTTACGCCATGACCGAACAGGAGATCCTTGCGTATCTTGAACAAGACAAAGTGCTTCGCATCGACATGATCGAAGCGGTCAAACGCGGCGGCGCAAAGATCCTGTACGCCGAACCCGACGCGGTGCTTCTGATGAAAATGGACCGCTTCTGCCTGGTCGTATCCGACACGGTCCAGGCAGGCGAGCGCGCACTGAAAACGGTTCCGGAAGGCGTTCGTCTGTTCGTGGCGCATAACGAAGCTTCGCGCGACGCGGTTTTTAAGATGTTTCCGCACATCAACCACGCCTCGGCGTGCTGGCAGGCGTATTATCCGGGGAAGGACCCGATCCCGGTGCCGGACGTGTGCGAGATCAAACCGTTCCCCTTGGAGCAGGTTCCGTTTCTGATGTCGGTCTACGACCCGGACGGCAATCCCGCGCGCTATGAGGAAGGCGTAAAGCGCGGCGACGTGCTTGCGGCGTACGTCGATGGCGAGCTTGCCGGATTCATCGGCTTTCACGGAGACGGCTCCGGCGGCATGCTGGAGGTTTTGCCGAAGTTCCGCCGGCGCGGCATCGGTTCGGCGCTCGAGATTGCACTGCATAATCTCGCGCTTTCCCGAGGCTGGACGCCGTACGGACAGATCTACACGACAAACAACGCGTCGAGAAAGCTGCAGGAATCGCTCGGCATGACGATCTCCGACGGCGCGATCTACTGGATGTACGAAGAATCCGACTGAGAACGCGTTTTCGGACGGGGCTTCATTCCGCGCCTGTGCATCTTTGATGCGCCGGGCGGCGCGAAATGCAAGGAGTCAGGCGCAACGCGCATGTCGCTGTGTCTGACGGATTGATGTGAGTAACAAAACAGTAGGGACGGGCATTGCCCGTCCGTTGAAGCAATACACAAACCATTTTGGAGGAACATATGAGGGTAAAGAACATTTTGGGCGAACGGTTCAAGGAACGTGCGTTCGACATCGAAAGTCAGAACTTAATGACGCGCGGCGGCTATATGAAGCAGGTCGGCAACGGCATTTATTCGCTGTTTACGCCGGCAAAGCGCATCCAGAACAAGATCGAACAGATCATGCGCGAGGAAATGGACGCGATCGACGGACAGGAGGTCTTGTTCCCGGTCGTCATGCCCGCAACGCTCTGGCAGAGCTCGGGCAGGTTCGAGTCCATCGGCAAGGAGCTTTTACGGTTCAAGGATCGCGGCGGCGCGGACATGGTCCTCGGCATGACGCACGAGGAAGCCGCGGTGCAGATGGCGATGAACGTGGCGGGCACGTATCAGAAGTACCCGTTCATGATCTATCAGATCCAGACGAAGTTCCGCGACGAACCGCGCGCAAGAGGCGGATTGATCCGCGTACGCGAGTTCACGATGAAGGACGCGTATTCGTTCCACACCACACAGGAGGACCTCGAAGCGTATTACGAGCGCTGCTACCGCGCGTACGAGCGCATTTATGCCCGCGCGGGCGTGCCCGAGGTCATCGCGGTCAAATCCGACTCCGGCATGATGGGTGGCAAAGTGAGCCATGAATTCATGCTTCTGACCGACATCGGCGAGGACACCATCGTGACCTGCCCCGAATGCGGCTTCCGCGCCAACATGGAAGCGTGCGACGCGATCACCGAAAACAAAGCGGACGAGACGCTTGCGCCTTTGACCGAGGTCTTTACCGGCGAAGCCGCAACGATCGCTGAGGTCGGCGAGCTTCTGCATATGCCGGATGAAAAGTCCTGCAAAGCGGTCGTCTATCAGCGCAACGCGGACGATTCCTACGTGCTGATCTTCGTGCGCGGCGATAAGGAGGTCAACGAGACCAAGCTCACGAACTTCCTGAAGTCGGAGATCCATCCGGCGGTCGATATCGAGAATGCAAATCTTGCGGCGGGCAACATCGGACCGGTCAACCTCAAGACGAACGCGACCGTATTGTTCGACCGTTCGATCGTCGGCGCGACGAATCTCGTCTGCGGCGCAAACAAGCCCGAGTATCACTATACCGGCTTCACGCCCGCGCGCGATCTGCCCGAGGATACGCAGTACCTCGATTTAAGTAAAGCCGTCGAGGGCGGCATTTGCCCGAACTGCCGTAAGCACAGTCTGAAGATCTCCCGCGGCATCGAGGTCGGCAACATCTTCCAGCTCGGCAAACGCTACACGGAAGCCATGGGCATGACCTATGACGCGGAAAACGGCGAGCGCAAGAACCCGATCATGGGCTGCTACGGCATCGGCGTAGGCCGTCTCATCGCGTCGGTTTGCGAAGCGCATCACGACGATTACGGTCCCGTCTGGCCGATCACGATCGCGCCGTGGCAGGTTGAGATCTGCGCGCTGCGCATTGACAACGAAGATGTGAAGAATACGGCGGAAAAGCTCTATAAGGAGCTTGAGGATGCGGGCGTCGAGGTGCTCTTTGACGACCGTCCCGTCTCCGCGGGCGTCATGTTCTCCGACGCAGACCTTCTCAGCGCGCCGGTGCGCGTGGTGATCTCGCCGAAGACGCTTTCGCGCAATGCGTTCGAGCTTGCCGCGCGTGACAAGTCCTTCCGCGAGGACATTGCGATCGACGGCGCGGCGGAAGCCGTGCAGGCGAAGGTCCGTGAGCTGATCGCCGCGGTCAACGCGAAGGTTCCGGAACGGCTGTGAGCGCCTGCATGATATCCGTAGGGACGGCTATCAGCCGTCCGCACCGCTTTTTGACGGACGGGCAATGCCCGTCCCTACACAGATGATGTGTTCCCTGCGGGCACGTTCGGGAAGATTCTCCGATTTCTCGGAGAATCTTTTTTATATTCGCGCACCCCAAAGCCTTCCCCTGCGACAGCATGGGGAAGGGGGTACCATGGTACGCGCGGGAAGCGCGCGATCTGCCTCTGTAACGAAGTGGTTTGCGGTGGATGAGGTTCCCTTATGAAATGCGCCGCAGGCTCCGACGATTTTACAACTCTGTTACAACTCGGTGACACTTCTGTGACGTTTCGGACGAATTTCGATGCTATTCTCATCTTGAAAAACAGAATGGGGGAACTCTGCCATGAAACGAATCATCGTCATATTTCTTATACTGGCGCTGCTTGCCGCCTGTCAGCCCACGCCGGAAACGGAATTTGTCACGCATAAGGACACCGAGGAGATGCTTGAAAAGGCGGCGGCGACGCCGGTTTCCGACGTTGTTGGTTATTCGGGCGGCACGGATGCAAACGGCGAGCTGCCCGAGGCACCGCATATCCGCGAGCGGTACAATATCCCGGAAACGCTGTCCGAAACCGTCACCGAGGCGGACGGGCATTTTACGGTGAATATCGATGCGCGAATCGAGGTCCCGGACGTCGCCGATATCCCGATCATCCGCGTGGAGCACGGAACGTTTACGCAGGAAGAGATCACAAGGTTATACAACGTCCTGACAAAGGGACGACCGCTTTATCATAACGGCAATCAGATGACAAAGTCGGAGATTGCGGAATTGATCGCCCGGCTGGAGGATGAACTGAACGATCCGAACAGCAATCTGGGACCGGACGATAAGGAATTGCTTGAAGAGCATATCCGAACGAACAAGGAGCGCTGGCAGACCGCGCCGGACACGATTGACGGGGACGTTTGCGACGGCACGATCGGCGTCATGTCGTATGAGGAAAACGGCGAGACCTATACGCGCTACGGATTCCAGGCATTCTCGCGCGACTCGCTTCCGCAGATGTACTGTCAGGCGGAGATACCGAGCAGTGACCGCTTCAATGAATGCAACTTTTGGTTTTCCGACCAGCGTTCACTTTTGTGCGGATCGGACGGCGATATCAAGATCCGGATCAAGGATCCCCAAAACCCGGTGGAGCTTGCCGAATATCCGAACGTGACCTACACCCCCGCGCAGGCGATGACGGATACGGAGACGTTCTTCCGGGACAACGGCTTTCCGTTTGTCAAAGCGGACACAGTCACCTTTTTCCCAAGCAAGGACGGCAGCCAATACGGGTATCAGGTCAAATGCGTGCGCGAGTCGGAGGGCGTTTTGGGAACAAATCCCGGCATATTGACAGGCGGTTACAGTCCTGACGGCTATACGCCGAGATGGTTGTATGAGCGGATCGAGGTGTGCATCGACGCGGAGGGCATCTATCGTTTCAGCTGGCATGCGCCGCTGAAGGAAACGGAGATCGTCCTGCCTGCGACCAATCTTATGCCGTTTGATACGATCGCGCAGACGATGCGGCAGCACCTCTGGATCGAAAAGCAGCCGTGGCTGCTGCTGGACGAATCCGTGGTCATGGAGGAGGACTTTCCATCCGATATGCGCATCGAGATCAGCCGCGTCACGCTGACGCTGCAGCGCGTGATGGAAAAGAACAAATTCGATTCCGGTTTGCTTGTTCCGGTCTGGAACTTCTGGGGCACGATCACCGAAACGCGCGTGAACAAAAAGACCCGCGCAACCTACGAAGATTTCAGCGACGACAGCTATCCGCGCATTTCCATCAACGCGATCGACGGCAGCGTCATCGACTGGCATTTGGGGTATTGAGCGCCTGCGGTGCAGTGAAATGTGACTGCAGCAAATGAAATAGGCGGTGCCTGTGAAATGCCCTGCGGGCGTGAAATCTGTCCTTCGGACAGGTTCAGGAGGATTCTCCTGCGGTGAATCGACCTGAAATGCTTTCCCGCATGGAACCGGTAGGGACGACCATCGGTCGTCTGTTCCTCCGAAACAGCGGAACGGGAAGATGCGATCTTCCCCTACGGGGTACACCTTTATGTAGGGGCGGATCGTATCCGCCCGGCGACGCAGGCGCCGCGGTGAAATTTGCCTGCGGCAAGTGAAATAGGCGGTGCCTGTGAAATGCCCTGCGGGCGTGAAATCTGTCCTGCGGACAGGTTCAGGAGGATTCTCCTGCGGTGAATCGACCTGAAATACTTTTCCGCATGAAACCGGTAGGGACGACCATCGGTCGTCCGTTCCTTCGAAATAGCGGAACGGGAAGATGCGATCTTCCCCTACGGGGTACACCTTTATGTAGGGGCGGATCGTATCCGCCCGGCGACGCAGCCGAACGGACATGAATTGAGCCTTCGCCGCATGATTTTACAACTTGGTTACAACTGATATGGTATAATACAAACGGGAGGGGCAATATGGCACGGATTCTGGTACTGGAAGACGAAAAAGCGATCAACGATCTTGTTGCGCTGAACCTGGGCATGGTGGGGCACACGGCGGTGCAGGCATTCACCGGAAAGGAAGCACTTGCCGCTGCAGAGCGGACGCCGTTCGATCTTTTGATCCTCGACGTCATGCTGCCGGACACGAACGGGTTCAAGGTGTATGAAAAGCTCAAGGGTACGCCGGCGATCTTTCTGACGGCGCTCGGCGAAACGGCGGACAAGGTCAAGGGCTTTGAACGCGGCGCGGACGACTATATCGTAAAGCCGTTCGAGATGACGGAACTGCTGCTGCGCGTCGAAGCGGTTTTGCGCCGCACGCATAAAAGCGAGCATCGCTATTGCATCGACGATCTTCTGATCGACTTCGACGCAAAGACGGTGATAAAGGGCGGCGAGCCGGTCGATCTGACCCTGCAGGAATACGCGCTTTTGGAGGTGCTGATCAAAAACCGCAACATCGCGCTGTCACGGCAGAAGCTGATGCGAGAGGCGTGGGACGTCTCGTTTTTGGGCGAATCGCGCACAATCGATGTGCACATCCAGCGGCTCAGAAAAAAACTCGGTCTTGACGACCGGATCAGAACGATCTACCGGCTCGGATACCGGTTCGAGGAGGGGCAGTGAAGCTCAGACAAAAAAGCTATCTTTTATCGGTGCTGCTTGTCACGACAGTGCTGTTTTTGAGCATGCTCTTTCTGCTGCTGCCGGATATTCGCATGACGATCGGATCGGCGGAATCCCGTGCGCTCGGCGAAGAAAGAGCGCTTGCGATCGCCGCGGACGGCATGTTCGGGAATCTGGCGAAAGAGGATCGCCCGCGGTACGCGCGCGGCTTTGCGATCTATGACAGCGGCGGCGCAACGTTCGCCATGGGATACGGCGACGAAACATGGGTTTCGACACAACCCGTTCCGCCCCAAACGGAGGCGGGGAAGCTGCGCTGGATCGACAGGGAAGGACGCATCGTTCTGACCATCTCGGACGTCCTTTCCGACGGTATCTGGCTTCGGTACGGGCTCGATATGACGGACACGGTGCACACGCTGATCCGGCATGCGATCGGCGCGGCGGCGCTGTGCACGGCGCTTGCCTGCGGGATCGCCGCTGCGCTGTACATTCTGCAGGAACGCGTCAACCGCCCGGTCGAACGGCTCGCGCACGAGCTTCGGACGCCGCTGACCGTCATACACGGTTACGGGGACCTGCTTTTATGCGCAAAGCTCACGCCCGAGCAACAGCACACGGCGGCAAGCTATATCGTTTCGGAAAGCGAACGGCTCGGTGAGATCTCGCAAAAGCTTCTGACCATGGCCGACGCGCGAAAGAATGTGTTCCGACCGGAGCGCGTGAAGCTTAATGAGCTTGCGGCGCACTTAAAGGCGACATACCCGACGCTTGAAACAGAGATCGGATGGGACGTGCTTACAGCCGACCGCGCACTGCTTCTTTCCATGCTCGGAAACCTCATCGGAAACGCGGTGAAGGCGTCCGCGCCCGGCGCGCCGGTGAAGATGAAGGCGACGCCGAACCTGATCGAGATCATCGACACGGGTTCCGGCATGACCCCGGAGCAGCTGAAATACGTCAACGACCCCGCCCACGCAAAGAATCCGAGCGTACGAAGCGGGCTGGGCGTGCCGCTGTGTCACGAGATTGCTGCGCTGCACGGCGCAACGCTTTCGTTCACATCCGAAGAGGGCAAAGGAACCACGGCAGCGGTGCGGTTCGAACGGTAAGCGGCGGAGCGGGAAGTGACAATCCCTTCGTCACTTGCAGCAAAGCTGTTTCGTGACGTGTCCACTCCGCTACACTTCGTTTCAAAGGTGCCGTCGCGCGTCAAGTCGCGCGTCGCCTTCTCTCCCTTTACACAAGGGAGGCAAAGTCGCGCGGTCTACCTGTGTCATAAAGTGAAGCGGAATGGATATTATCCGCTCACTGAGAATTGTAACAGCGGATCGGGGACAACTATCCTCCCGCATCGTTGTATTCGAGCTCTCCTTGTCAGGGGAGCTGTCTGCGAAGCAGACCGAGGGGTAGTAAAGCCGGATTGTACGTATGCGACTACTCTTCCGTCAGCCTTCGGCTGCCGTATCACACTCCGCTTCCCCTGTTTCGGGCGGACGGGCAATGCCCGTCCCTGCTGATAGCATGCGCCTTCCAGTATGTACCAAACGCCTTCCCCCTTGGGTGGGGAAGGTGCCGAAGCGTGAGCGAGGCGGATGAGGGGGATACATTGCGCTTCGCACATGAATTGTCCTGCGGACATGAATTGACCGGGCGGTCATGAATTGCGGCTTCGCGGCATGTTTTTACAAGTTAGATACAACTCTGTGAAGACTCCGTTACAAGTCCCGTGATAGGATGGGACCGTAGAAAGGAGGCAAAAGCCATGAAAACATTCTTAATAAAACACAAAGTGCTTTTGATCGCGCTCTCCGGCGTCCTGTGCCTCGGCATCCTGTGCGGACTAGCCCTCACCGGCGTGATCAAATTCTCAAGAGAGGGAAAAACCTTTGCGACCGTTGCAGAAGCGAAGGAGGAAGCGGACAAGGAGAACGGCGAAAACGAAACGCCGGACAAAATGCCCGTGCCCACGCCGACGCCGCAGGAAACGAAGCTTTCCGCAGATATGGTCAAGCAGATCACCGAGAGGGTACAGAGGCGAAGACAGTATGTGATTCCGGTTCGGACAGGCACCTGCCCTGCGGAGAACCTGATGCTTTGGGACATATCGAGACCGAGTCAGGAGCAGGAAGATCTTGCAAAAGAAGCGGCAAAGCAATTTACAGAGAAAGCGTTCGAACAGTCGTATGAGACGCTGACGGGCTTTTCGCTCGAAGATGCGAGCGTTGCGGTATATACCGACAAGGACGGCGACCGCGATACCGTTCTCCGCGTGACCGATCCTGCAGGAAACTACATCGTATCGTTTTCCGAGACGACCTGGAAGGTGCTCTGCGCCGACCTTCTGACGTATCCGCAATCGGATATATCCGATCATGAAAAGGACGCGCTGCGGCTTGCGGAAACGCTCGGCTATCACTCCGCCGTGCTGTACCGCGATCGCAACAATGAAAGGATGCATGAGTTCGTCTACATGCTTACGACCGAAACGGACGAATGCCTTGCAATCTCGTACTGCGGCGATCAGCTCTGGCAGTTTGCGGTCTATCCGAGCCAGCAGGCGATGCTGGAATGCGAATACTTCCTTGCGGATATCCAGATCGACTACGAAACGCCGGCATATCCGAGAAACTTCGTCGAGGCGGAAGCGCCGGCATTCGGAGAGGATCAGATGGTGAACGACAGAAAGATCACATCCCTGCTGTATCGTCTGTACAATCAGCTTTCCGGCGAAAAAGCCAAAAAGCAGGAGGATTACATTGCGGCCTTCTACCGCGACGAGAGCGGCGCGCGCGAGGACTGCTGGGTGATCACCGGCGAGGGCTTCGAAATGACGGTGTCGGCGTATTCGCGCGACGTGATCCGGCTGGACTGCAATATCCCGTGCAAGGATCTTTTAGCGATCCCGTATGACGACATGGGCGGCGCGGAATACGAAGCGGTTGCACGGCTGATCGGCGAGAACCTGTTTGCGGCGCTCGGCACATATGACGGCGACGCCCACGGCAAGGCGGTCAAGGAAGTCGACGTGAACGCGGTAGCGGATGACCATTACTGCACAATGGACGTGTATCTCGAGGACGGCACGGTCTACGAGCTCGGCTTCGAGGACGGTGTGCTGAAATATGCGGAGCATTACGCGAACGATATGTTCTTCTGGGTCGGCATCAACACCGGCTGGGTCGCGGACACGGTCTACGTCAACGCCGCGACGGGCAAGCAGTTCGTTCCCGAATACCGCGACTGGGACGGCGATCTGCACGTCAAGCCGCGTCCCGAAAACTGAACAATCTCCTCCGTACATGCAAAGCGACCGGCAGAGTATTCTGCCGGTCGCTGCGTTTTGTCTAAATAACCCGTCGCGATCCGCTTGGATAGGCAGAGTGGGCTTTGCTGATTGCGCTGTTATGCTTTTTGACGGGCTGCCGAGGACGTCAGCCCCTACAAATAACCGCGTAAGCTCGATTATTCTAAGCCGGGAATTGTTTCAACAAGGAATCGGAACCATTATGGATTTACGGACGGCGTTGTTGCGATTTACGAGCGGGACGCCGGGGTCGGCCTCCTATACAGATGTCCGCGCAAGCTTACCTGCCGTACCGGAAAAACGTTTCAAGGTCGTGCCGGAGCAAATGAAACTTATAAGCGGATGTAGGGTCGGCGACCTCGACGCCCCGCCAAGCAACGCAACAGCGAGTTGTGCTCTGTAAACCACCCCCGATGTGTCATCCTGAGGAACGAAGCGACGAAGGATCCTGCTTTCAAATAAAAAAGGGCGTTGAGAACTTCCCAACACCCTCATTTTATGAACGGTTTCATTCGTGCCGGAGCGCGTCGATCGGATCCAGCCGCGCCGCACGGTAGGCGGGGATCGCGCCGAAGAGCATACCGATCACGAACGAGAACACGACCGTCAGAATGATAATGTACCAGCTGATGAAGATCGGAACGCCCGATACCTTTGAAATGCCGTAGGCAAGCCCGATCCCGACGAGCACGCCTAAGATCCCGCCGAGGCAGGTCAGAACGCCCGCTTCGATCAGAAACTGCGCCGAAATGCGCCGTCTGCGCGCGCCGAGCGCTTTTTTCAATCCGATCTCCGGCGTACGCTCCGTGACCGACACCAGCATGATGTTCATCACACCGATGCCGCCGACAATGAGGGAGATCCCCGCAACGAGGATCAGCTGCCGGTTTGTTGCACTGCTTAAATCCTGCAGGTTCTTTGCCTGTTCGAGAAGGTCCTCGCTCTGATAGCGGACCTCAGGGTTTTCCTGCCGGATCGTTTCGTTTAAGACCTCCTCGGCTTTTCTGCCCGCCGCGGTCATGGAATCGGTATCCACGGCGCGAATCACGAGCGAACGCGGCTCATCATAGCGGAACAGCACCGGCCATGTGGAGAACGGGATCAGCACCTTGCCGCCCGAGGAGGTGTTGTAGGTAAAGTATTCGTCGAGCGTGGTCACCGTCGGACGGAAGCTCGATGCGGGCGTGAATTCGCCGATCACGACATACGGCTCGCCGCAGATGTCGATCGTTTTGCCGACCGGATTCGCGCCGGCAAACAGCGCGGCGGAGACCGTTTCGTCGATCATGGCGACCTTGCGGAAGTTTGTACAGTCGCTTTCGGTCAGACTGCGCCCCGCGCGGATCGTGTAGCCGTATACCGCGGGATAGGATTGATCGATGCCGTAGATCGTACCGGCGGAAAGCGCGCTGCTGCCGCTTCGGATCTGTCCGTAAGCGTCGCGCTGCGCATAGTATGCCGCGCTTGCAACCTCGGGGATCGCGCGGATCTCCCGAAGCGTATCATCCGTCAGCGGCGGGATATACTCCGGCACAGTCGACCATGCGCTTTCAAAGGGGTAGTCGCCCTGATACAGGCGGACCGTCACGACGTTTGAGCCGGAGCCGACCAGGTTCTGTTTGATCTGCTCGTTCGTGCCCATGATCGTGGAGGAGATCGCAATGATGCTGGCGATGCCGATGATGATGCCGAGCATCGTCAGCGCGCTTCTCAATTTGTGGGAGCGAATGCCGTCAAAGGCCTCGCGGAAATTTTCCAACATCGAAAGCACCTCCTTACCAGCCGCCGTAGAACATGCCGCCCTTTGCGTCCTCGACCGGGCTGCCTTCTTTGCAGTTCTTGTCGTACGGGAACGCGATGCGGTCCTCCGGCGAGATCGGTGAGTCGATCAGCTCGACGTATTCGTTCATGCGGCTGCCGGTTTGTACGACGTACTTCACAAGTACATTGTCCTCATTTGCGGCGAACACGCAGGTCTCGCCGTTGATTTCGCGCAGGAACGCTTCGTGCAGATAGATCGTTCCCTGCTCAAACAGCGAGGAATTATCCGAAAACTCAATGTATTCGCCGACGCCGGGGGTCACGTCGCCGATGATATCAAGCACAAGCAGATATCCGGAGGAATTCGGATTGCCGTTTCCGGAATAGTTGGTGGTAATCGGCACGGTGCCGATCTGCGACACGCGTGCGGTCACCGTGTCCTGTATCTGATAGGAGAAGCCGGAAAGCTCGGTGCCGACGGGATATTTCGAAAGCTCATCCTCGCCGACGATCACGCTGATGTGCAGACCCGTGCCGCCGCGCACTTCCACGAGCACACCGTCCTGCTCTGCGTCGTCCGGCTGTACAGCCTGCAGGACCGTGCCGTTGATTTCGGAATACAGAATGCCGTCCAGCCCGCTGGCCTCCGCTTTTTCGATGTCAAGCTCGAGCTGACGGTAGAGCAGCTCATCCTGACGGATGCTCGCCGCGATCTCCTTTGCGCGCGCCGCGCGCTCGTCCTTCGTCATGTGCGCCGCCTCGTCGTACGGCGTGGGCGTCGGCGTTGCCGTCGGTTTTCTGGTCGGCGTGCGCTTCGGCGTGGGCGTCGGCGTGCGCTTCGGGGTCGGCGTCGGCGTGCGCTTCGGGGTCGGCGTCGGTGTACGCGTCGGGGTTGCCGTCGGGGTTGCCGTCGGCGTCGCGGAGGGTTCCGCACTTTCGGTGGGCGCAGCGGTCGGCTCCGCACTTTCGGTGGGTGCAGCGGTCGGCTCCGCACTTTCGGTGGGCGCAGCGGTCGGTTCCGTGCTTTCGGTGGGTGCAGCGGTCGGTTCCGCGCTTTCGGTGGGTGCAGCGGTCGGCTCCGCACTTTCGGTGGGCGCAGCGGTCGGCTCCGTGCTTTCGGTGGGCGCAGCGGTCGGCTCCGTGCTTGCGGTGGGCGTGGGTTCAGCCGATTGTACGGTCACGGTAAAGGAGAAGGTGCCGTCCGGCTCGAACACGAGGTCGATCGTAAAACGCTCGGCTTTCAGCGTGACATACCGGTTCTGCGTCTGCGATACCGCCGTCTCCGACTGAGATTTCAAAAACGCGTTTGAGACGGTCGTGCCGGGCGTATACGGATAGACGACCGGATCGGTCTTGGTGCCTTCGCCGCCGATCGGCGGTTCGGGATAGACGGGATCTTCTCCCGCCGGGTCCGTGCTCGACGTGGGCATCGGAGACGGCGCCGGTTCGTCCTTGAGATGAACCGAGAACGAGACCTCCTGCGAGGGCGTGACCGAGAGCAGGGTCTCGGCTTCGGGCTGCACGATCCGCACGAAGACGGCGGACGCGTGTTCAGAGGCCTGTGTAAAGAGCGATTGAATGAATGAATAGAGCACGGGAGCCGACGCTTCGAACTCGTACACGTACGGGTCCGCTTCGGTGCCGCTTCCGCTGACGGGAGTGACCGGATCATCGCCGGCTCTGAGCGACAGGCGTCTTGCGTAGGTGCCGGCGGAGGCCGTTTTGGGCGTCGGGGTGGGTGTCGGCGTCGGCGTCAGAAGCGGACTCGGATAATCCGCATTTGCAAACCGCTTATAGTCGATGTATTCGGAACGAAGCCGGTTTTCAAGCTTTTGAAGCTCAAGCACGCTTTGTTCATAGGAGAGCTGCGAACGCGTCGCGTCGTACCGGAGCAGCGGATCGCCGACGGAAACGACGTCGCCGGGCGATACGAGCACCTCCAGAACGTTGCGCTCGCTGCTCTTTGTGATGATCTGGGACGCGTCAGAGGTCACGATGCCGTACAGATACGATTGGTTCGGCATGTACGACATCATCCAGTTCATGGCAGGATAGACCTCACACGGCGTCGGCTTGCGGAGCTTCACGTAGGCAAAGATGCTGCCGCCGAAAAGCCCGACGCACAGGATGCTGATGAGGACGATTTTCAAAACACGCTTCATTTTCATTGCGCGTCGCCTCCCGAAAGAACGCCGTCATAGATGTGGAGCATGCGGGAAGCGCGTTTCGCCACCGCGAGCTCATGCGTGATCATGATGATGGACATACCGCGTGCGTGCAGCTTGTCGAAGATGTCCATGATCTGCTGACCGGACTTCGAGTCCAGCGCGCCGGTCGGCTCGTCGGCAAGGAGCAGCTTCGGCTGCGTGCAGATCGCCCGCGCGATCGCCACACGCTGGCATTGACCGCCGGAAAGCTGCGTGGGATAGAAGTCCATACGATCCTCAAGCCCGACCTCACAAAGCGCCTGCTCCGCGCGTGCGCGCCGTTCCTTTTTCGGTACGTTTCCGTACAGCAGCGGGAGCGCGACGTTTTCCCACGCGCGTCGCTGCGGCAGAAGATGGAACGACTGAAATACGAATCCGATCTTTTCATTGCGGATCTTCGCCATCTGCGCGTCGGACGCGTGGCGGTTGTCGACGTCCTCGAAGTAGTAGGTTCCGCCTGTCGGCGTATCGAGATACCCGAGAATGTTCATCAGCGTCGATTTGCCGGAGCCGGAAGGCCCCATGATCGCGTCATACGCGCCTTCCTCCATGACAAAATTGACGTCATGAAGGACGGGAACCGGGTGTTCGGCCGTGCCGTATGTTTTTTCGATGTGTTCGAGACGGATCAGCATATCAGCCTCCGAAGGGTACGGCGTCGGAATTGCCGCCCTGCGTATTCCATGTACCGTCCGCGCCGTCCGGAAGCACGGTCATGCCGCCGTTATCGGCAGGATCGGAAAACGCGGTTTCCGTCGCACGCATGCCGACGTGGATCGTTTCATCCGGGAACGCAATACGGTCCCGCATGGCAAGCCCGTCGAGGATCTCATAGCATTCGGTCTCCTCGTCGTACGCCCCGACCGTAACGGCGCGCTTTTCGATGCGCCCGTCCGCGTCGGCTGCCCATGCGTAAAAGCTGCCGTTCTCTTCAAACAGGAACGCGGCAGGCAGCATCATCGCACTGCTCGTATCCGTATCCGTATTCAGGTCGATCAGAACATGCTGACCGATCATCAATCCCTCGATGCTTTCCGGCTCGACGTAGAACGCGTACTTGCTGGCACGCTCGCCGCCGTCATAGTAGACCATGCCGTTCTGACCGTTGTCGGGCGAATCGGTGTCGATGCGGTAGATCGTGCCGCTGCAAACGCGGTCGTTCACGCGGGAGCGGATCAGAACCGGCATGCCGACGTAAAGCGTATAGATCGTCTGCTCATTCACGGATCCCTTGACGCAGAACGCCGTGCCCGCGATGATCGTGATATATGCGCTGCTGCCGTCGCTGTAGCCGTAGCCGAACGGGTCATAGGAACCGGAATTGTCGCGCACGGAGCGCACCGTTCCCGTGACGGGGGAAAGGACCTCGCTCGCGTCGATCAGCGCCTGCATTTCGTCTGCCCGGCGATGCTTGTCTTCAAGATCGAATTCCGCCTTGCGGATGTCCAGCTCGACCGTCTGAATGTCGAGCTCGATCGCATAGCGCTCGTCTGTCTTTGCTTTGCTGAGCTTCGTGTTGAGCGCGCTGAGCTGGTCGCGGTACGTCCGCAGATTGTTTTCGACGCCGGAGATGTCGATCTCGATCTGCGCATACTGGAGTTCGAGATCGTCCACGTCATAGCAAAACAGCGGATCGCCTTCCGCGACCTTGCTGCCGGCGGAAACATAGCATTCCTTGATGGGCATGCTGCCGGTAGGGTTGACCTCAACGACGTCCTTCGCCTCCACGATGCCGTTGTATTGCGCGTAGAGTCCGACGCTGCCCCCGCCGGTAATCGCCGAAACGGACTGTACATAGGCAGACTCTCCGCTGCCCGAAAAATCCCGCTGATACAAATAATATGCGCCGCTGCCGAGCAGGGAAAGCACCAGCAGGAGCGTGATGATCCGCATCCAACCGCTGCGTTTTTGTTTCATAGCATACCTCGCAGATAAAATCTCTTTTTATCATACCACATATCCGCGCGTTTTGTTGCACTTTTTTTCAATTCTCCGTAAAATTTACAATAGTAAAGAAAGACGGGGCGGTATGCGCCGGGCATCGAACCCATAAGTGCCGTGCCGCGCGACCGTCTTACCTTATGAAAACCAATCTTTTGCGGAAGGAGGCGGCTTTCGCGACCGCATAAACTGCGCCTTGCGGCGTGTGAAGATTGCATGGACAGACAAAAAAATATGTGCTATGATATATTTGAAAAATATCGAGTTTTGCGGAGGCAAGTATGCTGATCGACAATCGAATCCTCGTCGGCAAGGGCGAGACCGAAGCGTTTATCCTTCCCGAAATGGCAAACCGCCACGGCATGATCGCCGGCGCGACCGGCACGGGCAAGACCATCACCCTGAAGGTCATGGCGGAATCGTTTTCCGACCTCGGCGTTCCGGTATTTTTAGCCGACGTCAAGGGGGATCTTTCCGGCTGCGTAAAGCCCGGCGAGATGAACGACAAGATCGCACAGCGCCTGAACGGGATCGGCATTGATCCGGAAACGTTCGACATGCGCCGTTATCCCGTGCGCTTCTGGGACGTGTACGGGGAGGGCGGACATCCGGTCCGCACGACGGTTTCCGAAATGGGCGCAGAGCTTCTCTCCCGTCTTCTGGGTCTCAGTGACGTACAGAGCGGCGTTCTGTCGATTGCGTTCCGCGTGGCGGACGACAACGGTTGGCTTCTCATTGATCTCAAGGACCTTCGTGCCATGGTCGCCTATATCACCGAGCACGCAAGCGAGCTTCTGCATCAGTACGGCAACATTTCGAAGCAGTCCGCCGGCGCGATCCAGCGCGCGCTTCTGCAGCTGGAGGACGCGGGCGGGAATCTGTTCTTCGGCGAGCCCGCGATCGACCTCAATGACTGGATGCAGACAGATAAAGACGGACGCGGGTACATCAACGTGTTCCATTGTGCAAAGCTCTATCAGAGTCCGCTTCTCTATTCGACCTTCATGCTGTGGCTTCTTGCCGAGCTGTTTGAGCAGCTTCCCGAGGTCGGCGATCTCGAAAAGCCGAAGCTGGTTTTCTTCTTCGACGAGGCGCACCTGCTGTTTTCCGACGCAAAACGCGCGCTTCGTGACAAGATCGAGCAGGTCGTGAAGCTGATCCGCTCGAAGGGCGTCGGCGTCTACTTCATTTCGCAGCAGCCGTCCGATCTGCCGGATCCGGTGCTTGCGCAGTTAAGTAACCGCGTGCAGCACGCGCTTCGCGCCTACACGCCCGCCGAACAGAAGGCGATCAAGACCGCCGCAGCGACGTTTCGCGTGAACCCGAAGTTCAATACCGAAGAGGTGCTAAGCGAGCTCGGCACCGGCGAAGCGCTCGTGAGCTTTCTTGACGCGAAGGGACGTCCGTCGATCGTCGAGCGCTGCACGATCCTGCCGCCGCAGTCCATGATGGGAATGATCGACGACGAGCGCAGAAAAGCCGAGATCATGGCGGACACGCTTTACGGCAAGTACGACGAGCCGGTCGACAATGAATCCGCCTACGAAATTTTGACCGGCAAGGCCGAAGCCGAAGCGCAGGAGAAAGCAGAGGCAGCCGAACGCGAGGCCGAGGAGAAGGCGCGCGAAAAACAGGAAAAGGAAGAAGCGAAGGCAAAGGAAAAGGCCGAAAAAGAAGAAGCGAAGGCGAAGGAAAAGGCCGAGAAGGAAGCGCTGCGCGAGAAGGCGAAAAAGAAGAAAAAGACGACCTCCGCGCTCGGAAAGGTCGCGTCTTCCGCTGCCACGTCCATCGGACGGCAGGTCGGCAATTCCCTGTTCCGCGGGATCCTCGGCACGCTCAAAAAGCTGTTTTGACGAAAGGAGAACGCCATGCCGCTGTACTGTGAAAACTGTATGAAGATCGTGGAGGGACCGATCTGCCCCGCCTGCAGAAACCGGAAGCTCCGTGAGGTCGAGCCCGGTGATTTCTGCCTCGCCGCCGAGGTGCATTATATGCAGGCGGAGATGCTGAAGGAACTCTATCGGGACAATGATATCCCCTGCACGGAACGCTCCGTGCTCGGCGCGGGGATTACCGTGAGCCTCGGCGTGAACGTGGGCTATACCCGGCTTTACGTGCCGTTTGACCGGCTGGAGCTTGCAAAGGCGCTCTATAACGCCTATTTCAACGCGCCGGAAGAACAGGAAGCGCCGCGCGAAGTTCTGATCGGACACGTTTACCGCCACTTCAAGGGCGGACTGTACCGCGTCGAGGGCGTTGCGAAGCATTCCGAGACGCTCGAAGAATACGTCGTGTACCGCAAGCTCTATGACGACAAATCGCTTTGGATCCGTCCGAAGGAGATGTTTTTGTCTCCGGTCGACCGGGAGAAGTATCCCGACGCTATGCAGGAGTACCGCTTTGAGCCGGTTGACGAAAACGGCACGGAAGATCCTGAATAATCGGCTCGATTCCATATATTTATACAATCGCTGCATACGGGAATATGCAGCGCTTTTGTATGATTTTACTTGATATCCAATGTAAAATGCACGAAAAATATTCACGGAATGTTTGCATTTTTCAGATCGCGGTGTTATACTCGCATTGCCATCAAGAGTGCGCGAGAGACAAGCTTTATGACCGCACAGCAACCTGCCTCAGTAAGGTGCTAATGCTTGCATGATGGCAAGTTAATCAGTTCGGGGCGTTAAGAGATGATTCTTAACGCCCCTTTTGCATTCCCGGCATCGCAGTCAGCTGAAAAACAGGGAGGAAAGGAGCAGCCCCGTTACGACCGAGGTGAGAAGGGAAAGGAACGCCGCCGGCACGGCAAAGCGCGTCTTTCGGATCCCGACGCTGCCGAAGTACAGCGCAAGCGTATAGAAGATCGTTTCCGATGAGCCCAAAAGGACGCTTGCGGTGAGCCCCGCGCGCGAATCGGGTCCGTACTGCGTAAAGACGTCGGTAAGCGCCGCAAGCGCGGCGCTGCCGGAAAACGGACGCACGATGAGCAGAGGCACAAGCACGGGATCGACGCCGAGCGCGCGGAGCGCGGGAGAGAGAAACGAGGAAAGCAGATCGAACGCGCCGCTTGCGCGAAACAGCGCCATCGCCGCCGAAAAGACCGCGAGCGTCGGCAGGATGGATTTTATCAGCGGGAGCGCCTGCGCCGCGCCCTCGCAGAACGCTTCAAAAACATTGACGCGGCGGAAGGCAGCGTACAGCAGCAGAAGGAAGATCAGGATCGCGACCGGCATGGGCGTGTGAACATGAGGCAGAGCATAACGGCGACGAGCGTTGCCGCAAGGGAGGAAAGAAGCGTCGGGACGACGACGGCAAAGGGACGCGCGGAGCCGCTGCTTGCCCGAAGAGCGGTAAGCGTTGCGGGAAACAGCTCAAGGCATGAGGCGTTTATCACAAGCAGCGTGCACATCTCATCCGTTGCGACGCCGGGATTCGGGTTTGATTCATTGAGAAGGCGTATGGCGGTCAGTCCGTAGGGCGTCGCCGCGTTGCCCATGCCGAGCATGTTTGCGGCCAGGTTTAAGGAGATCGCCTCCTTCGCTTTTCCTGCGCGCGGAAACAGCAGGGAGAGCGCGGGAGACAGGAGCCCGGAAAGCGAACGGATAAGCCCGGCCTTTTTCGCAATGTTGAGAAGCCCCATCCACACAAGGTACGCGCCGAAGACGCGCAGAACAGTTTCGAGCGCGTTGCCTGCGCCGGAAAGGAGCGCGGGGAGTACGCCGTCGGCGGTTCCGAAAAACAGCGAAACGCCGATCCCGGCGAGCAGGAGAAACAGGATCACGATGTTCATGGTCCATCGTATGAAGAAAATGCGACGGAAAAACGTCTTTTTTGAAAACGATCGCAAAAAAGTCGCACAAACCGGAAATTTCTGTTATAATGATATTCGGAAATTTATCACCCGAGGTTTATATAATGATAAAAAAAGGGATTTGCCTGATTTTGATCCTGTTTATACTGACCGGCGCCATGCTGCCGCTCGGCTGTGCGACGTCGCACGGAAACGGCAGTGACGTCTGTCTTGCGTTCATTGAATACATCGCGGAGGGCAGCTACGGCGCGGCATACGACCTTCTTTCCGATTCGGTCAAGAATACGACCGGCAACAACACGAATGCCGGTGATCCGATGATCTCCGCGAAGGAGTTTGCCGAAAAGTACCAGCAGATCTTCGAAGCGGTAGGACTTTTTGAAATCAGCTACATCGTGCGGACCGTGTCAGACGCGTCGATCACGAGCTCGGTCGATTTTCAGATGACGTACTCGACCTCGCTCGGCGAGATGACGAACGACTATACGATCAACGCACTGTACGAAAACGGACGCTGGGGCATTCAGTGGACGCCGGCGTTGATCTTCCCGACGATGGAATGGGGGGACAAGCTGCTGGTCGGCGTCAACTATCCGAAACGTGGCGAGATCTTCGACTGCAACGGCGAGCTGCTCGTGAAAAACCTTTCCCCGGTTACGGTCTTCTGCGTGCCGAACCAGATCTCCAAGGAGGAAAAGGACGAGGTCTTGAAGCAGATCCTTTCGATCCCGATCTTAAAGCCCTCCGGCACGCCGCAGGACGAGTATGAAAAGATCGTTCACGACGCGATATACAGTACTAACTCTTCCGCGGTTATCGCAAAGCTCTATCCCGATCAGGTGGACGAGACGCTCGAAGAACGGCTTCTGTCGATCAAGGGCATCGGCATCGACCGCAACGGCGCCATGACGTCCACGCGTTTCCGCGCGTACCCATTCGGGCGGAGCGCGTCCCACCTTCTGGGGTTTGCGTCCGTCATGTGGGAGGCAACGTGGAAGGAGATCGAAAAGCGGCGGAAGGGCGAGACCGTGACCGAGCCGTCGGGGCTGATTTCGGACGACGACGTCTGGGTTTACGAAAAGGACAGCTGGATGGGATACGTCGGACTCGAACAGGAGTATGAAGACCTGCTCCGCGGTGAAAAGGGCGGCTACGCGTACATCCAGGGCATTGACGGCACGAACCGCCAGACGCTGTACAACAACCCCGCAAAGGACGGACAGGACCTGCATCTGACGCTGGACATCAAGATGCAGCAGCGCGTGGAGGAGGTCGTGAAAACCGTCGTCTATACGGACAACATCACCGGCACGGTCATCGTAATGAACCCGAAATCCGGCGCGATCGAAGCACTGTATTCCTTCCCGGATTACGACGCCGAAGCGTTCAGCCGCGGCGCCGTCGGCACCGAAGCATTCGAAGCGATGCAGAAAGACCCGCAGACGCCGATGTTGAACCGCGCGATCCAGGGTCTCTACGCGCCCGGATCGACGTTCAAGCCGTTCACCGGCGCGGGCTCGCTTGAGGCAGGCGTGGTCACGCCGGAAACGACCTTCCCCGAGGAGGAGATGAAGAATATCCACAACGCCCGCTACAAGACTTCCAGCGGCTACAAGGACGTGTGGGAGGTCAACAAGGGCACTTACGCCTATACCGGCATCGACGAGATCACGCGTACCGGCAACTCCAACCGCCATACGCCGATGAACATGGAATCGAGCATCATCGACTCGGACAATATCTTCTTCTCGTGGTGCGCGCTGAAGCTCGGCTGGGATCGGTTCAAGGAATACCTCACGCACATCGGCATGGGAGAAAACGTTCCGTTCGATCTGCCGACGCAGAAATCGCAAATCAAAAACGAGGAGAGCATCGAAACCTACAGTCTGCTTGCCATGAGCGGATACGGACAGGGCGAGCTTCTGGTGACGCCTTTGCAGATGGCAAGCTATATCGCCGCCTTCCGCAACGAGGGTAAGGCGCCGGTCCCGTACGTTGTCGATTCCATCTGGCAGGCGGAGGGACAGAACTACACCGAAATGTACCGCCACACCAAAAACGAGGTATGGAAAACGATCTGCTCCAAGGCAAACGCCGAAACGATCGCGAACATGATGATCGGCGTGTGCCGCTCGCCGCAGGAGCACGGCGGCACGGCGCGCAACCTCGGTGTGCGATCGTTTGTGATCGCGGGGAAGACGGGAACGGCAGAGGTCGGCAACAAGAAGGATAAGAATTCCCAGTCCAAGAAGGAGATCGCGTGGTTCATCGGCTTCCGACAGGCGAACAAGGACGGCTCCGCCGTGAAGCCGGAGGACGAGCGTCTGGTGCTCGTCATGCTCGAGCTCGACATGGAGGACCTCCCGGAGGAATACGCGCTGATGAAGTTTGTTATCGCGCGCGTGCTTTTGAAGGACGATGAGCTCACAAAGCCCGGTGAAACGCGGCTTGCGCTGATTTCGGCGAGCGGCAGCGGAAACTGAGGCGCTTTTGCGCATAGGATAGAACCGAGGGGGAGAACAGAATGAAAAAAACCATCGTCTTTACGGGCGGCGGCACGGCAGGTCACGTGACGCCGAACCTTGCGTTGATCGAACAGCTCGACCGTGCGGAATGGGACATTCACTATATCGGCACGTCCGGCATGGAAAAGGACCTCGTGACCCCGGTCCCGGGCGTGACGTATCACGAGATCGACTCGGGCAAGCTCCGTCGTTACGCGAGTTTCAAGACGCTCACCATGCCGATCCATGTGCAAAGAGGGTATCATCAGGCAAAGCGCATCCTAAAGGAGCTGAAGCCCGCCGTGCTGTTCAGTAAGGGCGGCTATGTTTCCGTGCCCGTCGTGGCGGCGGCAAAGGGGATCTGTCCCGTTTTGACGCACGAATCGGACTATACGCCCGGACTTGCGAATAAGATCGACGCGCACTTTGCGGATAAGGTGCTCGTAACGTTTTCGGACACCGTTCCGTTTGTCAAGGGCAATAAGGGCGTTCATACCGGCACGCCGATCCGTCCGGAGCTTTACCGCGGCTCGCGTGAAAAGGCGCTTGCGTTTACGGGGCTATCCGGGAAAAAGCCCGTGCTGCTTGTCACCGGCGGGAGCCTCGGCGCGCTTTCGGTCAACGTCGCCGTGCGCGAAGCGCTTCCGAGGCTTCTCGAGACCTTCGACGTCGTGCATCTTTGCGGCAAGGGCAAGCTGGACGAATCCGTTTCAATGCCCGGCTATGTGCAGTATGAATATATCAAGGACGAAATGGCGGACCTCTTCAAACTTGCGGACGTCGTCGTGTCCCGCGCCGGCGCAAACGCCGTGTTTGAGCTTTTGGCGCTTCAAAAGCCCATGCTGCTGCTGCCGCTTTCCGGCGCAAGTACGCGCGGCGATCAGGAGCTGAACGCACAGTATTTCAAAAAGCGCGGCTATGCCCGCGTCCTGCTTGCTTCCGAGGTCAATGCGGAAAGCATTCTCAAAGAAGTCCGCGCGCTCTACGACGCACGCGGACAGTATATCGAAACCATGAAACACGCCGAGGGCGTCGACGGCACCGAAACGATCCTTCGGCTGATCCGAGATGCGGCAAACGCATGACGACGGCGGAACTTGTTGAAAAACTAAACGGGGAAACGGCGGTCGAAGCGCTGTCCGCACTCTGCGTGATCGCAAAGACGAAGCAGGGCAGGGCGGAAATCGAAACAGCGCTCGGCGATCGGTCGATTCTCCGGACGCTTGTTTTAAGCGATTCGCCGAAGGCGCGAAAGAACGTCTACCGACTTTTCGGCGCGCTTGAAAACGAGGCGGATGTTCCGCTTTTAACGCGTGCGCTCGAAACCGAAACGACGCTTTTTGCCGTGCCGAGTCTGCTGCTCGCGCTCGGAAAGCTCGGCGCAAAGGACGCGCTACTTTCCTACCGCATCCCGGAATCCGAATCGGTCGAGACGGACAAGCATATCGCCGAGATCACGATCGCGTACGAAAAAGCCATGCAGCGGTTCGAGACCGTGCCGGCAGGCACGCTGGAAACGCTTTCAAAGCCCTGTGAGATCCTGTGCCTTGCGCCGCGCGGTTTTCAGAAAGAATTACGGGACGAGCTTTGCTCGCTCGGGTTTTCCGGAACGGTCAGCGGCGACGCGGTACGGGTGACCGCCTCCGATATTGCGCGGGTGTATCGCGCAAACTGCATGACCGAGGCGCTGCTGCCGATCGCAAAAGACGTGCCGATGGAGCCGAAGGCGATCGCCGCCGCTGCAAAAACCTGTATCGGAACGTATTACCGCATCGAGATCCGCGGATACTTAAAGGATCGCGGCGGGTTCATTGAGAAGCTCAAGGGACTTCTGGACGGGCATAACAATCCGTCGGCATACGACTGTGAACTCCGGATCGAGGCAAGAAACGACGTCTGCGATCTTTACTGGAAGCTATGGAACGTGAAGGACGAACGCTATCCGTGGCGTGTCGGCACGCTTCCCGCTTCGATCCATCCGGCGATGGCGCACGCGCTTTCCCGCTATGCCCTGTCGCTTGTAAAAAAGGAGCGGCCCGCCGTGTTCGATCCGTTCTGCGGATCCGGTTCGCTGCTGTTTGCGTGCGAAACGCAAGCGCATTGCAAATTGCTTACAGGCGTGGACAAGAGCAGCACGGCGATCCGCATCGCGCGGGAAAACGCAAAGGCGGGGGAAAGCAAAGCGCGGTTCATCTGCCGCGACATTCTGCACTTTGAAGCGAAAGAAGGCGCGGACCTTGTGATCTCGAATCTCCCGTTCGGCACGCGCGTGGGTTCGCACCGTGAAAACGAAACACTGTACGCAAAATTCCTGAAGCGGCTTCCGTACTATCTGAACGACGGCGGAAAGGCGGTGCTCTATACGGCGGACGCGAAGCTTCTGGAACGGCTCATCAAGGAGAACCCGAAGCTGAAGCTTACCGAAAAGCGCCGCACGGCGGCGGGGGGCTTAAGCCCGTGGATATTTGTGATTGACAAAACGCCCGCGGGTTCGTACAATGACAGGAATAAGGAGAGGAAATGATATGAGACAGAAGTATTACATCACCACCGCGATCGCGTACGCGTCCGGCAAGCCGCACATCGGCAACACCTACGAGGCGATCCTCGCGGATTCCATCGCGCGATGGAAGCGCTACGAGGGCTACGACGTATATCTGCAGACCGGCACGGATGAGCATGGGCAGAAGATCGAAACGAAGGCGAAGGACGCCGGCGTAACACCAAAGGAATACGTCGACGGCGTCGCGGGCGAGATCAAGCGCATCTGGGACCTTATGGGCACGAGCTACGACCGTTTCATCCGCACGACCGACGAGGATCACGTCAAAGCGGTTCAGAAGATCTTCAAATACATGTACGACAAGGGCGATATCTATAAAGGATATTACGAAGGCATGTACTGCGTGCCGTGCGAATCGTTCTTCACGCCCTCGCAGCTCAAGGACGGAAAGTGTCCGGACTGCGGAAGGGATGTGCAGCCCGCAAAGGAGGAAGCGTACTTCTTCAAGATGAGCAAATACGCCGACCGCCTCATCGAGCACATCAACACGCATCCCGATTTCATCAAGCCCGTCTCGCGCAAGAATGAGATGATGAATAACTTCCTTCTGCCGGGGCTTCAGGACCTTTGCGTGTCGCGTACGTCGTTTACGTGGGGCATTCCGGTCGAGTTTGATCCGAAGCATGTCGTTTACGTATGGCTCGACGCGCTCGCAAACTACATCACCTGCATCGGCTATGAATGCGGCGGCGAATCGTCCGAACTGTTCAATAAGCTCTGGCCCGCCGATCTGCACGTGATCGGAAAGGACATCATCCGCTTCCACACGATCTACTGGCCGATCTTTCTGATGTCACTTGACCTTCCGCTGCCGAAGACGGTGTTCGGACATCCGTGGCTTCTGCAGGGCGACGGCAAAATGAGTAAGTCCAAGGGCAACGTCATGTATGCCGACGACCTCGCCGAGCTGTTCGGCGTGGACGCGGTGCGCTACTACGTGCTGCACGATATGCCGTTCGACAACGACGGAACGATCACGTGGGATACACTGATCGAACGGCTCAACGCCGACCTTGCGAACACGCTCGGAAACTTAGTGAACCGCACGGTCGCCATGAGCAACAAATACTTCGGCGGCACGGTGAAAAATACCGGCGTGACCGAACCGGTCGACGCGGAGCTCAAAGCGATCGCCGTCGGCGCGCGGGACCGCGTAAAAAAGGCGATGGACGATCTCGTGATATCCGACGCGCTGGAGGAGATCTTCGGAATCTTCCGCCGCTGCAACAAGTATATCGACGAGACCGCGCCGTGGGTTCTTGCGAAGGATCCCGAGAAAGCGGACCGCCTTGCGGAAGTCCTGTATAACCTCATCGAGAGCATCTCGATCGGCGCAAATCTTCTGCGGTCGTTCATGCCGACGACGGCGGAGCGCATCTTAAAAGAGATCGGCGCAGAGCCCAGAAACATCGAATCGCTCGAGCATTTCGGCTGGTATCCGTCGGAAAACAAGGTTGCGGAAAAGCCCGAGATCCTCTTTGCCCGCCTCGACCCGAAGGTCGTGATGGAACAGGCGGAAGCGCTGATGGCAAAGCAGCAAAAGCCCGCAGAGCCCGAAAAGCCCGAGCTGCCCCCGATCAAGGACGAGATCAGCTACGACGAGTTTTCGAAGCTCGATCTGCGCCTCGCGAAGGTCATTGCGTGCGAGGAGGTCAAGCGTTCGAAAAAGCTTCTGAAGCTGACGGTCTCCTTGGGCAATGAGGAGCGCACGGTCGTTTCCGGCATCAAAAACTGGTATAAGCCCGAGGACCTGATCGGCAAGACGGTGGTGCTCGTCGCAAACCTGAAGCCGGTCACGCTCTGCGGCGTCGAAAGCCACGGTATGATCCTGTGCGCGTCCGATCCGGAGGACAAGGAGCTTGCGTTCGTGTCGCCCGTCAAGGACCTCCCCGCGGGCTGGGTGGTACGCTGATGCGAATCTTCGATACCCACGCGCATCTATTGGATGAACAGTTCGACGCGGACCGCGAGACGCTGATCGCTTCGCTTCCCGAAGCAGGGATCGCGCACGTCATGGAGGCATGCTGCGACGAAGCGGGCATCGACAAGGTCGTCGATCTCGTCTCGCGCGTGCCGTACTTTTTCGGCAGCGCGGGCGTGCATCCGCATTCCGCGGACGAGTTCCGCCCCGAAACGCTCAATCACATCAGGGAAGCGCTGACGCATGAGCGGATGGTCGCGATCGGCGAGATCGGGCTCGATTACCACTACGATTTCTCCCCGCGCGACGTGCAGCGGGACTGCTTTGACGCGCAGCTTGCGCTGGCGGCGGAGCTCAGACGTCCCGTCATCATCCACGACCGCGAGGCGCACGGCGACACGATGGACCTTCTGCGGCGGTATCGCGGAAACCTTTCGGGCGTGATGCATTGCTTTTCGGCAAGCTATGAGATCGCAAAGGAATGCATCGACCTCGGACTCTATGTCGCGTTCGGCGGCGCGCTGACGTTCAAAAATGCGGTGCATCAATGGGAGATCGCGGGCAAACTCCCGCTCGACCGGCTGCTCATCGAAACGGACTGTCCGTATATGACGCCGGTGCCGTTCCGCGGCACACGAAACGATCCGCGCCGCATCGTGCTGACGCTTTCCAAACTCTCGGAGCTAAAAGGGCTCGACCCCGAGACGCTCTCCGAAACGCTGTATGAAAACAGCTTCAAGGCGTTCGGGATCAAAGCATAAGGACATAAAAACGGGCTGTAAAGATTCGATTCTTTACAGCCCGTTCTGTATGTGTTTTACGGTTCCCAGTCGTCCGGGTCCGGCGTAGCCGTCGGCTTCGGGGTCTTGGTCGGCGACGGCGTCGGGGTGGAGAGACCGACGTTGTATTTCGGATAGATGACCTTATAGGTCGTTTCTTCCGTCCGCACGGTCTTGACAAAGTTGCCGTCCTTGTACTTGTCCACGTAGGTCTTCACGACGTAGCCGTCGTGCGGGGTGCGGACCTGTTCCTGCTTGCCGGCGGGAAGCGTGTTCACGTATTCGTATTCGAACCTGCTTTCGTCGTCCTTCCAGAAGGTCTCCTCAAGGATCTCATTGCGGCAGCGGTATTCGACGCCGTCTTCCTTTTGCCCGTAGATTTCGACGTTGATATTCTTCTTTCGGGAGCTCTCCTTGTTTTTGGAAATATAGATGAACATGTAGATCGTGTGCCCGGTGTCGTTCTTGAAGCCGAAATCGATGTGATTGTCCTTCCAGTCGACCGTCGCGTCAAAGCCGAGACCGTCCCGGAACTCCTTTGTGACGTAGTCGGACGGGATGCTGTGCGGGGACCGCGTGATGTGCGTGATGCCCGCACGCAGGATCGCGTTGAAGATCGTCGTGCTGACCTGACAGACACCGCCGCCCGGTTCCTTGCGGTAGCCGCTGCCCTGATAGACGGCGTTCGCCAGTGCCCAGCCCTTCTTTTCGGTGCGGTCGCCGGTCTTCTTGTTGAAGCTGAAGGAGGTGCCGGGATCCATCTTCGTGACCTGCATCATGCCGATCGCCTTGGTGATGTTGGCGTCGCGTCCCATGCGGTTTTCGACGAGCGCAGCGTCCGTGGACGTTGAGCCCTTGAAGTAGTAGCTTGTTGAATAGCTTCCGAGCAGCGTGAGCTGGCTTTGCAGCGATTCGAGCGTGATCTCCGGTTCGGAGACCGTGACCTTCGGCGTCAGCGACGCGGTATAATCGCCCGATTCGATCGCCTCGGTGATCTGATTTTCCAGATCGGTAAAGTCGATCTTTGCGCCGTTCGTTCCGGCCGTGAAGTCCCAGTACGGCTGCTGATACTTGACGTCGCCGACCTTGTTGGTCTTCCATTTGACCGTCACGCTTGCGTTGACCGCGTGGTTCGGGATCTTGTCGTTCAGCTCATAGAGCGCGTTCCGTAAAAGCTCGCCGTCAAAGGTCATCGGCAGATTGACTGTGCTTACCGTCCCGCGCGCCGCGTTGATGAGCGCGTCGTCGAGATCCGCTTCGCTGTAGCTGAGTCCGATCGTGTCGGCGGTCAGCGTCAGCGGGTCGTAGTTTTCATAGGAAACCGTGATGTCAAAGGCGTCGCGCTTTTCTTTGAGCGCGTTTTTCACCTGCCCACGCGCTTCGGAAACGGTCAGATTCCGCACGTTCACGCCTTCGATCACCGCGTCCCGCATGATGATCGTCTCATCGGTGACCGGTACGGGCGTCTCGATGGGCATGAGCGACGCGACAGGCTCCGGCGTTGTAATGGCGGCGGGGGACGTCTTGCAGTTCTTTGTGCAGTTTCCCGCAAGCAAAATGGCAGTCACAAGGATCGCGACGGCAAGGATCAGGAAGCCGATGGCAAAAAACAGCAAACGGCGCGCCTTCTTTTTTCTGCGCCTGCGCTTCTTCGGCGGCTGAGAACCGCCGGACGAGCTGCGTTTCGGTGCGGACGAAGCGTGGCCCGCGGAACTGCGGGCGGACGAACCGGACGAAGAACGGCTCCCGGAAGCGGACGCCGCACGGACCGGGGCTTCTGTCGCCTTGCCGGTCGGCGCGGCTGCCTTCCGTTCGCTTGCAAAGCGCAGTGTTCCGTTCGCCGCGGCGAAGGGATCCTCCGCGCTGCGATTCGGCTGCGCACTCGCCGTACGGCGCGCGTTCCAATCGCGGGCGTAGGACGATTCGGTATTCGATTGCGGGCGAACGGCGCCCATGGTCACAGAATCAGTCATGATACCGTATTATAGCAAGGTCGTCTTTGAATCTCAATAGATTTTCTTTTAGTTTTTTGAAATTTTGCAATTCCGACGAATTTGTGATACAATGATGCGGACGAAATCGGAGGAACAATATGCTTCACATCGTACTTGTGGAACCGGAGATCCCGAGCAATACGGGCAATATTTCGCGCACCTGTGCCGTGACAGGCGCCGCGCTGCATCTCGTGCGTCCTTTGGGCTTTTCGACCGACGACAAGAGCCTGAAAAGGGCGGGGCTCGATTACTGGCATTCGCTGACGCTCTTTTACCACGACAGCATCGAGGAACTGTGGGAAGAGTATCCCGATGCGCGATTTTTCTACTGCTCTACGCACGCAAAACACCGCTATGATGAAGTCGAATTCCGGGACGGCGATTTTCTGGTGTTCGGCAAGGAGACGGCGGGCTTAGGGGAGAGGATCCTCGTTCCGCACGCAGACGAGGCGATCCGCATCCCGATGGGCGACGGCCAGCGCTCGCTGAATCTTTCAAACGCCGTTGCGATCGTGGTCTACGAAGCCCTCCGCCAGAACGATTTCTTCGGCATGCGCTGAATCCGTCCCGAAAATGCCCCAAACGCCTGCAAAAGCTATATATTCTCACAAAAAAAGTCTGATTTCCAAAAATAATGCTTGCATTGTTGAAAACCTTGTGGTAGTATTGCAATGTTCGAGTTTTTTGAAGGAGGTGGACTGAATGGGTAAGTTCTGTGAAGTCTGCAAGAAAGGAACCATGTCCGGCAATCTGGTCAGCCATTCCAATCGCAAGACCAAGCGCAGCTGGGCGCCGAACATCCAGACCGTGCACGTCGTCGTCGACGGACGCGTTCAGAAGATGAGCGTCTGCACGCGCTGCCTGCGTTCCGGCAAGGTCGCAAGAAGCAACTGAGCAATCCTTGAGAAAAAACAAAAGCCACCAGGTTTCGGTGGCTTTTTGTCGCAACGGAAAAATGATCATCACAAGCAGAAGCAACGAGCGCGTAAAGCACGCGCGCGCATTACAGGACGCGAAAGCGCGCAAAGAGACCGGCCTGCACCTCATCGAAGGCGACAAGCTCGTTTCCGACGCGATCGCTTCCGGCGCGTGCGTACGCACCGTGTTTATGAGGGAAGGAGCAAAGGGCTTCGACGGGATCGAAACGGTCTTCGTAAGCGACAGCGTCATGGACGCGATCGCAAGCGCAAAGACGCCGCAAAACTACTGCGCCGTCGTCGAAACGCCCGATACCGCCTGTCCGGACGCGTATCCGGAGGGGCTTCTTGTCGTGCTTGACCGGCTGCAGGATCCCGGCAACGTCGGAACGATCATCCGCACAGCGGACGCGCTCGGGGCAAGCGGCGTGCTCCTCAGCCCCGATTCCGCCGACCCGTTCTCTCCGAAAGCGCTTCGCGCCGCAATGGGATCGACCTATCATCTTCCTATTTATATAGGTGCTCTGAAAAGCGAGCTTTCGCGGTTAAAGACGCAGGGCTTTTGCTGCATCTGCGGACACCTTAAAGGCTCCGAAGCGCTGCCGGAGATCACAAAGCGCACAGCGCTGGTGATCGGCAGCGAGGGACAGGGCGTTTCGCCGGAGACGGCGGAGCTGTGCACGCTGTACCGTATGCCGATGCGCGGACGCGCCGAATCGCTGAATGCCGCGGTCTTTGCGGCGCTGATGATGCAGACGGTATTGAACACCATGCCATAATGTTGGGACGGGCATTGCCCGTCCGCCGAATCGAGGAAAAAACTATGGAACAGCAAAATCACATCCATACCATCGTCATCACGGGCGGTCCGTGCGCGGGCAAAACGACCGCGATGAGCTGGCTGCAGAACGCGCTGACCGACGCGGGCTACGCGGTCATGTTCATTCCGGAGACCTGCACGGACCTCAACAACAGCGGCGTGACCGCGCGCGCTTCGAGGTCGAATTTCGAGTTTCAGCGCGTGCAGGTGCGCTATCAGCTTCTGCGCGAGCAGGTTTACCGCCAGGCGGCGGAGGCGAGCGCATCGGAAGAGGTCGTGATCGTCTGCGACCGCGGCTCGATGGACGACAAGCCCTATATGGAGCCGGAGGAGTTTGCCGCCATTTTGAAGGAGCTCGGGCAGAACGAGGTCGCGTTCCGCGACAAGTATGACGCCGTGTTTCACATGGTGACCGCGGCAAAGGGCGCGGAGGCGTTCTACACGACGGACAACAATACCGCGCGTGTCGAAACGCTCGAGGAAGCGATCGAGCTTGACGCAAAGACGCTCGCCGCGTGGGCGGGGCATCCGCATCTTCGCATCATTGACAACGCGACGGACTTCAACGATAAGCTCGTGCGGCTTCTGCGTGAAGTCATGACGGCCTTGGGCAAGCCCGCGCCGTTTGCGCACGCGAGACGGTTCCTTGTCGAAATGCCGGACCGCGCGTGGCTCGAAGCACATCCCGCGTGCCGCCGCGTCGAGATCATTCAGACGTACCTTACCGACGTGCGCGGCGAAAAGCGCCGCATCTGCATGCGCGGCAACGACGGGAGCTACATTTATTATATGACGACGCACTGCACCGGCACCGACGGCAGTCGGATCGAGACCGAAAAGCGCCTGTCGCTCGACGACTATCAGCAGCTGATGATGGAAGCGGATCCGATGTGCATGCCGATCCGCAAGACGCGCTACTGTCTCGTCGACGACGCGCACGCGTACGAGGTCGATTTCTATCCGGCATGGAAGGACAAGGCGATGCTGCAGGTCGAATTGAACGATCCGGATGCCGAGGTCACGATCCCGGAGAACTTCCGCGTGATCCGCGAGGTCACCGACGACCCGGAATACCAGAACTATGCAATGGCAAGGATCCGCTGAAACGGAGGTGCGTTCATGGAAGATATGCCGGTAAACGGTTCCGCACCTGTCCCCGCGCCCCGGCAGGTCCGGCGCGCCGCTTCGCTTTGCGCGTTTGCCGCGGTCGTATTGATCGTGATCGGGTCCGGGCTGATCCTTCTGCTTGCGTTGCTGACGCGCAATATCGAAATCGGCGATCGCGCATACGCGGATCTGCAGATGCTCATCGGTACGGTCGTAACCTATCTGGTTGCGACGCCCGCTGCGTGGGCGCTGCTGCTCCGACGGATCCCGCAATCCGACATGCCGGAGACCGCGGAACCGGAGCGGCTGTCAATGCGCAGACTGCTGTTCTATTTTCCGTGTGCGTTCTTTCTGATATACGCAGGCGCTTTGATCGGAAGACTGGTCGGAGCGCTTTTCGGCGACGGGCTTTACGACGCCGTCGGCTCCGCGGGCGAAGACACGAGCCTTTGGGTTTTGATTCTGTGCACGGGGGTGATCGGCCCGGCAGCGGAGGAGCTGTTCTTCCGCAAGGCGATGATGGACCGGCTCGCGATCTGCCATCCGGTCGATGCGATCCTGTATTCTGCGCTTCTGTTTGCGCTGATTCACGGCAATCTGGCACAGTTCCTGTACGCGTTTCCGGTGGGCGTCCTGTTGGGCGTGATCTATTACCGCACGCAGAATATCCGGTATACGATCCTGCTGCATGCGGCAATCAACATAGCGGGCGGCGTGATCCCGGTGATCCTCACGACGCTGAGCGACGGCCTTCCGGAAATCGGCGGTCTGCTCACGCTGATCTGGGGACTTGCGACCGTCGCGCTGTGCGTGCTCGGATTGGTTTTCCTGATCGCATACCGCAGCGCGTTTTTTCCGATCCGATCGGAAAAAGCGCGGATCCGGAAACCGCTGTATTGCAACGCCGGCTTTATCGTTGCCTGCGTCGTTTTCGTCGGCATGTTTGTCATAAACGAGATCTTAGGCTGAAAAACTGCACCCGTTCAAACCCAGCGGTTTATACGGGTGCTTTTGTATACGGCAGCAGGCAGCCGGACAAACGCACGGGTCCGAAACGGTCCCGTGTTTTGCTTTATTTCTTCTTTTTCAGCAGTACGATGAGTACCGCGGTGACCGCGGCGACAACGCCGACGATCAGAAGCAGCAGAAAAAGATTTTCGCTGATGAAATCAAAAAACCGCCGGCTCGGTGCTGCTATGTCTCTGAGAATACGCATCTTTATTTCCCTCTCTTTTTCTTTTTCAGCAGCACGATCAGCACGACGGTCACAACAATCACAGCCGCGACGATACCGATCAGCAGAAAAGAATGCTCTTCCAAAAAATCCACGGCCAGCTGTTCCGGCGGCAAAGCTGCGTCTCCGAAAATGCGCATGCTCACTTGTCCTCCTTTTTCTTCTTTCTGACAAGCAGCACGATCGCGACCGCGGTAACGGCGGCGACGACGCCCACGATTCCGAGGACCCACCAGATGGGCGACGGGTCGTTGATGTACTCGAACGGTTCGATCACTTCATCCCAGAGAATACGCATCCTCACTTACCGCCTTTCTTCTTTTTGACAAGGATCACGATCACAACGGCGGTGATCGCGGCAACACCCAGAACGATCCCGAGGATCGTCCATATGGGCGAGGGTGCGTTTACGGCAGGATCCACCGGCGGATCCCACGGCTCGACGGGAATGTCACCAAGGATACGGAACATAACGGACCTCCTTTTAAAACAAGAGTGATGTGATCAGCAAGCCGAGTCCGAAGGACGCGGCGTTTGCGCAGAGGGAAACGAGAAACGGTCGCTTCGCATCGGTTGCGGATCGGTAAACAAGCCATTCCGCAGTGACGGCGGCTCCCTCCAGCACAGCAAGCGATACGGCGGGCGGGACCGCGGTATACAGACGCGTCAGCGCGTACAGCACGTTCAAAAGCGGATTTGTCAGCACGTTCGCCAGCAGAACGAAGATCAGATCGCGTCCGCGCATGTGAAAGAGCAGGCACACCGGGATCTCGATCGCTTCCGTCAGCAGAAGCGCAAGCATGAGCGACAGCGGATAGCTCATTTCGGCTCCTTCAGTCCGATCACGAGCAGCACGTCCGAAACGACGGCAAGCACACCGAAAAGCCCCTTCGATGTCGGAATTTGCAAGCCGAGAAAGAACGGTACGACACCGAGGAACAGCGCCGCGGTCAGAAGCCCGAACGCCGTGCCCTTTGCCCCGCGTAAAAGCCGCGCGGATTGAAACAGCGTCAGCGGCATCGACATATTGAACAGGAACAGTGCGCAAAGCGCGCAGACCGGATGCAGCGGGAAGAAAAGGAACAGCGCCGAGAGCCCGAGCGAAACGATCGCCGTCGGGATCGGGCGAAAGCGGTCCGCGGCGAACCCGCCCGCCGCTTTGCCGAGCGCAAGGCAAAGTACGGGAACCAATCCCGCCCATACAGACGGGATGCCGTTGAGCAGATCGCCGGTCGAAAACGCTTCGGTTGTGCTCATAAACGAGCGCAGCACGACGACGAAGAACAGCAGAGCAAGAAGGAAGAGCCCGCCCTTCGGCGTATCAAAGGACAGCTCCGCGTTATCGGAACCCTCTTTGCACTCCGATTTTCCGAGCAGCAGGATCGCGGCGCCGGCGCAAAGCAGGATCGCGGGCAGCAGCCACGGCAGGGAAAGCATTCCTTTTGAAAAGACGCGTCCGAAATACAGCCCGATCGCGCCGGGAGAGACGAATACGCCGAGCGGACCCGCCTTCGTTTTCGAGCCGTTCAGCACCTCGATCCCGCCGCCGACGTGGAACGCGCCGTTGCCGAGCCCCGCGACGACTATGGAGAGGATCGGCACGGACCGGAGTCCGAACGCAAGCGCAACGAGCGCGCAGCCGATCGCGGCAAAGAGCATGTTGCGGTTCAGCTTGTCCGCGATCACGCCCATCGGAAGCTGGCAGAGGAACGCGCAGGCGTTGTAGAGCACCATGCCGAGCCAAAGCTCACCGCCGTTCAGCACGGAGAAGAACAGCGTGGCGCAGCTCATGTCCACCGCGGCGTGTACAATTGAGAGCAGAGCCGTCTTTCGAAAAAATATGTGTTTTCCACCGATCATATGCATTGGTATCTCATCGCGCAAAAAATCAAAAATTGTTCACTGCGGCAGGGAATGCGTGTCGAATTTCCTCTTCTCCAGTATACCAAAGAACTCCGTACGCCGCAAGCTTTTTCACAAAAGCACGGATGATCGCGGCGGCGCGTCGGGATATTGAAACGGAGGCGGGTTCATGTTATAATGATCAAAAAGATAAGAGAGGAAAGCAGAGATGGCTTTTTTTGACAATCTGTTCGGAAACGGAAAGACGTTTTCGACCCGCATGCGCTATGTGGACGATTTCAGGATCGAGGAATATCAGGACGCGCGCGGAAAGCTGCGCAGAAAAGCGGTCTATACCGGTCCGTGGACCGTATTGGAGGAAACGGGCAGCAAAACACTTGCAAAGCTGATCGGAACGGCGGTTCTTGCCGCGCTGTCCGCTGCCGCGCTGTTTTATACGGTGATGCTGACGCACGCTACGAGCGGAAATCTGCTCGTCATGATCCCGCTGTACGTGGCGCTGATTCCGATGCTTTATCTGCTGATGGGCGCGTTTTCGCTGCCGTATCGTCAAAAACCGATGCGCAGGGATCAGTTTATGCACGGAATCATGCGCATGCAGCGTTCTTCGGTCGCGATCATGATCTTTATCACGATCGTCGTGATCGCAAGCTTCATCTATCGGATCAGCACAAAGGACTGGTTGTTCCGAAAAGAGGACATCCTGTTTCTGACCGGCTGTGCTGCGTCCGCGCTGCTGTGCGGAGGAGTGCTGATTCTGCTTGGCAGCCTCAACACGCGCGAACGCCCGAACGAAACGTACCAAAACCAGTAAAACCCCCACGCCGTAAGGAAAAATCGAATCGCTCCGAATGTTTGGAAAAACGCGGAAAACAGAATGATCACGCGCATTTTTATATATAATGAAGCGATGGAAAACTTCGGTTATTTTTTCGTAAAACCTTGACAATAATGTAAACACTTTGTATAATTAGTGCGTAATGTAGAGGCATGGGTATTTATACAACAGTATTAATACATAACCACTGCATCAAAACAAATAGGAGGAAAACAAAATGAAAAAGCTAGCAGCATTGTTGCTCGTCCTGCTCATGGTTATGGCTCTGGTCGCCTGCAATCCGACGCCGGCACCCACACCCGAACCCGGAACAGAAGCGACAGCAGCGCCCGCAGAACCGGTAGAGACGACCGAGCCCGCCGAGACGACCGAGCCCGCCGAGACGACCGAGCCCGAAGGGCCCAAAGAGCTGTCTGCGGACACGCTCGAGTGGCAGGACGAGTTCGACGTCATGACCCTCGGCAACAAGGAATACGGCAAGGACTATCAGTCTCTGTACGAAGTCTACAGCGCAGAGCATCCGGACTTCACGATCGCTGACATCACCGAAGATGACGAAGGCTTCGCTTATGTCACCGTGAACGGCGAAGAGCATATGCTCGGTCTCGACTTCCTGACCATGGCGATGGTTTACAACACCACCCCGGCAGGCGAGTATAAGACTGAAGACGACGTCTATGCGGCATGGTGGAGACTTTACATCACCCGCTGGAACTACCTGCTCCCCGAAGTCCCGCTGTACAGCAACGAGTACTATGATCTGTACAATGCGCAGATCAAGGGCGTTGAAGAACATCCGACCAACCCGTTCTGGAGCGTTGCAAAGGCGCTCGTAGACTGGACCTCCGAGAAAGCGGACGACTCCATCATCATGGGCAGCTCCACCGAGCTTTCCGGTCAGTTCCGTTATGCAACGTTCGGCAAGTCCTCTCCGGGTTCTTCCGATAACGACGTCGAATACCTGACCACCGGCCTTGAGACGGTTGCGACCACCAAGGAAGGCGGCTACGAGTGGAACGACACCGTTGTTGCGGCACACGAAGAGATCGAGAACGAAGACGGTTCCATCACCTACAAGATCCAGATCAAGGACGATCTGCTCTTCTCCGATGGCAGCCCCGTCACCGCGAAGGACTACCTCGCATTCACCATGGCGTTCGGTTCCCCGGTTGCAACGCAGGCTGCAGCTCGTGAATCCAACTACCAGACCGTTGTTGGCTGGAAGGATGCATATCAGAAGTACACCGGTCCGGACAGCACGGAAGGCACGAAGGAATTCGCAGGTCTCCGTCTGTATGATGATTACACCTTCTCCGTAACCATCCCGAAAGATTACGCGAACTACTTCTACAAGATCACCTACGGCGCCTTCTCCGCGAACTACGCGGCAGCATGGCTCGGCGAAGGCGTTGAGATCAAGGACGACGGCAACGGCTGCTATCTGTCCGACGAGTTCTATGCGAAGGATGCAGAAGGCAACTATCTGCAGGCTGCAAAGATCAAGAAGCTCTGCACCGACACCTCTGCAGAAAACTATGCTTCCTATCCGTGGTCCGGTGAATATGTTGTTGAATCCTTCGACAACACCACCTCCACCGCAACCCTGGTCAGAAACGAGTACTTCAAGGGCAACTACGAAGGCGTAAAGCCGGGCATCGGCAAGGTCATCTACAAGAGAGTCGTTTCCGCGACCCAGATCGAAGACTTCAAGGCCGGCGGTCTTGACGTTATCGCAGCTATCACCGGCGGTTCCGACACCGACAACGCTCTGAAGCTTGCTGACGAGTCCAACGGTGCATACGTCTACACGCACTACAGCCGTGCAGGTTACGGCAAGCTCGGCTTCCGTGCTGACTTCGGTCCTGCTCAGTTCCGTTCCGTCCGTGCGGCGATCGCTCTCTGCATGGATCGTGCACAGTTCGCGAAGGACTTCACCGGCGGTTACGGCGGCGTCGTTGACGGCCCGTACTACACCGGTTCCTGGATGTACAAAGAAGCTCTGAATCAGGGCATGCTCCTTGACAGCTATGCGACCAGCGCAGACGCAGCAATCGAAATTCTCGAAGCTGACGGCTGGATCTGGAATGCAGATGGCACGCCTTATGACGAGACGGTCGGCGGCGTTCGCTACAAGGCGATCCCGGCAGACGCAATCAGCGAGAATGATAAGGGTTATCACTCCGTTGACAACGCATACAAAGTAGAAGAAGTCAATGGCGTATATCTGATGCCGCTCGTAATCAACTGGTACGGCACGGCGGACAACGAGTTCACCGACCTGCTCCAGACCGGCTTCAGAACCAACGCAAACGTTGAGAGAGTCGGCATGAAGGTCTTCAACACCATCGGTGACTTCGCTCCGATGCTTGACGAGCTCTATCAGCAGGCAGTTTACGGCTTCTATGCCGGCACTCCGCTCTACTGCGCGTTCAACTTCGCAACCGGCTTCAACAGCGCGGCTTACGACTACTCCTGGAACATGACGATCGATCCGGCGATGTATGACGACTATTCTCAGTACTACATCAAGGATGCTGCTGATATCTGCTGGCTCAGCTGATCATCGGCAAAGCTGATCGTAGATTGTAAAAAGCAATCGCAAATCGCATCCGGCGGCAATCGCCGCCGGATGCTTTTCTTTCAAGTAAAGACATTTTCCGTTCGAAAACGACACGCTGCTTCCGGTATCAGCGGGAAAAGCATGTTTTTATAAACCCACGAAACAAAGGAGCATCCTATGGGAAGATACATCGCCAAGAGATTGTTATACATGATCTTCGTGTTCTTTCTGCTCACCTTCATTCTGTTCAACCTGTATCAGCTGATGCCTGCGAACCGCGCATACACGGACGCACGTACCGAGATCCAGACGTTGAAGAATCTGTCGGAGGAGGAGAAGGCAACCAAGTTTGACGAGCTCTATCTGAAGTATCAGCGTATGTACGGTACCGATACCGACAACAAGATGGTGCTGTACTTAAGATGGCTCGGTCTCTATCCATTCTATGATGGACATTTTTCCGGTATCTTTGAGGGGGATTTCGGATTTTCCTACGACTACAACCTTCCGGTTGTGAAAGTTGTGCCGACACATATGCGTAACTCCTTCCTGATCGGTATCATCACCGAGATTGCAGTTCTCGGCGTAACGATCCCGCTCGGCATTAAGTGCGCGGTCAAAAAGAACGGACGTTTTGACCGTTTTACGCAGTTCTTCTCCCTGATCGGCTTCTCAACGCCGAGCTTCATTATCTATATTGTATTTATCGTTTTCTTCTGCTCGATACTGGGATGGTTTCCGGTCAGCGGCATGAAGACGCCCGGTCGTGACTATGCCAACTGGTTCCAGGAAGCGCTTGACGTTTTGCATCACGTTGCGCTGCCGACGATCTGCCTGACATTCAGTTCCCTGGCGTCCATCACCCGTATCTGCCGCGCGTCCATGATCGACGCGTTGAGCCTTGACTGTATCCGCACTGCGCGTGCAAAGGGCCTGACCGAAAAGACGGTCATCTACAGCCATGCATGGCGTAATGCATTGGTCCCGATGGTTTCCATCATTGTCGGCGGCTTCTTCGGAACGATTTCCGGCGCAATGATCCTCGAAACGATGTTCGGGTTCAAGGGCATGGGCCTTCTGTTCCTGAACGCAACGAGAACGGCGGACTATGACATGATCATGTTCCTGGAGGTCATCTACACCTTCATCGGCTTGTTCAGTAACCTTGTCATCGACCTTTGCTACGGCATCGTGGACCCGCGTGTCCGTATCAGCAAGTAAGGAGGGAGCATCATGGAAAAGAAAAAGAAAGAAAACATCTTCCGGAAACTCCTTCGCTGGACGGTTCGCGGCCTTTTGGGTCAGAAGTACGAGGAGAAATGGTTCGGCAAGAAGGAAAAGGTCCAGAAGGAGATCGTCTTCAAGAACGGCGTTCCGGACGATTCCGAACTCATCGTCAGCCCGGGCCGCCAGATCTTCAACCGCTTTATGGAGCGGAAATTTGCGGTCATTTCCGTCATCGTCGTCCTGATCATGTTCCTGATCGTGTTCATCGTACCGCACTTCATGACGAAGTACTATGACGCATTCACCGAGACGACGCAGAAGGACCTTCCGCCGACACTGTCTTTGATGAAGGTTCCGAAGGAACTGCAGAACAACATCAAGTCGATCGACAGCTACGGCAGCTTTTCCGTCGGTCTTTCCAATGACGGCAAGGTCTATGTCTGGGGTATCGGTAAGCTAGGCGCAACCGGTCTGAACGTCAAGGATATTCCGCAGGAAGTGATGGACGCGAAGATCGCTTATGTCGCAGCCGGCCAGGACCATATCATCGCACTCGATGAGAACGGCAAGTTCTACGGCTGGGGCAGCAACCGCTTCGGTCAGTACGCAATTGACGAAAAGACCGAAGGCAACCCGAACCTTGAACCGATTCCGGAGGAAGTTCTGAACGGTCTTGATATTACCCACGTCAAGAAGCTCGTTGCCGGTTATCAGGCTTCCGCGGTCCTGATGGACGACGGTACGCTCTATATCTGGGGCAATAAGCAGTCCTATGCGAATCTTGAAAACATGGTCGGCAGAACGAATATCATCGACGTCGACTTTACATTGAACAACGTCGTTGCGCTTGACTCCCGTCAGAGCAGCGTCGTAACGGGCAAGAAGGGCCTGTATGATATGGCTCGTACGCAGATCAGCGGAACCAAAGCCGTCAAGATGAAGGAATTCCTGAACGGCAGAAAGATCCTCGAGATCCGCGCAACGGCGAAGAGTGTCTGCCTGCTGCTGGACGACGGTACCATTGCGCTGACAGGCGACTTTGAGACGGATAACGTTGAAGTGCCGAAGCTTGCGCAGGGCGAATACTTCGTCGACATCGAAGCCGGTACGTATCATTACAGCGCGCTTTCCAACCTCGGTCACGTATATTCGTTTGGCGGCGACCATTACCGCCAGGCGGAAGCACCCGTTGTAAACGGCGCAAAGAAACTGTTTGCCGGCGCCTTCCAGAGCTACGCTGTGGACGAAAACGGCAAGCTGCTGGACAGCTGGGGTCTGAAGGGCTATCTGTTCGGCACCGATGACCGCGGCGCGAACATCGCAGAGCGTGTTGTTGCAGGCGGACGTGTTACGATGACGGTCGGCGCAGTCGCCGTTATCATCGAGATCATCATCGGCGTTTCGATCGGTCTGATGTCCGGCTTCCTCGGCGGCTGGGTCGATATCTTCCTCATGCGTGTCGCGGAGGTCTTCAGCTCGATCCCGCTTTACCCGTTCCTGCTGATCCTGACCTCTCTGCTTGCGCAGGTTTCGATGACGACCGATCAAAAGCTATACATGATCATGGTCATCCTCGGTATCCTCGGCTGGCCAGGCTTTGCGTACATCACGCGTGCGCAGGTGCTGGTTGCCCGTGAATCCGAGTACGTCACCGCAGCACAGGCAATGGGCGTCAAGGAAACGCGTATCGCGTTCAAGCACATCCTGCCGAACATCATCTCGGTTATTCTGGTTCAGATGACGCTGAGCTTCGCGGCATCCATGCAGACGGAGACGTCGCTGTCCTTCCTCGGATTCGGCGTTACCTATCCGCAGCCGAGCTGGGGCAACATGCTGTCCCGCGCGAGCAACGCGGTCGCGGCGATCAACTTCTGGTGGCAGTGGGTATTCACCTCTGCGATCCTGATCTTCACAACGATCTGCATCAACACGATCGGCGACACGCTGCGCGACGTTATGGACCCGAAGTCCACGAACGATAAGTAAAGGAGGAAAAAAGCAATGCCTTTGTTGGAAGTAAAACATCTTCACACCTTCTTTACGACAAAGAAAGGTATCGTCAAAGCTGTAAACGACGTTTCTTACGAGCTTGACGCCGGCAAGACCATCGGCATCGTCGGTGAGTCCGGTTCCGGCAAATCGGTCTCCGCAATGAGCATCCTGCAGCTTCTCGACGGCAACGGCTATATCGACAGCGGCGAGATCCTTCTTGAGGGCAAAGACCTCACGAAGTTCACGCTGAAAGAGATGTACAACGTCCGCGGCAACGATATTTCCGTTATTTTCCAGGAACCGATGACGAGCTTGAACCCGGTCTTCTCGGTTGACAGACAGCTGTCTGAGCCGTTCATGATCCACCAGGGCATGAACAAGAAGCAGGCGCACGAAGAAGCCTTGAAGATGCTGTACGACGTACAGATCCCGAATCCGGAAGTCGTCATCAAGCAGTATCCGCATCAGCTGTCCGGCGGTATGCGTCAGCGTGTTATGATCGCTATGGCGCTTGCCTGCAAGCCCAAGATCCTGATCGCCGATGAGCCGACGACGGCTCTGGACGTTACGATCCAGGCGCAGATCCTGAAGCTGATGAACGATCTGAAGAAATCCAAGGGTACGGCAATCATCTTCATCACGCATGACCTCGGCGTTATCAATGAAATGGCGGACGACGTTGCGGTCATGTACTGCGGACAGGTCGTCGAACACGCGCCGGTAGACGTCATCTTCCAGGGCAGCGGCGAATTCAGCCACCCGTACACGGAAGGTCTGATGCAGTCGATCCCGCGTCTCGAGAACGAAAGCGACCGTCTCGATCCGATCCCCGGCGTCGTGCCGCATCCGTTGGCACTTCCGAAGGGCTGCAAGTTCGGTCCGCGCTGCAAGTACTGCACGCAGAAGTGCGTCGATGAGGAACCCGAGCTTGTCAATGTGAAACCGAACCAGAAGATCAGATGCTTCTATCCTAATAAGGAGGAACGGGCCAGTGTCGAACACCAAAAAATTACTGTCAATCACTAATCTGAAGAAGTACTTCCCTGTTGCGAAGTCGTCCATCTTTCAGAAAAAACGTCTCTATGTTCGCGCAAACGAGGATATCACGATCGACATCTATGAAGGCGAGACCCTCGGTATTGTAGGCGAATCCGGTTGCGGCAAGTCGACACTCGGCCGTGTTCTTCTCCAGCTGTATCCGCAGACCGCAGGCTGCACGCTGTATTACGGAACGACGATCGACGAAATGGCGCCGAAATACGTGATCGACACGTTAAACAACGAAAACAGGTATCGTAAGGCGCTGCAAAAGGCGAACGAGAAGGCGGAAGAGCTTCAGAAGAAGGTTGAAGCGGCAGGCGGCGAGGACGGCGCGGATTTCTATCTGCTCCAGGAGTCCAATATCGCCAATTGCGAAGTACAGACGCACCTCAGCAACATCGTCAAGATCTTCGGCGGATTCTTTGCAAAGGATGATGAAGAAGGCCGTCGCCTGATGAAAGACATTTACTTCGAGAACAGAAAGCGCAAAGCGATTGCAGAGCGCCGCAAAAAACAGCAGGTTGATTTTGAACATTTTGATCACATGCTGACCGAAGTGAAGGAAAGCAAGAAATCCGCTATCGAAAGCAAGAGAGCGCGTGCAGAAGAAGCCCTGAAGGGCACGGACGCACAGCTTGCCGAGATCGACAGGAAAATCGCTGACCTGCGGGCTAAGCTCGATGCGGTCAAGGCAAAGTACGCGGGCGATCCGGAGTTCGACAAGTACGAGGCGATGCGCGACAACGGCATCGATCTGGCGCGTCTGAACTATTCGGAAATGCGTACGCTCAGAAAGGATATGCAGATCATCTTCCAGGATCCGTATTCCAGTCTGAACCCGCGTTTCACCGTCGGCCAGATCATCGAGGAAGGTCTTGTTACGCACAAGTTCTTCAAGCACGGATCTTCGAAGCTGCGTGAATACATCGTCGAGACGATGGAAAAGTGTGGTCTGCAGGAATACATGCTGCACCGTTATCCGCACCAGTTCTCCGGCGGTCAGCGTCAGCGTATCTGCATCGCTCGTGCACTTGCGGTTCAGCCGAAGTTCGTTGTCTGCGACGAGTGCGTATCCGCACTGGACGTTTCGATTCAGTCGCAGATCATCAACCTTCTGCAGGAGCTGAAAGAAAAACAGCATCTGACCTACATGTTCATCTCGCATGACTTGTCCGTCGTAAAGTTCATCTCCGATCGTATCGCAGTCATGTATCTCGGCAACATCGTCGAGCTGTCCGACAAAAAGACGATCTTCGATGATCCGCGTCACCCGTACACGGTCGCGCTTCTGTCCTCCATCCCGACGACGGAGCCCGGCTCTGCGGACAAAGAGCGCATCATCCTCGAGGGCAACATTCCGAGCCCCGTCAATCCGCCTGCCGGCTGCAAGTTCTGCACCCGCTGCTACATGGCGCAGGATAAGTGCCGCAGAGTTGCGCCGCCGCTCACGGAGATCGAGCCGGGTCACTTCTGCGCATGCCACTTCCCGGAGAAAAAGATCGACGAGAACAGGAACTATCTGTTTGACGTGAAAACCACGAAGACAGTAGAAAAAGCTGAGGAGAAGTAATGCGGGTTTCCGAAGAAAACCGAAAAGAAGCCCTGGAAGAGGAAGAGGTACAGCTCGAAAAGCATGATATGACCGCGCTGTGGCTCTCCGGGATCCTGACGATCGGGCTTCCGTGCCTCTTTCTGATCCTGCTGATCATCGGGCTGACCGTTCTGATCTTCGGCTTGTGGATCTGAAAACAAAATCTCAAGTCACGAACCACCCGTGAAAACGGGTGGTTTGCTTTTGGCTATAAGCCCTTGTTGCCAACTCGCGCCTCAAGACGCTGCTTGTACGTTGTCCAAGCTCTCTGTTTCTCCTTACTTTTCGCCCCT
>Ga0310694_10000213_pt1 | contig 84685 bp, 71 predicted proteins | sample 174DNAGHGhighgp2_FD_203884 | JGI IMG/M metagenome (GOLD analysis project Ga0310694, IMG submission 203884) | Sheep rumen microbial communities from Palmerston North, Manawatu-Wanganui, New Zealand - 1742 DNA GHGhigh gp2 (v2) (version 2) | ecosystem: Host-associated > Mammals > Digestive system...
TGGCTGTTCATCTCGATACGCGCCGTGCGGCCGTTGCCGTCCATGTAGGGGTGGATATAGACGAAGAAGAAATGCCCTAAAATGGCACGCACCAGCGCATTCTCCTCCTCGGTCATCAGGTCCGACATGGTACTCATCGCGTCCAACACGGCGTCAGGATTCAACGGCGTGTGCATCGAGTTTCGGATGTATACCTGATGCCTGCGGTACCCAATCAAATCCGAAGCCTTCACTATGCCCGCCCTAACGCATGGCTCAAACAACTGAAAGTGCCAGTCCTGATGCCCTTTCACATACAACAGTGCGGGCGCCTTGCCCGAAAAACAGTCCTTCACACCTTGTTTCAACAGTTCGTAGGCTTGATAATACCCACGAGCAGCCAACGCATTCCTGCGTTCCATGTCCTCCTCGTTTTCCTCAGGGTTCCAATTGCCACTGCGAACACGCTCCAACAGGCCTTCCGTAATCTTATAGCCTTCAATCGACAAGGAGTTATAGCTATCCTTCACATACGTCGCATCCATCATCGCCAGCACCGATGCCGCATCTTGCTGCACCGGTTGAACTTTCAATGTGTCCAGTACCACCTTCCGCATCTGCATCCACATCAAGCGGATACGGGATGCGTAGGGCGACTCGGCGAAGGTCTTCATCTGCACGTTCTCCTCAAACGGATTCTCCTCCGTCACCGCATGACCCACTTGTCGCATCATGTGCAACAACTCATCCGCCATCTCCTCTCGCCCAATGGAGCGCAGCGCACCTGCCACACGACCCGCCCGGGTGGTATGTCCCCCGTCGATGGCTGCCAACACGATGGGCGAAACGTCACGCAGGCTTGCCAAGCAAGTCCTTGCCTCCAATGCATCACGCCGATAATAGTCTGGCCCCACCATCAGCAAGGCATACGTCATCGGATACAGCCGCACGCCATAGCGCGGTTCTTGCATCACCTCTGGTGGCAGGGCCGCCTTGATGTCGACAAGCGAAGTCCCGAAAGGCAGTTGCAGGATGTTGTTCGTCCCTTTCTCGCAGCGCACTATCAATTGCCTGGGAATCACCGTCTTTCCGCTGTGGAAATAGAGAGACAGCTCTGGCGACAAGCACCAAGCCCCGTTGAATCGTTTGTCCAAATAAGCCGTAATGAAATGCCAGTACGACACATACCACACCGTGGAATCGCCCTCGCTTCCTGGCGACGACGGGATATACCAGCCTTTCATGACCATTTGCAAGTATCCGCTGTTCACCAACCGCTCTGTATGTGTCCGTCCCAGCGTGTCCGCTCCTTGGATTACCAGATTGTCCCCATGGGCATCTTGATACGCCTTCAGCACTTCCAGCGACTCCGCCAATTTCTCTTGTATTGTTGCCATATTAGTATATTTTGCGCCGTTGTTGTTAGTTTATTTTGTTTTACTAACATTAGTTTATTTTGTCTTGCCAGCATTAGTTTTTGACGCCGCAAAGATACAAATCTTTTTCTATTTCAATAAAATAAAAATATCAAAAAGTAATAAAAACACTCCAATTTTTATTGTAGAGTTTCATTATTTTTCGGTTGTTATTATTAGTTTATTTTGTCTTACAACTATTAGTTTTTGACGCTGCAAGAATACGAATGAGTTAATTATTTCACAACAAATTTTGTCGTTTCACTCGTTCAAATTTGATTTACACCGCAAAACTACAACATTTTCATTATCTATGGTGATTTGGATGCACATTGTCCACATTATTGTCCACATTTGGTTTTCGTTTCGGAATGGATAATGCGCTAATTTTGCAGACGAATTATTAAGAGTAATGAACATAAGATTAGAACAACCGCAAGATTGGCGTGAGGTGGAAAACCTGACACGCGAAGCGTTTTGGAACGTCTATCGTCCTGGATGCACTGAGCATTATGTGCTCAACCAGTTTAGACACAATCCCGACTTCATCCCAGAGTTGGATTTCGTGATGGAAGAAGATAATCACATCATCGGCCATGTGATGTTTTCGAAAGCCGAAATCATCCTTGACGATGGCAGCCACTTCCCTTCATGGACTTTTGGCCCCATCAGCATTCACCCTGACTACAAACGCAAAGGCTATGGGTTGAGACTCCTTAACTATGCGTTGGAGAAGGCTCGTGAGATGGGCATCGGCATGCTCCAAATGGAGGGCAACATCGACTTCTACAGCCACGCAGGCTTCGACCTCGCCAGCAAGCTTCACATCCATTACCATGATATGCCGCAGGACGAAGAAGTTCCTTTCTTCCTCGCCCAAGAACTAATCCCCGACTATTGGGGCAATCGCGAGGGCACTTATTGTCCTCCCCAAGGATATTTCGTTGCTGATAAAAACCCAGAGGCTTTCGAGGCTTACGAAGCCGCTTTCCAAAAGAAAGTAAAAACTTTGCAGCCAGGCCAATTACCTCAATTCTGTCAGAGTTGCGGTAAGCCGCTCTCCAAGAACGAGGATTGCGGCACGAATACCGACGGCGGCACTAATTTCAACTACTGCAAGGATTGTTATGCTGATGGCAAGATCTTGAAAGTATAAAACCACATCGTTATGGAATTATCAAATTGGTTTAAGGGCTTCGAGAAAGGCATTGCACAGCTTTCACCAGAACAACGGTCAGTTTTCTTCGCGGAATGCGGAAAGAACTGTGTGAAAGGCGGTACGCTTTCGGTTTACCAAAAACTCTATGAGGACGCTAAAGGTGACATGGTTGTTTTCTTTGAGATGGCCAATGATTTGCCCGGAGTGAAAGGTGAGGTCGTCGAGAAAGGTCGTGTCTATCGGCTTGTCTTTTTGGAATGCACTTGTGAATTGTGCAAAAAGGAATATGTCACAATACCTTTGCTCTGTGAATGTTCGCGCCAAAGCGTGATGTATTCGATGCAAAGTTTGTGGAAAGGCAAAAACTTCAACGTAACGCTTTGTCACTCCATCTTGGGTGGAGAAGCGGATTGTGAAATGAGAATAGAAGTTGAAAAATAAACTCAAAAAGATGAAAACACTGAAATTAATAACGCTTACCGCTGCATTGCTAATGACGGTTTCAGCATTGGCTCAAAACCAAAACCTGGTTGGCCACATCACCGATGAAAAAGGTGATCCAATGCCTTTCGTGAATGTGATGCTGCTTTCTCTTCCCGACTCGACCTTTGTGCAAGGAACGGTGACCGATGAGCAAGGCTCATTCCTCTTGCCGACCGACAAAAAAGACGGCCTGCTGAAAGTGTCGTGCGTGGGCTACCAAACCCAATACATGAAGCCCACAACCGGCTTGACCATCCAGATGACGATGGATGCACAAATGCTCGGCGAGGTGGTTGTGAAGAGCCAGTTGCCCCAAACGCGGCTGACAGGCAACTCGATGATTACCACCATCCAAGGTTCGGTGCTTGAGGATTCGGGTACAGCACAAGAAATGCTAACCAAAGTGCCTGGAATGACCGGCAGCGAGGATGGCCTTGAGGTCTTGGGCAAAGGCTCACCGATTATCTATATCAACGGGCGGCTGATGCGCGATGACAGCGAACTGCGCCGCCTGCGCAGCGACGACATCCGCGATGTGGAAGTCATCAACAATCCGGGAGCGCAATATGATGCCACGGTGAGGGCTGTGGTCCGCATCCGCACCAAGAAACAACAAGGCGATGGCCTCAGTCTCGACCTGAACCTGACCGACGACCAAGACTTGCAGTACGGTTGCAACACACCCCGCGGAAAACTTGGCTTGAACTACCGCAAAAACGGTGTCGATGTGTTTGGCTCGGTGTATTACAGGCATACGGACTACCGCCAATACAGCAGTTTGGAGGAAATCGCCAACACCACCAAAGTGTTCCGTCAGGCAGGTCCCTACACCATGACTTGGAAAAACGACCAACTCGTTTATACCGCTGGCGCCAACTGGCAAGTCTCCGACAATCATTCCTTAGGCATCCGTGCCGACCTGACGCATTATCTCGGCGGCGAGAACAAGGTCATCTACGATGAAGATGTTTTCGAAAACGATGTCTTCCTCGACCATCTTTACAGCGTGCAGACCAGCAAGGAAACCAAGCCGCTCGGTGTCCTCACCAATGCCTATTACAACGGCACAGCGGGCAAACTCGGCATCGACTTCAACTTCGATTTCTTGAACACAGCGACCAACACCGACCGCGAAAACGTGGAGCAAAGCCTGATAGAAGACGACTTCGTCAGAAGCAGGTCGGGAGCGGAGAGCAGGCTCTATGCCTCCAAGTTGGTGCTTTCCTATCCCGTTTGGAAAGGCAGCATCGAGGCAGGCACGGAGATGACCTTCGCCAAGCGTCACAATACCTATTGGATTGACAAACAGACCATTGCCAACACCGATGCCGACATCACGGAAAACAACATCGCTGCCTTTGCGCAATATGCCTGCGATTTCGGGAAATGGGGACAAGCCAGTGTTGGAATGCGCTATGAACACACGCTTTTGGACTATAGAGATGTGACCAACGATGATTTCCTGTATCGCCCGCAGGACGAGTTCTTCCCGACGGCCTCCTATTCCGTTGCCTTGGGCAAGGTGGAGATGGGACTGTCGTATGGCATCAAGACCAACCGCCCGAGTTTCTTCGCGATGAACGATGCCGTCACCTACATCAGCCGCTATTCGATGCAGGCGGGCAACTCGCAACTGCTCAACGAACGCATTCAAGACCTTACGCTGAATGTAGGCTACAAATGGCTCGCGTTCACGGCTTCATATTCGCATTGCAAGAACCCCATCACGCAGTGGGCCTACCTCACCGATGGCGATGCCGCGCTCATCAAGCACATTAACCTCGACAAACCTGTCAACACCATCGGAGCCTATATTTCGGCGACCCCAAGAGTCGGAATTTGGTCGCTCAACGCCACCGCAGGCATGGAGAAGCAAGACCTTTGGCTCGACCTTGAGGACATTCATGTTCCCGAAGGTACTCGCAGGGCCTATTTTGACAAGCCTGTCTTTACCTTCAACGCTTTCAACACATTCAGTTTCAAGCACGATTGGAAAATCGACATCAATTTCATGTTCCGCTCCCACGGCCATCAACTGAATTTCTACAACGATTATAACTATGCAAACCTTGGCGTTGTTGTGCAGAAGAGCTTCTTGAAAGACAAGTCGCTCACCATTCGCGCAGCGGTGCTCGACATCCTGCGACGTTGTGGCATGAACGAATACAGCGACATGGGTTACTACCAAATCCAACAGAACAATGTTTTCTCGACGCACAAATTCCAAGTCTCGGTGTATTATCGCCTGAACTCGACGCGCAGCAAATACAAAGGCACGGGCGCAGGAAAAGATGCGCAGGAAAGAATGAAATCGTAGGTTGCAGTATTATTTGTTATGTCCCCAATTTGGCCTTAAGCCTTTGTCGTGCTTTGGTGACTGAGGCAGGCGAAATGCCCAAAAGAAGGGCTTGCTCGGTCACGGAAAACTGAAGCTGGAAAAGCATGATCAGGCGGACATCGCCACGGGTGAGGTTGGGGTGCTCCTCACGAAGTGATTCAGGCGTGAGGGAGAAGCCGTTACGGAACACACGTTCCATTTCGACCCATTCATTGTCCTGAATATAGCGGGGTGCGGCGTGGAGTTCCTGAAGCAGGTGGTTCTGGCCAGCCAGGGAATGGATCAAGAGATAGGATTCAACATCGCCTTCGGGGCCCGTGCCTTCTTGGGGCATAAACGATTCGCGCTCATCATCGCCGGCGCGAATGACCATCAGGAATGCCCTCACATTCTTGCCAAAGATTTCGGACACTTGGGGGATGCTGAGTGCCGCACCACCTTCCACGCAGGTATGGGCCAGCCCAATGCCGACAAGCATCAGTTGGTAATACAGCATTTCGGCATCTTTTCCCTGCAAACCGAAAGACTGGCTGATGGCGGCAATCGACTCCTGCTTGAAACCCACTTGGGTGTCGATGTAATCCTCGAAAGAAGTTGCTGAAGCCTTGTTGTCCATCACCAATTTGAAGAGTTGAGGCTCGTCGATGGCGAACCACAGGAAGGCCAAGCCCATGCCTTTGAAAGGCGGGTTCAAGGAAAAGCCTGCACCGACACGCTCCTTGAACAAACGACAAGCTTCGGTGCGGACGGCCTCCATAACGCCTTCCATGGAGCCGAATTTCGAGAAAACGGCATTGGCACCACAACCCAACGCCGAAGAAAGGTTTCGGGCAGTAAGTGCGGAAGTGCCGCCTTTTCTCACGATGTCAATAGCAGCAGCGAGTATTTTTTCTTTCGGTATGCTTGTTGGTCTTGCCATAATAAAACAACCGTTCCGTTATTATCCGATGCAAAAGTAAGGAAATCCCATACAAATTCAGTGCATTTTGAGAACAAAATGTCGCAAAGTCCATAAAAATGTCCATGTGTTGTTTTCATTTCGAAATAGATAATAAACTATTTTTGCAGCCGTTTAATGAGCAAGTAAAACCATAATAAAACCGATGCCCCGATGGTATATAACGGCGGACATTTTACAATGAAAAAGTATTTGGCAATTCTATCAGTCGTTGTTTTGTTTGCGTTTAGTGGTTGCAGCAAATATGCAGGCGATCCCGTTTCAAAGAATTTCAGCATTTCAGGTACCTACACCGAGCTTGAAGTGGAGGATGCATTTGACGTCACGGTCAGCGATGCTGCGACACAAATCACCATCACTGCGGGTGAATATGTCATGCCGAATGTGGTGGTGGAAACCGTTGAGAACACTTTGAAAATCTACCTTAAAGGTTGGCATTCCAACCGTGGAACGGATATGACGGTAATCATGCCTTATAACGCTAACTTGACGAGTGTTGACCTGTCGGGTGCCTCGGAGTTCCATTCGGAATATGGCCTTGAAGGCAATAAGGTTGAGGTTGAGTTGTCGGGTGCATCTGATTTTTATTGTGACATCGATGCCGACGAAGTTGACATTGACCTGTCGGGTGCCTCCGATTTCTTTGGTGACATCCTGGCCGATGAAATCGAGATGGACTTGACGGGAGCCTCCAAAATCAAGGGTTATGTGGAGACTCTTGACCTCGACCTTGAGATGAGCGGTGCCTCGGAGGCTACCTTTGAGGGACAAGTCGATATGCTCAAGATTAATTTGTCAGGTGCCAGCGACATCAAGAAAACCGTCGACGGAAACAGATACGGTTTTGCCTGCGACCAATGCGAAGGCTCGGTGTCGGGCGCCAGCAATGTCTACATCCATTGCGACGGCACCATCAAAGTGAACCTTTCGGGTGCCAGCGACCTGCACTATACGGGTAATGCCGCCACTACGGGCAGCACCACATCTGGCGGTTCTGACATCTATCATGATACGCTGTAAAACGGTTTGTCCATGGAACAAAAGTTTTGTCAGAGCTGCGGAATGCCGCTCACCAACGAAATTCTTGGCACCAATGCCGATGGAAGCAAAAATGAAGACTACTGCATGTATTGCTTTAAGGACGGCAAGTTCCTGCAAGACTGCACGATGGATGAGATGATAGAGCATTGTGCCCAGTTTGTGGACGAGGTAAACAAAGGACTGCCCCAGCCCATCACGAAGGAAGAATACATCGGCCAGATGAAGATGTACTTCCCGCACCTGAAACGCTGGCGTAAGGAATTGTCGATAGATGATGACACCCCAGAAAACCCTGCCTTGATGGGCGTTAAAGAGCTTATCGCCAAGATGGCCGACACGCTGCCCATCTCCATGATATCGTCGGTCGATGAGGAGGGCTTCCCTTGCACCAAGGCCATGCTGTCGCCTCGGGTCCGCGAAGGTATCAAGGTGTTCTATTTCACCACCAACACCTTCTCGCTGCGTGTGGCTCACTACAAAGCCAACCCCAAGGCCAGCATCTATTTCTGCGATGCCGAAGGCTTCAAAGGCATGATGTTGCGTGGCACAATGGAGGTGCTGACCGATGCCCAAAGCAAGGAGATGATTTGGCGCGATGGCGACACGGAATACTACCCAGGCGGCGTCACCGATCCCAACTACTGCGTGCTGAAGTTCACCGCCACCGATGGCCGTTTCTACAGCGACTTCTATCCGAGAAGCTTTGTTATTGGGTAAAGATTGTTGATGAAACATCTGCCAAATGCTTTATCGGCACTTCGATTTTTAGGGGCCGTTTGCCTTCTATTTTTTGGAGTTGAGAGTTGTGCTTTCTGGGCCATTTATTTCGTCTGTGGCCTCAGCGATATGGCAGATGGCTATCTCGCCCGAAAACTCGGATGTGAAAGCAAAACAGGCGCAATACTGGATAGTTTGGCAGATTTTGTTTTTGTGGTTTGTTGCTGCTTTATATTGATACCTGCTTTGGCATTTCCAAAATGGTTATGGATCTGGGGCGGAGTGATTGTCGCCATCAAGGTCATCAACCAAATCTCTGCGTTAGTGATGTACAAGAAATGCATCTTTCCTCACACCATTGCAAATAAAGTGACGGGAGTTCTACTTTTTGTTGGAGTTCCTTTGACGGTCTTTTTGGAATCGATTGTTCCGATGGTCATTATAGCCGTTGTTGCGACATTTGCTGCAGTTCAAGAGGGGCATTTCATTAGGACGGAAAAGGGGCACTAATCATTCTCGCAAATTTGTCGTGCCAAATCGTTGAGCACGAGGCATTGGCTTCTACTTATGGTTATCTGTTCATTGTGGTGTTCCCATGGGGAAAGGATGAGTAGTTGGCCTCGTGCGCATGCCTCCATACGGGCGCCGCTTGGTTTAACGAGTTCGGTAAGGCCGTTTTCCTGTAAGTAAATCAGAGGCAAGCCCTCGTTAAAGGCTGCCCTCATCACCGCTTTCTCACCAGGAGAGATAGCGGGAGAAACAAGCACTGCGCCTTGTCTGGCAGCTGTTAGGTATTCCTTTACTTTTGCTTGTATTTCTGCTTCAGTTAGGCGACGAGAGCACTGCACAAATAAGCGAACAGGTCGGTTGAGCAGGAAACAGTTACCGATGGCAGAGAATGAAACTCCAGCAACAGTTAGGTTTCGTTGGACACGGAATAAATCGGGGTGCTCGCGTTTCATAAGCAAGCGACGAGGGTTGTCGGATAAATAGCGGAGCCATGTTTCAAGTTGCCCTGCTCGTAGCAGGAGTTTGTCATTGTAGCCACGAGCAAAGAGCATGCCGTGGGTGCGGTCTTCCCCTCGTCTGTCTTTTCGGGGTGCGGGTTGGGTTTGTTGCGTTGGCAACGCAACAGACGGGACAGGCGGCAACCCCAACACCAACTCGCGGTAATGCTTATTGCAGCTTTGCTTGAAACCACGCAGTGCCATGCCAAGCGGTTTCTCCATCTTTTCCCTCACAAAGAGGATGCCGTGCAAATGGTCGGGCATCATTTGTAAAGCGATGACCTCCACCTCGGGATGGTGCAATGATGCCGCCCACCACTCGTCAGCAACACGTTGGCCTAACTCCGAAAGCTCAATGCGCGGCTCGTCTGGGCTGCCCTCAGGAGCATCGCTTCTACCTACAACATGCCCAAATAGAGCACGACGCTCCTCAGTCACCATCGTAATCATGTAGATTTGGCGGCCTGTATAGTCATGCCCAACACATCGCCGAAGCATGGAAGGTTTTTTCTCGCCAGCAAAGGCTTTCTGTGCTTCGTAGGTTTCTCTTTTCATGCAGCAGCTTCTTGTTTTACACTGCAAAGATAGAATTTCTTTCTACAATTATTCCAAAAACTTGCGGAAACGAGGCTTATGCCGTATTTTTGCAGCGTATAAAACGTTTGCAATGGAAACCGAAAGAATCCTACTCCGCCCCTGGCGCGATGATGACGCAGCTGCACTTTTCAAATATGCTTCCGACCCTGATGTCGGTCCTCGTGCCGGCTGGCCTCCGCATAAGAGTGTGGAAGAGAGCCTGGAGATTATCCACACTGTGTTTCATAACAACACCAATTGGGCTATTGAACTCAAGGCGACAGGTGAGGCCATCGGCGCAATAGGCTATTTGCCTGCGCCCGAAAGTGAACTCCCGGCACGCGAAGGTGAGCCATTGGTGGGCTATTGGGTGGGCAAACCCTATTGGAACCAAGGCATCTGTACAGAAGCTCTTGCAGTAATGCTCGAACATATTCGCAAGACAACTGACATCAAATCGTTGATTAGCAGCCATTATTTCGACAATCCCGCTTCAGGAAAAGTGATGGAGAAATGTGGCTTCAAGCCTACTGGTGAGACCTGCATCGACGAAAAACTGACGGGAACGACAAAACCAACACGAGTGATGAGGCTGGAAATCTGTAGATAGAGAAAAAGTGTATCTTTGCCCAAAATAATCTAACAACTCTTATCACTATGAAAACAAGAAACCTACTTAAAATCAGCGTATTATCCTCTCTTCTGCTGTTTTGTGGTCAACTTTTCTCACAGATTCAGACTTTTGAATGGCAAGGCACACAACGGCAATATCTCATTAAATTACCAGAAAGCCATTCTGAGACGATGCCTATCTTGTATTTCTTGCATGGCTTGGGCGACAACATCACCCGGTTGGACAATGAGTTCCATTTCCAACAGGTGGCCGATGAGTTTCAGTGGGCAGTTGTGATTCCTCAAGCATTGTCTCAGTCGGGTGCGACCATGTGGAATGCTGGACTGATGGCAAGCAGCATCGATGACTCAGGCTTCTTGATGGCACTCCTTGATGCATTGGCCGAGCAATATCCCATCAATCTCGACAGCGTCTTCTTCACGGGCTTTTCGATGGGTGGTTTCATGACGCATCGCATTGCCATCGAGCATGGTGATCGCATTACCGCATGTGCACCTGTCAGCGGCCTGATTACGCATTCTATGGCGAATCAAACGGCTGTAGCACCCGTGAGGATGTTGCACATTCATGGCACTACGGATCCAGTGGTGGGTTACGATGGCAACTCGCAATACTTTGGCGGTAACTTGGGCCTCAGCGTTGATGCTATTCTTGATTATTGGAAAAACGCCAACCATTGTGTCGGCGAACCCGTCATCGACACTTTCCCTGACCTAAAAAACGACGGGCTGCGTTTTGTGCGATATACCTACGAGGGTGATGCCGAACTGCAACACATCAAGGTCATCGGAGGCAACCACACCTGGTATATGAGCGAAAACCAATACGATATCGGCTACCTGACCGAGATTCATAAGTTCTTCACCATCAACAACGGATATGTTGATGTTGCTGAACATGAGCAAAATACACTGCAACTTTGGCCCAACCCGACTTTGGGATGTGTCACCATCAAAGTGGAAGATGATACGGTCGTTGAAGTGATGGATGTCCAAGGTCGTTGCGTGGCTAAGTATGCATTGAAGTCTGGCACTCAACAAATCGAGTTGAGAGACCTTACCGAAGGCTTGTATTTCATCAAAGGAGAGAATGGTTCAGTAACAAAAGTAATGCTGACCAAATAATCCCTAAAGCGATGCTTGAACCAAAATTCGATACCTGCTTCTTTGAGCGTTATGCCATGGTCTCATTGGCCACACTGTTGGGCGAGCATTATGCCCATCTGGTCAACCGTGACCGGCCTGACTTGCAGGATGAAGAACAAAGTATCGGTATCGAGGTGACCCGAGCTATCCGCGAGAACAAGAATGTGGCCAATGCTTTGGTAAACGAGATGGCGGGAGAAGACATCAAGGAAGTGAATGCAGAGGACTTGCGCCATATCAACCAAAGCGGTTATGCCTATGGTTTGGGCGACGGCAGCATCGTCGGTCGCAACGAGTACGAATTCTGGTCGTTGGCATTGCCCTTGAAGCGCATCCTCGAAATCAAGATGGACAAGGTGAACAACGGCTTTTACGGCGATTTCGATGAGTTTGGCCTTTTTGTCTTCACCAAGGAAGACTTGGACCTTGACCAAATCAAGCAGACCATTGCTTTCATGAGGGAGAAACAAGCCTACCAGAACCGACTCTATTCACGGCTCTTCATCTCACAGATTCAAGCTATGTTCGATTGTGACCTTGAGACGGGGCAATACAAAAAATATAAGGTCAGTCGCGAACAAAGGCGACAGTTTTACGATGAGGCCATCAGGGTTTGATGACTTTAGCGGCGGCTGTTTTTCCTTCGGCTTGGATAAGAATTATATATGTTCCGCTGGTCAGATTTTGGAACCATTCTCCAATCTCAATACGATTGATGCCAATTTGGGTTTTTTCTAAATTCTTGTTGACCAAAAGTTTACCGTCAGCGGAATAGACCTTGGCAAACAAATTGCAAGCACTCTCGCATTTGATTTCTGCATAGCTTGAAATTGTGACAGGGTTGCCAACAATGTGAATAGTTTGCTCGTTTTGAAGAGTTTCTTGAACTCCATTAGGGTCATATTCGTAGGCACCTATGTCGATGCAATTGTCGCTGACACGTTGGTTTCCATCCAAGTCAAGGCCATTGAGAAGATTTGCTGGCGTTTCTGGAGAGCCGGCATTGATGCATGGGCTATCGGGGTCAAGTTGGTAGTTTTCGTTATCTGGGTCAGCAAAAAGCGGGTCTGCATCAATGCAGTTTTCATATACGGTGATAACATCGTGATTTGAAATATTCTCAAGTCCGTACTGCACTAAGCAGTTGTGAAACTCTGGGGCATAGTCGTCGAGGGTCCACGACCACATCTGCACAGGTTCTTCGAGTGGGACATTGTTGGTGTTGCCGTAGACGATGCAGTTCCATAGGACGGGTGAGCTGTGCTGGTAGAAGAAGATGCCGCCACAGTTGACGCCGACGGAATGATTGTCCACCACGGTGAGGTTGCTGACCAGAGGCGATGAGTCGCTGATGGCCAAACCGCCTCCGAAGTGCCCCGAGGTGTTGTTGGCGAAAAGGGAGTTGGTAATGCTACACGGATTGTCGAAGCAGCGAATCAGATAAAGTCCGCCGCCGTTAATGCCAAAATTGTGCTCAAAGCGGCAACGGTCGATTTTTGCCATACAGCTGTCTATGCTCAATGCTCCGCCGATGGCAGTTTCACCATTGTTGTAATAAAAATCAGTTGTAGTGATTTCCACCTCGCATTTCAGGAAACGCAGTCCACCGCCATACATAAAATACACAGTGTCCAACCTGGTGTAAGTCAGATTGTTGTTAACCTTACAATCGTGAATCATCACTTTTGAGTTTTCGGCATTTAGGGCGCCACCGTGTTCGCGAGAAAAGTTGCAGAACAGGTTGCAATGGCTTATTTCCACATTGTTGCAGTCGAAAATGCGAAGGGCGCCACCATCTTGGTCATCATCAAGGGCGGCTTTGCCGTATTGGAAGCGGCAGTAATTGAATCTGCTTGCACTGGCTTTGTTCAAGCGGATGCCGTTCCAGCCACCGCGACCCATGTTGAAGAGGTGAAAACCTGTGGTATCGGCTATAGTAAAGAGGATGGAATCGTTTTCCGTGCCTGATGCTATCAATGACGCACCATTTTCTACTTTAATGCTGTAAAAGCTGTCAAACAGCACCGTCGTTCCAGCGGCGATACGCAATGAATCTTGGACTTTGACATCGCCTGTGACCAGCACTGTGTCGGCTTCCCAGATGCCGGATTGTAACCCCGAAACCTCAATGGTTTGGGCTTGGGCAAAGATGGTGACTGTCAATAACAAAAGTAATAATCTGTTTTTCATACTTTGAAATCTTTTCAAGTCGCAAAAGTAAGGCATATTTTCATTTTTCGCCTTATTTCAATAAAAATAATTATTTTTGCAGATTCAAAAATGAGGAATACTTCGTTAATGGATAATTCTGCCTCCATATTCAATCACATGTCACAAGTGGAAGGTCCGTTCTCTTTTGAATGGATCTTTTGGGCTGTTTTGTTGGGATTGTTCTTGGGTCTTGTCATCAATATGGGTCCAGCCTTCATTACTTTGGTGCAAACCAGTCTGCATCAGGATTTTAAGTCGGCAGTACAGTTTGCTTTCGGCGTGATTTTGAACGATGCCATTGTGATAGCCATTTGCATTTTCACCTCGGTTCAGTTGGGGGTGTCGTTCAACTCGGGTGTACCTTGGTTTTGCATTGGGGCAGGAGCCATTTTGGTGACGTTTGGAATAATGACATTTTTCTTGAAGGCAAGAAATAGGGAGACGCGCCATGAGCAAAGAGCCAAGGAATTGTTGGAAGAGCAAGATGATAGCCCATCACCCTTCTTTTTCATCGGTAAAGGGTTTGCTCTCAATGTGTTGAATCCTTTCGTATGGTTTTTTTGGTTTTCGGCAGTGGCCATTGTTGTGGGCGGTACCAAGAACACCATCATCACCATTATCTTTTTCACTATCGTGTTGAGTACCAGTTTCGCACTTGATGTTTTGAAAGCTTGGGGCGCGGCGAAGCTGAAACGCTTTTTCGATGCTGATCGCACCACGTTGATGAACCGCGTTGCTGGCATTTTGTTGGTGATTTGTGGTCTTTATTTCATTGTTTATAAGGGAATTATGAACCTCGTATAAATCATATTACTATGGAAGTCAAAAAAGCAAATTCTGGCTGGATCGCGTTCCTTGTGAGCGGAATCGTTGCCATTGGTTATGGTGTATTAGCCATTTCTTTTACGGAGCAATTTATCGACATTCTCGAGATAGTCATGCGTGTTTCAGGCATCTGTATCGCTGCAACGGGTGCTATTTTCTTGATTGCCGCGATAATGCGTATAAGGAAGAAATTGCCTTGGGGCTTGATTCTTTTGGAAGCTGTGGCATTGATTACCGTTGGAGTACTTTCCGCCATTTATGCTACAGAAGCCCTTAAATTATTGGTGATTCTGATTGGTATGTGGGCAGCCATCATCGGTGCTTTCATGTTGCTTGTGATGTCGCGCACCAAGAACCTGTGGAACAAGGGCTTCTATATTGTGAGTGCTATTCTCAGCATAGCATTCGGCGTGCTGCTCATAGCGCATCCCTTTGGATTCGTGAAATGGTTTATCATCTTGTCAGGTATCATCGCTTTGGTATTTGGCCTCATCATGATGATGTTTGGCTTTGCCATTCGTCGTGCCGACAAGGAAGTCAAAGTGGAAGTCGTTGAGAGTCGAATAGAAGAAAGTAATCTTTAATCCGACAACTGCTGAAACGCTGTCCAAGGCGCCACTTCAGGCAAGGGCGCTGTTATCTCTAATTGTGTCTTCAAAACGGGGTGTTCGAAGGCGATACGCCAGGCATGCAGGCTGATGGAAGCATCAGAGTTGCTACGCGGATAGCCGTATTTCAAATCGCCACGGATGGGACAACCGATGTGCGCCAACTGGCAACGAATCTGATGGTGCCTTCCCGTAAACAACTCGACTTCAAGTAGATAAAAAGTCTCTGATTTGCCGACTACACGATAGCTGAGTCGCGCTAACTTGGCTTCTTTAGTGCCTTCAGGCACGACGAACGATTTGTTCATCTTCTCGTTCTTGACAAGGTAGTCCTCCAACACATCGGCTTGTTTGGGCGGATGGTTTTTCACGAGAGCTAAGTAGGTCTTGCGGAAATCGCGATCTTTCATCTTCACGGTCATGCGCGACAGGGCTTTACTCGTCTTGGCAAACATCACGGCGCCGCTCACGGGGCGGTCGATGCGATGGACAAGGCCGGCAAAGACATTCCCTGGCTTGTCGTACTTTTCCTTGATATACTCTTTCACATCATCGAGTAGGCATTTGTCGCCCGTCTTGTCGCCTTGTACGATTTCAGAGGGGAGCTTGTTCACCACGATGAGGTGGTTGTCCTCGTATAATATGCGATCAGCTATTGTATTCATTAGTCTCAATAATAACTCCACTACCAATAACATAAGGCTCTGTCTCATGATACACCACCCCAAACTGCCCAGGTGCCACGCCTGAGATAGCTACTTCAGAAACAATGTCGGCACCACGCTCGGTGAGGCGGATATGGCCATAAGTGAACTCAGGCTGGTGGCGTATTTTGAAGCGTACACGCTGCCCATCAACGAATTGCAAAGCAGGATTCATCGGTTGCAGGTCGCCCAAGGGAACAATGTTGGTGTATTGCGCCACGGGGTCGTAGCCCTGCGAAACATAGACAATGTTGTTCGGGATGTCTTTCTTCACCACAAACCAAGGTCCGCCTCCGAGACCCAAGCCTTTGCGCTGTCCGATGGTGTGGAACCAAAAGCCCTTGTGACGCCCCAGTTTCTTGCCTGTTTCGAGCTCAACGATATCTCCAGGCATCTCGCCGAGGTATTCGCGGATGTAGTCGTTGTAGTTGATTTTTCCCAAGAAACAGATGCCTTGACTGTCATGACGTTCTGCGCTTGGTAACTTGTATTGGGCGGCCAAACGACGCACCTCGGGTTTAGGGATGTCGCCAATAGGGAAGATGACCTTGCTTAGTTGTGCGTATGTGATGCGACCTAAGAAATAGGTCTGGTCTTTGAAGGTGTCGGCCGCCGTGCCGAGCCAGAAGATGCCGTTTTCATCCTCCCACGAGCGGGCATAATGACCTGTGGCAATCTTGTCGAAATTGTGGCCTTCCTTTTCCTCAAAGGCACCGAGCTTGATCCAGCGGTTGCACATCACGTCGGGGTTGGGCGTGAGGCCCTTGCGCACCATCTCCATGGTGTATTTTCCGACTGTCTCAAAATACTCGTGCTGCAGGTCCACGATGTCGAACTTGCAGCCGTATTTTTTGGCGATGTAGGTTGTGATTTCGATGTCCTCCTCCGACGGACAGCTCGACAGGTCTTCCTTGCCTTCCATACCGATTTTGATATAGAAGATATGTGGCTCGTAGCCCTGCTCCTTGAGCAGTGGCACCACCACGGAGCTGTCGACACCCCCCGAAACCAACGCGGCAATATTCATGGGATAGATATTTTCTGCAAAAATAGGTATTTTTCGGTTTGTAGAGACATTGCGCGCAACGTCTTTACATCATCATTCCGTCATCGAATATGGTTTATCCTCGGGTTTCAAACCGCGCTCAAGGTTGGGCGTGCTGTCCATTTCAAAGACCAGTTCCCCACCTTGCATCAGCTGCTCGTGAGTGAGGTACAATTTGTTGATCTCCTGCCCATTGAGCGTCACTTTCTGCACATAACGGTTCTCATCATTCACATTAGGTGCCTTGATTTCCATTGTCTTGCCATTGCCCAAGCGTACTTTCAGATAAGGCAGATAAGGAGCACCAAATACATATTGGTCGCTGCCGGGACAGACGGGATAAAAGCCCATTGCGGAGAAGATGTACCACGCCGACATCTGGCCGCAGTCGTCATTGCCACAGAGACCGTCGATATTGTTCTTGTAGAAGCGGTTCATGATCTCGCGCAGCCAGTATTGGGTCTTGTAAGGTTGTGAGGTCCAGTTGTAGAGGTAGGCGATATGGTGTGCGGGTTCGTTTCCATGGTTGTAGCATCCCATCAAGCCCTCTTCGGTGACATCTTCGGTGTTCTCAAAGAACTCGGGCGGCAGTTGCATGACGAACAAGGTGTCAAGATTATGGATGAACTGCGCATCGCCGCCCATAGCCTCGATGAGGCCTTTCACATCCTGTGGCACATAGAACGAATACACCCAAGAGTTGCCTTCAACAAAGCCTTCGCCTTCGGTGTCGAAGAGGCTGAAGGGCGTCTTCCAAGTGCCGTCGCTCATCTTGGGACGGGCAAAGCCCAACTCCGTGTCGAAGGTGTTGCGCCAATTGGCAGCGCGTTGTTTGTAGATGTTGGCCATCTCTTGGTTTCCAGCCTTTAGAGCGGCTTGGTAGATGGCCCAATCGTCATAGGCATATTCCAAAGTGATGGAGACACAGCCGTTGTTCTTGTCGAAGGGAACATAACCGAGCTGTTGGTAGTCATCAAGGTTGACATAATACGGGCATGTGGAACTCCGTTGCATGGCTTTTAGCATCGCTGTTTCATCTGGATTGCTTCCACCACACTGTGTTCGTGGCAGGCTCTGTTCCTCCTCGCAATGACGGACTACGTCCTTGGCATAGGCATCCGAAAGCACCGACACGGCATGGTAGCCAATCATGCACCAGTTGTCGTTGCCCATGTGCGACCACACGGGTAGCAGTCCGTGGACGCTCTGCTCGCTGTGTTTCAGCAAGGATTGAACCATGTCCGCATTGCGCTCGGGTTGCAACACGTTGAAAAGCGGATGCAAGGCGCGGTAGGTGTCCCAAAGCGAGAACACGGTATAGTTGGTAAAGCCCTCGGCTTGGTGGATGTTGTGGTCGAGGCCGCGATATTGACCTTCCACATCCATATAGATGGAGGGGTTGATCATGGTATGATAGAGCGAGGTGTAGAGCATAGCCTTCTGATCCTCAGTGCCTTCGGCTTGCAGGATAGAGAGTTCCTTGTTCCATTTGGATTGCGTTTCGGCCAACAACTGCTTAAAGTTGCGACCGTCGGTCTCGGCGTGGAGGTTGCGCAAAGCTCCCTCGGTGCTAGTGGCGGAGAGGGCGACTTTCATCTCCAAGGTCTGAGGATTGTCGAAGGTGAAATAAGCCACAATCTTGCGCCCTGTCATCTCTGGAAAGTTGTGTTTGACATCGAACTTGCCCCAGCCGCCGTTGTATTTTGGCTTTTCCAGCTCATGGTAACCATAATCCTTAATGGGTTGGTTGAAACTGATGGCGAAGTAGGTGTAATTTGTTCTCGCCCAGCCATTGGTGATGCGGTAGCCCGTCAGCAGTGTGTCGTTCTCCACGCGTAGGTTAGCCCAAAGGGTTTTGCCGTCGTAGTTGTAAATGCCGTGCTGCAAGTCAAGGATGATGCTGCCGTCATGGCCTTCGGGATAGGTATAGCGGTGGATGCCCGCGTGTTCTGTAGCAGTCAGTTGGGCTTTGATGCCGTAATCCTGCAAAAACACCTCATAATAACCTGGCACGGCTATTTCTGTGTCATGGCTGAAACGGGAGCGGTAGCCTGCATCGGGGTTGGTCTGTGTACCCGGATTGAACTTGATTTCTCCCGTGACAGGCATCACCAAGATATCGCCCAAATCGGAATGGCCCGTGCCGCTGAAATGGGTGTGGCTGAAGCCCACGATGGTGCTGTCTTTGTGTTGATAACCAGCACAATACTCATACACTCTCGGCTGATAAACCCCATCGATGTTGTGCGGCACGGTGTCAGTGTCGGGGCTGAGCTGTACGATGCCGAAAGGCGCACAAGCCCCAGGGAAGGTATGCCCCATGCCGTTGGTTCCGATGATGGGGTTAACGTATTGGATATAATTGGCAGTGTTGTCGTTTTCGGTGGTTGCCTTTGGCTTTTCGGTACAACCTATGGCCATAAGGCCTATAACAAACAACAAATAATGGATCTTTTTCATGGCCTACAGAATTGATTCAATTTGCAAAGGTATGAATTAATTTCGTAGTTTTGCAAAACAAAACACAACGATGGCCATTCCAAGAGAAACAGTGGAGCAAATCCTACAAGCCGCTCACATTGAGGAGGTTGTAGGCGAGTTTGTCACGCTGAAAAAGCGTGGGTCGAACCTATGGGGCAATTGCCCTTTCCATAATGAGAAAACACCATCGTTCAGTGTCAATCCAGCGCGCAACATCTTCAAATGCTTTGGTTGCGGCAAGGCAGGTGACTCGGCCAAGTTCCTCATGGAACACGAGCATTTCACCTATCCTGAAGCGCTGCGTTATTTGGCGAAGAAATACAACATCAAAATCGAGGAGAAGCAGCAGACCCCAGAGGAGATCATGCAGCAGAGCATCCGCGAGAAGATGTTCAACATCAATGAGTTTGCCGACAAGTATTTCGTTGATACGCTGTGGAACACCGATGAAGGCAAGACCATAGGCCTAGAGTATTTCCGCGAGCGCGGATATTTTGACCCCATCATACAGAAATTCCACCTCGGTTACAATCCAGCTAAATGGGACGCCTTTACCGAACATGCCAAGAAAAACGGCTATTCTGAAGAGTTGTTGGAACAAATTGGCCTGTCTATCAAAGGCAATAACGGCCTTTATGACCGCTACCATGGCCGCGTGATGTTTCCTATTCATAGCCTCACGGGGCGCGTTATCGGTTTTGGTGGTCGTATCCTCGTCAATGACAAGAAAAGCCCGAAATACCAAAACTCGCCTGAGTCGGAGATCTACGACAAAAAACAGACGCTTTATGGCATCTATTTCGCCAAGAATGCCATCGCCCGTCAGGACGAGTGCATTCTCGTGGAAGGTTATTTCGACGTGTTGCGCATGCACCAGATCGGCATCGAGAATGTGGTGGCCAGCAGTGGCACCTCGCTGACGATGGAGCAGATTCGCCTCGTGAAGCGTTACACGAAGAACATCACCATGCTTTACGACGGCGATGCAGCGGGCATCCATGCCGCCCTGCGTGGCACCGACATGATCCTCTCGGAGGGCATGAACGTCCGTGTGGTGGTGCTGCCGCCCGAACACGACCCCGACACCTTTGGCAAGGAGTTTTCGACGGAATATGTCAACAACTACCTGAAAGAGAACGCAAAAGATTTCATCCGCTTCAAGACCGAACTGTTGCTAAAGGATGCTGAAAACGACCCCATCAAGCGGGGACAGGTGATTCGTGACATTGTGGAGACCATCTCCGTCATCCCTGACAGCATCTTCCGCATCACCTACGTGAAGGAATGCAGTCGCCTCTTGGACATGCCCGAACAGACGCTTACCAACGAGCTGAACAAGATACTGCGTTCCAAACTGAAGAAGACTTTAGGCATTGAGGATAATGTGGTTTCCGAGACGGAAACCACGACAGTGACGCCCAAACAGGAGGAAACCGTTGAGGACCAGTTGCCAGCGGGCTATTATCAGGAACGAGAACTGGTTAGGCTGCTGCTCATGTTCGGTAAAGAGATGATTGTCGATGAACGGTTGGACGAGCAAGGCGAAAAGGTGTATGAACAATTCTCTGTGGCTCAACTGATTATCGATGACTTGAAGATGGATGGGTTTGTGTTCACCAATGTCGTCAATAAAAAGATTTTTGACATCTTTGACAAAGCCCTTGATGATGGATATATCCCTGATGATCAGGTTTTTACTTCAAACGAGGATGAGGCCATCGCCCAATTGGCCGCCGACCTGCTGTTTTCACCATACAAACTTGACCAATGGGATAAATACAGCATTTTTGTTAAACAGGAAGAGAACAATCTGAGAAACACTGTATTATCTTCGCTTTACCGCTACAAGGACCTTATCATCGAAGAACGTCGCAAAACAGTCGAAGAGGAGTTGAAAAACACCACTGATGCCGCCGACCAGATCATCCTACTTAAACAGAAAAAAGACCTTGATGACATCCGCAAGCAGATTAATAAGGAGTTGGGTATCGTAATAGCCAAATAGTATTCAAAAAAACACTAATTTTGCGGCCAAAATAAGAACAATATGTTTACCAGGCGTAAAGTATGGCGTGTGCCGGCCGGACAGGAACCGACAGCATTGGACAAAAAGGTGATGGCTATGGAGGCCAAGGGTGCGATGGTGCCCAAGCGCAGCCTCATCCGCACCCCAGAAGAGATTGAAGGTATCAAAAAGAGTGGCGTCATCAACACGGCCATTCTCGACCTCGTGGGCGAGAAGATCCATGCAGGCATGAGCACTTTGGAAATCAATGACCTGGTGCATAATTACACCATCGAGCATGGCGCCATCCCGGCCACTTTGGGCTATGAAGGCTATCCAAAGAGCGTTTGCGTCTCCATCAACGAGGTGGTCTGCCACGGCATCCCATCGGCTAAGGAAATCCTCAAGGAAGGTGACATCGTCAACGTGGACTGCACCACGATATTAAATGGATTTTATGCCGATGCCTCGCGTATGTATGTCATCGGGCAGACCACGGCTCGTAAGCAGAAACTTGTGGATGTGGCCAAGGAATGCCTCTATGTGGGCATGGAAGCCGCCAAGCCTTTCGGTTTCGTTGGTGACATCGGCAATGCCATCCAACTACATGCCCATAAGAACGGCTTCAGCGTGGTGCGCGACCTCTGCGGACACGGTGTGGGCGTTAAGTTCCACGACGACCCCGAAGTGTTGCATTATGGCAAGAAAGGTACAGGTATGCTCCTTGTTCCCGGCATGGTGTTCACCATTGAGCCGATGATCAATATGGGTACTTGGAAGGTCTTCGTCGACCGTGCCGACGGCTGGACTGTCATCACCGAGGATGAACTGCCCTCCGCCCAATGGGAGCACACCTTCTTGATGACCGAAACAGGTCTGGAGATCTTGACACATTAAATGTCGTTGTTCCAAAGAAAATCATGTTTTTATTCGCTCGGGGTTTTCAGCGATAAACTTGCTCCAATCGGGTTTGCGGTGCGCCTTGGCCTTCTCAGTGGTATGCTTGGTGTAGTTCACGTCCTTTCCTTTGCTGATTGAGTGGCACACTGCCGCCGCCACCGCATCAGTGGCATCGAAGAATTTTGGGTCTTCATCGGTCTTGAGGATGAAATGCACCATCTTGGCCACCTGCTCCTTTGAGGCGTTTCCGTTGCCTGTGATGTTCTGCTTGATGGTCTTGGGCGAGTACTCGAAGATGGGGATGTCGCGATAGAGTGCAGCGGCCATGGCCACACCTTGGGCACGACCCAGTTTCAGCATCGACTGCACATTCTTCCCAAAGAATGGTGCCTCAATAGCTAACTCGTCGGGATGGTATTCGTTGATGATTTCCAATACGCGCTCAAAGATTTTCTTCAGCTTAAGCGCTTGGTTTTCAAGTTTCTTTAAGTTGATAACCCCCATGGTGATGAGTTCCATCTGCCTGCCTTGCTCGCGGATGATGCCATAACCCATCACCATCGTTCCGGGGTCGATGCCCAATATGATCTTTTCCGAGTCCATTCTTGATTTTTTGCAAAGATAGGCAAATCTTGGGGAATGAAACTAACAGGAAGGAATTCTTTATGTATCAAGCCTCTTCTTCAGGCGTTAAGCTGTCGTGCTTTCGTGCCTTGTCAAAAAGGTCCTTCATTGTAGGGTTTTTGTAAGTAAGCTTGCGGATGGTCAAATCCTCAGTGTCCTGATTGGCAAGACGCAGATAGTTTTCAGACTGCTCAAAACTCTTTTTGATGTCCTGGAGTTTCTTGATGGTATCATCAATCTTTTTGATAGCATCTTCAAACTTTCCAGCGGCTCTTGTATAATGGTCTCCAAACTTGTTACGGAACTCATTGATTTTGTTTTCAAAGTTGGTGACGTCTACCTCTCTGCTTTGGACCAAGATAAGCTGCTTTTGATATTCCAGGCTTTTCTTTGCAGCATTAACCAGTAGCGTAATCATTGCCTTGAAAAACTGTGGACGGATGACATACATTTTTGGATAGCGGTAAGACACGTCTACGATACCCCCATTATAAAGTTCGCTTTCGGGCTCCAACAATGACACCAACACTGCATATTCGCAACCTTTAGCGGTGCGGTCTGCATCGAGCTTCTTGAAGAAATCCTCGTTCTTGTGCTTGGTTGCTGTTTCATCCATCTCATTCTTCATCTCGAACATGATGGAGATGTATTCAATACCATCCTCCTTGTCACGGAAAATAAAGTCGCCTTTGCTGCCTTCAGAGGCGTCATTGTCCTTTTCGAAATAAGCATTTGGGAACAATGGGCGCATCTCAGCGTTGAAGATGGTACTACAATGGGTTTCGAGACTCTCGCCAACCATTTTGGTGGACAAGCGTGCCTTAAAGTCCTTGAGACGTTCCATTTCTTCATTGGCCAAACGTAGACGAGTATCAGCTTCAGTTTTAACTGCCTGTAACTTGTTCTCGTATTCGTTCTGCAGGCTTTTTTCGCGAAGCTCGGCCTCTGACGCAGCTATCTTAGCCTGTGAACGAAGTTCGGCTATTTCTTTGTCTTTGGCTTGAGCGGCCTCACTAGCCTGCTGGCGTTCCTTTAGCACAGCTATCTGCAATGCTTGGGCATCTTGGCCGATAGTTGCCTTTAGATCAGCAATCTGTTTGTCTTTTTCTGACACGGCAGTTTCCACAGCCAGTTTTTGGCGATCATTCATGGCGGAGAGTTGCTCTTTCAGTCTTGCAATCTCTCCGTCCTTTTCACTAATAGTCTGGTCTTTTTTGGAAAGTTCACTCTGATGAACCTGCTCTTTCGTGGCGGCACGAGCTTGCTCTTCGGCTTTCTGTTGACGGTGAAAGTCTTCAATGCGTTTTTCGATTTCGGCATCAAACTCGGTAGTTCTGACTTGGTTAACGATAAAAGCATAATCGGCCTCATCCACTTGGAATACGTTCCCACAATTTGGGCATTTCAACTCTTTCATGTTGTGTCTTTTAATCGTTTTGATACTGGCTTCAATGCCTTTAAGTTAGGCATATCCACATATTTTGATAGGTACAAAAATAGTGAATGTTTTCTAATAAAGTAGTTTTGATAATCGATTTTTAAAAGTAATTTTTTGGGAAATGCATAAAAACCTCACACAAGCCTTTCATCACTTATCGCATGTGCGCATGATAGATACTCTTTAATTAAATAATATGATTAGTCCCATTGCCGTTTGGAACAATTTTTGCTATTTTTTTGCCAGAAAGTCAAACCATTAAACAATTAGGAAGATGAAAGCATTAAGAGTTTTAATCATGGCTCTAGCCATCATGATGGCATCAGGTGCGATGGCGCAGACGGTTTATAACAGCAGCGGCTCGAGCTGCGGTTCAATCAATTCTGATGGTACCGTGTACAGCAGAAGCGGCTCCAGCATCGGCAAGATCAACAGCGACGGCACCGTGTGGAACAAAAGCGGCTCCAATATCGGCAAGATCGACCGCGATGGTGTCTTTTGGAACAAAAGCGGTTCCCGAATCGGGAAGCTCGACAGCGACGGTACGGTACGCAACGCCTCCGGCTCCAGCATCGGCAAGGTGGAGAGCGACGGCACCGTGCGCAATGGCTCAGGCTCCAGCATCGGCAGAGTGCAGAACGTTCCACGAGAATGGGTGGCGGCCTACTTCTTCTTTTTCTTCGATTAGCTTTACCTTTAAACTCACATAACCATGAAAATATTACGCGCTTTAATTCTGGCTGCCGGCCTCATGATGGTCTCAGGCGCAATGGCGCAGACCGTCTACAACAGCAGTGGGTCGAGTTGCGGTAAGATTGAGAGCAACGGCACCATCCGCAACAGCAGTGGCTCCAGCGTCGGCAGGTTCGACAGCGATGGCACCATCCGTAACAGCAGTGGTTCCAGCATTGGTAAGATTGATAGGGACGGTACCATTCGCAACAGTTCAGGTTCCAGCATCGGAAAGCTCGACAGCGATGGCACGGTTCGCAACAGTAGCGGCGCCAGCATTGGTAAAGTGGAGAGTGACGGCACGGTGCGCAACAGCTCGGGTTCATACTCGGGCAAAGCTTCAGGCATCCCACGCGAATGGGTGGCCGCGTATTTCTTCTTCTTCCCGTTCTACTAGTCTTCCGTTTGGTCGGATTTGCAATAATTTACCTTCCCTTACCCTCATCCAAACAACTCCGCCCCCAACTCATACACCGAAGCCACAGGCACAATCTGAATCTTAAAGCGCTTGATGTCCAATCCCTTAGCATTGTATTTCGAGACAAAAATCTTCTCGAAGCCCAATTTGTCGGCTTCGGCGATACGGGCTTCGATGCGAGTGACAGCACGGATTTCGCCAGAAAGGCCTACTTCAGCAGCAAAGGCATAACGCGAAGGGATAGGAATATCGGCATTTGAGGAAAGCACTGCCGCGATGACCGCCAAGTCGATGGCAGGGTCGTCCACATGAAGTCCACCGGCGATGTTTAGGAACACATCTTTCACGGAGAGGCGGAAACCTGCACGCTTTTCCAAGACTGCCAACAACATGTTCATCCTGCGGATGTCGAAGCCCGTGGCAGAGCGTTGTGGTGTGCCGTAGGCCGCACTGCTCACCAAAGCCTGCGTCTCAATGAGCATGGGGCGTTGGCCTTCCATGGTGGCGGCGATGGCAATGCCGCTCACTTCCTCGTCGCGTTGCGAGAGCAGGATCTCGCTGGGGTTGGTCACCTCTCGGAGACCTGTGGCGTTCATTTCGAAGATGCCCAACTCGGAGGCCGACCCGAAGCGGTTCTTGATGGTGCGCAAGATTCGGAAACCATAGTGGCGGTCACCCTCAAACTGCAATACCGTGTCGACGATATGCTCCAAGATTTTCGGTCCAGCGATGCTGCCATCCTTGGTGATATGGCCGATGAGGAACACCGGCACCTGATAGGACTTGGCGATCTTGTTCATCTCGGCGGCCGTCTCACGGATTTGTGAGAGGCTGCCCGCCGTGGCGTCCACGTAGGGCGATTCGAGTGTCTGTATGGAGTCGACAATCACAATATCGGGCTGCACATTCTTGAAATGCTTCAGGATCTCTTGTGTGTTGGTCTCGGTGAGGATGAGGCAGTCGGTGTTGTGGATACCGATGCGCTCAGCCCGCATCTTGATTTGGGTTTGGCTTTCCTCGCCAGAGATATAAAGTATCTTTCTGCCAACAAGTTGCAAAGCTGTCTGCAATAGTAGGGTCGACTTGCCTATACCGGGCTCACCGCCCACGAGAGTCAAGGAGCCGAGCACCAAGCCACCGCCGAGCACGCGGTTGAGTTCCTCGTAGGGCAGGATGATGCGTTGTTCCTTGGCGTTGCCAATCTCATTGATGGGTGTGGGCAGGCCCTTGTCCATCTCCAGTCCGACGCTTTTCTTCACCGATTTCGAGTCCTTTCCCGTGACGATGGTCTCTTCCACGCAGGTGTTCCATGCGCCGCAGGCGGGACATTTTCCGAACCATTTCGGCGACTCGTTGCCGCATTCCTTGCAGAAAAAGGCGGTTTTCTCTTTTGCCATAGTGTGTTTGTTTGACGCGGGACTGCGAGACTGCGAGATGCGGAGCGTGATTGTTTTGTCCCGTGTCTCATGTCCCGTAGTCTCGTGTCGGTTTATGCAGCAAAAATAATAAAAAACAGCAACCCTTTGGTTTTTTTAATACCTTTGTCGCCAATTAGGAGTTAAATCAGGAGGTTGGATGAAAAGACGTCTACTCACCTTTATCGTATGGCTCTTCTCCATGGCGGCATTCGCCCAGCAGGGCGACGTGATGCTTTGTGAAGGCTTCTACACCCCTTGGCTCGAAGAGGGCTGGGATGCAAAGGGCGACGACTGGGTGGTGTGGTATGTCTCCAACACGACTTTTGCCGGAGGCAAGTCCCACGAGATGCAGATGTATCCCGACTTCAACTTCGAAGGTACCACCCGCCTCGTGACGCCCATCGTGGATCTGAGCAAATACGATTTCATCAACTTCCAGTTCAACCATGCCCTCGAAGCCACGCAGGGCAAGATCGACGCCCGCATAGGCATTGGCATCTCGCAAAACGGAGAGGATTGGGAGAGCATCTGGGAGGACACCATCGTGGGCAGCATCGCGCAGAGCCAGTATCTGCTTACCTTCGACATGGAAGAATGGGCAACCAAGGAGCCGCAGTTCTGCCTGTATTTCACGGGTCACGGGGCATACGTTACCAGTTGGTATATCGACAACATTTTCATTTTCGCCTCGAAGAAGAACAAGTATGGCGGCATCGACGACACCGACGAAAATGGCTTCATCGCCTCTGCTTCGCACGTCACCACACTAAAAGGCCCCTCGGCGGGTACGATAACCCATTTCTCGAAGATGCGGAAGTCGCGCAACCGCTATGCCCGAGTCGTGGAAGGCCGACAAAAGCGGTGGTGGCAGTTCTGGAAATAACTATAAGATGATGAGCATGGTAAATTAAACTTCTAACACAAAACTTAGGGACCATGACCGTTGACCATGACCATGACCAATCTCACTTTGGTGATTTGTCAAGGTCTTGGTCAGGGTCAGCGGTCAGGGTCAAAACAACAAAAACTATCTTGAACTAATCATGAAGAATAGCATTATAGCCATAATATTTGTTTTTCTGTCGATGGCGGTCGTGGCACAAACCTTCACCGACAGCAACCTGCCTATCGTAGTCATTGAGACCGACGGTGGTGCCAGTATCCCCGATGAGCCTAAGGTCCTGGCCACGATGAAGATTATCTGGCATCAGGATGGCTCGCGCAACTACATGAGCGACATCGACAACCCCGAATTTCTCAACTACGACGGACGCATCGGCATCGAGCGGCGTGGCTACTCCTCGCAGATGGTTTCGGACAAGAAGCCTTACGGCCTGACGACACTCCAAGACGACAATGTCTCCAATAACAATGTCAGCCTCTTCGGGATGCCTGCCGAAAACGATTGGATCCTCAACCCCTTGGCATACGACCAAACCGGGATGCGCGACGTGTTGGCCTATGAGCTGTCGAACCAAATCGGCCAATATGCCTCCCGAAGCCAGTATTGCGAGGTGGTCCTCAACGGCAATTACCGTGGCCTCTATGTCTTCATGGAGAAAATCAAGGTGGATAAAAACCGTGTCAACATTGAGAAAATGGATGAGACCTGTAACCAGCCGCCCGAAGTGACCGGTGGTTACATCGTGCAGGCCAACCGTGGCGACAACGACCCCGTGGCATGGACCATGCAGACCTATCTCATGAATTGGTGGTGGCCTGTCAATACTGAGTTTCTCCACCATTACCCTAAACACGAAAACATCACCAATACACAGAACGACTATATCCATGGCGTGTTCCTCGACCTTGAGTCAGTGGCCCACAGCTATAACACCGACATCACAACAGGAATCCCTTCGGTCATCGACATCCCTTCTTTCGTCGATTTCATGATTCTGGCCGAGTTCACTTCCAATGTCGACGTGTATCACCTCAGCACCTTCTTCCATAAGGACCGTTGCGGCAAGCTCCGCGCCGGTCCCATCTGGGACTATAACCTTGCTTTTGGTTACGATGCCTTTGGCAACCGAAGTGGCTATGATGTCTGGCAGTTCGATAACCAAGACAACACGGGACCTCGTTTTTGGAAAGATTTGTTCGACACCGACGAGTTCCGCTGTTATTTTGCCAAACGCTGGTTTGAATTGACAGAGGAAGGCATGCCCCTGGATTACGACCGCATCTGCAACCGTATCGATGAGATTGACGCTGTCATAGCCGAGGCCATCGGTCGCGACAACCAACGTTGGAACCAGATGTCGCAGCATGCACAGTATGTGAACAACATGAAGAACTGGCTTCAGCAGCGTATCAATTGGCTGAACAGCCATATCGGCTCCTCCCAAGGCTGTTCCTATGTCGACCTGCCGCCCTTGGTCATTTCTAAAATCCATTATCATCCCCAAGACTGGTGGAGCATCGACGGCGACCACCTCGAATTCGTCGAAATCACCAACAACGGCGATGCAGAGGTGGACTTGACGGGCATCTATTTCCGCGAGTTGGGTCTCACTTACCAATTTCCCGATGGTGCGCATCTTCCTGGTCGACAAGCCGTTGTGATTTGTTCCGATTCTTTGTTGTTTAGCGAATACTATCACGTAACGCCTTTTGGACAGTACATGCGCCAGCTTGACAACAAGTCAGAGAACCTCGTGCTGGTCGACGCATGGGGTAACGTCATGGACCAAGTGCATTACTCCGACAGCGAGCCTTGGCCCACGGAAGCCGACGGCAATGGGCCGTTCCTCCAACTCAAGGATTTAGACAGCGACAACAGTTTGGCTGAGAATTGGACGATCAGCTATGATTTAACGGGCATTGAAGAAAAGCCTCAGGTGTTGACACACCTTTATCCCAATCCTACTTCGGGAATGATACACATTGCTTTGGAAGGGAACGCTATTCATTGTCAAATTCTGGACCTAATGGGTAACACTTTGCTTGAAACATCGCCTTCAAATTCCGCTTTTGACTTGGATTTGAATGGATGGTCCTCTGGGGTGTACCTAATAAAAATACAAATGGCTGACGGAACGACGGCCTACGAAAAGGTGGTAAAACGCTGATTTTAAATTACAATTCGTTGCCAAACTTAATGTCCTTCACATTAAGCTGTAGGTTGGTCTTGCCCTGCCAGGTATTGTATTCCAGATGATAGCAGATGCTGAAAGGCTCGCCGCTGTGGATGCGGTCGAAGAGGTCGCCCTTTTGGAAGGCGATTCCTGAGAAAGGTGCCACACCTTGTTCGGCGTCGCCCACCTGCGACACGTTGAGTTTCAGGTGACGGTGGCCGCCCACGGGACGTGAGCCGCCGGCATCAATGACGTTGTCGGTCCAAAACACGGGCGCCATATTACCGGGGCCGAAGGGCGCAAACTGGTTGAGGATGCGCATGAACTTGGCCGTGATGTCACTGAATTTGATCTTTAAGTCGACCTCGAGCTCTGGGACAAAGTCTTCATCGACAAGGTGTTCACTGACGTAGGCCTCAAAACGGCGGCGGAACTCGGGCAGGTTTTCGGGCTTCATCGACAAGCCTGCTGCATATTTGTGGCCACCAAAGTGTTCGAGTAGGTCGGAGCAGTGGTCGATGGCGTCATAGATGTCGAAGCTCTTGATGGAGCGTGCCGAGCCTGTGACCAGGCCGTTGGCACGGGTCAGGACGATGGTGGGACGGTAATAGTAATCGGTAAGACGTGAGGCCACGATGCCGATGACACCACGATGCCAGCGTTCGTTGAAGACCACGGTGCTCTTGGCGTCTTTCAGTTCCTGGTCGGCGTCGATCATGCCGAGGGCTTCCTCGGTGATGCGGTTGTCGAACTCGCGGCGTTCGTCGTTGAGGTCGTTGATGGAGGCTGCCAGTTTCTCGGCGTGTTCCTTCTTGTCGGCGATGAGCAGACGCACCGAGTCGGAGGCCTTGGCGATACGACCTGCAGCGTTGATGCGCGGTCCGATGAGGAAGACCAAGTCGCTGATGGTCAGCTCTCTGGTGAGCACGTTTTCATCTTCGTCGAGTTGGTCTTCGTCGCGACGGTAGATGTTGGCGTGTTGCAAGATGGCCTCGATGCCCGGACGGGGTTTCTTGTTGAGTTGTTTTAGGCCGAAGTAGGCTAGCACACGGTTCTCGCCCGTGATGGGCACGATGTCGGCTGCGATGCTCACGGCCAGGAAGTCGAGCAGTTCATACACTTGCTCTATGGTACCCAGACCTTTCATTGATAAGGCGGTGACCAGTTTAAATCCTACGCCGCAGCCTGAGAGCTCGTCGTAAGGATAGTTGCAGTCGGGGCGTTTGGCATCGAGCACGGCCACAGCGTTGGGGATGACGTCGCCGGCGCGGTGGTGGTCGCAGATGATGAAGTCGACACCTTTGGCGTTGGCATATTCGATGCGTTCCACGGCCTTAATGCCGCAGTCGAGGGCGATGACCAGCTTGAAGCCGTTGTCAGCCGCATAGTCGATACCTTTGTAGGAGATGCCATAGCCTTCCTCGTAGCGGTCGGGGATGTAGAACTCGATCTTTTTCTTCTTGAAGAAAGGCTTCAAATAGGTGTAGACCACCGCCACGGCTGTGGTGCCGTCCACGTCGTAGTCGCCATAGATCAGCACTTTCTCACCCTTGTTAATGGCGCTAATCACTCTTTCTACCGCCTTGTCCATGTCCTTCATGAGGAAGGGATCGTGGAGTTGGGAGAGGGAAGGACGGAAGAAAGTTTTGGCCTCTTCGTAGTTGGTAATTCCGCGTTGGACAAGCAAAGTGGCAAGGTTCTCGTCTATATTGAGCACCTTGACAATCTCGGCAACCTGCTGGTTGTCAACCGATTCATGTAAAATCCACTTTGTTTCCATCCAAGTAGTTTTGAATCGGTAAAAATAATAAGAAAAACAATACGGAAAACGGGAATTTGTAGTTTATACTCAACTTTTCTTTTATGACATTCATTTTCAATGGATTATTTTTTTGCTTTTTTGTTCTATTCTACATAACATTTCGTTTTTCAAAAGGTCGGGAATTGTTGAAAAATATGTTCAAAAAAAATGCTTTTGGCTCTTGCGTGGTGTGCATATTTTTGATAATCTTGCAGTTTAAAATCACCTAAACTTTCTACCCTTGAAAAAGATCAAAACTGCTTTAATATCAGTATTTTATAAAACGGGCATCGACACTATCGTCGACTTGTTGAAGCAAAATGGCGTACAGATATACTCCACGGGAGGCACGTACGATTTCATCAAGCCGCTCGACCCCTCAGTGAAGACCGTTGAGTCGCTCACGGGCTATCCGTCAATCTTGGGCGGTCGCGTGAAGACTTTGCACCCCAAGGTATTTGGTGGCATCCTAGGTCGCACCCAGCTTGAATCGGACCAGAAGGAGATGCAGGAATATGACATCCCGCCTTTCGACCTTGTCATTGTCGACCTCTATCCTTTTGAGGAGACTGTGGCCAACACCGACGACGCCAGCAAGATCATCGAGAAGATCGACATTGGCGGCATCTCGCTCATTCGCGCTGGTGCAAAGAACTTCAACGACGTGCTCATCGTGCCCTCACAGAAATACTACGGAGAACTCATCCAGCTGCTCAAAGACCAGCAGGGTGAGACCTCTATCGACGACCGCCGTCGTTTTGCGGCCTACGCCTTTGGCGTGAGTTCCCACTACGACAGCGCCATCATGAATTGGTTTGTGAAAGATGACGACAACAAGCCGCTGCGTATCACCGAAGAGGAAGGCACCACTTTGCGTTACGGCGAGAACCCGCACCAGAAAGGCACCTTCTATGGCGACTTGAATGCCATGTTCGAGAAACTGCACGGAAAAGAGTTGTCGTACAACAACTTGCTTGACCTCGATGCAGGCCTCAACCTCATCCGTGAGTTTGACGAGCCCACTTTCGCCATCCTCAAGCACAACAATCCTTGCGGTTTGGCCTGTCGCTCGACCGTCAAGGAGGCATACGTCGACGCATTGGCGGGTGATCCTGTCTCGGCCTTCGGCGGCGTGCTGGTGTGTAATCGTCCCATCGACCTCGAAGCCGCCGAGGAGATCAACAAGCTCTTCATCGAAGTCATCGTGGCACCGAAATATGAAGATGGTGTGCTTGACCTGCTCTTCTCGAAGAAGAACCGCGTCGTGTTGCGTCTGAAAGCTGACCAATACAGACCCCAGACGGTGAAGACTGCCTTGAACGGCTATCTTGTGCAGGATCGCGATCTGCACACCGAGACAGCCGATGATTTCAAGGTCATCACCGAAAAAGCACCAATTGCAGAAGAGATAGAAGACATGGTTTTCGCCAATAAGATTGTGAAGCACAGCCGCAGCAATGCCATCGTGTTGGCCAAAGGCAAACAACTCTTTGCCTCGGGTATCGGGCAAACTTCGCGTGTGGACGCCCTGCGCCAAGCCATCGAGAAGGCCCGTTCGTTCGACTTCGATCTCAAAGGTGCCGTCTTGGCCTCCGATGCCTTCTTCCCCTTCAAGGACTGCGTCGAGCTTGCCCACAAAGCCGGCATCAGCGCCATCGTGCAACCCGGCGGCTCAGTACGCGACCAAGAATCCATCGACTGCTGCAACGAAAACGGCATCGGTATGGTGTTTACGGGATATAGACATTTTAGACATTAACGAATGGTGGTAGAGACGCGGCGCGCCACGTCTCTACAAAGGAACAATTAACTGACAACTAACAACTGAAAAAATGGGAGCATTTTCATTCCTCAATAAAGAAATCGCTATTGACCTAGGTACGGCCAACACGATTATCATATACAACGACAAGGTAGTCGTTGACGAGCCCTCCATCGTGGCCTTGCAGCGCGACACGAAGAAAATCATCGCTGTCGGCAAGCGCGCCATGATGATGCACGGCAAGACCCACGAGAACATCAAGACCATCCGCCCACTGCGTGACGGCGTCATTGCTGACTTCCAGGCTGCAGAATACATGATGCGCGAGATGATCAAGATGATCAATTTCAAGAACACCTTGTTCCCGCCTAGCCTGAAGATGGTCATCTGCATCCCTTCGGGTATCACCGAGGTGGAAGAGCGCGCCGTGAAGGACTCGGCCGAACAGGCTGGCGCCAAAGAGGTACGTCTGATTCACGAGCCCATGGCTGCTGCCATCGGTATCGGCATCGACGTGCTTGAGCCGACAGGTAACATGATTATCGACATCGGTGGCGGTACCTCCGAAATCGCCGTCATCGCCTTGGGTGGTATCGTCAACAACAAGTCCATCCGTATCGCTGGTGACGACTTCACCGCCGACATCGAAGAGTATATGCGCAAGCAGCACAACATCATCGTGGGTGAGCGCACCGCCGAACGCATCAAGATCGAAGTGGGTGCCGCCATCCCGCAACTCGATAATCCGCCTGATGACTATGCCGTGCAAGGCCGCGACATGCTGACGGGTATCCCGAAGGAAATCCGCGTCAACTATGCCGAGATTGCCCATTGCCTCGACAAGAGCATCATGAAGATCGAGACCGCTGTGCTGAACGCCTTGGAGCAGACTCCGCCAGAGTTGTCGGCGGATATCTACCGCACGGGTATCTACCTCACTGGTGGTGGTGCCTTGCTGCGTGGCCTCGACAAGCGTCTCAACGCCAAGACCAAGCTGCCCATCCACGTGGCTGAAGACCCGTTGCGCGCCGTCGCCCGTGGCACTGGCATTGCCCTGAAGAACTTCGATAGATTCACCTTCTTGATCAAATAAATGCTGAATGATGAATGCGGAATGCTGAATGGTGTTGTATCACGACATTGACTTCGTCGAATCATCGATTTCTGCATTCCACATTCCGCATTCCGAATTAAAGAAATGAACAATCTTCGGCGTTTCATTCTGAAATATCACTTCGTCATCTTGTTCATCCTGCTCGAGGTGATTTCCATTTTGTTGCTCGCCAACAGCCAACGCTTTCACCGCAACCGCTTGGTGAACACCACCAACGATGCCGTGGGCAAGGTCTATGAGTGGAGCAGCGAGGTGAGCAACTATTTCCGTCTCAACAATGCCAACAAGCAACTGGCCGAAGAGAACGCCATGCTCCGCCAACAACTGTCGGTGGTTTACGACACTACAACCTGCACCTACGACGTCACCAAAGGCGACACCTTATTTAAATATATCCCGGCCCAGGTTGTCAACAACAGTACCAACCAGGTCAACAACTACATCATCATCAACAAGGGTTCGCTTGATGGCATTGAGCGCGACATGAGTGTCATCTCCACCGATGGCATCGTGGGTGTGGTCACGGATGTGAGCCGCCATTATGCCTCCATCATGAGCCTGTTGCACAGCAAGTCGGTGGTGGGCGTGCGTATCAAGGAAAGCCAAGAACTCGCCAGCCTGAAATGGCAAACCAACAACTATCGCTATGGCATGGTGGAGGATATTCCTACGCACATCCTCTTGCAAAAGGGTGATACCATCTTGACCAGTTCCCATTCCTATATCTTCCCCGAAGACCTGATGGTGGGTACGGTGGAGGAGTTTTACCCGACAGCCGTTGATGCCTTGAACAAGGCAAAGGTCAGGTTTGCAACCGACTTTGCCACGTTGAGGCACGTCTATGTGATTAAAGATTTGCACAAACCCGAGCTTGATTCGCTCAAAGCCAGACTCCAATGATATGAACAAGACCGTGCTACAAATCATCCGTTTCGTCGTGCTCGTGCTCCTTCAGGTGCTGGTCATCAACCATATCCGCCTTGGAGGGTATGTGCATCCTTATATATATTTGGTTTTTGTCATGCTGTTACCCTTTAGCACTCCAAAATGGCAATTGTTGGTTTTGGGTTTTGCTATTGGGCTGACCATAGATCTGTTTACTGGTACACCTGGCCTTCACGCTGGCGCCACCACTTTGATGGCGTTTAGTCGTCCGTCGATTATCAAGTTGATTTCGGGCAACCAGAAATTCGAAAACATTACCGAGCCCAATATCAGTCAGTTGGGCGGACTATGGTTTTTCCGTTATGCGCTGTTCTTGGTGCTCATCCATCATTTTGCGCTGTTTTTCCTTGAGTCGTTTAGCTTCAGGCTCATCGGCCAGGTTTTGTTGCGCATTCTGCTCAGCGTGCCTGTCTCCCTCTTCCTTATTATGATGATTATGTATATCTTCAAATCTGAAAAGAAAAGAGAATAAATATAAACAACTGATTTACAATGAAAAAAAACTTGTTATTCCTGCTTGCACTCGCGTTTGGTTTGACTGCCTGCAACCAGAGTGCCGATAGTTTTAAGGTCAATATTAGCTTAGTCAATGCCAATGCAAAAACTGTTTATTTGCAGAAGTTTGTCAACAATGAACCAGTTATCATCGACTCGGCTGTTGTTAATAATGATCAAGCCGTGTTGACAGCGCCACTTGACGATCCACAAATTCTTTATGCCTTGAAGGTAAAAGGCAGAAAAGGCGCGATGCCGTTCTTTGCCGACAACAAAGATGTTGTGTTTGTGGGCGATATGGAAAACCCGCAAGATGTAGAAATCATGGCTTCGGAAACCCAAGCCGAGTTGGATGCCTATAACAAACAGGTGAGCCAATTCGACAAACAAATCACAGAGCTTTATGTTGCGATGCAGCAGGCCTTTAACAACGAAGACTCAATCCAAATGGACTCGCTCAACAAGGTTGGTACGACACTGATGGAACAGCAGGACAATTTCCGTGACGAGTACATCAAAGCTCGCCCCGAGAGCTTTGTCGCGCATTACATCCTCGATGGCGTGAAGCAGGACTATCCTGTCGACCAGCTGAAGGAAATGGTGGGTGCTTTCACCACCGAATCCATCTATCGTGACCACCTCAATGAATATATCGCCTCACAGGAACGCTTGGAGATAGGTCAGCCATTCATCGACTTCACCTTGTCGACCAAGGCTGGCGAGAAAGTCAGTCTTGCCGAGGTCATTGCCAAAAACAAGATCACGATGGTCGACTTCTGGGCTTCTTGGTGCGGTCCTTGCCGTCATGAAAACCCCGTTGTGAAAGCCGCATACGAGAAATTCCACGAGCTTGGCTTCGATGTTCTCAGCGTTAGTGTCGACCAAGACGAAGCCGCTTGGCTGAAAGCCGTCGAGGAAGACGAACTTCCTTGGACGCAGGTACGCGACAGCGAAAACAAAGCTAGCCAAGACTATATGATTTATTATATCCCTGCCAATTTCCTCTACGACCAGACTGGAACCATGGTGGCGAAAGGCTTGAGAGGCGAAGACTTGGAGGCTAAACTTTCGGAACTGCTTAAATAATGAGGAATGCTGAATGAGGAATGCTGAATGAGGAATGAGGAATGCTGAATGAGGAATGAGGAATGCTGAATGGCCTATTGGAGTCAATAATACAGCATTCAGCATTCAACATTCAGCATTCAAAAACAAGATCTCACGCTATGAAGACAAAACTTATACTATTTGGTGCACTTGCCCTCGGGCTCTTCGCCTGCACTTCAACCCCTAAGACAGAGACCTTCAAGGTCAATGTGAACCTCGCCAATGCCGACGGAAAGATGGTCTATCTGCAAAAGGACGGTCAAACGCTGGATTCGGCAGTGATTGCCTATTGGGATGCCGTGTTTGAGACCACAAAATGTGAAGACAACGAGATGTACGGCATTATGCTGCAAGGCTGGCGTCGTCCTTTCCCGTTCTTCACCGACAATGTTGATGTGACTCTTGAAGGCGATGCGCAAAACCCCAACGCCATCTTGGTGAAAGGCTCTGCATCGCAAGACCGACTCAATGCCTTCACTCAAAGTTATAACGAGCTTGAAGAGAAATTGGAGGCCGACAGCACGATGGCCCAAGCCGATAAGGACGAGGTCCTGAAGATGCAATGCTTCGACTATGTGTGGGAAAACCCCACCGACCCCGTAGCGCATTATGTGCTTTATCGTTACAAGTGGGCCTTCGGCCCTTGCGAACTGCGCACGATGATCGACAACATCCATCATGCCGACAGCACGCTCAGTACCGCCAACCTGAAACTTGCCGAGGAATATGTAGAGAAGCAAGAACGCGTGCAAGCGGGTCAGCCCATCATCGACTTCACCCAAAACGATGCTGAAGGCAAGCCCGTGACACTGTCGCAGTTGGCTAAAGGCAAACTCCTGCTCGTTGACTTCTGGGCCTCATGGTGCCCCGACTGCCGTAAGGCCAATCCCGATGTGGTGGCGGCCTATCAGAAGTACCACGACCAAGGCTTTGACGTGCTTGGTGTGTCGTTCGACACCGAGAAGGAGAAATGGCTTGCTGCCGTTGAAAAGGATGGCCTGACCTGGACCCAGGTCTCTGACCTTCAAGGTTGGAGCAATGCCGCTGGAGCCTTGTATGCCATTGCTTTCATCCCTCAGAATGCCCTTATCAAGGACGGCGTAATTGTAGCCCGAAACCTGGAAGGGGAGGAGCTGATGGAGGAGATTGGAAGGCAATTGGAGAAATAAACCTTACGGTTTTTACGGCAAAGATATCCCAGCCCAAGCCACAAACGGCGGGTTGGGATAGTCCTCTTTGCTGTATTCCAAAGGCTGACCGTCGCTGATGCGCAACACCTTGCCGCCAGCGGCGCGCAGGATGGCATCGGCGGCGGCGGTGTCCCATTCCTTGGTCTTGCTGTAGCAGACATAGACATCGGCACTGCCTTCTGCCAAACGGGCGAACTTCAAACTGCTGCCTTGGGTGTCGATGACAAGGTCGGGATGGGAGGGACGCAATACCTTATTAATATATGCATCCACCTCGGGCGTGCGGTGGGATCTGCTGACTAATACCGTAAATGGTCGTTCTTTTTTAATGCTGAATGCGGAATTATGAATGCTGAATGCTGAATGACCTATCGGGGGCAATAATTCAGCATTCCGCATTTCGCATTCCGCATTCCACATTCTATCGAGTACTGGCGCATAAATCACGCCCAGAATGGGCTGTTTGTCGTCAATCAACGCGATGTTGACCGTGAATTCGCCGTTGCGGTTCACAAACTCGACTGTGCCATCCAATGGGTCGACGAGCCAATAACGTTTGAACTGTGAACGATCGGGGGGCAAGTCCTCTTCACTTACAAAAGGAATACCTGTCGGTTTCAAGATTTCCTTGATGATATTGCTGGCTCGGAGATCGGCTTGAGTCACGGGCGAGTCATCGTCTTTGGTGTAGACCTCGAAAGGCTGGGCATAGACTTCCATGATGGCCTTTCCGGCTTCGAGAGCAGCATGTTGGGCTAATTCTAGTAGTTGTTTCATGGTGCAAAGATAGTTTTTTATTGCTTCTGGCTACTTACTATTAACCGCTAGCAGTCGCTTCCTGATTTTAGGAGATTGCGGATCAAGTCCGTCATGACACTTTTGGGAAGGGGCTAAAAGAATTTTTATTACATTGAAAACCAGCTATATAAGAAAAAACTTTCAAAAAAGTTTCTTCCGTGCCATTTTATTCCACTAATTTTGCACGCGCAAATTGGGGGTTGCAGGTGCACCCTTTAGCGTAAAAATGAGACTATGGCAAAGAATTTAGTTATCGTGGAGTCACCGGCCAAGGCCAAGACCATCGAAGGTTTTTTGGGCAAAGAATACACGGTGAAGTCGAGTTATGGACATGTGCGCGACTTGAACAAGAATACCTTAAGTGTTGATATTGAAAACGATTTTGAACCCGAATACGAGATTTCGGATGACAAGAAAGCCTTGGTAGCCGAGTTGCGAAAACTATCGAAAGCTGCTGACACGGTATGGCTGGCATCCGATGAGGACCGCGAAGGAGAATCTATTTCATGGCATCTTTATGAAGCCCTCGACCTGAAGAAGAAAGACACCAAGCGTATCGTTTTCCACGAAATCACCAAGACAGCCATCCTTGACGCCATCGAAAACCCGCGCGACATCGACATGGACCTCGTGGCCGCCCAACAGGCCCGTCGTGTGCTTGACCGCCTCGTAGGTTATGAGCTGTCGCCCCTGCTTTGGAAGAAGGTTAAGCCCTCGCTGTCGGCAGGTCGTGTGCAGTCGGTGGCCGTGCGCCTCATCGTCGAACGCGAAGAAGAAATCAAAAACTTTGTACAGACCAGTGCCTATCGTATCACGGCACAGTTCACCTTCATAAAAGATGGTCAGGAGTACAACCTCACCGCAGAGTTGCCTCATCGTTTCGAAACCGAAGAAGAGACGAGTAAGTTCTTGGAATCGTGCGTCAACGCCGGCTATAAGGTGGATTCCATCGAGAAGAAACCTACCACTCGCTATCCCGCACCGCCTTTCACCACTTCCACTTTGCAGCAGGAAGCCGCTAGAAAACTTGGTTTTTCAGTCGCCAACACGATGCGCATCGCTCAACAGCTCTACGAATCAGGTAAGATCACTTATATGCGTACCGACTCTGTCAACCTCTCGAAGCTCGCCCTCGGCATGGCCAAGAAAGAAATTACGGAGAATTACGGTGCTGAATATGTGAAGACCCGCCAATACCAAACCAAGACTAAAGGCGCACAAGAGGCCCACGAAGCCATCCGCCCGACCTATTTGGACCAACATACCATCAAAGGCACTGCCGACGAGCGCAAGCTCTATGAACTCATTTGGAAGCGCACCATTGCATCGCAAATGGCTGATGCCCAGATGGAACGCACCAACGTGAACATTGGCATTTCTACCAGTGACAAACAGTTTGTCGCCACGGGTGAGGTCATCCTCTTCGACGGTTTCTTGAAGGTCTACATGGAGAGCTACGATGATGACCGCGCTGAAGACACCGCCGCCATCTTGCCGCCCATCGAGAAAGGTACCGTGCTCGACATGGAGAAGATGGAAGCCCAGCAACGTTATACGCGTCACCCATTGCGCTACACCGAGGCCAGCCTCGTGAAGAAGATGGAAGAACTTGGCATTGGCCGTCCTTCCACATACGCTCCGACCATTTCCACCATCCAAAAGCGCGAGTATGTCACTAAGGGCGATGTAAAAGGTGAACCTCAGTCGTTTAAGATCATCACGCTGAAAAACAACAAGATCACCGAAAAGGCAGGTAAGGAAAACTATGGCGCAGAGAAGGGCAAGCTGTTGCCTACCGATATAGGTGTTTTGGTGAACAAGTTCCTGATCCAATACTTCGAGAGCATCGTCGACTACAATTTCACCGCCAACGTAGAGAAGGAATTCGACAAGATTGCCGAAGGCAAACGCAAGTGGAATGCTATGATCAAGGACTTCTACAAAGGCTTCCACAAGCAGATTGTCTCCACAACGGAACATTCTGGCAAGTTCAGCGGCGAGAAAATGCTTGGTATTGACCCCGCCACGGGTAAGAAGGTCTACGTGAAGGTCGGTCGTTTCGGTCCGGTGGCCCAAATTGGCGACACCGAATCGGAAGAGAAGCCGCGTTTCGCTGGCCTGAAGAAAGACATGAGCATCGAGAGTGTGACTTTGGAAGAGGTGCTGAAGCTTTTCGACTTCCCGCGCAGTCTCGGTGAGTATGAAGGCAAGGAGATTACAGTGGCCGTGGGCCGTTTTGGTCCGTATGTGAAGCACGATAACAAGTTCTACAGCCTTGCCAAGACCGACAACCCTGCCTTGGTGGAATATGACCGCGCCGTTGAGATCATCAACGAGAAACGTCAGAAGGACTTGAACAACATCATCCGTTCCTTCGACCAAGATCCCGAAATGCAGGTGCTGAATGGTCGTTTCGGACCTTACATCGCCTACAAGAAGAACAACTACAAGATCCCGAAAGGCACCGAGCCCTCCACTTTGACCTACGAACAGTGCTTGTCCATCGTGGAAGACCCGAAGAACGCACCGAAGAAAAAGGTGGTGAAGAAGAAATAAACAAACGAGAGCGGCGGAAGCAATTCTGCCGCTTTTTCTTTGTTTTTTTGACGCAATGCAAATAAATTCCTATCTTTGCAATCTTAATATCGTGACACTACAAATGACATGAGAAAAAACTACGAATTATACGAATGCCGATTTGTGAATTTGGCAGCTAAAGCTGCAAATTGTACGAATTCGTACCCATTCGCGACGAAGTTGCAAAATTCCATTCGTACAAGATTAGTAGTATTTGTGTAATTCGTAGTTAATCTTTAAATCTTTGAATCTTTGAATCTTGAATTTTAAATCTTAAATCTGAAATACAATGGAGAAAAAAGACTTACTGAAAGACGTTGTCGAACATATCGACATTAAGAAGTACGACTCAACCGAACTAATCAACGCCATGCGCAAGATGTCGTTCACCTCGCGCGACACCGCCCGCGCCGCCGACATCCTCTGCCAGATGATCGCGGAGAAGGACTGCACCAACATCCTCACCATCGCCGGTTCCACTTCGGCCGCTGGCTGCATGCAGGTGTATGTGGAGATGGTTAGAAACAAAATGGTTGACGCTGTGGTCAGCACGGGTGCCAGCATCATCGACATGGACCTCTTCGAAGCCCTCGGCTACAAGCACTACATTGGCACAAAAGAGAATGTCATCCCCGACACCAAGCTGCGTGAACTCTACATCGACCGTATCTACGATACCTTCATCGATGAGGAAGAACTGCAGGCCTGCGACCAAGCCACCTGCGACGTGGCTGACACCTTGGAGTGTCGTCCCTACAGCAGCCGCGAGTTCCTCTATGAGGTCGGCAAATGGCTGGCCAACGGTCACGGCGTGAAGAAAGAAAGCCTTATCCAAACCTGCTACGAATGCGGCGTGCCGATTTTCTGCCCCGCCTTCAGCGACAGTTCGGCTGGCTTCGGCATCGGTAAGCACCAGTGGCTCCGCAAGAAGGCTGGCAAGCCTTATGTCAGCATCGACTCGGTGGCTGACTTCCTCGAACTCACCGAAATCAAGATGAACAGCCCTCAGTCGGGCCTCTTCATGGTCGGTGGCGGCACGCCCAAGAACTTCGCCCAAGACACCGTTGTCTGCGCCGAAATCCTGGGTCATGAAGTGCCTATGCACAAATATGCCATCCAAATCACCGTGGCAGATGTGCGCGATGGCGCCTGCTCGTCATCGACGTTGCTCGAGGCCGGCTCGTGGGGCAAGGTGAGCGAAGAGCTCCAACAGATGGTCTATGCTGAAGGCACCACCGTCATCCCCGCCATCGTCAGCTACGCCTACCACAACGCACCGTGGAAGGACCGTGAGTATAAGAACTGGCAAAAGTTGTATCATTAATCGGCTCCTGGCTTCTGGCCTTTGGCTATTGGCAATTTGCTTGTTAGCCAGAGGCCAGTTGCCAATAGCCAGAAGCAGAACAAAATGGACATCAGCATTTTCCTTGAACCTGTATCCGATAAGTGTTTCGGCAAGTGCCAACGTCCGGGCAAGAAGACCTTGGGTGAGAGCATCGATATCTTCCGTAATGAGGACGCATTCCCCGACCTCGAGGGAGTGGATTTAGCCATCATCGGCGTCAAGGAGGAACGCGGTGCGGTTGACAACAAAGGCTGCGCCGATGGCGTGGACTACATCCGAAAAGCCCTTTATCCGCTTTTCAACCATTGGCCACAGCTCCGTATCATTGACTTTGGTGACGTCAAGATTGGAAAAGAGCTTAACGACACTTATTATGCAGTGAGTCAGGTGCTTACTGAACTGATGAAGAATAAGATTGTACCCATTGTCATCGGTGCAGGACAAGACCTCACCTATACGATGTACCAAGTGTATGAGCCTACAGGCAAACTTATCAACATTGCTGCCGTCGACCCCATGTTCGACATCGGCAACGACAAGGAAGTACTCAACTCGCATTCATATTTAAGCCACATTATTTTACACCAGCCCAATTTTCTGTTCAACTTCACAAACATTGGGTACCAGTCATACTATGTTGATACAGAGAATATTGAACTGATGAAACAGTTGCTCTTCGATGCTTATCGGTTGGGCAGCATCAAGCAAAACATCGAACAAACTGAGCCACTTATCCGCAACGCCAACCTCTTGAGTTTCGATATCTCGGCTATTCGTGCCGCTGATGCTCCAGGCGTGAAAAATGCCTCGCCCAACGGCTTCAATGGCGAAGAGGCCTGTCGTATGACGCGCTATGCTGGATTGAGTTATAAGCTTTCGTCCATCGGTTTCTTCGAGTATAATCCTCACTACGACATCAACTCGCGTACGGCCAACCTCATTGCCGAGATGATTTGGTATTTCATCGAAGGCTTCTCTAGCCGCCAAGACGACATTCCCACTTTGGAAAGCAATGATTTTAAGCGTTACATTGTCCAAATTGGTGAGAATCAGAACGATGTGGTTTTCCTTTGCCATAAAATCACAGGCAAGTGGTGGATGGACATGTCGTTTCTCCAAAATGAAGACCAACGTTACGAGCGGCACCATTTCATTCCCTGTTCTAAGGAAGATTACGACCAAGCCATGCGCAACGAGCTGCCTGACAAGTGGTGGCAGTTCTATCAGAAGTTGATGTGATTTATTTGGGATTCGCTTCGCGAAGAAATACGCAGTAAGATTGTGATTTGATTTTTGAAAGATTTCTTGCCGTAGGCAATCCCAAATTAGTATCTTTGCCGCAAATTTTACTACGTTGAATCTAAGATTTCAAAGCAATGAAAAAAGCATTATCTATCTTTACATTATTGCTCCTAATGGTAGTTACCATGCAGGCTCAAGATGCTTCGGCTCCGCTCAGCAACCAAAAGAAACCCGATTGGATGAGATGGCATTACCTCTCTGAGGCAGAAATGCACGATAGATCTCGTGGCATGAACTTCGTCGAGACCGACCCGCCGACGGGCGAGCCGCGTTTTGTGGCCGAGTTTGAGCCTATGCAAGGCGTGATGATTCGCTATCCCTTGGGTATCCCGGAGAGTCTTGTCGCGCAACTATCGAACAACTGCATGGTGTATTGCATTGTTAGCAGCGGTTACCAAAGCCAAGCCCAAAGCACTTTTCAAAATGCAGGCGTCAATATGAGCAATGTGACCTTCGTCAATGCACAGACCGACTCCTATTGGGTGCGCGACTACGGCCCATGGTACATCTTTGAAGGTCGTACTCCCGCTATCGTCGACAACATCTACAACCGTCCTCGTCCCTACGACGACAACATTTCAGGTGTGTTTGCCAATTTCTGGCAAATCCCTATGTATGGAATGAGACTTGAACACACGGGCGGCAACATGATGGAAGACGGTCGTGGCCACGGCGTGAGCGATGATCTTGTTTTTCTGGAAAACATGGAAGATTATGGTATCGATGAAATCACGGTTCGCCAAAAGATGAACGACTATTTGGGCATCAACCCCTATCATGTGACCATCGACCCACAAGGCGAATACATCGCCCACGTGGACTGCTGGGGCAAGTACCTCGCTCCCGACAAGATCTTGATTGCCCAGTTGCCGCAAAGCAACCCCCGCTATCAGTATTATGAACAGGTTGCCGAGTATTTTGAGACCACCAACTGCTGCTGGGGCTATCCTTATCACGTGTATCGTGTCCAAGAACCAGGCGGCAGCACTTTGGCTCCTTACACCAATAGCCTTATTCTCAACAAGACTGTCTATGTGCCGATTGGCACAAACAATACTTACAACCAGCAGGCTCTTCAAGTCTATCAAGAAGCCATGCCAGGCTATGAAATTGTTGGCGTGGCCAACAATACCTACAATGGTTGGGAAAACACCGATGCCCTGCACTGCCGCACCCGAGGCGTGATGGACTTCAACATGCTCTTCGTCGACCACCGCGATGTGCTCTTCGGTGAACAGGAATGGCAGGATTCTATCCCTGTGGTTTCCAAGTTCATTGCTTATAGCGGTGCCAGCTTGAAGCAAGACTCACTCCTTGTGTATTATAGCATCGACAACGGCGCCTATCAGGTGGCTCACATGACTGCTACGGGCAACCCTGATGAGTATGTCGGCTACATCAAAGGCTACCTAGGCGAATCGGAGATTGATTACTATGTTTTTGGTGCCGACGAATCGGGGCACCGCTACACGCAGCCCGTCTTTGCCGACCTCGACCCGCACCATTTCACCGTGGGCGCACACGAGCCTACGGGCGACTTGGTGATTACTCCAGATACGCTGTGGTTCACCCAAATGGGACAGGACAGACAGTTTAATATCATCAACGAGACGAACGAAGCTGTCACTATCATCGATGTGGAGCCTGAAGCGCCGAGTTTCAACCTATGGGACAACTCTTTCCCGTACACCTTGCAACCCGGGGAAACGCTTACGGTTACCATAAATTTCCAAACTGCTCCTGGAAAAGACACCTACATCCCTTACGAGATTCTGGTTCAGACCACATTGGACGACAGAATTGTGATGGGCATGGTGCTGAACACCTCACTTGACAGTGGTTTCGTGATTGTGGGTGCGCCCGTTTTGGAATTCAACGACCCAGACGACAGTCCTCAACAAGCGTGCATGCAAAATCGTTTCTTTGGTAGCCAGATTCCCGTCAAAGTGCTGTCTGTTACCGAAAACGGCACGGACTATTTGAGCTTTGAGCCTCATGGTACCTTGCCTTACACGGTGGAACCCGCAGATTATTTCTACCTTGATGTGTATGTCAATGCCATGGTGAAAGGCTATGTCAACACTACATTTACGGTTCAGACCGATCAAAATGACTGCACTTATAGCGTTGCTATCAACGAAGACCTTTTAAGCGTCACTGAGCTCACCGCCGAGGCCAAGCTCTACCCCAACCCGACTACGGGCCTGTTCACCGTGGAAGGCGCGAATGTGGCACGGGTGGAGGTGTATAACCTCGTCGGACAAAAGGTGCACGAAGCCGAGGGCAAGTCCGTCAGCATCGATGCTGCCGAATGGAACAAGGGCATCTATCTCGTCAACATCATTGAGGAGAACGGTGCCGTGGCAACCAAGAAACTGGTGGTGAAATAATCTTAGGTAAAGATGTGCTATGGCACATCTTCGCTATGTTTAAATTAATAATCCCAAAGCATTTGTTTTTGCTTTGGGATTTTTCTATTTTTGCACATTGAATTCTGAATTGTTATGAAACAAATCATCTTCTTTTTACTATTGTCTATAGCTTTTATTGCTGAATCGTTTGCCCAGCAAACACCACAAAGATTCAGAAGAACTATTGATTATAAGACACTTACAGATACTTCACGCGACTTGGATTTTGTGGAGACCGACCCGCCTACAGGAGAGGTGCGATTTGTGGCTGAATTCGAGCCTATGCAAGGCGTTATGATACGTTACCCTCTTGGTATTCCGGAGAGTTTGGTCGCCGATTTTTCCACCAATTGCCAAGTGTATTGCATCGTAGCCGACAGTTGTCAAAACGAAGCTTTTCAAACTTTCGTTGAGGCTGATGTAGATATGGATCGAGTGACCTTTGTCAACGCACCCACGGAATCCTTCTTTGTTCGCGATTATGGCCCATGGTATATTTTTGAAGACAAACAACCTGCCATTGTTGATAATCTGTATTATCCTGAATATCGTCCCAAAGATGATAGCATTTCATGGGTGTTTTCCGAGTTTTGGAATATTCCCATGTATGGAATGAACCTTCGGTATGAAGGCGGCAATATGATGGAAGATGGTCGGGGGCAAGGCGTTAGCGATGCCAATGTGGTTTACAGTAACAACAATGATGAAGAAGACCTGCGCAACAAGATTCGCGATTATCTTGGCATCGAACCTCTTCATCTCTTGACTTCCAATTATTACTTTGGTCATGTTGACTGCTGGGGGAAGTATCTTGCTCCAGATAAGATACTTATCGCCAAATTGCCTGAAAACGATTATCTTTATTCCGATTTTGAGGGAATCGCCCATTACTTTTCCACCACAAACTGCTGCTGGGGTTACCCTTATCGAGTATATCGCGTTGACATCCCCAATAGTGGCCACAACACCGTGGCACCTTATACCAACAGTTTGATTCTCAACAAGACCGTATATTTACCTATGGGTACCGACAGCGTGTATAACCAAAATGCGATTGCCGTTTATCAAGAGGTTATGCCTGGATACGAAATCTTGGCCTTTGAAGGTAGCGAAAACACACCTTGGGTTGCCGGTGACGCCCTGCACTGTCGCACCCGTGGCGTGATGGACTTCGACATGCTCTTTGTCGACCACCGCGACGTGATTTTCGGCGAGCAGGCTTGGCAAGACTCCATCGCCGTCACCTCGAAGTTCATCGCCTATAGCGGCGCGAACCTCAAGCAAGACTCGCTCCTTGTCTATTACAGCATCGACGGCGGCGCTTACCAGACGGCCCACATGACCGCCACAGGCAACCCTGACGAGTATGTCGGCTATATCAAAGGGTATCAACTTGGTTCACAGATTGATTATTATGTTTTTGGAGCCGACGAATCGGGGCATCGCTACACACAGCCCGTCTTCGCCGCCCTCGACCCGCACCATTTTTGGATTGAGTCCAATGTTGGCTTTGCTGAATTTTCGACCAAACTCAATGTCTATCCCAACCCGACCACAGGCCAATTCACCGTGGAAGGTGCCAATGTGGCCAAGGTAGAGGTCTATAACCTTGTAGGACAGAAGGTGCACGAGGCCGAAGGCCAAGTGGTGAACATCGATGCCACTGACTGGCACAAGGGCATCTATCTCGTCAACATCATTGAGGAGAACGGTGCCGTGGTGACCAAGAAATTGGTGGTGAGATAAACCTTGTAGGGACACGATTAATCGCGTCTTATTGAAAAACCAAAGTATCCCTGAATCCGTTTCGGGGATTCTTATTATTTTTGCAGGGACAATGCGTTGCTTCGCGTCACTGCGAGGAACGAAGCAGTCCAGACCATGTACTGGATTGCTTCGGTCGTGCCTCCCTCGCAATGACGCAAAGCGTGTCAAGAACAAACCAATCCAATCCAACAATGAAGAATATCCACTCTTTATTATTTGTCATTTGCGCCTTCCTGGCCTTGACTTCATGCCAAAAGAAAAATGCCCCACTGTTTCGTGGCGACTACAGTTTCAAGACCTCAGGCAGCGTCACCTTGAACGAAATCAACGCCGAAGACGAACCAGCCTCCTTCACCGTCAGCCTGCCTAATGAAATCGGACAGTTGGAAATTAAAGATTTGGACAACGGCAAGGACAGCGTTCTTGTGGTGATGAACACCATGGGCGGCGAGGTCGTGGTCACACATGCCTGCTGCAAGGACAACAAAATCTTCCTCCGCGACTTCAAGAAAAACACGTTGCTCTTCACTGGCGACTCGCTCACTTTGAAAAACGACCTGCGTGTCAAAGCCTCGGGACAGATGTACGAGGACAACACGCTCATCCTCAACATGGTTTACGAAGGTGAAGCCGAAAGCAACGAGCGTAGTTTCAAGATTTATGGCGATGATATTAGGATGGCGGCGATAAGGAATTAATAGAAACAAGATGCGAGACGCGGGGTTTTAATCCCCCTGCCCCCTTTCAAGGGGGTGTTGTCCCGCGTCTTGCAGCCTTGAATCAAAATGAATACTAAAATGAAAACAAAACATATTCTTTGGCTCCTTCCCCTTTTGCTGGTGGGCTGTGGTGAAACTGACCCACAGCAACTCAAGGAGAAGCTCATTGGCGGTCCCGCCGAGGAGCGCGTCATCGCTGTGGGTGTGCAGCGCATCGATACGGTGGGAGGCTTGGTCCGCAACAGTTACCCAGGCTACCTTGAAGAAGGCAACACCGTCGACATCAGCTTCAAATATGACGGCACTTTGCAGTCGCTCAACGTGAAAGAAGGCAGCACGGTGCGAAAAGGACAAGTGCTGGCACGTGTATCCTCCCCGCAGATGGAGAGCACCCAGCGTTCGGCACAAGCCACCCTTGAACAGGCCCAAGATGCCTACGACCGCCTGAAAAAGGTACACGACAACGGCAGCCTGCCAGAAATTAAATGGCGCGAAATGGTGGCCAACCTTGAGAAAGCCCAAGCTGCCCTCGATTTGGCCAACGCCATGCTTGCCGACAACACCGTCACGGCCCCCTTCGACGGCACCGTCACCAACCTGAGCGCCGTGAAAGGCGAGAGCATCACCCCGCTCAAACCCATCATGCGAGTCATCAGTACTGAGGGCTTGGTGGTGAAAATCAGTGTGCCGGAGAACGAAATCGCCAAGGTGCAAATCGGCGATGAGGCACAAATTCTCATCCCCGCTCTCGGCAACCGTCGCTGCAAAGGCCATATCGTCGAAAAGAACATGACTTCATCGTTGCTCACGCATAGTTACCCTGTGAAAGTGCTCATCGATGAGAGAGACGAGGCTTTCACCCCTGGCATGATTGCTAAAGTGGTGTTGAGTGCAGATGTCGACAATGGCATCGTCGTTCCCGCCAATGCGGTCTTGATCAATAACGACGGCAAGTTCGTTTGGATAGCGAAAGACGGTCGCGTAACAAGACAAAGCATCACCATCTCGGGCTATTCTGGCACGGGTGTGGTGGTGAGCGAAGGACTGCATAGTGGCGACATTGTCATCGTGGAAGGATATCAGAAGGTTAGTGAAGGAATGAAAGTAGAATGTGGAATGCGGAATGATGAATGATGAATGTCGCGATGCGACGCGGGGCTTCGCCCTCATTGACTGCGTCGAATCTTCGATTTCAGCATTCAGCATTCCTCATTCAGAATTAAAGTAATACCAATGAATAGAATAAAAGTCGATAAGGGTATCATCAGCGGCAGCATACTGCGCCAGAAGATTGTTTGGGCGGTCGTGGCGGTCATTGTGGCCTTTGGTATCTATGCCCTCGTCGACATGAAGAAGGACGAGTTTCCGGCCTATACCATCCGTTTGGGCATCGTGGCAGGCGTGTATCCTGGCGCCAACTCCGAGGAAGTGGAAGCCCAGCTCACCAAGCCCTTGGAACAGCTGCTGTTTGAAATGCCGGAGGTGGACCGCAAGAACACCTATTCCGTCACCAAAGAGGGGATGTGCTATATCTACACCAGCCTCGACGAGTCGGTGAAAGACAAGGACATCGCATGGTCGAAGATACGGCATAAGATCAATGAATCCAAGGCTTTGAACTTTCCTGCGGGCGTGTTGGCCATCGCCGTCATCGATGACTTCGGCAATACCTCTTCGCTGCTCATCGCCATGGAGTCGGCCGACAAGACCTACCGCGAGATGCACGACTACACCGATGACCTCACTCATCGCCTACGTGCCATCCCCGAGATGGGCAATGTGCGCGTGATGGGCGAGCAAAACGAGGAGATCGCTGTCATCATCGACAAGGAAAAGCTTTCGTTCTACGGCATCAGCCCCAATACACTGATGCTGCAATACGCCTCGCAAGGCCTGCTGACCACCACGGGCACCATGCAAGGCGATGACTTCGACCAACCGTTGCACATTGAGAACCCCATGGTCAGCGAGCAGGAACTCGAAGAGCAGATCATCTATTCCGACGCGGCGGGCAACACCATCCGTCTGCGCGATGTGGCCACCGTCGAACGCCGCATGGCCGAGTCGTCAAAAGTGGTCAACTTCAATGGTAACGATGCCTTGATCATCAGCGTGGAGATGCGCAAGGGCTACAACATCGTGGCCTTTGGAAGGGAAGTGGAGAAGGTTCTATCAGAGTTCAAGGCCACTCTTCCCGACAGCGTGAAGCTTTATCGCATTACCGATCAGCCTAAGGTGGTGCAAAAGTCGGTGAGTTCGTTCCTCCGCGATTTGGTCATCTCCATGATCGTCGTCATCGTGGTCATGCTGCTGTTGTTCCCCTTCCGCACGGCCCTCATCGCCAGTTCGGGACTGCCCATCTGTACGGCATTCAGCATCGGGATGATGTATCTTTTTGGCATTGAGTTGAATACCGTTACTTTGGCGGCACTCATTGTCGTGCTTGGCATGATTGTGGACGACTCCATCATCAATATCGACGGCTATATCGACAAGTTGAGCCAAGGCTACAAGCCCTTTGATGCTGCCGTGAGTAGTGCAAAGGAGCTCTTCATGCCCATGTTCATTGCTACGGCCGCCATTGCCTGCATGTTCTTCCCGATGACGCGTATCATCACGGGGCCTTTGGGCGAGTTTGTGCAGCTCTTCCCTTGGACCGTGGCCTTCTCGCTGATGGCTTCTTTGGCCTACGCCATGCTCGTCATCCCTGGATTGGAGATCATGTTCATCAAGCCGGAAGACAAGCCGCGCCACAATGGCTTCGTGAGGGCACAGATGCGGTTTTTCGGTTTCCTGCAACGCATCTACGACAAGATGCAGAGCCATTGCTTCAAGCACCCGTTGTTTACCATCGGCATGGGTATCGCTTCTATCGTCTTGGGTGTACTGATGTTTTTGGCCTTGCATGTGCAAATGATGCCTATGGCTGAGCGCGACTGCTTCGCCGTAGAGATCCGTCTGCCCGAAGGCAGCAGCCTTGAAGCCACAACGAAGGTCAGCGACTCGTTGCAGCACTTGATGCTAGCCGACAAGCGCGTCACCTCCGTGACAGCCTTCATCGGCGAAAGCGCACCGCGTTTCCATGTGACCTACTCACCCAGCATACCCGCGTCCAACCTCTCGCAGCTGGTCGTCAACACCACCTCGAAGAAGACCACCGAAGCCTTGCTGAAAGAATGGGATGACAAGTATTCCTATTATTTCCCTGAAGCATACGTGCGTTTCCGCCAACTGGACTATCAAGCTGTTTCAACGCCTGTCGAGGTTTATGTCTATGGCGATGACTACAGCAAGACCGCTCCTGTAGCGCAACAAATCAAGGACTATATGCTCACCCTTGACAAGGAATTGCGCTGGGTTCATACCGATTACGATGAGCAGTTGTCGTCGGTGAAAGTGACCATGAAACCCGAGGAGTGTGCCCGCTTGGGACTCACCAAAGGCTTCCTCTCCTTGGATTTGGCCAGCAGTCTCAACGGTCAGCCCTTGACTACCGTATGGGAAGGCAGCCGAGGCATTCCCGTGAGGTTGTACTCCCAGCAAAACTACGACCCCAACAACTATGAGTCCGTCCAAAACCAGCTGATTCCGACCATGGTGCCTGGCACCAATGTGCCGCTCCGTCAGGTGGCTGACATCAGTCCAGAGTGGCATCCCGCGCAGTTGGTGCACCGCAACGGCAAAAATGCCATCACTGTGGCTGCCGACATGAAATTCTGGAAGCCGCAGACCGTGAGCATGAAGAAGATACAGCAGTACATCAATACGGAAATCACGCCCAACCTGCCCGAAGGTGTGAACATCGAATACGGTGGCCTTTCATCACTCAACACCAGCGTCATCCCGCAGCTGCTAAAGAGCCTGATTGCTGCCATTTTGGTGCTATTGGTGTTCCTTGTGGCCTATTTCAAGAAATTGAATCTGGCCATCCTCACCTTGGGTTCCAGCGCCTTGTGCATGTTCGGCGCTTTCTTTGGCGAGTGGCTCTTTGGCCTCGACTTCGGCATGACTTCCTTGTTGGGTATCGTCAGCTTGATTGGCATCATCATGAGGAACGGCATCGTCATGTACGAATATGCCGAGACACTCCGCACCGAAGAAGGCCTGCCCACCAAAGAAGCCGCCATGAAAGCCGGCAGCCGCCGCATGAGGCCCATTTTCCTCACCTCGGCCACCACTGCCTTGGGTGTGTTGCCGATGATCATCTCCCGCAACCCGCTTTGGATGCCCATGGGCGTAGTCATTTGCTTTGGTGTGGTGCTCTCGATGGTCATCATTCTGGCCGTGATGCCGGTGATGTATTGGCAAATCTTTAGAAAAAGTAAGTAAAATGTCACAAAACCTACAAAACCGTCAAAACTTCAAGAAAGAAGTTGGGAAAGCAGCCCCTCATTCCGAACTTGATTCGGAACGGCCTGCTTTCCTGCGGCAACCCGGTTGGGTGCCGCACACGCCAAAAAACTGTTTTGCGGGTTTTGCAAGTTTTGTGATAAAAAACGATAATATGAAAAGGATAATCCTTTCAATCTGTTTGATATTGTTTGTGTTTCCCTTATTTGCCCAACAGCAAGAACCGTTCCGTCTCTCCGTTCAGGACTGCATTGAGATGGCCTTGGAGAACAACATCGAACTGAAAAACAGCCAGTTGGAAATCAATAAAGCGCGAGCTACAAAAAACGAAGCCCGTGCCGAATACTTTCCTACTATCTCAGCGCAAGCCGTGGCTTTCGATGCCTTGAACCCGATGCTTACCTTCGGCATTGAGGACATCGACAATGCACAGTTGAGACAGCTTCTTTATACCCTTTATGCTGAATACGGTGCTAATATGGGACTAGACAAAGAATATTCCTTTGTGCAAAACGGCGTGATGCTCAATGCGATGGTGACAGAACCCATCTATGCGGGTGGTCGTATCCGCAATGGCAACAAACTCGCCAAATTGGGTATCGATGCCGCTGAAACCCAAGCAAGAGTGAAAGAAGACGAGGTGCGCCTGCAAACCGAGACGCTCTATTGGCAAATCGTGGCCTTGCAAGAGAAATTGGCCACTTTGGACCAACTCGACCGGCTTTTGGACACCTTGGACAAAGACCTATCGGGAGCCATTGAGGCAGGTTTGTCCATGCCCACCGACCAGTTCAAGCTGAAAGTGAAGCAGAACGAAAGCCAACTCAACCGCAAGAAGGTCACCGACGGCATCACCTTGCTCAAGATGGCCTTGGCGCAAACCATCGGTGCCGACTGGCAAGAAATGGAACTTGTGGATACTTTGGGATTGGAAACCGAGCCAACGGCCTACTACAAGCAACCTGATGAAGCAGTTTCGCTGCGCAACGAAAGCCACCTCCTCGACCTCTCGCTGCAAGCCGAGAAACTGAAAAAGAAGATGACCTTGGGCGAGGCCTTGCCTTCCTTGTTGGTGGGTGGTAGCACAAGCTATCACACCATTCTTGAAAACAGCAAACTCAACGCAATGGTCTTTGCCGTGCTGCAAGTGCCTATCACCGACTGGCACAAGACCTCCTTTAAGTTGAAAAAGCACGATCTTGATGCCGAAATGGCCGAGAACACGCGTCGTGACCTCACTGAGAAGATGGAGATGCAAACCAATCAGGCATGGTTCAACTTAGAGCAAAGTTGGCTGCGCATCACCATGGCGCAAACTGCCCTCAATGATGCCGAGGCCAACCTGAAAGTCACGCAGGACTATTATGAGGCAGGTTTGGTGGCCCTTTCAGATGTCCTTGAAGCTCAGACCCTACTTAAGCAAAGCCGCGACGAGCTCACCGACAGCCGCGTAGAGTATAGGATCAACCTGGTGACCTATAGGCAGCTGGCCAAGGATTAAAGCACTATATCTTTGAGTTTTGCACGATTTTTGTAATTTTGTCGCCTGATTCAAAACTCAATCCAATGAAAAAACTCCTTGTTTTAGTCCTTTTCATGGCCACGGCCATGCTCGGACAGGCCCAAGTCAGCAAGATGATTGGCCAATGGAACACATACGACGACAAGACGGGTGATCTTCGTTCCACCGTTAAAATCTATGAAGAGAAAGGCAAATACGAAGCGGTGATTACTACGCTTTACGAAAAAGATGCCAACGGCAAATTCCAAGTGATGAAAGCTCCATACGCCAAAGAATACGAAGGCGTGGTCGGCACTCACCTCTTCAAGGAGATGAAGGCTGACGGCGACCAACTGAGAGGTAAGATCTACGACCCTGAAAGCACCAAGACATACAATGCCAAGGTGACTTACAAAGAGAAGACCGACGAACTCAATGTGCGCGGCTCTTTGGACAGGGCTGGACTGCTGGGCCGTTCACAAGTCTGGAAACGCAAGAAATAAACACGGAATTTATTTGAACACGGATCACACGGATTTACACGGAATTCCATCTGTGAAAATCCGTGTCATCCGTGTTCTTTTATACGTCAAATTTGAATTCGGCATCAAACCAGCCAGTGTCTTCCTTTAAAAGGTCATATTCTTCGCCCGTGAGGTGGTCAACCACGTGTACGGTGCCTTTGATGTCGTCGTAGGTGAATGTAAACTGTGAGTTTACGTCGTCGGCTTTAGGTACGTCCATTTTAGATGTTATCTATGTTTTGCGGGTGCAAAGATACTAATTAATTCTGAATGCTGAATTCTGAATGCTGAATTCTGAATGCTGAATGGCGAAGCGATGCTGATTATTTATGCTGGTTTTTTGTTATGGCAGTTAGGATGCTTAATAGCTCTTCACATTTGTCATTCAGATCATTAAACATTTCATCTGGAAGGTAATCTGTAGCATGGATAATGTCAAGCCAATAACTGGTTTCACTTGCTTCTTTCAAAGCAATGCTCATTTTGGCATAGAAATCAGGCTTGGTTTGTGCCCTAACCCCTTCTGCTACATTGGCGCCAATGCTGGTTCCAGCACGTAGTACTTGTTTTGACATAACATATTCATGCTTCTCTTCACATAACCATTGGTATGCTCTAATGATATCTATGGCATAGTCTCTGCTTTTCTTTTTTATGACATTATCTCCCATTTCGTTTCATTTTTAATCATTCCACATTCAGCATTCCACATTCAGCATTCCACATTCAGCATTCCACATTCAGCATTCCACATTCAGCATTCCACATTCAGCATTCCACATTCAGCATTCCACATTCAGCATTCCACATTCAGCATTCAGCATTTAAAGATTCAGCCGTTTGTTCAGCGCCGCCGTCTGCTCCTCAAAACCTTTCTTGCCCAGCAAAGCAAACATATTCTTCTTGTAAGCTTCCACACCGGGTTGGTCGAAAGGATTCACATCCAGCATGTAGCCGCTGACTGCGCAGGCCATTTCGAAGAAATAGATCAGCTCGCCGAGCACCTTCTCCGACACCTCGGGGATGACGATGCGCAGGTTTGGTACGCCGCCGTCCTCATGGGCCAACACGGTGCCCAACTCAGCCTTGTGGTTCACCTCGCTGATGCGCTTTCCAGCAATGTAGTTGAGTTGGTCAAGGTCTTCGTTCTCCATCGGGATGCGGAGCTCGTGGTTCGAGTTTTCGACCGAAATCACCGTCTCGAAGAGGTTGCGCAGGCCGTCCTGGATGTATTGTCCCATCGAGTGCAGGTCGGTGCTAAAGGTGACCGAGGCGGGGAAGATGCCCTTGTGCTGCTTGCCATGGCTCTCGCCGTAGAGTTGTTTCCACCATTCGCTGAAATACACTAGCCGCGGCTCATAGTTGACCATGATCTCGTTGGTCAGGCCTTGGGCATAGAGGGCTTGGCGCACCACGGCATATTGCGTGACGGGGTTGTCAAGAGTGGGACATGCCTTGCATTGTTTTTCCATCTCGACGGCACCCTTCACCAAAGCGCGGATGTCGATACCCGCCATGGCGATAGGCAGCAGACCCACTGGAGTGAGCACCGAGAACCGGCCGCCCACGTCGTCGGGGACGATATAGGTCTTGTAGCCCTTCACATTGGCGAGCTGCTTGAGAGCGCCACGTGCTTTGTCGGTGATGGCGATGATGCGCGAGGCGGCTTCCTGTTCGCCGTATTTGTTGATGATGTGTTGCTTCAGGATGCGGAAGGCAATGGCGGGCTCCGTCGTCGTGCCCGACTTGGAGATGACGGCCAACGAGTAGTCCTTCTTATCGAGTATGGCCATGAGGTCGTGGAGGTAGTCCTCGCTCATGTTGTGGCCGGCGTAGACGATGAGCGGCTTCTCGCTAGTGAGCGGTGCAAAGTGGTTCTGCAAGGCTTCGATGACGGCACGGGCGCCGAGATAGGAGCCACCGATGCCGATGACGACGAAGAGGTCCGACTTCTTACGCAGGTCGGCAGCGGTCTTCTCGATGTCGGCCAGCAGGCTCTCGTCGATTTCCGAAGGGAGGTTCACCCAGCCGAGGAAGTCGTTGCCAGCACCTGTTTTATTGAAGATAGTTTCATAAACTTCTGAAACTCTTGATTCTAAATGACTTTTTTGGTTTTTGTCCAGGAAAGGTTGGACATGCGTGAGGTCGATTTTCATATTTTTTGAATATTAAGATGCTGCGAAGATAAGACAAAATCTTTAAGAATGTGATGATTATATTAAAAAAAACACTATCTTTGCGCAACATTTTTTGGAACATGCCCGTTACTATTTCGAGCAGTTTCTGTTTATTAGTTTTTTATTAGTTTTTATATGTCACGTTTAAAAGTTTTATTGGCCGAAGACGATCGTGGATTAGGTATGATTGTCAAGGCTTTCCTTGATGCACAGGGATATCCCACCACTTTATGTTCAAATGGAGAAGAGGCATGGAACAGCCTCCGCGATGTCCAATATGATTTATGTATCACTGATGTGATGATGCCTGTGATGGATGGCTTCACCTTGCTGAAACAAATCAAATCCGTGCAACCTATGATGCCCGTCATCGTTCTGACGGCCAAAAAGGAGCAGGACGATATTTTGGAGGGCTTCAGCTTGGGTGCCGACGATTATATCACCAAACCCTTCAGCATGGACGAGCTATTGGCCCGCATCAAGGTGTGGGAGCGTTGGTTGACTTACTCGCCGACCGATACCCCAGCCTGCGAGTTCCGCTTGGGTGGTTTCACCTTCAACGTGCCGCATCTCACTTTGACCGATGCCAAGGGCGAGGTGCGCAAGTTGACGTCAAAGGAGATGGAGCTATTGTATATGCTCTGTGAGCACACGGGCGAGACTTTGGAACGCCGCCACGTGCTGCAGACCATCTGGGAGGAGGAGAACCGCACCAACGCCCGCTCGATGGACGTCTACATCACCAAGCTCCGCAAGTACTTCAAGGATGACCCTGATGTCGACATCGTGAATGTGCATGGCGTGGGATTCAAGCTGGTGGTGAAGTAAGGCCACAGGCGAAATTGCAAGAAAGAAGGACGCAAAGGATCTCGAAAGGGATTGTTGCGTCTTTTTTTTATACCTTTGCAGCCATGAAACGCTACGCTTGGATAGGAGTATTGGTTTTGCTGGCCTTGTCGGCTTGCGACGCCACCACGCGCGAGGCGAGGCGCATGGTGAAGCGTGCCGAGCAGTTGGCCGACACCCTGCCCGACAGCACCGTGTGCCTGATTGACAGCGTGCTGCGCATGTCCGCGAGCTTCAGCGAGCGGGAGCGTATGGACATGGCCCTGTTGCAGGCTGAGGCCTTGTTCGGTTGTAGAGACGTTTCCCGAAACGTCTCGAAAAACAACGATGATGACACGTTGGGAGACGTTTCAGGAAACGTCTCTACCCTTTCGCCCATCATGGACGATGATTTCTTCGACGAGCACGCCATCCTCTCCACCAGCCCCGAGCTGGAGCGCGCCGCCGCCTATTTTGCCGGTAAAAAACAATACGCCAAGGCCGCCCATGCGGCCCTCTACAGCGGTTTCGTGCAGCAGCACTACGATGAGAAGGAATCCGCCATGCGGTCATTCAAGGAGGCGGAGCAATACGGCAAACTGGCTGTTGACAGCCTTACTGTGGCGCAGGCGGAGTATTGGATGGGGAAGATGTTTATAGATGACGGCATGGAACAAGAAGCATTGAAGTCGTTTATGGTTTCAGAAAGGTATATTGGTATAATGTTCCCCAGAATTGAGAGCATGAGTTAAGGTGAAAAATGAGTAGTTTTGCAGGGGATAAAAACATTAGGGAAAATGACGACAAAACGAAGGAAATTCACAAACAAATTCAAGGCCATGGTTGCCTTGGCCGCGATTAGGGAGCAAAAGACACTGGCCGAGCTGTCGAAGGAGTTCGAGGTAAGCCCCAACCAGATATCACAGTGGAAGCAGGAGGCGACCCTTCGACTTTGCTCAGGGACCTAAAGGAACATGGAGAAGGCATTCGGCGGCAAGGGAGACGAGAAGAGCGAGGATGACGAGAAGTCGATAAGGAAGTTGCGGGAGAAGGTCGGCGAGCTGACCATCGAGCGGGATTTTTTCGAGGATGCCTGCAAGCGTTTAGGCCTGACATGAGGAAGAAGAGGACGCTTGTGCAAAAAGGGCGGAAGGGCCTAAGCATACGGAAACAATGCAAGCTTTTGGGCATTAGCGGCAACGCCGTCTACTACAAGTCCAAGGGCGAAAGACCAGAAAACGAAGAAGCGATGAAGAAGATGGACAAGTTCTATATGGAACACCCCACGGCGGGCGCGAGGACGATGCGTCAGCACCTGCTCGACGAGGGCCTGCATCTCAACCTGAAGCGGGTCCGCAGGCTGATGAGAAAGATGGGGATAGATGCCATCTACCCAATCAGGTCGTTGAGCAAGGCGGGGAAGGCGTCCTACATCAAGCCATACCTGCTTCGCAACCTGGAGGTCACGCGCCCCAACCAGGTCTGGTCGATAGACATAACCTATGTCCCGATGGCACATGGTCACATGTACCTGGTGGCCATCATAGACGTGTTCAGCCGCCGCATCCTGTCGTGGAAGCTGGGCAACACCTTGGACGCATCGGAGTCTGTTGAAGTCCTCCAACAGGCGATTGCACGGTTCGGAACCCCTGAGATCATCAACTCCGATCAGGGGAGCCAGTACACGAGCGGGCTATGGGCCGAAGCCTGCGGGAATACTATGAAAGTCAGCATGGATGGTCGCGGACGCGCGAAGGACAACATCTGGATTGAGCGCTTCTGGCGGACCATCAAACGCGAGTACATCTACCTGAATCCTTGTGATAACGCTATTGAGTTGCGGAAGGGAATTGAGAAGTTCATGCAGTATTACAACACTGAACGGCACCATCAGGGCATTGACAACGAAATCCCGGAGCGCAAATACGAAAACAACAAATTATTAATCCGTACCCATGAAGCTGCTTGATGTTTCACTTTAATTCACTATATTTGCAGTCTCAATTAATGGGTACATTATATCCTGGACCAAGTCCTGATTAAAAACGCAAAGCTATGAAGGCAAAAGTATACTTTATGTTGACAGCCTTGATGATGATGACGGGCGGGGCTTTCAGCCAAAGCTTAGATAGCATAAACCTTGACGTCATTCCGTATCACTATACAGGAGGTGGTGCCATACAAGTGACAAACTTGATGAAGCAACACGATGGCAGCCTGGTGAGTAGGATTATCGTCTCTGACCACATTGCAAGTAGCATTTACCCTCATCCTATTATATTGGGAACCAGCTATTACAAGTTTGCGCCAGCTAGTGCGGAAATCACAGATTCGTTGTTTGTGCCAGGCAGTGATGTCAATTTCTTCGTTTTACTGGACAAGGATCCACGTGGCGACGACAACGTACGCATCAATACCGAACCTAACGGCGAAGGCGGCACCAATTTGCGTATAGCACACTTTCCAAACGATGACTTCATCGGAGACCCCTCAGAGGACGTGGTCGTCCCACTGTGTGACGAAGAAATCTTTGATGATCTTAACCATTACATGATCGACTGCCGAGGCGACATTATTTGGAGATACTATACCTATATCTCTGACACAACTTACCAAGGCCATATTGCCCGAATCGGCCTTGACGGAACGCTAAAGTACCATACCCTTCTGCCTGAGACCCAGAACTTCAACTTCCATTTCGGTGTCTTCAGCGAACATCCACTGAAATACTACCAATGGAAATCATACGACGAAGAAAACGGATTCGAATACCTGACTCTCTATGTGCTTGACAGTCTTTTCCAACGGGAAAACTCTCACGTCATCAGCAAGGGCTTCCTTCCTGGATATGATGCCTCAATGGTGCATTTCTGTTTTGACGGCATTCCCTACTCCAACACCTTCGTACTTTTTGATGGCGGTGACATGCTGGTTGCAGCACCATACTGGGACTTCTCCAGAGCAGATTATCCAGATTATAGCGTTTTGGAGACTGGCACAGCTGTTGTGAGGTACGACCTGCGCACCATGGAGAAGAAGGCCATTGTCATGTTCAACGATATCAAAGGGAATGAATCTAAAACCATTCCTTTGTGTTTCCACAAATCGTCTGATGGCTCATTATATTTTGTGTTTAGGGAAATTGGTTGGGATTTCAGCGGCTATCCGACCGACGGAATGCCAATAACCGCTTTGAAGATGGATCCTGACTTGAATGTGTTATGGAAGCGTTACGTCGACTTGTCCACTCATCATAACTGCGAATACAATTATTCCGTCTTTGACGAGGACAATGATGGGGTAAGATTAGCTATTGCGGGAAATACTAGCTTTTTTGATAATTCGACGACACCCTATACTTATACGAATGAATTGTTCTATCTTTCCCTTACCGAAGACGGCACGGTGGGAATGAACGAAAAAGGCATAGAAGTGCGCCCCTACTGCTTCTACCCCAACCCAGTGAAAGAACAGCTGCTAATGCAGTTCTCTCCCGATGTTCAACCCGTTCAAATCGAGCTTTACGACCTGCAAGGCCGCCTGGTGCGCACGCAAAGCAAGGCCTTCGAAAGCATCGACATGAGCCAACTGCCCGCAGGCACCTACACCTTGCGCGTCACCTTGGAGGACGGGAAAACCTATTCGGATAAGGTGGTGAAGGAGTGAAGCCGTTTTAGTAACAAAAAGACGCGGAGAATTCTCCGCGTCTTTTTGTTATTCGGGTAAAAGTACCGCCTCCGGCAGCTGCACCGAGGTGTCGCACATGAACTCCCAGATGGGATCGGGCGAGCAGTTGTAGGTGGTGTTGCACAACATGGCAAGGAAACGATTTCTGCTCTCGTCGCGGATGACGGCGCTGCGGTAACCCTTCCACCAACCGTAATGGAAATACATGCCGGGATGGTCCTTGCTCATGCGCCAGCCGAAACCGTAGTTCTCGTCGTTTTTCCACGCCAGCGAGCCGGGCTTGAAGGCCTCGGCCTGCAGGCTGTCGGGCAGCAATATGTGGTTGTCCAAAGCTTGGTTGAAGATCCAGAGGTCCTCCACGTTCGAGAACATGATCTTGTCGCCCATCACGCCGTTGAGGTAGTTGTTGGGCGTCTTTTCCGGTCCTTTTCTATAGAGGTCGTGGCCGTGTGCTTCGACGGGCAGAGTGGGTGGAACGGTGGTCTCGCCACGCATCGAGTAGATGAAGCTGTGTGTCATCCCCAATGGCTCGAAGATACGCTCGCGCATGAAGTCCTCGAAGTGCTGTCCACTGGCCCGCTCCACCACCGAGGCCAACAGCGCATAGTTGATGTTGTTGTAGAAATAACCTGCATCGGGCGCTCCATACACCTCGGGTTTTTTCTCGGCCAGCATCTTGATCAAGGCTTCGTTGGAGAAAGGCTTCTTGCGGTCGGGCCAATGCTCGTCGGCCATCGAGTCGTAGCGCGGCAAGCCCGAGCGGTGGGTGAGCAGCATCCTTATCGTGATGCCCTCGTAAGGCAGCTCGGGGATGTACTTGCGCACGTCGTCGTCGTAGTCGAGCTTGCCCTCCGCTTTCAAGAGCATGACGGCTTCGGCGGTGAACATCTTCGAGTCGGACGAGAGCTGGAAAACATCTTCAACGCGTAACGAGTCCTTTTGGCGTTTGCTTAAATCGCGCCAACCGAAGGCTTTTTCATAAACCACCTGTCCCCGTTCGGCATAGAGCACCACGCCATTCATGCCCGCCTGGTTCAAGTTGCTGAACAACCTGTCAGCCTGCTGGGCACGCTTGGCCACGATTTCGTCGTTCAGGTTGACAAAGAGGCTGTCGACATTGATGACGGGTACATCGTGCTTGCACCGTCTCCCACAGAAGAAGACCGTGAACGCCACGATGAGCAGCAGCAACAGCACAAAAAAGGTTCTCCGTTTCATTTCCAAGAGGCAAATGTACGCAAAAAAAGGCTTCAAACGGCGATTTTTTGGCAAAAATAAAGGCCGATGCGACTTAATTCGTTAATTATTACTACTTTTGCAGCCTCATTTAAACACCTTAATATTATTTCATGTCACAATTTACAGATTTTGGATTGAATCCCGCTCTGTTGAGGGCTATTAAGGAGCTGGGGTTCGAGAATCCTATGCCCATCCAGGAAAAGACGATTCCTGTGCTCCTGGAGAAAGATGTTGACTTCGTGGGCCTTGCACAGACGGGAACGGGTAAGACTGCCGCATTCGGCTTGCCCCTGTTGAACAAAATCGACGCCGAGCAACGTTGCGTCCAGGCATTAATCCTTTGTCCGACGCGTGAGCTTTGCATGCAGATCACCCGCGACTTGCGCAACTATGCCAAGTACATTCCAGAAATCCTGATTGTGCCCGTCTATGGCGGCGCCAGCATCGAACTCCAGTTCAAAGACTTAGCCAAGAAGCCGCAGATTATCGTGGCCACGCCCGGCCGTCTGCGCGATATGATCCGCCGCAACCGCGTCGACTTCAGCAACGTGAAGACGATGATCCTTGACGAGGCCGACGAGATGCTGAACATGGGCTTCCAAGAGGAAGTCGACGACATCCTCGAGTACATGCCCAAGGAAGGTCGCCACACTATGCTCTTTTCGGCCACCATGCCGAAGGAGGTGGAGGCCATCCTTAACAAGTACATGACCGACCCCGTGAAGGTGGCCGTGGGCGAACGCAACTCCGGCACCGCCAACGTCGACCATATCTACTACATGATGGCCGCCAAGGACCGTTATGCGGTGCTAAAGCGCATCATCGACTACACGCCTTCCATCTATGGCATCATCTTCTGCCGAACCAAGTTGGAGACCCAAGAGATTGCCGACAACCTCATCCAAGACGGCTACAACGCCGCCGCCTTGCATGGCGACCTCTCGCAAGGCATGCGCGACAATGTGATGGACCACTTCCGTAAGCGCAGCCTGCAACTGCTGGTGGCTACCGATGTGGCCGCCCGTGGCATCGACGTGAAGGAACTGACACACATTATCAACTACAACCTGCCTGACGACATCGAGACCTATGTGCACCGTAGCGGTCGTACGGGTCGTGCCGACAAGCGCGGTATCTGCCTTAGCCTCATTAACTTGCGCGAGAAGAGCAAGATTAAGAGGATTGAAAAGATTGTGGGAAGACCTTTCGAAAAGGCCATGATACCCACGGGTAAGGAAGTGTGCGAGAAACAGCTCTTCAACCACATCGACCGCATCGAGCATGTCGACATCAATCGCGAGGAGATCGACGACTACCTGCCTGTCGTGTTCCGCAAGCTGGACTGGATGAGCCGTGAGGAACTTATCACCCGCATGGTCGCCCTCAACTTCAACCGCTTCCTTGAATACTACAAAGACGCCGTCGACCTCAACGTCAATGAAAAAGACGAAAAGAAAGACCGCAAGGAGCTTAAGAAAGAGCGTGAGCACCGCGATGAGACCATGAAGCGCCTCTATTTCGGCATGGGCAAGAACGACCACATCCTGCCGCAAAAGATTATCGGTAAGATTAATGATGTCACCCATTCGAAGAACATCCCGATTGGCCGCATCGACCTTTATGGCGACTATTCTTATGTGGATGTCGAAGAGAGCTTTGTCCCAATGATTCTCGACTGCTTCGCCGACCCGCACAACAACCCGCGTGGCATCGTGGTGGAGGTGGCCAAAGACCAACCCGAGCGCAAGAAGAGCAGCGAGAAGAAAGACTTCGGCGAGAAGAAAGAACGCAAAGAACGCCGTGACCGTGACGAGTTCCATGAGAGCCGTAAGGAGCGTGACGACTTCCGTGAGAAACGTGACCGTCATGACGACGACTTCTTTGAGAAAAAGTCGAAGAAGAAAAAGAAGGACTTCGACGACGACAGGACTTACTACAAGTCGGAACGTTCGCGCGATGGCCGCGAGTGGCTCGACCCTGACTGGAGAGAACACTTGGACGACATTGAGGTTTTCATCGACGATGACGACCGTCCGAGCCGCAAGCAGCGCAACGCCGAGCGTGGCTTTGGGGCTAAGAAGAGCAGCAGCTCGAGAAGCTCCAGCTTAAGAGGTGGCAGTTCGCGCAGCAGTTCTTCGCGTAGCGGTTCTTCCTCAAGGGAATCGAACCGTGGTCGCCGTGGCGCCAGCCGTTATGACGACAACGATTACTACTCGCCTCGCCGCCGTGGCGGAGGCAGAAGGAGATAATTTTCTTTGTCACAAAACCGACAAAACCTTCAAAACTAAAGTCGTGGAAACAAGCAACGGCACCCAACCGGGATGCCGTTGCCACCCCCGACTAAAGTCGGGTATTAAAACTCAATTGATATGATTGATGTTGAGGCTTTAAAGGCTTATGCTTACGATACGATAGGGGCGATTCACGAAGTCCATAAGGAATTAGGGCCTGGACTGAATGAAAAAGTCTATCAAGAAGGACTTCAACTGGAGTTGTCGGAAAGAAATATCCCTTTTCAGAAAGAATTGACGTTTCATCCCTTGTATCACGGCAAGGAAATGGAAACTACATATCGGTTGGATTTCTTGGTAAATGATGATATCATTGTTGAGTTGAAGTCAGTCGAAAGTTTAAGTAATGAACATAAAGCTCAGCTGTTCAACTATATGAGACTATTAAAGGCTTCTGTCGGCATACTAGTGAATTTCTATCCAAGGTTTGCTGAAATCGAACGTTATTTCTTTGATTCAGAAAGCAATGAAGTCTACGCTTCCGATGGCTTCCCCATCAGAAAATACAGTTAAAACCCAAGAGGCATCCGTAAGGATGCGTAGGAAAGCATGCCGTTCCGAATCAAGTTCGGAATGAGGGGCTGCTTTCCAAGTTCAATTAAAAAAGATGTTTTGTGTGTTTTGTAGGTTTTGTGATATAAAAAAATGGCAAAGTTTAAAACATGGGTAAAAGCCTCCCGTCCGAGGACGGTGCTGCTCTCTTTTTCAGGAGTGTTGTTGGGTGGCTTTTTGGCAGCCCGCCTGGCCACCAACGGAGAGTTCTTTTATCCTTTTCCCATCCTTTTCGCTGCTATCACAGCCGTGTTGCTTCAAATTCTCTCCAACCTCGCCAACGACTACGGCGACTTCAAGAAAGGCACAGACAACGCGAAGCGCGTTGGTCCCCAGCGGGAGATGCAGAGTGGTGCCATCACGGAGAAGGAAATGAAATGGGCGTTAGTCATAGTGAGTGGATTCTGCTTGTTGTCTGGTTTCTTGTTGCTTTTTGTGTATTACGTTGCCCAAGTAGCTGTAGTGCCTCATTATCGCTTTTTGTTTGTGCTGTCGTTTTTTATTGCCCTTGGCATAGGGGCTGTTTTAGCAGCCTTGCTTTACACCTTGGGCAAACGTCCATACGGCTATCGTGGACTAGGCGACCTGTTCTGCTTCCTATTCTTCGGTTGGGCGGCCGTGGCAGGTACCTATTATTTGTCCGCTCCTTGGTTCGATTTCAGCGTCTTGCTTCCGGCAACGGCCATGGGCTTTCTCTCCAATGCCGTGCTCAACATCAACAACATGCGCGACTATGAAAACGACAAGGCTTCGGGCAAGAACAGCCTCGTGGTGAAACTGGGGTTGAAAAAGGCTTTTGTCTACCATTGCCTGCTCATCGGCGGGGCGTTTGTCTGCCTTACCATATATCTCGTTTTGCACCACGCGACTTGGTATTCCTACCTGTTCTTATTGCTTTCCATCCTATTCATCAAAGACTTAATCGCCATCAAGAAGACAAAACCCGAGCTGCTTGACCCGTTTTTGGGCCGGCAGGTGAAACATAGTTTCTTGCTCGTGGTGGTTTATGGAATCCTGTTGTTATTTTGATTAGGTATTTTTCACCTAAATTAATTGGCTATTATTCAAATTTGTTCTTATTTTTGCAGCGAAAAGCATAATCAACATAATTATAAAATCATATCACTATGAAGAAAACCTTACTTTTTGCATTTGCCTTGCTGTTTGCAACGGCGATGGTGGCACAAAACCGCGCGGTTTTGCTGCACGAATCTTTTGATGGTACCAATCTGCCTGCAGGATGGTCTATCGATGCACATCAAAACAACTGGTCGGTTTCGGCCACTAACAACGCCGGAGGAGATCCCAATGAGATGCACCTCGCTTGGAGTCCACAATTCAGTGGCATGACGCGACTCATCTCTCCTGCTGTCGATTTGACTGGTTTCAGCAGTGTTGTTGTCTCGTTTAAGCATGCACTTGACAATTATCAAGGTAGCAACACCATCGGTATCGCTACTACGTCCGATGGCGGTATCACATGGAACCAAGGTTGGAGCCAAGGCTACAACACCAGCAACTCCTGGACTGTGAGCCAACAAATCAACACTCCTGACATGGGTCATGCCAATGTGCAGTTCTGCATCTTCTTCAACGGTACCAGCTACAACATCAACGACTGGTTCTTTGACGACATCGTGATCTTCACGCTCGAGGACCTTGACCTTGGCGTTTCGGCTACTACGCTGCCCAGCTTCATCAGTAGCGGTGAGACCTCATTTGGCATGACGGTCTTCAGCTATGGTACCACCCCTGTGACCTCCGTCGAAGCCACCTACGAAGTGGAAGGCATGGAGCCTGTCACTGAGACCTTTACGGTCAATATTGCTTCACTCAGTAGTGCAACCTTGAATTTTGCCACCCCGACTATGCTGACTCCCGGAAGCTACAACGTCGAATACAGCATCAATTTGGTCAATGGCCAAGCCGATGATGACCCGAGCAACAACACGCTCTCAAAAGCCGTTAGCGTGGCTGTTAGCTCTGCTGAACGCAAGCCTATGATTGAACACTTCTCGTCATCGACCTGCGGTCCGTGCGTGCAACCCAACACTCTGATGCACAACTTCTGCAACAACAACGAAGGCCGTTACACCTACACCAAATATCAGATGAACTGGCCTGGAAGCGGTGACCCGTACTACACTGAAGAAGGCGGCGTGCGTCGTGACTACTATGGTGTGAATGCTGTTCCTATGGCTTTCCTTGATTCTGAGTCGTTGAACTTCAATAGTGTACAGAACCAATTCAACCAACATGCAGAAATCACAGCCTTTATGGATATCAAAGGCTCGTTCTCGGTCGAAGGCAATACTATTACGGTATTGGCCGACATTATGCCTTACATTGACGCCAATGCCCGTGTTTACATCTCTGTGAACGAGAAGGAAACCCACGGCAATGTGGGAAGCAACGGCGAAACAGTGTTCCACCACATTTTCATGAAGATGTTGCCTAATGCGGAAGGCACAACGGTTGACTTCGTTTCTGGCGAACTTCAACATCTGGAATTCACGCAAGACATGTCGGGAACACACGTCGAGGAAATGAGCGACCTTGAAGTCTCCATCTGGGTGCAGGACTACAATACCAAGGAGATCTTTAACAGCCGTTATGCATATGGATACACCGATGTTCATCCATATCCCGTTGAGAATCTGACATTGACTGCTGCGAATAGAGGAATGCTGGTAGCTTCCTGGAATGCCCCTGCTAATGGTACTCCTACTGGATACAATGTTTATGTGAACAACGAACTGGTGGCTGAAAACATCACCTCGACCGATTATTCGTTTGAAAGCGATCCTGACTCGTTCTATGTTGTGGGTGTAGCGGCTCTGTATGCCGACGACATGATTTCCGTGAAGGCCGTTGCCACACTTGACGGAGCCTTGCAGGACATGGGCCTTATTACCACTGGCTCATCTAATGTCATCTTGGACATCCAAAATCCTTCGCTCGACCTGTCGGTCCAGAATGCTAACTTCGGCACGAACACGCCTATCCAAATCAATTCCATTACCGAAGGCACTAGCGAAGGCGGACCGTACCTGAACATCGAACCTGCTGCTGAATTGCCTTATGTGTTGGAAACCGGCGAGGAATTCCATTTCACCATTTCGCCGATTGCTATGGCAGGACGAAGCTTTGTAAGCACTTCTGTTAATGTGAACTATGATGGAGGAACCATCAATTTCTTAGTTGAGATTGACGGCGAGCTGCTGAGCATCTCCGAGATTTCATCGACGGCCAAGGTCTATCCTAACCCCGCCAATAACCAATTGCGCATCGAGTCGGCCAAGGGCATCGAGAGTGTGAAAGTCTACAATATGATGGGTGTTTTGGTGGAGACCATTCCTGCCAACAGCATGATGCTCAACGTGAACTTGAGCCAATACAGCGAAGGCACGTATTTCTTCAACATTCGCCAGAGCGACGGCACGGTGAGCAACCAACGTGTGGTCGTGAGACACTGATGACGTTGAAGTCATCCAAACAAAAAAGGGAACCCGATTGGGTTCCCTTTTTGTTTGATGCACTTGGACTGTGATTAGTCGCCCAACGTGGCCACCATGACGGCCTTGATGGTGTGCATGCGGTTTTCAGCCTCGTCGAAGACGATGCTGTTTTCGCTTTCGAACACGTCCTCGGTGACCTCGATTCCGTTCAAGCCGAACTTCTCATAAACGTCGCGGCCGGCCTTGGTCTCCAGATTGTGATATGAAGGAAGGCAGTGCATAAACTTGCACTTGGGGTTGCCTGTCTTTTTCATCAGTTCTGCATTGACTTGGTAGGGCATCAACATATCGATGCGCTCTTTCCACACGTTGTCGGGTTCGCCCATCGATACCCAGATGTCGGTGTAGATGAAGTCAAGACCCTTCACGCCCTTCTCCACGTCGTCGGTGACGGTAAGCTTGGCACCGGTTTCCTTGGCGATTTCCTGGCACTTCTTGACCAGATCTTTGGCCGGCTGCAGTTTCTTGGGGGCGATAATGCGGATGTCCATACCCATCTTCACACCACCGACCATCAGGCTGTTGCCCATATTGTAACGTGCATCGCCGATATAAGCGAACTTCACCTGGTTGAGGGGCTTATCGGTATGCTCCTGAATGGTGAGGAAGTCAGCCAGAATTTGAGTGGGGTGAGCTTCGGCGGTAAGACCGTTCCACACGGGGACGCCGGCATATTTGGCCAGTTCCTCGACAGTGGCCTGGTCGAAGCCACGGTACTCAATGCCGTCGAACATACGACCCAGCACGCGGGCGGTGTCAGCCATCGATTCCTTGATGCCGATTTGTGAGCCAGTGGGGCCGAGATAGGTGACATGGGCACCTTGGTCCTTGGCGCCAACCTCGAAAGCGCAGCGGGTGCGGGTTGAGGTCTTTTCGAAGATGAGGGCAATGTTCTTGCCTGTGAGGTGGGGTTGTTCGGTGCCTGCATACTTGGCGGCCTTAAGGTCGGCAGCAAGTTTCAGTAAGAACTTAATCTCTTCCGGAGTGAAGTCCAACAACTTCAGGAAGTTTCTGTTTCTGAGGTTAAAAGCCATACTTTATGATTTAAAGATTTAAAATTAAAAATTCAAAGATTTCTGCCGCTTCGCGTCATTGCGAGGAACGAAGCAATCTAGATTCAAATTCGCTGCAAAATTACTCATTTTCTTATCTCATCCAACCTTCAACACGATAAATCTTTTCCAACAATTTGGTTTCTTTTCCAGTTCTCGCATTTTTATACCATACTTCGATACGAGCCGCATAGTAATCTCCCCAATCGCCTTCGTATATTGTGAAATTCTGTTTGTCTGCAATCATACCAAATTCCGTATGGTCAATCACTTTTACAGTAGATGCTTTTCGCAATCTCGATGTAGACAATTCAATGTTTTCCGTTACCTCAAAACACCGCAGAAACACATCGCCATCAGGTAATTCTGGGTAGTAAAAACTGTATTGATACAAACCTCCTTGAAAATCGTTCCAAACTTGTAAACACTCTTTTTCTGAAAAACCATCAACGATTACCTCAACAGGAGCATTTTCATTTAGAGGAATCTCGTATTCCATTCCTTCGGGTATGGGATGTTCTTTGCCAAAAGGGTCTGGTTGTGAACTACTTACTATTAGATAAATGAATGAAATAATATAAAATGCAATAAAACAAACTATACAACCTATCGCTGAACCTACAGATTGCCACCATTCTTTTTTGCAAAGGCAATAAATGAATATGATTCCTTGAACAACCAATAATACAACAAACACAATAAATAATGCGGAAGTCAATCCCCAAAGGTTATGGTTGGCAGAAGGTACTATCAACAAAGCACTAACAAGATTAACTATAGGAAAAATCCACCAAAACTTCACGAAAAAGTTCCTTTTTTGTTTAAGGCATTTCTCGTTTTCATTTTCCATTTTTGTATTCCAATAGTTATTATATCAACGAATAATATATCAGATTATTGTTTTCAGTATCTTTGCACCATGATTATCCTCGACAATGTAGTCGTCACCGACGAATTCCTGAATGCCCAGTTCTGTTGCTGCCTACCGCGCTGCAAAGGCTGGTGCTGTGTGGCCGGCGATGCTGGCGCACCACTCGAAGCCTCTGAAATAGAGCAAATAGAAGACAACCTTGAAGCCATCAAGCCCTATATGCGCCCTGAAGGCATCAAAGTCGTAGAAGACAACGATGTCTACGATTATGACGAGACGGGCGAGCTCGTCACGCCTTTGGTGAATGGCGAAGAATGCGCCTTTGTTTATTTCCACGAGAACGGCACGGCCCTCTGCGCTATCGAGAAGGCCTATTTGGAAGGTAAATGCGACTTCTGGAAACCCATTTCATGCCACCTTTATCCTATTCGCTTGGTTGAGAAAGACGGCTTTACGCACATCCTTTACCACGAATGGAGCGTCTGTGTGCCCGCCAAGCGCAAAGGTGAACATGAGGGCATTCCGCTGTGGAAGTTCCTCAAAGCCCCGATGATTCGGAAGTTTGGCGAAGAGTGGTATAATCGGCTGGAGAAACTGATTCAGAAGTAAGTCGATAGTACGTCCCAAGATTCCCCTGCGGGGAATGGAGTACCTTGTATATTCATAATGCGGTGGCCAGTAGAATTCCATGTTGTTATGGATTTCGCTGGCCACCGCTTTATTAGATTATGGCATACTCCATTCCCGCGCAGCGGGAAGCTCTTCCTTAGAACTGGAAATAAATAAACGCCTGCAAGTCAGCGGTGATGAACTGGTAGATGACGAACACGACTACGACACATACCAAGACCATCACTGCGGTGGGCATTTTGGCAAACCAAATGCGGTAGCGGCGCTTGAAATTCTCGGGCAACCAATGGATAATCATACCTATCACAATGAGGATGAATACGTTGCGGTAGTGCCAAACGATGTCGGGCACCTTGCTCCAATCCCAATGGCTACCCATCTGGTTGACCATGTTTTTGGCTGTGTTCCAGGCAGTCTCGTTGGCTACGGCAGGGTCGAGGTTGGAACCACTGCGGAAGAAGAGTCGTGTGAAGGTGATGAAGGTGAAGGTCTGGAAGACCGCCCAAGCATCTTGCAGCCATTGCCAGGCTTTTTTGCCACCAAAGAGGTTGTAGAGCAATCTGATAATATTGCCCGCTAGCACAATCATGCACCATACAAAGAGCATGTTGAACACGGGCTGCGGAACGTAGACGCATAACACACGCAGCAGGAAGCTTGTCGCTAATATAAATAAGGTGCGTCCGTACACGCTCCAGTCTTTCCAAAAGTGGAAGAAAATCATGCCAATGCCGTTCAGTCCACCCCAAATCATGAAGTTCCATGAGGCACCGTGCCAGAGACCGCCCAGCAGCATGGTGTCCATTCGGTTGATTTCGGTGGTGATTATCTTGCGTTTATCGGGCTTGAAGATGGCCACCAAGGTGAGGATGAGCGCCAACACGCCTACACCCAGTCCGACCCACCAACTGCCCGACAGGAAGACGGCGATGGCGGCAATCATGATGATGATGCAGAAAGTGCCGAAGGTGGCGTTGCGGTTGCCACCCAAGGGGATGTAGAGATAGTCCTGCAACCAACGCGAAAGCGAGATGTGCCAGCGCTTCCAGAACTCACCCGGATTCTTGGCTTTGTATGGTGAGTTGAAGTTCTTAGGCAGATAGAAGCCCATCAGCATGGCCACGCCAATGGCGATGTCGGTGTAGCCTGAGAAGTCGGCATAGACTTGCAAGGAATAGCCGAACAAGGCCATCAGGTTCTCGAAGCCTGTATACAGCAAGGGTTGGTCAAAGACGCGGTCGATGAAGTTGACGGCGATATAGTCGCTCAGCACGATTTTCTTCACCAAGCCATTCATGATCCAGAACACGGCGATGCCAAATTGCTTGCGGCTGAGGAAGTATTTCTTGTGCAACTGAGGGATGAACTCGTTGGCCCTCACGATGGGACCTGCCACCAGCTGTGGGAAGAAGCTGACATAGAAGCCGAAGTCGAAGATGTTGCGGACAGGCTTGATGCGCTTGCGGTACACGTCCATGATGTAGCTGATGGCCTGGAAGGTATAGAACGAGATACCCACAGGCAGCACGATGACGTCGACGCTGAAGCGGTTGTCGCCCGTAATTTGGTTGCCCACCCACGAGAAGACATCGAACACACGGAATTCTAGTCCCGTCAGGTTATTGACGACATCGGTGATGAAATAGGCGTATTTGAAATAAAAGAGGATAGACAGGTTGACGATGACGCTGAGCCCAAGGATGGCATTGCGGCTGCCGTCTTTCTTTCGCGAGTTAAGCCACCGTCCCGCGAAATAGTTGTATAAGGTGATGAATACCAAGATGAGGACGAAGAGTCCGCTAGTCTTGAAATAGAAGAACAAGCTGACGAAAAACAGGAAGAGATTGCGCAGCAAGCATTTGTTTTTCACCAAACAGAACACGGCAAACACCAAAGCGAAGAACGCCCAAAAATAGAATTGGGTAAACAACAAGGGATGGGCCTTGTCGAACGAGAACAGGTTACTCAGGAAATCCAATGCTATGTCGGTGAAGCTCGTCGTCATGTCATGGTTGTTTTGCCGTGGCTTTAACGTGGTCTATATAACGGCTGATCAAGGCATTATAGAGCAGGTCGCCGATGAGTTTGTAGCCGTCGCTGGTGAAGTGGACCTTGTCTTTTTGCGCCAATCCAGCATTCTCCCAATTCCGCATGGAATACAACCCGCCCATCACGTCGAATTGGTCCCACACGGCAGCATTATGTTTCTTGCCCAACTCCAAAAATGCTTTTTCAACTAGGAAACCGTTGGTGTTCACTTCATAATGGCCTCTCTTTTTCCTAACTCTCACATATTTGTAACTGTCGTTGTTGGTCACGAAGAGCAAGGCACAGTTGGGATTGACTTGCTTGATGATGTGGATGAGTCCGTCGTAGTTTCTTTTGAAGTTTTCAACGTCGAAGTCCGTCCCTGCCGCGTCGTTGATGCCGATGCCGAAGATAACGAGATCAGGGCGAATGAGATTGAGGTCACGCTCAAAGTCGTCGCAACGCAGGTAGGAAGGCACGGAAGCTCCGTTAACGCCCACGCCATGCACGCTGATACCCGGCATGCCGTTTTCCAACAGCACGCCTGTGAGGGTAAATTCTCCAGGCATGGCTTCAAAGAAAACATTGATGGAGTCGGTTAGTGCAGGTAACTGGAAGGTGTAGGTGTCTTGGTTGTCGTCATGTATGCCTTTAAGGGTCGTGCCTTTGTAGCCAAGTACAGGAGTCACGTTTTCGGTCTCCGAGTAGCCAATGAGAGTCACTTTGTTGAATTCAAACTTGGGGCTGTTGGCGGTGAGTTGGCGCTCACGGCTGACGATGCTCACCGAGGCGTTGGCATCGCTGGTGGTGATGGCCGAACCAGCCAGTCCCATGCGTTTGTCGGTGTCTTTGCGCACGGCGTTGCGGCAGTAAGCCCAACCGCCAGTATAGCTCACGCGGTAGTGTGAGGGATTGTTGGTGCCGCCTGCAGCAAAGGGAAAGACGAAGTATTGTCCGCCTACCAGGTCGGGAGCGATGCTGAGCAGGTCGTTGCGAAACTGTTGGGTGAAAACGCCGGCTTGCACATGAGAGCCGCCGATGTGCATGATGCTGACGTTGCCTTGGCCGAGGAAGATTGTCGAGTCCATTTTTGAGAAGAAACGCTCCATGGCGAGGCTGTCGCCAGGATAGAGCAGTTGATTGCGGTCAAAGTTGGCGAACTCCAAATCGTCGACAGTCTTCAGCAACGATTGGATTTGGGCAAAAGTAGGCACGGAAGCCAACAACAATCCTATGACAATCAGTATTTTTTTCATCTCCTCTTAATGCCATAGGGGTTATAACTCGGCAATTTGATGCGCCCCGCCGTTCGAATGGAGTCTTCTTTTTGGTCGAGGTTGACAAACTCGATGACTTTCTCGCTTGGCACGTGTTGGCGCAACTTGTAGAAGTCATAATAAGTGGTGAACGAACGGGCGAGGTCGGAACCAATTTCCTGTGCACCAGTGAAGGTGAAGTGGATGTAGTCGGGACCAGCCAAGGCTGGTTTGTGTTTCACCCATTGGGCCATTGAGCCTTCGCCGCCCATCACATGGAACATGTCCCAATAAGCCACTTTATTACGTAAGGCCATGGCACGGAGTGAGTCGTTGAGCTCGGGCAGACCGTGCCAGGTACCCATCTTGCCACCGTAGCTGCGACCCATATCGGCAGGACCGATGAAGAGCAGAGTGGCTTTAGGAGCCACGCGTTTCATATAGTTGATTTGATTCTCCAGTTCAGCCATGTAAGGTGTGATGCTCTTCGATGTGGTGATGCCTGGCATGCGGTTGCCACCAAACTGGAGGATGATTAGCTTGGTGTTCAAAAGCTTGAACGACTGACGGGCAATGGATTCATTCATTCTTGTGAAGATGGTTCCAGAGCAACCGCGCAAGGCCACGTTGTCGATAGCCACCCCGGGGTCGCCATCAAGCAAGATGCCGTAGATTTCAGCATTACCCTTGAAACTGATGGTGCCTCTTTGGATGTCTTCGGGTAGGATCCAAGTGATGAGTGAGACGCTGTCGTTGGCAGGCAGCACCTTGGGCTCGGTGGCGATGTCGCCGCATTTTAGCGTAGCAGTGAAGTTTTGGCTATTTCTACCCAACAGTACTGAGACAGTTGAAATCTCTTTGACATTGTCTAAAGCTTGGGAATGGTTGGTCCTGCTGAATGTCATGGAGCCACCGCCAATGACTTGGCTGAATTGTGCCATCACGCCATAACGGTTGTGGTTGGCGCGTTGGTTGGATGCGTCGCCATAAACAGCGTAGCGGTTGAGTCCCGAGGCTTGTTGCGACACTGAGATGGTGGCCACAGGTTGTACGGCAGGAATCATGTTGGGACCCGAGCCGCCAAAGAGTTCTTGCAGCTTTTGGCGCAGCACCGACGAGATGCGATCCATCTCGATTTGCGAGTCGCCATAGTACATCACACGGTAGGTCTTGCCTAGCTCTTGGGCTTCTTCAAATTGGCTGAACAACGGGTCAAAATAGGTGTAGTCGTCGTTTGGCAGATAAATGCGGTTGGGGTTTTCCTTGAGGTATTGGCGGAAGAAACGCATGCTGTCCAAAAGGTTGTCGGAGCAACTCATCTCGAAGCTCTTTGTCACCTTGTCCAAGACTGCGTCGACGTCAACCTCAGTCTCACTGGGTTTGCTGTCTTCGGCCAACGACGGGAAGCGCAGCGTGTAGTCGCCAATGGTGATTCCCTCGGCGGGGAAGAAGAACCAGCCCGCGCCTAAAATGAGTATTATCGTTAAGATAAATGCTAGTGTTCGAATCGATTTCATTTCTTGATGATCAATGTTTGGCCTTCACGGATTTTGTCGCTTTTCAGTTTGTTCCATTTCTTCAAGTCGGAGACTGTGACATGGTATTTTGAAGCGATTTTAGTCAGCGTGTCGCCTTTTTTGATTTTGTATTTCTGGGTTTTCTGAGCATTACTGGTCCCTGAGCCTGTCGAAAGGCCGGTTTTCTTATTATTGTTGCTTACAGTTGTTTTATTTTGTCCTTCGACAAGCGTAGGAGCCTGTTTTTGGACAGACTCATCCACCTTGGCAGGCTTTTGAGTTGGTGTCGTCGGAAGCTTCTTGACTTCAGGTTCGGGCATCGCGACGAACTTGAGTTGACCCTCATGGCCCAAATAGACACAGGCGATAAAGTCACCGATTACTTGGGTGTTGGGCAAGAGGTTGCGGTCACGGAAGTCCCACAATTGAGGCGCGCTGCCGTGGCGAGTCAAGGCATGTTGCAAGGCGATGGGACTGTTGGTGTAGGCCAAGATGCTGTACCACCAGTCGCCATATTGTTGGTAAAGCTCGTTCAAGCAATCCAAGGCGGCGCGGGTGGAGGCTTCCACGTTGAGTCGCTCGTCTTGATTGTCGTCGATGGTGAGGCCGTAATGCAAGGCCGTCAAGGTGGGCAGCTGCCAAACGCCGCATCGGTCGCCTTGACAATAGTTGCGTCGCATCCCGCTGAGGGCCAAGGGCAAATACTTCAGCTCCAAAGGCATGTTGCGATGCATCAAGGCGGTGTCGATCATGGCGGAATAGGTCACGAAATTGTCGGAAAGGGACTTGTTGGCAAAGAGGTTGATCGTCTTTTCCAGACCGTCATGATAGGGCAGGGGAATGGTTTTTTCCCATTTTTTCAGCCCTTCGATGACCTTGTCGCTGTCCGACGACACGCAACAATTGTTCACCGCGAGGCAGAAAATGCTAGTCCATATTATGAATAAAACCTTGAATTTCATATAGTTATTCAACTCTTTTGCCCCGTAGGACCCCATTTGAAGACCTTAAGGCATAGAAGCGGCAAAAATACGGAAATTGTTTGGATTGGACACGTGTTTTTTTGCTACTTTTGCACGCTCAAATCGAAGATTGGCTTGCCAAATCTGAGATTCAACATAATTAAAACGAAACAGGATGCCACAGATTGACAGAACACGGGAATTGGAGACCTTGAAAATCAGCCGTCTGTTGTGGATGTACGCTTTGCCCAGCATCGTCAGCCACATCATCGCCTCGATTTACAACATCGTCGACCGTGTCTTTTTGGGACAATATGTGGGCGCGCTTGCCATCGCGGGCTTGGCCATCACCATGCCCATCATGAACATCATCCACGCTTTCGGTTCGCTCGTGGGTGCAGGTTCGGCGGCGCGCATGTCCATCATCCTAGGTAAGAAGGACTACAAATGGGCTGAGGACATCTTGGGCAACAGTCTTTTGCTCACTTTCTTCTTCGGTTTCCTCTTCGTTACGGGTGGATATCTCTTCATGGACCGCATCTTGACGGCTTTCGGTGCTTCCGACGACACCATCGCATACGCCCGCGAGTATATGAATATCGTGTTGCCTGGCATGTTTATGACCACGCTGTCGTTCAACCTCACTGGACTGATGCGCGCCACAGGCTACCCGAAGAAATCGATGTGGATCATGGCTGGTGGTGCGGTCGTCAACATCTTCTTGGATGCGCTGTTCATCTATGTCTTTGACTGGGGTATCGCCGGCGCTGCCTGGGCTACCACCATCTCGATGACGGGCACGGGCATCCTCGCGGTTTGGCACTTCCTGCAAAAGAGTTCCTTCATCCGTTTCCGTCGACATGCCTGGAAGCCCAAACTCTATATCTTCCGCAACATTTTGCTGATAGGTATGAGTCCTTTTTCGATGAACCTCGCGGCTTCGGCAGTGGTGGCCTTGCTCAACAACCAGCTCATCCGCTATGGCGGCGACTTGGCTGTGGGAGCCTACGGTTTGGTCAACACTTTCGCCAGTCTTAGCGTAATGCTCATCCTGGGCTTGTGTCAAGGCATGCAGCCTATTGCGGGCTACAACTATGGCGCAGGTCATCCTGACCGGTTGAAGTCGGTTTATACTTTGACGTTAAAGATCAACGTGTTGATTGGCTTTGTCGGGGCTGTGCTCGCCTTGACGATTCCCCATGCCATGTTGCGCCTCTTCACTAAGGAGGAGGACCTTATGCAGATTGGCATCCCTGCGATGCGGTTCATCATGGTGATGTTCCCCTTGGTGGGCTTCACCATCACTAACTCCAACTTCTTCCAAAGCATCGACAAGCCTTGGATTGCCATCGTCACTAGCCTCTCGCGCCAGGTGTTGTTCCTCGCCCCGATGATTTACCTCATTCCGCCCATTTTCATCAATGCAGGCGGTGCGGGTCTCACGGGCGTGTGGGCCTCAATGACCATCTCCGACGTGTTGGGCGCGGCCTTGGCTTTCGCCTTGATGCTTACCCAGCGCCATGTTTTCAGGACTGTCGAACAACCCAGGCCTAAAAGGATCAAGGCCAAAGGTCCGAAAACGAATTGAGCATGGATCTATCCAAAGCAAAAACGGCACCCGAAGGTACCCACATCGTGGACTCCTGTCTCGTCACGAGCAAGCAGGCCATGCGTGACTATCTGAGTCAGTTGCGTGAGGCCGTCTCCCCAGAGATGGCAGTCTGCCAGCGCGACATCGAGTCGCAGGTGCATGAGTGGCGGGCGCATAACTTTTTCTATAAACTCCACGTGTTTCGCAGTCGCACCCGCGACGTCGACCTCGAACTGAAACAAAAATGGTATCGTGAGCTGTTTTGCCGCGTGGTGAGTTTCTTTTATTTTTGGGATAGGAAATAAAGCGGAAATCCCTATCTTTGCGCCATCAATCTCTATTATTATGAAATGTAAGAATTTACTAGTGACCCTTTTGGTCCTTTTCCCGGCCTTCCTCTTCGCTGGCGAAGGCATGTGGATTCCCATGCTGCTGCAGTACAACGAAAAAGAGATGCAGGAGATGGGCATGAAAATCACTGCTGACGACATTTACAGCATCAACCACAGCAGCCTGAAAGACGCCATCGTGCTCTTTGGCGGCGGCTGCACGGGCGAGATCGTCAGCGACCAAGGCTTGCTGCTTACCAACCACCACTGCGGCTACGACTACATCCAGAAACACAGCTCGGTGGAGCACGACTATCTTACCAACGGCTTCTGGGCCATGAACCGTGGCGAGGAACTGCCTTGCCCAGGCCTTAGTGTCATCTTCCTCCGCGAGATGCGCGACGTGACCGAGAAGGTGCTCTTTGGGGTCACGAACGAGATGAAGGAAGAAGAGCGTGAAGCCAAAGTCAATGAGAACATGAAGAAGCTCATCGCCCAAATTGAGAAGGAGACCCCATATAAGGTCAGCATCAAGCCCTTCTTCTTGGGTAACGAATACTATATGCTCCTCAACGAGGTCTACACCGACGTGCGCCTCGTGGGCTGCCCGCCGAGCAATATCGGCAAGTTTGGCGGCGACACCGACAACTGGGTATGGCCTCGCCACACGGGTGACTTTAGCATCTTCCGCGTCTATGCCGACAAGGACGGTCATCCGGCTGTTTACGATAAGGACAATGTGCCGTACAAGCCCGCCAAACACCTCGACATTTCATTAAAAGGCGCTGAGGAAGGCGACTTTGCCTTCGTGTTCGGCTATCCTGCCCGCACCAACGAATACCTGCCAGCCGTGGCTGTCGACCAAGAGGCCAACCTCATCGACCCCATCACCGTTGACCTGCGTGGTAAGGTGCTCGACATCTACAACAAATACCAGGAACAAGATCCCAAAGTGCGCATCCAATATGCCTCCAAGCATGCTGGTCTCGGCAACGGCTGGAAGAAATGGATGGGTGTGACCGAAGGTATCAATCACTTCCATGGTGTAGAGAAGAAAGAAGCCTTTGAAAAGGACTTCCAAGAGTGGGCCTTGGGTGCGCGCAACCGTTACATGTACATCGACCTGCTGAAAGACTTCAAGAAAAACTATAGGGATTTGGAGCCTTACCAATTGGCCTACACCTACATGGCTGAAGCAGGTATGCGCATCGAGTTGGTTACTTTTGCAGGTCGTTTTGCCAAACTCTCCGAGGTGACTAAGGAAACACCACAAGAAGACATCGACCGCATGTTGCACCAGTTGAAAGGCACTGCCGCCAGTTTCTTCAAAGACTATTACGAGCCCATTGACAAAGAAGTGGCTGTTATGGCACTCAACGAGTACTTGAAGGCTCAGCCCGCCGACTTCCGCCCTTCGTTCCTTAACGACATCAAGGATGTGAACCAATTTGTAGACAAACTCTTCGCCAAGTCGATGTTTACCGATCAAGCCAAGGTGGATGAAATCTTGAACGACTTCAAGCCAAGCAAGGCTAAGAAACTGGCTAAAGACCCTGCTTTGCAGGTTTACCAGAACTTGATTGGTTTTTATCGCGACAATGTCTACGAACACATCTCGAGCATCAATAAGGACAACGACCGCTTGCGCCGTATCTACATGAAAGGCCAAATGGACATGCAGCCCGAGAAACGGCTCTTCCCTGATGCCAACTTCACGCTGCGTGTCACATACGGCAAAGTGGAAGGCTTCAAGCCTCAGGATGGCAAGACCTACCGCCACTTCACCACGCTTGAAGGCATCATGGAGAAGGAGAACCCCGACATCTACGATTATGTGGTAGAGCCCCGTCTGAAGGAACTTTACAATAAGAAAGATTATGGCCGTTATGCCGACAAGGACGGCACGATGCACGTGGCTTTCACCGCCAGCGTACACACCACGGGTGGCAACTCGGGTAGCCCCATCTTAAACGCCGAAGGCCAACTCCTCGGCCTCAACTTCGACCGCTGCTGGGAGGGCACGATGAGCGACCTCATCTACGACCCCGCCATCTGCCGCAACATCAGCGTCGATATCCGTTATGTGCTCTTCATCATCGACAAATTCGCAGGAGCGGGGCACTTGATTGAAGAGATGACAATTGTTGAATGAATGAAAAAAGGCGGCTTGGCCGCCTTTTTTTATTTGTCTTTCACCACGACACGCTTTGCCGCAGTTCCTTTGTCGGTTTGGATTCTGACGATATAAACTCCAGGTCCTTGTGGACCGAAATCGTATTCAAGACGGTTGCCTATTGTTGAGGCTTCGTAGAGCTTTTCACCCAATAGGTTGAAGATGCTAACGGTTTCGATGCTCTCGGCCTCGATACAAAGAGTTCCATTGGTCGGATTGGGATATACAAAGGCCATTTGTTCATCCATTTCTGGTACTTTGCTGCAATCGTCAACGATTGTGGTGAAATAATCGTGCCACTCTGAGTTCTCGTATGCAGAAACACAACCACAGGGAACGGTAAGCTTAGTGCAGCTGAATCCAGCAAACACTTCTTCAAACGAAAATGCCGGAGGTTGTGTAGCCAAGGAAATGACTTCGGTAAATCCGCTGCAATTGATGAAGGCTGCTCCACCAATGCTTTCCACGGCATTTCCAAGCGTTAGCGTGCCTGTAAACCCTCTACAATTGTTAAAGGCATTAGGCTCAATGCTTTTCACGGAATTGGGGATGGTCAGCGAACCAGCTAAACTTGTGCAACCATAGAATGCGGAAGTGCCGATGGAAGTCACACCACTGCCGATAGTCAAACTGGTAAAACCAGAGCACTTGTAGAATGCGGCATCCTCAATGCGCGCCAAGGAGTTGCCGATAGACAGTGAACCGGTGAATCCCGAGCATCCATAGAATGCAGCATAGTAGATGTACCTCACCGAGTTAGGGAGGGTCAGCGAACCAGTGAAACCCTTACAACCATAGAATGCTGCGGGTCCTATGGTGTCAACGGAGCTGCCGAGGTCCAATGAGGTCAATCCAGTGCAGCCCAAGAAGGCGTTTTCGCCAATGGAGATGATGGTATTCGGTATGGTCAAATGACCTGTAAGCCTGCTGCATGATATGAAAGAGTTTTTCCCAATCACAGTTACAGTGTAGTCTTTATCGTTATAATTGATAATCATTGGGATGTTTAATTCACCATTCACTTCTGTGCCATTGACAGGGCCTATTAGTGTTGCAGAAACCCCGTCTGGATTGATTTGATAATACAAATCCTCGATGATGAAATAATCCTGTGCCTTCAGCTGCGTCATTCCCATGATGCTAAATACCAAGAGAGATAAGACAACAAACGCTGCTTTTTTGTAGGGTGAGAAAAACTCTTTCATGATGACTTAGTTTTCGTTGAGTCTTCCATTGCATGCAATGAAAGAAAAGAATTTAAATGTTACTTTCCGAGGATGCTTCCAAGGCCGCCTAAGATGCTGCCCAAGCCGCCCATGTTGCTATTGCCGCTCGACGACATGCCACCCAAGATCATGCCTAGCATGCTCTCCAGTCCAGCCGCATTGGTGCCGCTGCTCTTTTGGCCTTTACCCAACAGTGCGAGGAGACTCGGAGCAATGGAGGCGAGGATGCTGCCTACGGCGTTGGAGCCCACACCAGTCGACTTGGAAATGCCGCCCAGTACGGATGACAGCTTGCCGCCAAAGATATGGCTCAGGATTTTGTTGCCGTCGGTAAGGTCGGCGGTTTTCAAGTTGTTGACGATGTTGCCTGCGTTGCCTGCATGGTAGCCTAAGGCATCGGTCAACGAGGCAGCTCCGGCTTGCGAGGAAGCGTTCTGCTGCATGGCACCCAAAAGATACGGCAAAGCAGCGTTGACGACCGACGACACTTGACGTTGGTCGATTTTGAGGTTTTGGGAGACGGCGTTGATGGCATCGTTGCCCGTCAAAGCGCCCAAGATGTTCGATAAATCCATAATAAATCAGTTATTAGTTGATGTTGTTATCAACTGCAAAAATAGCAAAGGAAATCGAAATATCGAAAAAAAAGTGTATTTTTGCCAACGCAAACAAAACCAGACAAAATGAAAAAGATAGCCATTCTCGTCATTCTTGCAGCGATGACGATCGGCGCCACGGCGCAAGACTGCTGCTCAAAGGCAAAGAACGAAACGAAAAAAGACTGCTGTTCCAAGTCAAACGAAACCAAACAGTGCAAAAACATGAAAACTTTAGTGACTTACTTCTCGGCCTCGGGTGTGACCCGCAGCGCCGCCAAAGAACTGGCCAGCATCATCGGTGCCGACCTCTTCGAAATCACCCCTGAAAAGCTCTACACCGATGCCGACCTCAACTGGCGCGACAAGAAATCACGCTCGACCATCGAGATGAACGACAAGACCTCGCGTCCGGCCATCAAAGACGGCGGCAAGGTGAAGAACCTCGCCCAATATGAGGTGGTCTATGTGGGCTTCCCCATCTGGTGGTACACTGCCCCGACCATCATCAACACCTTC
>Ga0310694_10000214_pt1 | contig 84543 bp, 59 predicted proteins | sample 174DNAGHGhighgp2_FD_203884 | JGI IMG/M metagenome (GOLD analysis project Ga0310694, IMG submission 203884) | Sheep rumen microbial communities from Palmerston North, Manawatu-Wanganui, New Zealand - 1742 DNA GHGhigh gp2 (v2) (version 2) | ecosystem: Host-associated > Mammals > Digestive system...
CAGTATCATTGGGAAGACGACACTCTGATTGTAAACGTCGGGAAAGTGGAGATTGTGTTTGACAAGGACGTGCATATCACCACTATCAAGAAGGACGGAAACCCCGTGGTAGTCGATGGTCCGCGACTCAACTTCTGGCGCCCGCCCACCGACAACGACGAGGTCGATGGTCACGGTGCGTTACTTTGGCGCAGAATCGGGTTAGATAACCTCACTTGGAAAGTGGCAAATATGTCTATGCACGACAGATGGAGCGACGATTTTCTCATCACGGTGTACCGGAATGCGGAAAACGAAAACGGAGAATCTGTTTTCAGCGTGTATGAGGACTATCAGGTCAAGCCCAGCGGCGACATTCGCGTCAACTATGAGATTGTCAGGAGCGAATGGGTGCCCTCCTTCCCGAAAATCGGTGTGCAGATGAAGGTGTCGGACGAGTTGGTGACCACCGAATGGGTGGGATATGCGCAGGAAACCTACAAAGACCGTCAAGCGTGCGGCTTCTTAGGCCATTACGAAGCGCCAACGGACAACCTGTTCCACCATTACGTGCGTCCGCAGGCGGCGGGCAACCGAATGGGGACGAGGTATGTATCGTTTTTCAACAAAGAACACCAGCGGATGCTCTCCGCCCGACTTTCGGGTTGGCATTTGAAGGATTTTCAATTCAGCATTTATCCTTACGATGATGAGAATATAGAACAAGCCAAACATACCAACGGGCTCAAAAGGGCAGGGTCTTATACTTTAAATGTAGATTATGACCAATCGGGTTTAGGCACCGCCACTTGCGGTCCGGGTGTCGCCGAAAGAGATTTAGTAAAGATAGAAGACCGTGTTGTCTCTATGGAATTGCATTTGCAACTCGGCGAGAATGTGTTCTTTGAAGATTTCTTCGTGGATCAGTCCAAGAATATGGATCCTTTGTTTGCCCGATGCATCAATTTTCCCGTAAGAAGAGGTTCTTGGGATCCCATCACGCTTCTCACCAAGCCCACAGCGCCTTACGACAAAGATGCCGACACGATCCTTGTGGACGAGAAAATCGGCAACCCCGCCGACTATCACGAGGGTTGGTTCGGCTATTTCGGAACGCCGATGAAGGTACAATACGAAACGGGGGAACGGACATCCGACTCGCTGACAGTAACCTTAAGTTTCGCGCACCATCCCTCGCAGTGGGTATTTCTGCCGCAGAAGGTGACGGTGTCGTATTCCACGAACGGCAAGAGGTACAGCCAACCCGAGGAGGTCGCGCTGCCCTTTGACCCGGCGTTGAAGGAGAACGACCAGCCGCGGGTCTGCATCCTGCGCCACAAAATCCCGGGCAGCGGAGTGAAATACATCCGCATCGAGGCCGAGCCAGTGGAGAAATTGCCGAAGTGGCACGCCGCGGCAGGCGAAAAAGCCTGGATCATGACCGACGAGATAAAGGTCGGACGTTAGGCGGTTAGTGGTTCCCTAACGGAAATCTATAGAATTTGATTTTAACCCACCCTCCTCTAAACTTCTAATCCTTTTAAGCTTCTAATATTGTAAATATGTAAACCTGTGAACTTTTAAGAATTTTTAAGAAATGACGATTTGAAAAAAATATATTTTTGCACTTTGAAATAAAAGGCAAGGTAAAAAAATAAAATTCAATATTTATTAACCCTAAAAAATCAAAAAAAATGAAAAAAGTTTTTAGCGTATTGGCTGTTGCAGCCATGATTTTGGTAAGCTTTTCTAGCTGTAATCCTGAAAAAACCTATGCAGATTATTTAACCCAGAAAAAGGGTTGGGTGTTGTCAGCTGCTACTTCAAACCCTGCTTACGAAATGGAAGACGGTAGCTATGTTACCAATCTGATGACGGAAGGTTACCTTTACGATTTCGAAAATGAATACATCATTACTTTCAATGAAGATGGTACTGAGTATGTGAAACCCGGTAAAACGGTTGCTCCCGCGGATTTCGATGGCGACGCTTACAGAGCTGAGACCTTAATCGGAAACTGGAGTTTCGACAACATTCTTATTCCTAGCATTCTCAACATGCAAGTTCCTTTCTTCTATGACGCTGCTGTGGAAACCTGCAAGCTTCTCTCTCTTACCGAGAACGAACTTAGGGTCAGCTGCACCATCAACGATGATGATCCTACTGCAAAGGGCACTTATTCTTTTATCCTGACTTACGTTCCCGCTAAATAATTCACCCGAAATTAATCACTTAAATTATTGAATAAAATGAAAAAAGTATTTTTAGCAGTATTGTGCGCAGGCCTTTTCTTCGCTTGCGGTAACAAGAAACAACAAGAACCCGAAGCTTTGATGGATACTGTTCCCGTTGAGGAAGTCATCGAAGATGTCGCTGAGGAAGTGGTTGAAGAACCCGTCGCTGAAGAACCCGTCGCTCAAGCAGCCCCTGCAAAGAAAACCACTACCAACAAAAAAACCACGAACAACAACAACAACAGTGGTTTTACGACTACCAATGAGAACACCTCAGTGAAGGAGCACGCTGAAGGTGCAGCTAACAGAATTGCCAACAAGGCTATTGACAAAGCTGAGCAAGAAGCTACTACGACTATCGTGAACAGTGGTAAGAAAAAAAGATAATTTTTCTTGTTTCTTAGAAAAAAAAGGTGTTCTTTTCGAACACCTTTTTTGTTTTAAAAAAAAGTGTACTTTTGTGCAATTTTTCTAGAGCATAGAAAGTGATGAATATCAAGGAGAAAATACGCGTGGTAAATGATTTTCCGACACCAGGAATTCAGTTTTATGACATTACCACTCTGATTAATGATGCGCAGGCATACCGCGAAACGATTGACGAGATGGCGTTGGTCGCTAAAAAGTATGACCCCGAAGTGGTTGTTGCCTTGGAAGCCCGTGGCTTCTTTTTCGGTACCACATTGGCGTATCAATTAGGCATTCCTTTCGTGCCTCTGCGCAAAAAAGGTAAACTTCCTTATAAGACCTACGAGGAAGCATACCCGTTGGAGTATGGTAACGCCACGATGGCAATTCACACTGATGCCATGAAAGAAGGCAAAAATGTACTCATAGTCGATGACATATTGGCAACAGGTGGTTCCATGGCCGCTGCAGTAAACTTGGTGAATCACTTCCATCCCAAAAGCATCCATCTGCTCTTCCTAATGGAAATGGAAGCCCTAAAAGGACGCGAAAAATTGAGTAAATATCCCATTGACAGCTTAATAATAGTATAAAACAACTAATCAAATACATTTTTTATGAAAAATATCGATTGGAAAAACCTCTCTTTCGGTTACATGAAAACCGATTACAATGTTCGCTGCTATTTCAGAAACGGCGAATGGGGAAAACTGGAATTGTCATCTGATGAATACATTCCGATGCACATGGCTGCTTCCTGCTTGCACTATGGCCAGGAAGCTTTTGAAGGAATGAAAGCCTTCCGTGGTAAAGACGGCAAAGTACGCTTGTTCCGTTGGGAAGAAAACTGGAAACGTATCAACAATTCTGCTGATGCCATCATGTTGGAACCCATCCCTGAAAAGATCTTTTTCGATGCATTGGAGATGGTGATCAAGGCCAACGCCGAATATATCCCGCCTTACGGCACCGAGGGCTCCCTCTATATCCGTCCGTTGCTCATCGGTACTGGCGCCACCATCGGTGTGAAACCCGCTGACGAATACCTCTTCATCGTTTTCGTGATGCCTGTTGGACCTTACTTCAAGGAAGGTTTCAAACCCACTGACATGCAGATCGCTAAGGATTATGACCGCGCAGCTCCCCTGGGTACCGGTCACGTGAAGGTTGGTGGCAACTATGCCGCTTCCCTCCGCGCTGGCGAACGCGCCCACAAGGAAGGCTTCAGCGCTTCCATCTTCGCAGATGCCAAGACCAAAACCTTCATCGATGAGGCTGGTCCCGCTAACTTCTTCGGCATCAAGGATGGCAAGTATGTGACCCCAGATTCTGGCTCCATCCTGCCCTCTATTACTAACATGAGCCTCCGCACTATCGCTGAGGAACTCGGACTCGTGGTCGAAAGACGCCATGTCAGACTCGACGAAATCGACACCTTCGAGGAAGCAGGTGCTTGTGGTACCGCAGCTGTGATTTCCCCCATCCACAAGATCCAAGACAGAGAGACTGGTAAGGAATATGTCATCTCCAAAGACGGCAAACCTGGCCCTTGGTCTATCAAAATGCGCGAAACCCTTATGGGTATCCAATACGGCGAAATTGAGGACAAATACGGCTGGTGCACCATCGTGGAGTGCTAATCGTTAGTTCTTTCAATAATAAAAAGGATGTCGCAAAGACATCCTTTTTTTGTCTTTCAGACAATAAAACGACCCTTATCCACGTTAAAAGCCATGTAAACAAAATTTTTAAACTATGAAACTAATAGATAATCTACTATCCCTGTTTTATCCGAGGCTTTGCGCCTCTTGTGGCGATGCACTTCAACAAAACGAACAATGCATCTGCTTGAATTGCATGTTGCATTTACCTGAAACACAATTTCATAAAGAACATTTCAACCCTTTGCGACAACTGTTTGACGGGCGCGTGACTGTGAAAGAGGTAACCGCCTTGATGAGCTATAAAAAGACGAACAAAGTGCAGAAAATTCTTCATCATCTAAAATATAGCGGTCAGAAAGAGATAGGCAAGGTGTTGGGAGAATACTTTGGTGGTCAGCTGATTACAGAGGAACGATACCGAAGCATACAATATGTTTTGCCAATCCCCTTACATCCGAAAAAGGAACGTTTGCGAGGCTATAATCAGAGTGAATGGATTGCAAAGGGACTATCTGCAGGGATGGGTGTACCCTATCTGACGGATGTGTTGGTACGGACGCAACACACTGACACGCAGACTCGGAAAAGTCGTTTCGCCCGATGGCAGAATGTGAAAGAGGTTTTTGAAGTGCAAAATCCTGATAAGGTGGCATATACGCATGTGTTGGTTTGCGATGATGTACTCACCACTGGTGCGACCACCGAGGCTGCCGTCCAAAAATTACTGGAAGTGGAAGGGGTGAAAGTCAGCGTGGTCACCCTGGCGGCCACGACATTGTGATTGTTGTGGGTGTATGCGATACGCTATGGAAACCTTCACTATGAGCATTCTCATCAAAATATTGCTTCAATAACCCATAACCTATAACCATTAAAAATGTATCTTTGCAGTATGAAAAAGAAACTGATATTAGGAGTTATTTTATGCGCAATAATTTGTTTGTCAACATCTTGTGCAAGAAAAATTCGCGGTGCTACTCCGCATCGCCGTGACCGTAATTGCGGATGCGAGTATTTGCAAGCACCCTGTTCTTCCGATTCGATGTTTGCCTATAAGGGCGTAGTATCGCATGTGCCCCAGGAAATAAGCGATAGGCAATAGAAAAATCATATAATGATGAAGAGAATTTTTTATTTCGCAATACTGATTTTGGCAGTGTTGGCAACATGTTGTTCAGACCACAATGTTTCTGTAACGATTTCGGGCAACATCCAAAACGGTCGCAACCAAATGATGCGTCTGGCACTCATCACCTCGGACGGCATGGATTTTATTGACTCCACAAACTTGAAGGATGGCCGTTTCGAGTTCAAGATCTCCTCTGAAAACGAGCTGATCAAGGAGCGCGAGAACGCCCCGATGATGTTCCAGCTTTTCTTGTCGGAAGACAACTGTATTTCCACCATGGCCAAGAAGGGTGAGCATCTCCAGATTACTGCTGATGCCGAGAATTTAACGCGCACGTATCACATTTCCGGCGGGGAAGAGGCAGTGTTGATGCATCAGTTAGACAGTGCTTTAACTGCTTTTGCGATTCCTACCGAAAAGCTGTTCGAACCCTATAAGAGCAATATTTACGACGACTCTGTCAGGGCAGCTATAGAGGCTCAATATGTTCCATTAGTGCAACAACATCGGCAATATCTGGAAAATTTCATCGATGAGCATCCGAACAATATGGCTTGTTATATTGCTTTCTACCAAAGCTTTAACCGTCGAACTTTTTTCGACCCATTACAAGATTTGGCCTTGTTGAAGAAGATAAATGCGAACATGTCGAAAATCTATCCTGAAAGCGAGTATGTGAAAACGATGATTCACGTAGCGGATATGATAGAACTTCGGAGGCCCAAAAGCGAACAATAACCGACTTTTTCTTACTATGTAACATTCATTAAAAATCGAAAATATGCAACCATTAGTCAGTATTATTATGGGCAGCACATCCGATTTACCCGTGATGGAAGCTGCATGTAAGTTCTTTGATAGTCAAGAGATTCCGTTTGAGATGGTGGCTTTATCTGCTCACCGCACACCCGATGAGGTGGCTGATTATGCCAAGAATGCCCACCATCGCGGTATCAAGGTGATCATCGCAGGCGCTGGCATGGCCGCACATCTACCTGGTGTGATAGCCGCCATGACCCCGCTGCCTGTCATCGGAGTGCCTATCAAGGCTTCGCTCGAAGGTGTTGATGCGGCTTTGGCCATGTTACAAATGCCTCCCGGAATTCCTGTGGCCACCGTTGCCATCAATGGTGCTCAAAACGCTGCAATACTCGCCTTGCAAATGCTTAGTGTCAACAATCCAGAAATGCTGGAAAAAGTGGTGACTTTCAAACAGAATCTTAAACAAAAAATCGTGAAGGCCAACGCCGATCTCGCGCAAGTTAGATACTCTTATAAAACTAACTAATAGACTTTTACATGTTCACCGTTTACTCCGCTTCAGCAGGTTCGGGAAAAACATACAATCTGGTATTTGACTATCTTGCCACTTGTTTTCACCCGAACCTACCGGATTTTTTGAAAAGATCAGACAAACAACGCTATAAGTGTATGTTCTGTTCAGATTATCGGAATATTTTGGCGATAACGTTTACCAACAATGCCGGTGCGGAGATGAAAGAACGGGTGGTGAAGCAACTTAATCGTTTCGCCTTCGCAAAAACAATTGATGACCTTGATAGCAATGATTTCGATACGTTGTGTCGAAAGGTGTTCGGTGATACTCATTCCCTCTCTCAGGAAGAGTGCTTCGTTTTTTTGAATAGCAATGCCAAAGCGTTGTTATACAATATTTTGTATGATTATGCGCGCTTCAGTATTACCACAATCGACAGCTTTATCCAACGGGTGATTCGTTCTTCCGCTCTTTATCTCAACCTCGGTATGAACTATGCCGTGCAAATTCGTCTGACCGATTTTTTCCGCATGGCTATCGAACAGTATATCTGCGAGTTATCAAACAACAAACAGCAATTTGATATCGTAGTAAAGGAGCTGATGAGGCAATTGGAAGATTATGGAAGTGCCAACATTAACCGGTTCCTTTCCAAAGGGTTGGGCATTATCTATTATGATGCGGAGAAAAGCCACCCATATCTCAAGAATTTTCATGATGTTGATGGTTTATTGAATGTTGTAAATCATTGGAGGCAAAGCTACCATCGTGTTTTGGAACAATGCAGACAGCAAGTGGCACCGATAGTGAATCGGGCTTTAGCCATTTTTAAAGAGGCGGAAAATGATGGCATCTTGCCCAATCAAACCTATAAGTGGGACAAATGGTTCTCCCAAATGTCCGATGATCCCTTCAATTTGAAGGATGGTTTCGAAAAGAGTCGTTTCCACAAGGAAATGGATGAACAAAAGATTTTCAGTGCCGTCAAAAAAGGAGGAAAAGCAGAAATTGAACGTTGTGAAGCGTTGAGAACCAGTTTTTCCGATCAGGTAAAGGATCTTTTTCTGCAAATGCAACAAATAGTGTTAAAAAGTGCTAATTCCTATTTTTCATACCATATACTTTCGAAAAATGCGAATCATTTGTTGGTGTTGGATGCACTGAAAAACCATATTGATAACATTAAAGATCAGACCGATTCTTTCTTTCTGTCGGAGAGCAATCCGCTGCTAAATGACCATATTTTGTCGGAATCTAATGGGGACCCGCTATTCGAGAAATTGAGTTTCTACCGACACTTTTTCATTGATGAATTCCAAGACACCTCCTATATGCAGTGGGAGGATTTGAAGCCATTGATAATCAACGCATTCTCAGAAAATGGAAGTGTTACACTTTTTGGTGACGTCAAACAATCAATATACCGATTTCGTAATGGCGATGCAGAGTTGTTTTATCATTTGTCGGATCATAATCGCTTACTCAATGCTTCTTCTGAACAGGATATTGCTGGTTTTCTGAGGAATCCGAAGAGTTATCAATTCAAACCATTGAATACCAATCACCGATCCCGTTCATCGGTCATTGATTTCAACAACTATTTTTTCGAATATTATGCCGATAAATTGGGGAAAAACGACTACTATGCCGATGTAAAGCAGGAAAAACGTGATGATAAAAAGGGCGGATTAGTGCAGATTTTTGGATATAACAAGAAGGATTACAAGGATTTACGTTTGATTTGGCCCGAATGTTCCGAAGAGTTTTATCAGAATGTTTATTTGCAATTACGACCGGAAGAGGCGGAATTGCTGTATGCCGTCAAGGATGCAGAAACACGCGGCTACCGCTTTGGCGAAATGGCGGTACTGCTCAGTGGACGCGCAAAGTGCAACGATTTTGCGCAGTGCTTGATGCTCGCCAACATTCCGGTCATCACATCTGAATCTCTCCAACTTTGCGATAATCCAAATATCAACCTTATAATAAGCACTTTACGGATTTTGTTAAATTCCCGTGACGCGCTTTCTCAAACGGTCATCTTGCACTATTTTTCTCATAAGTATCAACAAGATTTTCATCAAGTCTTGGACGAACGTGCTGATAGCGATTTTTTGGAAGTGTTAAAGCAACGGTTTGATATTCAAGATTTTCAGTCAATAATGGAGAAATGGTGCAAGAATCCATTCCTGATGACAGTGCATGATATTGTGAGTTTTTACGATTTTGATGTTGATTCCGACCCGTTTGTCGCTGATTTCATTGATTTATCGTTCGATTTTGCACAGTCTCAAGCTGCTTCCACATCAGATTTCTTGATTTGGTGGGATGACCTTAATCGTTATCAAGAGACGATCCCGCGACTGTCTCTTTCGGGCGCGGCGGATGCCGTTCGGTTGATGACTATTCATGCTTCAAAAGGACTGGAGTTCCCAGTGGTGATTACCCATTGTTCTGCCTCTCGAGCGCGTGAATCCTACTATTGGGTGAAGGATCCTGACAGTGGCCAGAGCTGCTACGTAAAACATGAAAAGAATATGCAATACTCTGATTTTCAGATAGAATTCGAGGAGGAAGAGAAAAAACGGAACTTGGATGGGCTCAATTTATGGTATGTGGATTTCACCCGTGCGCGTGACATGCTCTATGTTCTCAGCGAGTTTTCGCAAGACGCTGATAAAAAGACAGAGAAATGGGATGTTAAGAGAGCCTTACAAAAATATGTTGAAAATCAGCAAGATATTTTCTTTGACGCTGATAACAATATTTATTATAGTGGTGATATCAACTGGCGAAATCCAAATCATTGTGACCCAGTAACACAATCAGAAACAGCCTTTCGAGTCACTTGCTCGAAGATGACCTTTTGTGGAAACAATTCGTTTAAAGTCATACTGCCCGATGTTAGAACAGAGTCTCAAGATACGGGTACGCGAATTCATCAATTTTTGCAAAAATTAACTGTTTTTCCTACTTCAGCGGAGGAACGCATGGCAGTCACCCAAGGAGAGCCGGCGGAGATTCGAGAGCGACTGCATCAATTGTTTGATAGAACGGCACAAGACGCCACCTTAAGACCCTATTTTTACCCTGAACCGGAGGATCAGGTGTTGAACGAAGTCTCTATAATTACCGAATCAGGTGATTTGAAGCGTCCCGACCGTATAGTGATCAAACCCGATCATGTAATGATTATTGACTACAAAACAGGTCAAGAACATAGACTAAAATATGAAGCGCAACTGTCTGAATATAAAAACTGTATGATGAAGATGGGGTATGAGGATGTGCGTACTGAAATCCTCTATTTGGATTAGATTCGGGACGATGTAAACGATATTGTCGAGGAATCCTATTTGAAGAAATGTCGTTTACTGCTATGACAGCCTGCCTCCATGAAGGAAATGTATTCCAAAAAAGCATCATCTTTATTTTCAGGAAAGGCATATCCGAATCTTTCGGCAATCTTTGTAATCTGCTGTAAATTGTTGTATTCCAATGGATTTTCCAATTCCGAAATGAAGGTATGAGGCACTTTCGCGGTGTCGGTATAGGTGCCGGAAACCTCTTCAGGAAGGTTGGCGGGCAGAACAATGTCGTAAAGTTCTGAGTTATCTGGCAGGTAGGCGGTTTGCAGGAGCGTGAAATCTGCTTTTCTTAACTGATTTACAATGTCTTGTGGAATCTCGGCGTTCAATGCGTTCCACAAAAGTACATTTCGGAAGCCAACACGGTCAATCGTGGATGCCACGTCAATGGGTTCTGCGCAGACCGGAGTTTGCAGCACATTCTCCATTTTTTGCCGCATTTCTTCATTCAACGCATTTCCGCCAGGCGCGATGTGCGGGAACAAGCCCATGTCGTGGAGTCCCTGACTGTTCAGTTCGCTCTTGATGGTCAGAAATCCAGAGGCTGGCTTCGACTGGATGTCAAGCAGCATACAGAGGTTCTCCAACTCGTGGTAGGCACTTTCGGTCAGCCACCGTTCCCAAACGATGAAGGCAGGCTCGGAAATTGCTAACAAATCTTCTACAAATTTCTGAATATCAGTATTTTGGAGGCTGTTTCTGCGCAATAATCCCTCATAATCATCAGCCAGCAATTCCTGCTTATAGGTTCCGTAATTCTTGCCCAAGACATCCACATAAATCCCCTTCTCCAAATGATGTTGAATCAGGTAGAAGTTGACACTGCGGAAGAAGGCATAATAGTCGGTAATATGCAGTGTTCCAGGCATGTTGAACCAATAACGTGGAGTTTCGGGACAATGTTTCAGGATTTCGCGTATAGCCTTTAACGTCTCTGGGATTTGTTGAGACGTGCCATGGCCCGTCTCGACATTCGGGAAAATGCAATAGAATTTGTCTGACTGGAACATCTCCGCGAACGGCAGGATATCGTTCTTGTCGGCAAAGAAATCGGTGCCGCGACGGTAGTAGTCGAAAGAACCCAACGAATTGGTGTTCAGCACCGTGCGGGCTAACCTTTGCAACAAATAGAGCGTTTCGTTGGAGTAGCTTCCGGAACACATCACCAACGTCTGGTTTGTCTCCATACCCTGCAACTTCCGAGCCACCACCTCAAACACCTCCTCAAACGAGGTCTCCGCTAATTGCCCGTTTTTCTTGATATATGGTGTTGTAATTCGTTTATTCATCATATCTTCTCATCATCTTATCATCGCTTCATCTCATCATCTTATCATCGCTTCATCCCATCATCTTATCATCGCTTCATCCCATCATCTTATCATCGCTTCATCCCATCATCGATCATTCATCGTCAGTCGGTGGAAAAGCTGCTCCATGCCCAGGGCGTCGAGGTCGGCGGCGGTTTTGAGTCCGACCTTTTCGGCGAGGAGATGGAGGTCTTTGGTGAGGGTGTCAGCCACCAGTTTCCCCTTGTTAATGATGATGACGTGGTCGCACATGGCCTGAACTTCCTGCATGATGTGGGTGGAGAGCAACACGGTGCGATTTTTGCCGTAGGAACGTATAAGCTCCCGAATTTCAATTAGTTGATTCGGATCAAGACCGGTGGTGGGTTCGTCGAGGATCAGCACTTCGGGATTGTGGATCAAGGCTTGCGCGATGCCGACGCGTTGTTTGTAACCCCTCGACAACGCCCCGATTTTCTTGTGCTGTTCGGGAGTAAGTCCGGTGCGTTCAATGATTTCATCGACGCTCTTCTTCTTGTCTTTCAAATGAAAGATGCCAGCCACAAACTCCAGAAACTCACGCACATACATGTCGTAGTAAAGCGGATTCGCCTCGGATAGGTAACCGATTAGCTGTCGTAATTTCAGGGAATCTTTCCAAATATCAAGGCCGCAGACGGTGACTTCGCCTTCCGTGGGCGGAATCAGTCCCGTGATAATCTTCATCATCGTGGTCTTGCCGGCGCCGTTCGGTCCCAAAAAACCGACAATCTCGCCTTTTTTCGCTTCAAAACTGACCTTGTCGAGGGCATGTTGCTCCCCGAAAACCTTTGTGACGTTGCTGACTATAATTGACATGTTCGTATTTTTCAAATAAGGCGCAAAAATACGCTTTTTTTCAAGACAAATGTAGAGACGCGATGCATTGCGTCTCTACACTGGAAATAACAGAGAAATAATCTGTTATTCAGATGATTAGTATTCGAACAAGAGGAATTCGTAATCGTTTTCGCCTTCTTCTGAAATGGTCATCTTCACAGGATATTTTCCATCATACTCGTATGAGAAAATCATGTTGAAATGGTCATATTCAACACCTTCTTCTTTGTAAATATATGATGATGTCAGCATATTTCCATAATTGAAAGTGTTGCGGTAGGAGTCGTCCCATACACCTATCACATCATCGTACCACATGGGCGACCAACCTTTGAACGGATTGATTTTATTGTCGTATGTGAAATAAGCATCCATTGTTTCGCCACTTTCATCGCCTACACAATATCCGTGGATATGACTGATATTCTTGCCTTCCCATGTGAGCTCAAGAATAATTCTGTCTTCGCCTTTTTGCTTAGTATTAAGTTTTTCTACCGCTTTCGTCAAACCATCCCCGCCTTGTGGCATCAAAGCAGCCAACGGGTTGAGGCATTTTTGATTCTTATTACTACCATAAGAATTGTAAGAAACACATTCAATCTTAGATAATTTGTTATTCTCATAAATAAAATCGTAAGATTCCTCCAACGTGTTGGCCCAAAAGTATTTAGCAGACTTGATTTTCCCATTCTCATAGCTAAAATCAAGATTTTCGCTTCCTTCTTGAATGCGCACTATACGATTGTTTTTGTCGTAGGAATAGTTCTCCGTGGATAATGTAACTCCATTGAAATTGTAATAATCTATGCTTGTCAGCAAATTGCCTTTCCAATTCCAATCTTGCATCAGAAATTTCTGTCCACCGAATTCGTAATAGATTTTCTTAATTTTCTTTCCAGGATTGTATTTCCCGTCATTCTCTTTTTCGCAAGAGATCAAAGCAGCGCATAACAGCGCGCATAGACTGAATACCAGAACTTTCTTCATAATAATGTTTTTATACGTTTCTATTAATAGGACGCAAAAAAACGAAAAGGTAACAAAAATATTGTGAAATAAATACAATTATTTGGTTTTCAGCCACTTCTTTGCTTTGCCGCCTTTGGCATTTGTTAACCGAACAGAGGAGAGTGACTTATTATCAATGACATTGCGATGAATCAGGAAAAGATACTTGCCCTCAGGAGCATCGACCAGCTGCTTGCGAAAATCGTCCAAATAGAGTTTTTTCAGCTTGGTATCCTTCACTTTGTAGTCCTTTTTGTTCTTTTCCACCCATGCGGTATATGTTGTGGAAGAGACATGATAGCGGATTTCCTCTTTGATGGGCAGGGAGAAACCATAACGGAAGGGTTGCGTCATCTGCACATGGGCATCCTTCTCCAGTGCTAAATGGAAATCTTTATCTAACTGATTTCCTTTTATATGCGTTACAATAACGCCATTGGTGTCTAATGAAAACACGAAGGTGATGTCTGTTTCGATGGGCTTCGAGTTCTGGTTGGCAGTATTGTCCAAGAGATGGAAAAGATAATCGTCAAGTGCCGAATATTCTTTCGGAAAAACGGATCGATAAGGGAGCGTTTCGTTTCGGTCATCCTCCAAAAAGTCGGAAACGGAATCCATTTTTTGCACGAAAGCGGGTGGAAAATCGTAATTTTTCCATTTATAGCCGAGACTTTCCGCTTGTTTTACCCATTGGTAATACATGTTTCGCGCCTTCGCGTATTCGCCTTGCATATTCAAAAGCTCGATCATGCAGAGGTTTTTGCACAGATTGGATGTTTGTTCTATGAGCTGAAGACGCGCTTTTATGGAGTCGCTTTCTGGGATGTTGAGATTTTCAAAAGTGGCATAACTAACGGCATCGGAGTAATATTTGTGTGCACTCTCGAAGTCATGTAGTTGCTCCAACTCTTGTGCTTGTTGCCAAAGATGATAGAATTTCTGATAGCATTCCATCAGTTGAATCTTCTCTTTGATTTGATTCTTCACATTGCGGTATTGGTTACCTTGTGGAACGGCATTCAATGCGTCAAAATAATAACGTTTTGCATCATCGAAGAGGGAATTTTGCGCCAAAACACCCGCTTGGTTATACAATTCCTTATAGTTGGCTGATGGGGACTGTGCTGAAAGTGATAAATATAAGCCAGTCATAATCAACAATATACAATATCCTAACACTTTTTGCACGTCGCTTTTTTAACAAATAATAGTAAAAATTTTGAAGGTGCAAAAATAATCAAAAAAATGATACCTTTGCACGCTCATTCGGGTACACAATACCCGCGTGGCATCTTTTAGTTAATAACCTGATCCTTAAGAAGTTCTGATGGAAAAGCGAATAGGCACCATTACGGTATTATTGTCAGATAGAACATCCGCTGCGCGGGTGAACGATGTTATTTCCGCGCATTCCGGTATTGTGTTGGCACGTCAAGGACTGCCCTTCCACGACCGTCCAGTCGCCGTCATCTCCCTCATTGTCGAAGGGGAAGTCGATGAGATAAATTCGCTTTCCGGAAATTTAGGGAAAATCGCAAATGTGATGACGAAAGCGGTAATTACAAAAATGACGTAAGACGTGTGACTAAAATCTATCGGAATATCCCAAAGTCTTAAGTCTTTCGTCTCAAGTCCCAAAACAATAAAACAAACAAAAACAACCAATATGCAATTCAACCCCGAAAAATGTCGTATTCCCGATGAAATAGGGAAACCTTTTATTGACCCGGAAGAGATCTGGGATTTTATCAACCAGACTGAGAGCACGCCTGATAGAGTGCGTGAAATTATAGCTAAATCGTTGAACAAGAATCGTTTGACGATGGAAGAGACGGCCGTTCTCATCAACACCACCGACCCCGTGTTGGTGGAGGAGATCAAGGAGGGTGCGCGCACACTGAAGCGCAACGTCTATGGCAACCGCATCGTCCTGTTCGCGCCGCTCTATGTGGGCAACTACTGCGTGAACAACTGCAAATACTGTGGTTTCCGTTCTTCCAACCACGAGCAGGTACGCACCACTCTTACCGACGAGGAGTTCGTACGCAATATTGAAGCTTTGGAAGATGACGGTCAGAAACGATTGATCCTTGTCTATGGCGAATCCCCGAAATACTCCCCCGAATTCATCGCGCACACCACTAAGTTGGCCTACTCTGTGCATAAGGGCAATGGTTCCATCCGTCGTGTGAACATCAACGCCGCCCCCTTGGATGTGGAAGGTTTCCGCATCGTAAAAGAAGCTGGCATAGGCACTTACCAAATCTTTCAGGAGACTTACCATCCGGAAGCTTACTCCTGGTATCACCCCGCCAACACCATCAAGGGCAACTATGAGTGGCGTCTTACCTCCATGGACCGCGCCCAGCAGGCCGGTATCGATGACAATGGTCTTGGCATTCTGTTCGGTCTTTACGACTGGCGTTTCGAGGTGCTGGCTATGATCCGTCACACCAACCACTTGGAAGCTTGTTTCAATGTGGGACCGCACACCATCTCCTTCCCGCGCATCAAAGACGCTTCCGGCTTGAACATTGACACCAAATACTTTGTGGATGACGACACCTTCGAGAAGATCATCGCCATTTTCCGTTTGGCCGTGCCTTATACCGGCATGATTCTCACGGCTCGCGAGACCTCCGAGTTCCGCGCCAAAGCCATCCAGTATGGTATTTCGCAAATCGACGGCGGCACCAACTTGCAGATCGGCGATTACAAATACCACCACGAGGAGACCGAGAAGAACAGCGACAAGCAGGAGGACCAGAACCTTCACCGCGAGCAGTTCAAAATTGGCGACGACCGTTCGTTGGGTGAAATCATCGACGAACTGTTGGACAACAACTTCATCCCGAGTTTCTGCACCGCCTGCTACCGTCTGGGTCGCACTGGCGAGCACTTCATGGAGTTCAGTGTGCCCGGCTTCATCAAACGTTACTGCACACCCAACGCCATTCTGACACTGTCAGAATATTTGGTCGATTACGCCACCCCTGAAGTGGCCGCCAAGGGCTGGAAAGTGATTGAGAACAACATGGTTAACGTGGATGAGAAGTTCCACGACGAACTGTTGAAGCGCATCGAACGTATCAAGGCCGGCGAGCGGGATTTGTATTTCTAGCTATTGGCTGTTGGCTGTGTTAACGCAGGTAATTCATATTTTTTCCATACATATTGTAGAGACGTGCCATGGCGCGTCTCTTTTTCTACAGGTTCGGACTGTCGTCTTTCTTCTCCACCACGCGATAGCCGCCGGTCTTCTTGCTGCCGACGTACTCGATGAGGCTCTTTTTGCGGAGTTCCACAAGACACCGTTCAATCGTGCTTTGCGAAAATTTGATGTTAGAGGTGATTTCATTGGATCTGCTGCCCGGGTGCGATTGAATGTATGCATACACCGCATCAAGTTTGTGTTGCGGAGGGAGAGATAGTGGCTTTTTTTCTTGCATAGATTCGGTTTCTACTTCGGGTTCCTCAGCAGCAATTTCTTCTTGTGGTAGTATTTGGACATGTTCGGCAAGTAGTTTCAGTGCATAGTCTCTTATTTGGGAACCAAAAATGAAAGAGAGTGCTTCTTCCGAACAAGGCATCTTTTTCAAGAACACCTGCTTCTCATCATACGATTCAATGTATTGATAAGGCACTATAATGGACTTTGAAACGCGAACAAATTCATTCTCCCCTAAAAGCTGTCCCAAATGTTTGATCGAACAATACCGAGTGAAAGACGTGCCTTCTATGGTATAGACAAACATATAATTCCCTCCTTTTCTGAAATATAGAATATTGTCAATAGGGATGTATTGACAATTGTTTTTGTTATCGCATACATCTAACAATCTGTTCTGTTGGTAAATGACCTGCACTTTGGTTTCCACTTCTTCTTTCAGATGCTGCATATTGCGGATGACGAAAGGCACAAAGTTGAAAGCCAGGTTTCGGCCGAACACTAACAACAGTAACTTGGAAAAGAAAGCAAATGGTCCTACTTCGTCGATCAAGTATGTGTTTCTATGGATAATAACGGAACTACTAATGACCAGTTCCAGACTCGCTGTAATTAGAGAAATAACCACAACAGAAATCCAATATGAAACAGGGTATTTATTATAAAGCATTGGGTATAGGACAACATAGTTCGCATACAAAGTGGCAAGTACCAATAATCCGGCTAAAATCTCCTTGGTTGCGCTTCCTGCGTATGGGCGAAGGTAGGAATTCTGTGTGAAGAACCACAGCAACGCGGCACAGAACAACGCATTCAGCAAAACTGCAACAACAATGTGTACGTGTTTCATAACAGCAGATGATAAATTATACGGAGGCAAAGATATACTTTTTTTCATTAAATAATCCCTCAAAATATTTTTAACCATTAAATAATCCTGATTAAGGATTAACTTGTTTTAAGGCTATCTTGATAATCAATATGCGTATTATCAAACAAATACCCCCCCCCCATTAGATATTTGACATTGGCAAGTTTGTCATATTTTTGGATTGAAGGAACATATTCTTGGATTGAAGGATTAAATATTGTGAAATCAGATTGTATTTTTGCCGCAAAAAGTAGTATTCACCAAATCGAAAAATTATGAAAAGAGCATTAACATTGACGACTCTTGCTGTCATCTTACTGCTTGGGTCTTGTAAAAAAGAGAAACAGAATGTCGAATCCTATCACCCCTCTCCAAACAGGGTTATCACTCTTCCATCAGACGGCAAGTCTTTATCGAATACATTATTTGTAATGAGCATAGGACATAAGGCTGAAAATTGTGAAGGGTGTATTTGGAACAATGGAAAATATATCCATATAGATTGTATGGGTCCTGGTAGCTATTGCTCAAAATCTGTTGCAGTAGTTTTAAACGAGGTAGGCTCTGATATCACCGCCACCACTACCGACACATTCGGTCTGACCTCCGAGGATTTCTTCCTGATGCCTGACCGTTCATTGTATTACGAGACGGACGTGAACAACAACCGCATCTACCTGAACATCCCCGGGCAGCTGGTCTATCGTGACCGCACGACGTTACAGTTCACCTTTACGGGACTCTTCTTCAGCGAAAGAGCGGCTTTCAGCAACAATTAGGAGCAACCGCATCCTTGCGGTTGAATGAATAAGAGAAATATGAAAAAGATAGTGTACATAGAAACCGATGCCTCCAACCTGCAATGGTTAGGGAAGAACAACTTCATTGGATAATGCTCCGCTATAGTGTGCAACAGACCGATAGCGGAGCAAGAATAAAGGTGCCCAAACAGGGGCATCGTAATGGGATTGTGAACACTCAAAAACGATGTTCCCTGCCGTTAAGCACCTTAGGTCGCATATATTGTGATGTTTGTCACGCAATGGCACAGGAAATCCAGCGGCAAAGATACATTTTTTTGGATGACAAACACTTTGATATTCATTTGTTTAACAAATCAAAATTATTTCAAAATGAAAAAGATTATGATATTAGCCCTTGTGGCAATTTTTACAAGTTCGTTGTTTTCAGGATGTGAGAAAGACAGAGTTGCAACACAAACCTCAGCTAAACAGACCTTAAAAAACAATGGTGTTCTTGATATTAAAATGCAAGACGGAATGTTGTGTTTTGATTCTTGGGAGCAATATGAGAATGCCATTTACTATTTAGCGGAATTATGTGAAAATCATGTAGCACATTATTACGATAGCATTTGTTTAGTAGCAGGAACTGATGATGAAGAAGTGTTTAACATGTATGTCGAAAGAGATGGCTTCAGTCAGTTTAAACCGTTGCACGATTTTTCAAACGCATTGAATTTTCAAAGCCTTTACAATGTGTTAGAAGCAGAAGAAATAGAATGGCTTGAAGAGTCAACGGATAGTCCTTCCCCTTTTGAAACGACATTGTTAGAACGTTATCAGTCTGCTTTACATAACCTTGACGGAGATGTGATGATCGAGGGGAAAGTGTTTAATCCGGATAAGGCTGTTGAAGATGATTGTAAAATGAGTGGCAGTGCGTCGGGTATGAGTCCAATTTTTATTTATAATAACAAGGAACGTTTTTTAAAAGGCAAGTTAGGCACTACCGCATTTTATTTCTATGCCAAGACAACCGCATACACGAAAAATAGTAGGAAAAATAGCTTGTGGTTTACAAGAGGGCTTGGAGTATCTTCCTGGGGAAACAAATTGCATGCTTGCGAAACAGTTTATTACAATGATTTATTGATGCCTATGCAGGGTAAGTCAAAACACAGGCCCAATCTTCCATTATGCTATGTGTTCGTTTTCGAGATTATCCACCAGATTCCGAATTATATCCATCCGTATGCTCAATTATTACACAGTTCTCATTGGCACTCTCTATCTGGAACATTCTTTCAACTTGCATTATAAATAACAATATTATGAGATTATATAAGTCGCTTTTGATTTTAGTTCTGCTAAGAGGAACGATGGCGTACGCCCATAATGACACCATCGGGAAAAGACAATTTTCGGAAAAGACAGTCCACTCATTCACAATACAGTATAATAATGTCATTCGACCCAAAGGGCATTTTGACTATCATTGTGATCCGTCGTTAGGTTGGGCGCCGCTGATTTCATACGGGAATGAATTCTCCTTAGTCTATCAATTCACAACGAAATCGGGTTTTGGAGGGAGCGCTGAATTAATGAGCGGTATTTTTGGATTTCGATTTCTTGACAAAACTTTTTCCGAAGCTTTTCCTGAAACTTTTTCTGAAATCATAATGAATGATCCTGATATGGGTATAGGATATTTTAATCCTATGAACGTTAAATATGTTGGTCTGAAATTGAAAGCGACTTATATGCAAACTCTAACGGATTATTTATTTGCGAATTACAACATAGGGTTGTCATTTCCATTTTATTTACGACGTTATTTTCTGCACATAGATTATGAAGATCTGTTTATAACCCCTATTTCTGTATTGTACTTTTCAAACAGGTCTTGCCATCGGAAATGGGTGCCCGATTTGACATTCGGGGTGGATTTTCTGTGGCATAGGAAACGAAATCCGCGCAGCAATTTCATTGTTGGGGTGAATGTTAATTTGGGCTTTGTGACTCGTTACAAGGGCTACTTTTCTTTAGAAGCACCTTTTAACCAGCATGATTGTGACGTTGCATACGGATCGACTTTTGTTGGGGTTAATTTCGGATATGGTTTTGTGGGACTGCCCAAAACCTTCGACCGCAAGCAACACAGGAAATCCATTGAGCCCACCACTTTTGATTTCACCAAACCCATACATGCGGTTTCCTTGCAATGGAACAACGGCATAGCCATCGGTGGAAAAATCATTGACAGGGAAGGTCCGATAACGCCTAAGATTGACAACACTTATACCCCCGAGCTGAGTCTGAAATACAGCTGTACATTTGCAAAAGGTTTTGGCTTTTCCATAGGCATTCCGTTTGGATTTTTCTTCCGAAAGGGGCATGTGACTTTGGAAGGAGTGGTTCCCGCCGACACCGTATGGGCGAATGGAGCTGTCGGCTGGCATGATTCTGACAATATTATTCTTGCCCTGAATCGTTTTTCGGGTTTCTCCATCCAAGCCAGCTATCTTAAACCAATCCATGACAAGATGTTGATGCAATGCGAGTTGGGATTGTCCGTGAAACCGTTTGTGAGAAGTGCTCAAGATATTGATGACGATTTTGGTCAATTCATAACTTATCCAGACGGTAGTATTTACTTTAGCGAATACTATATTGATTGTATTTACAATCCTTCTGACTATAGTACGGGTATTCAATATGGACTTTCCAAATTGTATTGTCATCAAGAAGGATATTGGATTCCAAACCTGTCGGGAAGCGTTAATTTCTTGGTACACGGCAAGAATCCAAGCCATAATTTCGTTTTCGGTCTCAGCTTCAATGTGGATTTCACCAAACGGATGAGTTTTGTATATGGTACGATTCAATCGTTCCCTGCCAAATACCAGTCGTCGGGACGAATGTTGTTGAACATGACGACTGTCGGCCTCAACATTGGCTATCAGTTCATGACAGGGAAGAAACAAGCGATAAATCATTCCATTTCTGAAAGTTAAGGTGGTATCTCAATATATAATTACGGCCAATTACGCGGAGTTCCACGCAATGAAACTGTCTTTGCGGAACGGCAATTTGGACGACAACACGGACAATATGGACAACACGGACAACCAGGGCAACCAGGGCGACGCGGAAACCCGCAGCGCAAAGGCGGTGCAACAGGGAGGGGAAACCAATCTAACCGTCTATCCCAACCCAACCGACGACATCCTTTACGTGGAACTGTCTGGCGCGGGCGTCCAATCCGCGGGGTTGTATGACCTGCAGGGGCGTATCGTAGGGGCGGATTTTTTCGCCCCTACGGTGTCCCCCGAAATTAACGAAACAACAATTCATCAAAAAGTAGAACTATGACTATTCTGCAACATTATTGGACGCACCGGAAGTTCGGAGAACGAGGCCTCGCCGCAGGGCCCGCTTGCGGCGAGGCTCGTGCTCATCCAATATTAATTATTAATTATGTAATTTTGCAGCGTCATGTTTTTCAGATTTTGTTCAACGGACCTCGCATGGTCTGGAGGTGTGGCGCGAAAATGGTAAAAATAGAGATCCCCTATAGTCAAACGGTTGAAAAAATACAAAGTTGAGAAGTAGTATGGTAAAGTCAACTATCTTGTTTTGGGTAATGCTATGGATGAAAAGAATCTGCGTTTCAATAACACCGGGGATCGTATGCGTGATAGGCGTTCATAGGTGAAAAGATGTGGTGTTTTTCGACCCTAAAATACGGAATACCTATCATTTTTGCAACAGAACGCTGAAAAAGTCACCCTTCGTTTGATTATTGATAACTTTCTAAATATCAACAAGATAAAGGAAAATTATAAATTTTGTCATGTACGAAGCATTCCATCTCTCCGTTTCGAAATATTATGTACCTTTGCCGTTTCAAAATCATTGACGATGAATACGACAAGACAACAGAAAATTGCAGCTATGCTGCAACGCGAATTGGCTAATATCTTCCTGCAAGACAGTCGGAATGTCTATAAGTGCATGATTACCGTGACGAATGTGACCATCACCTCCGACTTGTCCATTGCGCGTGCCTACTTAAGTATCTATAATACACAGGATAAAGACATGATTGTCAGGTTGATAAAGGAGAACACCAAGGACATTCGCTATCGCCTCGGACAGCAGGTGCGCCACCAATTGCGCGTGGTGCCGACATTGGAATTCTTCCTGGACGACACACTCGACTATTTGGAGCATATTGACGAACTCTTGAAGAAATAGTGGCTCAGAAAGCACATAATACGGCTTTTTTTCTGGCATGGCGGTATCTTTTCTCCAAAAAAGAGCACAATATCATCAACGTCATCTCCGGAATCTCCATGATCGGTATCATGGTGAGCACCGCCGCTTTGGTCGTGGTACTCTCCGTCTTTAACGGCATGAGCGACATCATTGGAGGCTGGTTCAATGCGCTGCACGCCGACTACGAAATCACCTTGCGAGAAGGTAAATCCTTCTCCACAGACAGTATCCCTTTGGAACAGTTACGCGCATTGCCCGATGTGAAAGCAGTGAACGAAATCGTATGTGACTTGTCTTTAGTGAACTACGAGGAACGTCAGGAATTGGTTTATCTCAAAGGCGTGCCGCAGAACTATTTTCAGGAGAACCATTTCGATCAGATGTTGATAGACGGGGACATCTCCATGTATAAAATGGATCAGCCATGCGCTCTGTTGGGTTCCGGTGTCGCTGGGAAACTGGAAATTAACATGTTAAGTTATGAGCTGATGAAGCTCTATTACCCTAAACGTACCAAGAAAAACTTTTCGAATCCTGCGGATGCTTTTAATACACAGTATCTTATACCCAGCGGTGTGATTTCTACGAATACCAATTATGACGAAAACTACATCTTCTGTCCGATTGACTTTATCCGAGAGCTGATGAAGTATGAAGGTGAGGTTACTTCTGTGGAAGTTCAGCTCAAAGAAGGAGCGAATTTGGCCAAAAATCGAGCCAAGATTGAGAATATTGTCGGTAAAAAGTACCAAATAAAGGATAAATATGAACAAGAAGCCTCTTTGTATAAAACGATGAAGTCGGAAAAGTTCATGATTTACCTTATTTTGGCGTTTATTTTGATTTTGGCGGCGTTCAATATCATCGGAGCGTTGGGTATGTTGATTTTGGAGAAGAAGACGGACACGGCAGTGCTGTTCAGTATGGGTGCTTCCAAATCATTGATACAGAGAGTTTTCATTTACGAAGGTGTGTTGGTTTCCGCCTTGGGGGGATTGGCAGGCACGATACTCGGAGCATTCGTATGTTTCTTACAACAGACATTCCATATCGTCAAGTTGGGCGGCGACGGTGCACACTATATCATTCCTTACTATCCAGTACAGATACAGTTCACGGATATTCTACTCGTTCTTCTTACAATATTGATAATCAGTTTGATAACATCGTTAATTCCCGCTTATAACTTGAAGAAGTCGAATTTATATCGAAATACAACCTTATGAAAAAACATATTTTTTTGATATTCACCATGTTATGGAGCTGTTTCGCTTTTGCACAAATCAAGGTGGGCAGCTTTCGCTCTCATATTTCAGCAAGCCGTTTTTTTTCTCTTGCTGCGGATGAAGAGTCGATTTACGCCGCTTCCACCAACGGACTGATGGTGCTTGAAAAATCGACCATGTATGACCCCGAGCCCAGTATCACCGTTTGGTCAAAAGTGGAAGGTCTATCAGATGTTGACATTGCGAAAGTTTATCATGATGACACATTCGACTATTTGATTTTGTGCTATACCAATGGCAATATCGACTTCATTCGACATGAGAAAGTGATCAGTTTCACCGATATCAAGGACAAACCCATTAGTGGTTCCAAGCTGATTCAGAATTGCCGTTTTTATGATGGAAAAGCTTATATGGTCTATCCCTTTGGTGTAGTGATTGTTGATTTAGAACGACTTATCATTTCTGACACTTGGTTTACAAGACGTGAGAACGGGCAGGTGAATGCTACGGATATCACTCGCGACAGCGAACGGTTTTATGTCTCCACAGAAGAGGGGATTTTCAGTATGTCGCGATTTTCTCCAATGCTCTCGAATTTTGGACAGTGGACTGAGGAAAATACGATGAATGTCTCGTTTCTCGCGGAGTTGTCAAACCAGGTTTTTGCAGTGAAGAAATCCTCGGGAAATATTGATGGAGAGATGGATACGCTAATGGCCCGAACGAATGACGGATGGATGGCTACCGATAAAAGTTTTCAGTTTATTCGGGGGTTGAACGTCAAAAACAATCTTCTGACGCTTTTGGCTTGGGATAGGGTAGAGTCGTATGACCGTAATTTGGAACGCCGATATTTGGCAAGTTGGTTTGACGGGGTCTCCTATCCAGACGCACGCGATTGCATCCTTGACAATGACAATATCTGGGTTGCGGATTTAAGTTATGGGTTGGTGCAGTGCAACATGACTTATTATACGAATTATTTCTACAAGGCTTCTGGACCCTACGTGGATTATGTGGAGAAAGTGACTTCCAAGGATGGAATCGTGGCCGCGGTGCACGGCACACACAAAGCCTCCACAGCTTATTCTCCAGGTTATCGACACCCTGCCGTAAGCTGGTTCCAGAATCAGGAGTGGCAATACAACAATACGGATTTTCTAAATTATGATCCTCAGAGGATGACATTTGACTTTGCCGATATAGCCATCCATCCCAAGGATGAGACCGAGTGGAGCATTGCTTCGTGGGGCAACGGCGTTTTCAGATGCAAGAACCATCATCCAGTGGAGCATTATAACGCTCGTAATTCTGTTTTGGATTCTACCGGGACGGGGAAAACGTTCGTTTCAGCTGTACAATATGACAAAAAAGGCAATTTGTGGATGACCAACAGCTACTGTCCGACGATGTTGAAGTTGCTGACGAAAGACGGCATTTGGTATTCCTATAACATTACGAACGGCATTGGCATGACCTCCATGAGTGAGGTAGTGGCTGAAAAGCTGCTCATTGATTCGCGAGGTTACAAATGGGTGAACTTCCCACGCCAAACCAAATACCCCTTGATCGCCTTTACAGATAATGGCACATTCGACAATCCGAGCGATGACCGGTTGGCTCGCATCGACATGAATGTGGCGGCGGAGGTCAACTCCTCTACGGTCTATTGTATGGCTGAGGATTTGGATGGCGAAATATGGATTGGTACCGACAAGGGGGTGAAGGTCATCTACTACCCGAGCAAGGTTTTTGATGGCAATGTTTATCCCAGAAATATCTTGTTGGAACAAGATGGATATGTTTCTGTGTTGCTTGAGTATGAGGAAGTTTCCGCCATTGCAGTGGATGGAGCCAATCGCAAATGGATTGGAACCAGCAAGGCGGGTGTCTTCCTGATGAGTGAAAATGGACAGAAACAATTGCTGCATTTTACAGCTGAGGATAATCCCTTGTTTTCCAATCAGATAGTGGATATCAATATCGATCAGATGTCGGGCGAAGTTTTCTTTTCCACTGACAAGGGTCTGGTGAGTTATCGTGGAACGGCCACGGCTGGCTCCGAAACGTACGAGGATTTGTTGGTTTTTCCGAATCCAGTGCCATCTGGGTATTCCAGCGTTGTTACTGTCAGTGGTTTGAAATCCAATACGTTGTGTAAGATTACAGATAGCTCCGGCAAGCTGGTTTGGCAAGGGTACAGCGATGGTGGGCAGTTGGCATGGTACTGCAAAGACCACTACGGCAACCGTCCTGCCAGCGGCGTTTATTATGTGATGGCTTCCGATGAGGAGGGGAAAGACAAAATAGTCACAAAATTTGTGTTTATTCACTAAGGTTGATGTAATTCTTGAGCTGTTTCCATTGGGGAAAAGAGCTCGGTAGAAAAAGAAAGAAATGATTGTATCGACACCGGGAATTGTGATGCACGCCACGAAATATGGCGACACCTCGCTGATAGTGAAGATATTCACTCAACAGCAAGGAAACCAGTCGTTTATCATTAAGAATGCCTTTCGGAAGAACAATCGTTTTGCCGCCTCCTATTTTTCGCCTTTGGCCATGATGGACATCTCCTACGATGACCATAGCAAAAGCTCGTTGAAATACTTGAAGGACATTGCACCACATCATTCCGCGAATGCACTGTATTATGATCCGGCAAAAAGTTCTATCTTGTTGTTTTACAATGAAATATTGTATAAATTATTGATGGATTCCGGTGAAGATGAGGTGCTGTTTGACTTTTTACAAGAAGAGATTTCTAAGGTACACAATGCTCGGGAGAACATGGCGGAACTGCCGTTGCGTTTCCTATTACGTCTCAGTATGGTGATGGGATACTATCCTGAAGACAATTTTTCAGCTGAAAATCCCATTTTTTCTTTGCAAGAGTGTCGCTTCCAACGTTTTTTTGTGGAAGATGCTGGATTTTTGTCAGAACAACAGAGCCAATATCTGCATCGGTTGTTGAGTCAAGAGGAGCCGGTCCCGGTAGCGCGAGGCGTTCGCACCGCCCTCCTGAAGAGCTTGGTCGCTTATTTTCAGATACACAACGAGCAGATTCGAAAAATTGATTCGTTGGAGATTTTATCAACGGTGTTGCATTGATTTTTGTATTTTTGCGCTTCTATTTGAATGTTAAAATTAAAGATTGTTAGAATATGAAAAGAGCGATTATCAGTGTCAGCAACAAGGAAGGCGTGGTGCATTTTGCACAGGAACTCACGAAATTAGGTTACGAAATTATCTCTACGGGCGGTACCCGCAAGGCGTTGGACGCTGCGGGCGTGAAGACCATCGGCATCAGTGATGTGACGGGTTTCCCGGAAATCATGGACGGCCGCGTGAAGACCCTGCACCCAAAAGTACATGGAGGTCTGCTTTCTGTACGCACCAACCCGGAGCACGTGAAGGAGATGGAAACGAATAATATCTTCCCCATCGATATGGTGGTGGTGAACCTTTATCCTTTTAAGCAAACCATTGAGAAAGAAGGAACTACGTTTGAGGATGCCATTGAGAATATCGACATTGGCGGTCCTTCCATGTTGCGCAGTGCAGCCAAGAACCATGCTTTCGTGACGGTGGTGGTCGATAACGCCGACTACGCCACGGTGCTTGAGGAACTCAAGGCCCACGGCGACACTGCGTTAGAGACTCGTCGTCGTTTGGCTGCCAAGGTGTTCCGTCATACTGCTGCATACGACACCTATATTTCCACCTATCTGACCGAGAAAGTGGGCGAGAAAGATCCTGAGAATCTGACGCTTACCTTTTCCAAGAAACAGTCTCTACGTTATGGCGAGAACCCGCATCAAGAAGCTGCTTTCTATGCTGGTAAAAAGCAGGGCTATTCCATGGCATGGGCCGAGCAATTGCATGGTAAAGAACTGTCTTATAACAATATACAGGACGCAGATGCTGCTTTACAGATCCTGCGCGAGTTCGAACGCCCGACGATGGTGGCCGTCAAACACAAGAATCCTTGCGGCGTGGGCATCGGCGAGAATGCGTTAGAGGCGTGGACCCGCGCGTACGAGGCCGACAGCGTCTCGATTTTCGGCGGCATTGTGGCCTCCAATCGCGAAATCGACCTGCCCACCGCCGAAGCGATGAAGCCCGTCTTCCTCGAAATCATCCTCGCGCCTTCTTTCACGCAGGAGGCTTTAGACCATCTCTCCACGAAGAAGAACATCAGACTGATGACATTTAGTACCGATAAATCCAATGCTGACGAGAAGATGTTCGTGAGCGTGGCTGGCGGTCTGCTTTGTCAGTCACTCGACCGCAAACGCTTTGAGGATTACGAGATTAAGGTGGTGACTGAAAAGGCCCCGACCGCCGAAGAGATGGAGAACCTGAAACTCGCGATGACGATTTGCAAACATGTGCGTTCTAACGCTATCACAGTGGCCTGCGATGGTCGCATTGCGGGTATCGGTGCTGGACAGATGAACCGCGTGGGTGCTGCACATATCGCCTTGGAAGAAGCTAAGGATAAAGGACTTAAATCGAATTTGTGTCTCGCCAGCGATGCTTTCTTCCCGTTCGACGACGTGGTCAAAATGGCGAAGGAGTACGGTGTTACCGCCATCATCCAGCCCGGCGGCAGCGTGCGCGACGAAGACTCTATCAAGGCCTGTAACGAGTTCGGGATTTCGATGGTGTTTACGGGCGTGCGGCATTTCAAGCACTAATTCAGTTAAAAGTCATAGTCTGTGTTGATAGTTTAAGTTAAAGTCAAAGCTAACAGCCAACAAAGAACCTACCAACATGCAACCACCCATTAACCCCCAAATAGAACCCACATGGAAAAGCGTGCTCTGGGACCAATTTCAGGCACCGTATTTTGCTGAATTGAAGGCCTTTCTGGTGGAGGAGAAGAAGCACTACCAAGTGTTTCCTCCAGGTCCACAAATCTTCAATGCGTTCAATTCCACGCCTTTCGACCAAGTGAAGGTGGTGATAATCGGACAAGATCCGTATCATGGAGAAGGACAGGCGCACGGTCTTTGCTTTTCGGTGCAGGACGGGGTGCCGGTTCCGAAGTCGTTGCAGAACATTTTCAAGGAGCTTGCCACGGATGTGGGGTTCCGGATTCCGTCGAGCGGCAACTTGCAGTCCTGGGCGAACCAAGGCGTGTTGCTGCTTAATGCGACGCTTACCGTGCGTGCACATCAGGCAGGTTCGCACCAACGTCGGGGATGGGAAACTTTCACCGACTGTGCCATACAGCGTTTGTCGGAACAGCGTGAAGGTCTGGTGTTTCTGCTTTGGGGTAACTATGCCATTGAAAAACAGCGACTTATCGATACTTCCAAGCATTATGTGCTCACAGCGCCCCATCCATCGCCATTATCCGCCTCCCGAGGCTTTTTCGGTTGCCGACATTTCTCCAAAGCGAACGAAATTCTAATGTCATTGGGGAAAAGCCCGATTAATTGGCAGTTGTGAGAGGTTGAAGGTTAGAAAGTTAAAAGGTTAGGGAAATCCCAAATAATAGATTCCTTGAGTCCCGTTAGGGCAGGGTTTGGAAGAAGGAAAATGATTATATTGAATGCAAACATTTTTAGAACGAGTAATTAACAGCATACTAGCAGTCCCCTCGGTGCCTTTGCAAGAAGTGGCGGTGATTTTGCCGAACCGTCGTGCGAGAAGACTATTGTTGCAAGGACTATCGGTGGCCAATGGGAGGCAGCCGATGTTCGCGCCGCAGATTTTCCCAATGGAGGAGTTCGTGTCTTGGCTCTCTCCTCTCAATGTGATCGACCCGGTCATCCAGCTTATGCGATTATATACTTTGACCCGAAATTTTTCGGGTGATCGTTTCGAGATGCACAACATGCTCTCTTGGGGTACGCCGTTCCTTAAGGATATCAGCGACATGGATATGCAGTTGCAGAATGTACCCGAAAACCTCCATTATTATGCTGAAAATGCAAAATTTGAGATTTCTTTCGGCAAGGACGAGCTGTCGGAAAGTGAGCGTGTGCGAATCCAATTCAACGATCTACTTGCGGATATTTACGTACAATATAAAGCACTGCTTTCCGCTAATTCAGAGGCATACGAAGGGATGATTTATCGTGATTGTGCTGAAAATATAGGTCGATATGCGCAGAAATTGCCGTTTCAAAGGCTGATTTTCGCTGGATTTTACGCGCTTTCCCCTTCTGAATTGAAAATTATCCAGTTTCTACAGAACCATTTTCAAACAGAAATCTATTTTGATATAGATCCCTTTTATTGTCAATTGGAGAATCCAAATAAGGATTCGGGGAGATTTTCATCCTCCCAAAAGGAAACATCGTTTTTTATACTTCGAAATTGCGAAAAACTAAACTTAGATGTCCATGATTTGCTTTTTTATGAGCATAATTTTGCTTCAATAGAAAAAAATGTGCAGATTGTCGCCACGTCAAAAAACATGCGGCAGATTTATACAGCCATTCAGGAAGTGGAACGCATTAAGTCGCAAAAAATGAGAGACTCTCATTTCGATGCACAGGATAAGGATAGCATTGTGGATATGTCCGATACCGCTGTTGTGTTGGCTGACGAGAATTTGTTGCTGCCGTTTTTACTCTCATACAAAACGGATAATGTGACAGTTAATGCCACTATGGGCTTCCCGTTTGAGGCAACACCTGTTTATGCTTTGATACAGCAACTGTTAGCAGTCTATGAGTCGGTCTTTGCCCTGACTGCTGATAAGGACACGGATTTGTCCTTCAGCGGCGAATTATTGGAGCAATTGTGGAGTCATGAACTGTTGCGACCTCTGCGTGTTTGCAACAACTTTTTCCCAACCGTAATGCGACATGGGCAAATACCTAATAAAGAGCTGTTTGCAAATTGTTCCAAGACACAGATATCGCGTCAGTTGCCATCAATATTGTTTCGGTTTTGCACCTTTGCCGAATCGGTGACAACGGAAGAATTATACTTGCAGCTATGGCAGGCAGTGAAAGGCAAGTTGCAGGAGTCGCAGCGTCTTTTCGACGATTTCCTCACACAAGACGAGGTGATGGATTTCGCATTCTCTAAGTTTTCCGTTACCAGACTATTACACGATGTGACGATCTCCATGCAAGGAGATCCTGACACAGGTTTGCAAGTGATGGGACTGTTGGAAACCCGTATGATGGACTTTAAGAATATCATCATGCTCTCTGTGAACGAGGGTGTTCTGCCGAAAGGAATCACCTACAATTCACTGCTTCCATTTGATTTTAAGTATAAGTTTAATGGTCAGGAGGCGCTTCCCAACTATCTTTATCAGGATCAGGTGTATGCTTATCACTTTTTTAGATTATTGCAACGTGCTGAGAATGTGATGCTTATATATAATAACGCTTCCGATGTCACTTTGGCGGAGAAGAGTCGTTTTATTGCGCAATTAGAATACGAGGTTAAGTCGCAACAGCTTGAGAATGTGATACATATTACACAAAAATCCCTCGATTTTAATTTGTCGCTTCCGGCACGGACGCCCTTTTCGATTCCCAAGAAACCGGAAGTGATGGAGAGGCTTTCCCAATTCACGTTCTCGGCATCTTCGTTGCAAACCTACATCGCTTGTCCGCTCAAGTTTTATTTCCAGCATCTGATGAAAATCCGTGAGGAACGCATGCTCAGCGACCGTTTGGAAGCCTACGAACTGGGCACGGTGATTCATGCGTTGTTCAAGTCGGCGTTGGATGAAATCATGCAAGAGGATGATTCTGCTCGTTTTAACTCGATTTTGCAAAAACATATTGATTCCTTGGATACTGACATTTGTGAGGAAATATGTAAATTGCAAGGACGTGAATCGTTGAGACAGAGTGATTTAGAACATGGATATTGGTTGATAAACAGAAAAATCATAGAGGAGACAGTGCTCCATTATTTGGAGAAAGCCAAAGAGGAATTGCCCGCGGCTTTACCATGGCGGATTTTTGCCAATGAGATGAAAGTCGATATCCGTAATTATCCTGTGAGAAGTGCCGACGGAGCTCAGGAATGGTTGGTGAAGATGACAGGAAGCCTTGACCGGGTGCAGAAAAATGGCCGAGAAGTGATGATTCTCGACTATAAGACGGGCAAGGTGGAGGCGAGTCATTTGCGGGTTTCCGTGAAGAAGGCAGAGGAGAACAGTCCCGTGGCTGTTTCAGCGGCTCTGGACAAAATCTTCACCGACAGCAAGTATGACAAATTATTCCAATTGGTCATGTATATGTTGATGTATGACCATTTTTCCAAAGAGAAGCCTACTGCAGTGCAGGCAGGCATCATTAGTACTCGCGAAGTCAATATGAACCATGCGGATTATATTTTCCAAAGTTCGCTTTTTAGGGATAGTAATTTGTTGAATTTCAAAGAATTGCTTTCCGAAAAGCTCAATATGTTGCTTTGTAAGATATATGATGAAACTCTTCCGTTTTCGCAAACGGAAGATGAGGATAAATGCAAGATGTGTGATTACCTGCATCTATGCGGTCGTCAAACTGCAACAGAGAGCAGAATGTAACGAAGAGGCGTATCGAATACGCCCCTTCGTAGAATTTACAGTTTTTTCATCCTCGCAGTTAAGGTGTTTTGCAGGAGGCAGGCGGTGGTCATGGCACCTGTGCCGCCCGGTGTGGGCGTGATGGCACCGCAGACTTTGGACACCTCGTCGAAGAGCACGTCGCCGCAGAGACGATAGCCTTTGGGCTGCGAGGGGTCATCCAATCGGTGGATGCCCACATCGATCACGGTGGCACCTTCCTTGACATATTCGGCGGTGATCATCTCGGGTTGTCCGATGGCCACGATGAGGATGTCGGCGCGGCGGCACACCTGCGGCAAGTTTTGGGTGTGGCTGTGACAAACGGTCACGGTGGCGTTAATGCTCTTCTGTAACATCAACATTGCTAACGGTTTACCTACGATGTTGCTGCGTCCCACAATGACGCAGTTCTTGCCTTTCGTTTCGATCTTACTGCGTTGGAGCAGTTCCATGACCCCGTGGGGTGTGGCGGGAAGGTAGCACTCTTTGCCTAACAAAAGGTTGCCCATATTCTCGGGGTGGAAGCAGTCCATGTCCTTTTCGGGGCTCACGTGCGCGGTCACCTTGTCGATAGAGATGTGCTTCGGCAGCGGCATCTGGATAATGTATCCGTCAATCTCCTCGTCTTGGTTGAGGAAATCGATGGTGCCAAGGAACTCCTCCTCTGGGATGTTAGTCGAAAGGTGATAAACAGAGGACATAAATCCGACCCCTTTGCACTGCTTTTCAATGCTGCTTACATAGCTGAGGGCGGCGCCGTCGTCACCTGCAATGACAACTGCCAAGTGTGGCGCACGCAACCCTTTGTCTAATAGATCTTTAACTGCTGTGGCGATTTCCGTCTTGAGGTTGTCGGAAATCAATTTTCCATCTATAATCGTTGCCATAAATTGGATGACAAATAATTGAAAGAGAGATGATTATTTTTCCAAAGATTTCAGCTCTGCCTCAGCTTTTTCTATTTCTTTTTGGTTGTTTTCGAGTTTAGTGTAGTTTTTGTGGAGATCCTCGTTCAGCTTGACGAGAGATTTCTGCAAAGAAGCGTGTGTTTTTTGGATGTTCTGTTTCTCTTTTGTAGCAACTGAAATCTGTTCCATAATGCTGGGATCGTAACTGGTGTTGTACTTGTCTTGCAGGCCTTCAATCTCTTGGTTCTTTTGGTCGAGTTGTTCTGAGAGTTGCTTTACTTCGTCGCTGTTGACGTTGATTTTGTCTTGGATTTTTGCCTGATCCTTCTGCAAGGACTGACGCTCTTTGTTGAGTTTGGTCAGCTGCTCTTTCAGTTCAGCGATGCGCAGCTTGATTTTGTACGCTTCGACATCTTGCGGAAAAGCTTCGAGGAAGGCAACGATGTTGCGTGACGAACGTGGGTCGTTGGAGAAGGTGATGCAGTTGAGGTTGCCGGTGGAGACCACTAACGTCAACTGAACGGTCTTGTCTTTTTTCTTGCCTACCTCTGTAGAAGTGAAGTAGATGTCGTATCGAGCATCGCCAAAAGCGGAACAAGCTTGGTTCTCATATACATGAAAACCTTTCTTCTTGGAGCCTTTCAAACCAAATTGATTCTGCAGTTTGTCTGCGAGAGCTCCGTTTACAATTGCGGTGGTTGCATCCGAGATGTTGATGGTGAATCCGTTCAGTTGTTCTTTTCCGAAAAGGGTAACTGTTTCGTTTACTTTTTGTGCTGATAATGAGCTTAATACGCTCACTAAAACAAGCAATGCAATCGTTTTTCTCATCATAAATTTTATAATTTTAAGGTTAAATTGAATAATTCAAATCAAGGCTGCAAAGATAAAAAATTTATTTTTGCGGCTTGATGACGACGACGATAAAAGAATTGTTAAAAAGATTTCAATTCCCAGTCTATTTGGCCCCGATGGAGGGCGTGACAGACAGGGGGTTCCGTTGTATTTGCAAGGAATACGGTGCTGATGTGGTGATTACAGAGTTCATCTCATCGGATGCATTGTCGCGGGAGGTGGAGAAGAGCATCCGTAAAATGGAGTTTTTGGAGGATGAGCGCCCTTTCGGAGTGCAGATTTTTGGCAGTCATGAGGAAGCGCTGGTGGCGGCGGCAAAGTTCGCGGCAGCGCAAAAACCCGATTTCATTGACATCAACTGGGGCTGTCCCGTCAAAAAAATCGTCAGCAAGGGGGCTGGTGCCGCCATTTTACAGGATATTCCGAAGATGGTGCGTCTCACAGAGGCGGTGGTCAAGGCCGTGGATTTGCCTGTGACCGTGAAAACCCGATTAGGGTGGGAGAGTGCGAACAAACCCATCGTGGAGGTTGCAGAGAGATTGCAAGATATTGGCATACAGGCCATAGCGATACATGGTCGCACCCGTGCACAGCAATATGGCGGGGAGGCGGACTGGACACTCATAGGCGAGGTCAAGAACAACCCGAGAATGATCATTCCCGTGATAGGAAACGGGGACATCAACAGCGCGGAGAGGGCTTTGGAGTTCCAGCAACGTTATGGAGTGGATGCTGTCATGATCGGACGTGCCGCCATCGGAAATCCGTGGATCTTTCGTCAAATCAAACAGTTGCTAAACCATGAGCCTTTCGAGGCACCCACCTACGAAGAAAGAGTCGCACTGGTGATGCGTCATCTGCGTGAAAACGAAAAAGTGAAAGGAGAAAAAGTGGCTGTTTTGGAGATGCGAACCCTCTACTCAGGATATTTTCGTGGTGTATTCAATTTCAAGCCGAAAAAAATTCGTCTGATGTCCGCCCAAACCATCGCTGAATGCGAAGAAATTTTGTGCAGCTAAAAAAAGTTTTTTTCGCTGCGTCATTCCAATTTTTTTTATATCTTTGCCCCCTTATTTGTATATTAGTGTAAATAAGACTTTGTTTTTTCTGCATTAACGTATATCAAATAAGGTTTCCGACCACTTTCTATAAGTGGCAATGATAGTATAATAATTTGATAATTAATATATTAGAATAATAAATAAGTAAAAATATGAAAAAGCTGTTATTCATTTTGATGGTTGCCATCATGCCTGTTTTGGCCCTTGCGCAGCCGATGAATTTTGTCACGATTTTTAACGAGAATTTCGATGGCAGTACAATTCAGATGACTCCAACAACGAACCCGAGTTTCGGTGGTCCTACAGGCGACTGGCGTGTGGTCGGTACAGGTATCACATACGAAAACTGGAATAATTTACCGTTGTTCAAGTCTGCACCACAATCTTATCACACTCCGGTGTATGGATCTTCAGGTAATTCGTCTGGAACCAGTGCGGCCATTCCGTTGACCGCCCCCGGGGTGGATGTGAACTATGTCTATTTGGACTGGGATCATATCTGTAAAGTGAATCAATTGGATAACGCTTCCATTTATTATTCTGTGAGTACAGGCACAGATGAGGATGGCAATATCTTGTGGGCACCTTGGTCGTTGCTGAACTTCAGCAGTAACAGTCCGTTCTATTACGGTGGAAGTAACAACTACACCGGCGGTGGCATGTCGGACAATGCCTATTCACAATGGCAGCCGAACTCCATCGCGGCTGTTCCAACCAATGCATGGTGGCGTCACGAGATGATTGACATTACCCAGTTCGTCCTCGCCAACGGTAACCATCCGTCGTACTTCCGTCTGCAATTCCGTGTGAACAAGCAGTCTCCCAGTACTTCCGGTACTCAGAACTGTGCAGGTTGGTATATCGATAACTTAGCCATCCGTCTTTCCAACTGCGAGCTTATTGATCCTACCATCACGATGCAACCCCCGTTCTATTACAATACAAACAGCTCTTTCACCAACAACGTGGGTCCCTATACTATTTCAGCGAACCTGTTTGATAATGACACCATCGCTGTGAATAAAGTGCTCTGCTGGTACAGCATTAACAGCGGTGACACAGTACATCTCTCTAATGACGGCGCGTTTAATAGCAACGTGTTGAACCCTAACGGGCATACTATTCAAGCACAGTGGACTTTGCCGGCTATCTGTTATCAGGATACTATTTATTACCACATCTACTTGGAGGATACGCATGGAAGTCACACCCAGTTCGATACTTTTTTGGTGGCTCACCACAACTATACCAATATTCATCAGAACGATGTTAGGACGGACAGCTTGAATACCATGCCGCACTGTTTGATTACAGGTCAGCCGCAACCTGTCACGGTATATTTCACTAACCGCAGTGACGCGCTTAACTCTCCGTTGACAGCTACCATGACTTCAGCAACTTTCAGAATCCAGGTGCGCAATGAAAATGGCCAGCTCTTCCATGATACCACCTACAACTGGACTGGTGACATCTGTTTCGATATTCCTGATAACTTGTCGTTGGGCACGTTCACTCCCCAACACGGTTATAACTACGTGACGGTCTTCGTGACCACACGTAACGGTCAGGTGGATGGTTACCACGCCAACGATACCGTTTTCATTTCGCCATACGCTTGTGACAGTTTGTTGAGCGGTCACTACACTATTGGTGGCACCAATCCCGACTTCGTGGATTTGGATGCTGCGAAGGTGCAATTAGAGTTCTGTGGCCTGGGAGGTCCGGTGACCTTCCATATTCGTCCTGGAACCTATACGGGATTTAATTTCGACGTGAACTACATCGGACAGTCGGCGGTGAACACCATCACATTCCAAGGAGACGACCGGAACACCGTCATCCTGACGAATAACAACACCGATGCGGGCGCGAACGTCTTCGGTGCGGTCACGTTGCTGAACGTCAAGAATTACATTTTCAAGAACCTGACCATCCAGGGTAACGACAATGCGACGGCATCGCGTGCCGTGGTTGTACGTGGCAACGGAAGCACGAACATCTTGTTCGACAACTGTCTGATCACGGCGCACAACACTCACTCAACGGTCACGACCAGTGCGGCAGTCAGCCGTACCGCCGCCGCCACCACCTATCCTGACACCATTGCGTTCAGAAATTGTACGATCACGGGTGGTAACTTCGGTATCCATTATGTGGGTTCCACGGCACGCCGCAACAACTTGTTAATCGACAACTGTGACATTACTTCATGTTACAGAGGCATTTTCGCCAATTACTGGACAGGTGATATCTCGAACAACCATATCAAGCAGGTGTCTTCCACCAACCCGCAGAATTTCTCGGGTGTTTACGCCAGCTACCTATATGGCGGTTCCATCGACGGCAACACTGTGGATTCTGTGACAAAGATGGAATACGCTATCTACCTGACCAACGGTACAACGGATAACTATTACATTCGTAACAACCATGTGAGAACTGGTAACGGAAATGCGGGTATCTATGTAACGAACAGCTCTTCTACCGCTACCATGACAGGTTACCTCTATAACAATGAGGTTATCTTGTATCCTGTCACGGCAGACAACAGTTACGCAATGCAGATCAACAACAGTAACAATCTGCATCTGATTAACAACAGCCTCTTGGTTAAGTCCGATGCTCCTTACAGCAATACGGCGGCTTTATATATCTCCAATGGTAACAACAATACTAATATATACAATAATATATTGTTGAACCAAGTGGTGTGCACCGACAATACGGATTACCCGTTGTATTTGAATGCAAATTCCACAGTTACAGGTTCTTACAATGATTTTTATTCTAATTCCGGTGTGGTTGCCTTCAAGACGGTGCCTAGAAACTCCATCAGTGAGTTGGTGAGTGCCATTACCACCCTTACGGATGCATTCAACATCATGCCTTCGATTACAGATCCTACGCAAAGCTTACTTCCCGTCACTTTCTCGGGCTTGGAATGTTGGCGTAATGATGCGGTGATGGTTGATATCCGTGGTCTCAACCGTTCAGCGGTGACCTACATGGGAGCATATTCAGATCCGATTCCGGATGTGGACGCTGCCTTGACAGATTTGGTTAGCCCAGCTTTGGGTGAATGTCCCCAGGGTTCCTATAACATCACGGTGGAGATTACCAACAAGGGTGCCCAAACTCTCAACTTCTCCAGCAATCCTGCGGTGATTATGTTACAATCCACGGCTTTGAACCTGAACCAAACAGTGAATGTCAACACAGGTTCTATCGCTGCCCTGGCCAGCATGAACAAAGTGCTGTCACAAAATGTGAATATTCCTGTAAACCAACCCATCGACTTTTTGATTATCATGACGACACCAGGTGATAACAACCACTTGAATGACACCTTGTCGTTGACGTTTACCTTGGAGACGGTGATTCCGGATTATGTTGAAGATTTCAGCAACGGCACTCAGCAGACGTGGACAATTCAGCAGTTAAGTACTACCGGTGCCGGTAACTGGACTTTCCAGAACGGTACGGGTATTAACCCTGCTATCACACCAGTCTATGGTACAGGCCGTCTCTTCTTCAACTCCAAGAACTTCGCTAACGGAACTTCTTCACGTGCCATCATGCCGCCCGTTACGTTGACCGGTGCTTACAATCCCATTTTGGAAATTTGGTTTGCTCATGATAATGCATCCAATAACAAGAATGATGAATTGACAGTGAAGATCTCCACTGACGGAGGAAACACTTATACGGCTTTGACCGCGCAAGGCGAGACAGGGCCCGTCATCAAACGTTATAAAAATGTAACGACCCCTGAGTGGCAGCTTTACACTTTCGATTTGTCTAACTACGTCTCCTCTGGATGCGTCTTCATCGCTTTCGACGCTCTTTCTAAGGCCGGTAACAACATAAACATCGACCGTATCCGTGTGAGAAATCTCTACGACAACGATGTCGCTGTCACGAAGATTTACGGTGTTGGTGAAACGCCTACTGAGTATGAAATGAAGGGTGTGGTTAGTGCCTTGGTGAAGAACGAGGGTGTTCAGCCGCAGAGCAACGTGAAAGTCTATCTCAACGTCGTCGGTGCTACTGAACAGTGGCACGACTCCTTGACGATAGCTAACTTGGCATATAATGAAGAGAAGTTAATCACCTTCCCTGACCATCACTACAACGTGGCAGAGGTGAAGGTTGTGGAGGTGCGTTCAGCCAACGACCAGCATAATACTAACAATGCCCAACATTGGCGCATGGTAACCACACAAAATGCCGCAACCATCGCGGATACTAACAGGGATATTATTATGATTGCTGATTACAACACCATTCTCCGTCCTTGTGTAAGATACAAAATCAATGAAGAATTGGCGGTGACAGCAGTGAAGTATTACTATGACCAGACATACATCGCCGATCCTGAGAACGGTTTCAAGGCATTTGTGTCGGATGCTAACGGTACGGTACTGGCTACTTCTGAATTAGTGAACTTCAACACCTTGCAACAGGGTGAATGGAACATTATCCCCATCCACAATTTTGCATTGACCAATACCACCGAAGAATTCTATGTGGGTCTCGAAATGCGTGCACATGGTAATTACCTTTGCGCACAGGTGGAAACACCTCTCCGTGACTCCACTTTCTACTATTTGAACAACGGCATATACGAACCGCAACTGAGCGGACGATTCATGTTGGGTGCAGTGGTCGATACACCTTTCGTTCACGATTTGGCATTGTTAGAACTTGTAAATCCGACCACCAACTGCGACTTGGGTCATGAGCACCTGCAGGTGAGAATCACCAACAACGGTACTACGGACATTGTTCCACCGTTCCAACTGCACTACACTATCAACGGTGGCGCTGTCGTTTCCGAGAACTATACGGATACGCTGCACAGCCACCAGACGGTCATTTTCACATTCAACAGTATTTATGATTTCACGAACAACCAAATCAATATCGATGATAACTATGCGATTAATGTCTGGGCTACGAAGTTGGCACAAGATCGCCTGACATTCAACGATACGTTGAATGTGATGGTGGTGTCAAAAGGTAAGGCGAACATGCCCATTGTCCAAAGCCCCCAATCTGTGAACTACCACACCGCTACGACTTTATCCGCTCAGTTGCCTGCCTCTATCCCGCAAGGTGTCATCGGATGGTATGCAAGCACGGGTTACGAGTCTTGGAGCCTTCTGGGTTACGGTCCCACTTACACCACTCCGCTCATCTATTTCGACACCACTTTCTATGTGACCGCTAATCCCGGCACGGTGGAAGATGTGATTGTGGGTACGGGTACGGGCTCCGGTACAGAACCGTTCACTTTCACGAACGGATATTCCAGAGGTCGTGTGTTGTATTTAGAGCAAGAAGTGGGTCACGGTTCCATCACCTCTTTCGCATTCAACGTGAAGACCGCTGCTAATGCTGCTGGTGCAGATGGTATTCCGATGAAGATTTACATGAAGTGCACGAACGACAACGTGTTCAATTCCACGGCTGTGAACTGGGACGATGAAATCAACGGTGCCACCTTGGTGGTTGACGATCGTGTATTCATTGATCATACCGGTTGGTTCTATTTTGATTTGTTGACCCCGTTTGACTTCAACACCGGTAATTTGGTGGTCTATTTGGAAACCAACTGCGCGGATTACTGTACGGGTACGGGCAACCAATGTAATAACTGCGGACAGTATGTGTCCGGTTCTACGGGCTATCCTTCATTCTTCGTGACCAATACTACAGGTACGCTCTGTCAGAAGAAGGCAGGCAACACGGCAGCGGCTATGTCAGGTCCTTACTCCAACGTGTCCAAGCGTATCAACACTCGCTTCACGGTGGCGAACTTGGAGTGCGGTAGTGAAAAGGTGCCGATTAACATTCATGTGCCCGACATCCCGGATTATGATGTCGAGACCCAAGAGTTGGTTTATCCTTTCACGAGCTGTGCATTGTACGACGAACATATCCAGGTACGCGTCAAGAACATGCTGAATACTTCTATCCCGGCCAACAAAGTGGTTATTCACGCTGTATTCAACGGTAGTGAAATCACTCACACTGTGGATTCAGCTTTCTTGCCCGAAGAGGTCAAAGTGGTGACGTTTGCCAATACGTTCGATTTCAGTGCTCCCACATCCAATACCACCTTCAACTATACGATTTATACCACTTTGAATAACGAGACCGTGGTCTATACAGGCAATGATACGATCACTGGCAACTTTGTTTCCACACGTACAGCTCATCTGCAAGACAGTTATGTCTATACTGGTTCATATACTTTGCCTTATACCATCCTGGAACCTCAACACAGACCATCGGATGTTACACAATATTACTTCTACGTCAACGAGGAAGATGCTACTCCTATTCACACCACGACAACCAGTGCTCCTTACTATACCACACCAGCTCTCTATGACACGGTGGTTTACTGGATGTCAGCCAAGACACAGAGCAGCAACTGTATTACGAAGCGCGTCCCTGTGATTATCAACGTATTTAGCCCGCAATATGATTTCAGTACAGATGAGTTGATTTATCCGGTTTCTTACCAATGTGCAAATTCGTTGAGTCCGAATCTGAGAGTTTCGGTTACCAATCAGGACACCACTTCCACTTCGGTGATTCCGGCAGGAACTTTCAACTTGAACGCTAATTTCACTGGTGCTGCCACTGTGAATGCTGTCAATTTGATCAGTGTCCCGGTTGACCATCTGGTACAAGATACCATCATCTTTGATAACGGAATGAACTTGGGCTCTACCACCCAGAACAGAGTTTACCAATATTTGGTTTACACTACGCCTGTGGACCCCACAATGCCTGTTTATACGGCAAACGATACCGTCAGTGGTACCATGTATTTCCCAGCTCTTCCTGTCGCTCCGCCTGCGTTGACCTTCACGGTTCCTTACGGCGGTACGCAGACGGTGACGCCGAGTACTTCCACGCTGAACCATTTCTATTTCTATGAGAACGAGAACGACCCGCAAGCAATATCTGAGGGAATGTCTTACACGACGGAACCTATCTATGCGCCTACGACGTATTATTATAGCGGTCGTATCGAATCGGATGGCTTCAACGCCGAGGTTCTTGCAGGTACAGGTAACAACACTGGTCAATCCAGTGCCGCACCGTTTACATTCAACAACGGACATTCCTACGCCAAGATTCTCTATAACAGCGATGATTTCAACCATGCGGAAGGTCGTATCGACAGCATCTATTTCCATGTATGCACACCTGAGGCCAACGGCGTCTATTTCCCGATGAAGTTCTGGTTGAAGAACACGGACGACGCTCAGGCGATTGCTACAGGATCAACGCAAATCAATTGGCCTGCTGAGACTGCAAATGCCACTTTGGTGTTTGACGGTGAGATAGCCCTCGACCATGTTGGTTGGGTGGGATTCGCCGTCAATGGCGGTTTCCAATACACAGGCGGCGGCCTCTACCTCTATGCTGAACACAATTGCGGTGACGCAAGCTGTGTGACCACATACGGTATCAATCCGACACCGAAGTTCACCAACACTCCGATGAACAATGCGAAGAAGGTGCTGACCAAGGCTTCAAATACTGAAGTTACCTCAGCTACCAGTTTCACGCTCTCTCAATATCGCGTGAATACGAAGTTCAAGGTGAACTACACTTGCGAATCCCCGAAGGCACCCATCACCATCAACACCACCGTTCCTCAACATGATGTGGGTGTGGTGGCCATCTCTGCCCCTGTCACCCAAAACAACAACTTCACCACAAGTGAAACGGTGACGGTGACGATTCAGAACTTCGGTACGCAAGCCGCTTCCGGCTTCCCAGTGTCTTATAAGTTGGGTAATGGCACTCCGGTGACGCAGAACTATACCGGCGCTATCGCTGCTGGTGCTACGGCTACGATGACCTTCTCGACCACCTGCGACCTGACCAGCGTCTATTACGACACTCCGTTCAAAGCTTACACGGATATGACCAATGACACCTATCATCCGAACGACACCACGACTATCATTTTGAGCAAGGAAGATCCTTGTGGCTCTCGTCCGTTGTCTTCCGCCGATGGCGCTCACATCACGAATGTGACCTTCGCGGCATTGAACAACGGTACTGCCGCTCCGTTTACGAACCATCCGGCTGCTCCGGGCAATGGTATGTACACCGATTTCACGACGACCGTTGCTCCAGTGGAACTGATTCTGGGCCAGGAATACTCTATTTCTGTCGCACATGCTTTCACAGGCGCGACAACCAAGACCGTTTACAAGCGTGCATATATTGATTACAACCGTAACGGTCTCTTTGAAGACAGCGAAATGATTTACCAATCCGGTGCTCAAACTGCTGCCGATTCCATCCCGACATCTGCCTATGTCAACGTGCCTGTGAATGCCGGCATTGGTATGACTCGTATGCGTGTGATTTGTGCGGCCACCAATTCTTATACTCCTTGCGCCTATTATTCTGCCGATGGTGAGACTGAGGATTATGCCGTCTTGTTGAGCTCCCCGATGGAGATTGATTTGGGTATTCCGTCTGTCCTGCATCCTGTGGGCGATGTCTGTGCGGATGAAAACGCAAACATCAGAGTCAATGTGCGTAACTATGGTACGCAGACCCAAACCCTTAGCATGAGCAATCCTATGACCATCACAGTCACTGTGACGGGTGCTGTTCCTGCCACTTACACGAAAGTGGTGGAAGATGGTTCATTGGCTCCGAACACAGATATGACGGTTGTGATTCCGAACATCAACCTGAGTTCTGTCGGCGACTATACCGTTTCGTTCCAATTGACCTACGATGCTGACCAGTACCTCACAAACAATACCCGCCAGAGCAATGCTGTTGTCTCTTCCACCGCAGTCTCTCAATTGCCGTTCGTGGAGACCTTCTTGCCACAGGGTACTGATATTTCCAACCCGCAATTGCCTGACGGATGGGAGGTGACGCAGTCTGCAGCCAACTACTTCTGGCGCGAGACGGTGGGTGCTTCTCAGAACAATGCGCAAGGCGGCGGTCCTGCTCATGACCATACATACGCCGGTACCTATCAGGAGAACTATGGCGGTTATATTTCCGTGAATGGTGTCAATGGTAACACCAACCAAAACAAGTGGACCTCCATCACCAGTGGTTGTGTCAATATGCACTACAGCGATATCTATCCTGCAGAGCTCTACTTCTACAAATATTTTGCTGGCGCTGCAAACGCCGACTTTGACTTGCGTATCGAAACAGGTTCCGGTGAATACTATCAGATTGTGGAGACTCTCACCAAAGCTGATGGTGGTCAGACGGGCGGCGATGACGTTTGGAAAGAACATCTCTTGGTGTTGCATACGGTTGACGAGGTGGCTCGTCTCAGGTTCACCGTCACCAATCAGCGCAACAGAATAGACCCGAGTATTGACGATATCAATCTTGTTATCGGTCAGCCGGATATGGCTGTGAGCCGCGTTATCTATCCTGAAGATAAGAGCGTTGCTGTTGAATGCCTACAGGTGAACAGCGTCATCAATCCTGTTGTGGAGTTCTACAACAATGGTAATTCCGCAGTGGAAGAGTTTGATGTGATTTTCAATGTGGGTACTGGTAATGATATCGTCTCCCAAACCGAACACATTGTCCAACATCTTGAACCTGGTGATTCTCTGGTTTACACGAGCACCAACGACTTTGTGGTGACCAACCTGACCTCGAACTGGGAAGTGAAGGCTACTGTGGTGATTCCTAATGATAAGAATATGTATAATAATACCAAACGTACCCTCTCATGCACCAATGTGGGTCTGCCGGATTACGAGAACGAGGCAAATGTGTATTTGGGTCAGAACGAACCGAACCCCGCCATCACGAACACCCGTATCCCATATTCTGTGCCTGCTCCCGGCAAGGTGACCTTGGAGATTTCTACGGCTAATGGCAAGGTGATTTACACCGATACCCAAGAGGCCGATATGGGTCTAAACACCTTCGATGTGAAGGTTTCGGATTGGGCTGCCGGTATTTATTATTACACCATTCATTATAAAGATATTGTTTTAACCAAGAAGATGATTGTTGAAAAATAATCCGCTTCTTAACGAAAGAAGCTACCCTCATAGTGGGGGTAGCTTTCTTTTTCAGAAAATATGATGAGGAAACCAATTTTGACAGTGATGTGCCTGATGGTGATGTTGGCGGCGTGTGCGCAGCCGAAGTCATCGGTCGTGGCCGTAACATTGTCGGGTCGTTTCCAGATGGAAGAGTATCTTCCGGATTTGAAAAACAAGCGCGTGGCCTTTTGTGGTAACCAGACGGCCCTGGTGGGTGATAAACATCTCGTGGACAGCCTTCTCGCGTTGCGTGTCAATGTGGTGAAGCTTTTCTGTCCCGAGCACGGTTTCCGCGGACAAGCGGAGGCAGGTGCGACCATCGCTTCTGGAAAGGATGCTCAAACGGGTTTGCCGGTGGTTTCCCTCTATGGCAAGAACAAGAAACCCTCCGCTGATCAATTAAAGGATGTGGATGTCGTTCTTTTCGATTTGCAGGATGTGGGCTGTCGCTTCTACACGTACATTTCCACACTGCATTATGTGATGGAGGCCGCCGCTGAGAATAATGTCAAGGTTATTGTATTGGACAACCCTAACCCTAACGGTTACTATGTCGATGGACCACTGCTTGATCCCAAATACAAATCGTTTGTGGGTATGCATCCCGTGCCAATAGTGTATGGCATGACGATAGGAGAGTACGCCCAGATGATTAACGGTGAGAAGTGGTTGGCCAACGGGGTGCAGTGCGACCTGGATGTAGTGAAAATTCACGGCTATGAACGACATCAGCGCTATGACTTGGAGATGCCTCCTTCACCCAATCTTCGGACCAGAGAGTCGATTTACCTCTATCCATCGCTGTGCTTGTTTGAAGGCACAAACATCAGTGTGGGTCGTGGCACCGATTTTCCGTTCGAGATGTATGGTGCGCCGATGATGAAAGCTGGTGACTATACTTTCACGCCACATGCTATTCCTGGTGTGTCGGAAAACCCGCCGCATAAAGATAAAGAATGTCGTGGGTTTATCTTGCACGAAGAGGCTGTGTCTGGACTGCAGGAAAAAGGTAGAATCAATCTCTCGTATTTGTTGACCGCTTACCAAAGCTATGCCGACAAAGAACATTTTTTCATCAACTCTAATTTCTTTGACAAACTGGCAGGTACCGATCTGTTACGTAAGCAAATTGTGGATGGTCTTACTGAGGAAGAGATTCGAGACACTTGGCAGTCGGATTTGGAACATTTCAAGACGATTAGAAGCAAGTATCTGTTATACGATGATTAATATCATAAATTTCTGTATATTAGATAGATAAATAATCACAATAATATAAATAACTGATGTACAGATAAATATAAACGTTTGATATTTTTTTAATTCAAAATGTGATAAAATGAATGTTTTATGCGTCTTGAAAAATGAAAGGGAGAAGTATTAAGATTGAAAAATAATAATAAGATATGAAGAAAACGGTTTTAACAATGATGATGATGGGTTTGATGCTCATCGGTTTTTCGCAAAGACAACAGCCCATGAGTGAGTATGTTGTCTCTCAAGATTTGATGCAGAAACTCTCGCCCGCCAAGGTTGAGCAAATGCGTTCGGAGAATCCAGCCGAGTTGATTCGTATGAATTATACATTGCTCAATAAAGCAGTAGTGGTTTCGAAGTTGTGGGATGGTAACCTTCAGCAAATGGGAACTTTGGAGCAGTATCTGCCCAAGGGTGTCTCCTATTTGGAAGAAGATATTATCCAACATGGCTTTGTGGATCCTTACATTTGGGATTTGCCTCAAGATGACTATCGTTACAATGTGTTTAAACTGCGTCGTAGCGGATGGTATGTGGTTGTGTTGCCGAAAACAGTTCTCGAGGAACGTGTACAGGCCCAGTTGAAGTCATATTCATATTAAGAAATTTGCAGTTATGAAAAAGATATTATTATCCCTCTTTGTTCTTTTGACCGGCATTGCCACTCTTCAGGCCCAGGTCATCACTTTGGGCGTCAGTACCCAAACTTCCGTGACAGGTTGCTCCGTTTCGGTGTATGACAACGGCGGCTTGAACGGAGATTATAGTCCCAACATGGACAATTACGTCACCATCTGCTCAAACGATCCCACCAACCATTCTGTTCGTGTGAACCTGAATCTGGCATCATTTGACGTGGATTGTTCGGACACGCTCTTTATTTACGATGGGCAGTCCGTCAATGACCCGCTGTTGGTCGCTTTGACAAATTGCATTACCGACTCAATTACTTCACCTACGCTGTCGTATGCTGCCACGGTGTACAATTCATCTGGCTGTCTTACTATCCGTTTCAAGACGGATGGACAGGACGAGGGTGCAGGTTTTGCTATCACCACCGACTGTGTGCGCCCTTGTCAGCGCATCAACGTGGTGTTTGACGAGGTGGCTTCCAACAAAGTCCCGCATCTGGAGGATGACGGTTACCTCTACTTGGATGTTTGCCCGTATGACACCATCCGCCTGGTGGCACATGGTGAGTTTCCGGACAATGACTACAGTTATCATCAGGATGATGCTCAATGTACATTCCATTGGGACATGAGTTGGGAAACGATAGACACCTTGGGTGGCAATACTATCGAATATCTCTTCCCGGAAGGACGTGGTTATGATGTCGCTATCGGTATTACCGACAGCGCTGGTTGCGAGGCTTATATCCCGTACACTTTCCGTGTGCGTACCTCCTCTAACCCGATTCGTGATGTTTTGGACTTCCCGGCAGTCTGTGCCGGCACTGAGGTAGAACTCTCTGTGGGTTACGATTTCCTGTCTGCTCTACAGGTTGACTCCGTGGGTAGCGAACAGGCCACTGCATTGTCAGTTACCGACACCATCTTCTTGCCAGATGGACAACCTTGCGGTAATCCCCCCAGTTGTTCCTATATTTCTCCTGTAACCTTCACCAGTTTCTCCCCATCCGCTACCATCCAGTCAGCCAATGATATTTTGTTTGTCAGAGTCAAAATCGAACACTCTTATATCGGTGATATTTGGATTAGATTGATTTGCCCGAACCAGCAGTATGTGTCCATTTTGAAGAAGATGTCTGGCGGTTCTTCCTCATGTTCAGGTAATATTCCTGCTTCAGAGTGGGGATGGAATGGATCAGGTTCGGGAGGTGCATATTTAGGGCAGGCATACGACAATGGCGCCTCTGATAAATGTAATCCTAACCAATCAGAAAATGCTATGGGGATTCCTTGGAACTATTGCTGGTCCAATGCAACTAACCAAAACTATGTATATTCCAACAATTACTATGTTTATTCCAATTCCACCTTCGGTCAACCGATAGACTCCACCAATGTTGCGAATATGACCAATGTGTATCACCCTGATGGATCTTTTGCCAACTTGATTGGCTGTCCGATGAATGGTACTTGGAGTATTGAGGTGATGGACGGTTATTCCGTTGATAATGGATGGATGACCGAATGGGAAATTGCCCTTGATCCGGCATTGCTTCCGCAAGACTGGTCATACGATGTGTTATTAGATAGTGCGTGGGTGGAAGGTCCCGGTGCCAATGGCCCGTCAGTCGTGCCCGACAGCGCAGGATCCATTGTATATCACCTTTACGTGAAAGACGAACTCGGATGTTTCTATGATACTATCAACCACATGGAAGTGGTAGGTCACCCCGAACCGGATTTGGGTCCCGACTACAATATCTGCTATGGCGATATTACGGTTTTGGCTGCCAATTACGGTCAAGCCGGTGCTGAAGGCCAAACCACTGACTATTTCTGGAATACTGGTGACAATACAGATTCTATTGAGGTGCTCACCGCTGGACAATATTCTGTGAACATTATCACGACGAGTTTGGAAACTGGTCTGGCATGCGAGGGTTCCGACACCATCAATATTGGCATATTTGAGCGGCCGGTGTTGCAGTTTGATACGTCGGGGCTGGTGGGTTGCGCACCGCTGAATGTGCGACTCCAAAACAATTCTACGCCTCAAGACGGCCAATATGAGTGGTATATCATTGAATACTTACCGGGCGGTGGGGAACGCGTGGCCTACAGTTCGCTGCAGACCTCACCTGTGTTCCAGTTCAACGACCCTGGTACCTTCTCAATCATCATGAAGGTGACCACTCCCGACGGCTGTCAAGACTCTGTTACAATGTATAACGCCATCGTGGTGAACCCGCAGCCTATCGCTGAATTCGAGGCTGATCCGGCCATCTCCATGTTGAGCGAAAACGGTGGTTTGGTGAACTTTATCAACTATGCAGATCAAAGCATGGTAACAGGTGGTCAAGGTAGTTTCTACTGGGACTTCGGTGACGGAACGATTGATTCCACCAACTTCTCAGAACCTCATATTTATACGTCATGGGGCGATTACAATGTGACCCTGCACGTGCAGAGCAACTCTGGTTGTAGCAGCGAGATTACCCACTTGGTTGTTATCGAGCAGGATCTTGTCTTCCCGAATGTCATCACTCCGAACGGTGATGGTATCAATGACGTGTTTGCCATTGAGAATCTGAATACCAATGTGAATCCCGAGGATCCTGATGGCTACCGTAACAACCGTTTCCAAGTCTTTGATCGTTGGGGCAAGAAGGTCTATGATGCTAAGAATTACGACACATACGCGAAAGACGGCACTGTCTATCCTGGAACTAACTTCTTTGATGGTACAGGTCTTCCCGATGGTGTGTATTATTACTCTTTCCAATACAAAGGAAAAGCCAAGACGATTACTTTTAATGGCTCGATTACCATTGTGAGGTAAGACGTGTGGTTTGAGATATAAGACGTTAGATTAAAGGGGATTCGGAAGAGTTCCCTTTTTTTTCGTTTAAGGCAATCGTAAAGCGAAACCCGGAACTTAATACAAAGATATACCCTCCTCAAGTCCTAAGTCTCAAATCATACGTCTCAAGTCTCATTCATTCTCGATGAGAAAATGCAATCTATTGAAGACGTTCGCTTCGGATGTGCCACCGTCGAAGTCGAGGAAGAGCAAGTTTAAATCGGGGTAGAGTTTGCGCATCTTTTTCTCGATACCTTTGGATATAATATGGTTGGATATGCAAGCAAACGGTTGTAGGCTGATAATGTTCTTCACACCCTCTTCGGCTAACGAGGACATCTCAGCAGGAATAAGCCAACCTTCACCGAAGTTGGCAGCCATGTTGATGATGCGGGATGCCAATTTCGCTTCGTGGAACATGTCGGCGAAGGGGCGGTAGAAGGGAAACTCCTTGCAAGCTTCGTCGTAAGTGCGGGCGTATCGATAGACGATTTTGTAAACGACATCTGTTATGAAGAGCGGTAGGTCAACAGGTTTGATGTTGTTCTCCTTGTTGATATGCCTGTTTACAAAGTTGTTGGCAAAGAAGTTGTAGATAGAGGGTGCCACGACTTCCACGCCCTGGTCTGCGAGCCAATCTAAGACGTTTAAGTGTCCAAAGGAGTTGTATTTGATGTAGATTTCACCCACTACACCCACACGTGGAAGTTGCTTGGTGATGTCGATGTTGGCGATAAACTCGGAGACAGCGGTTTTCAATAGCTGTTTCATGCCGCGATAGTCGCGGTTTTGGATGAGCGGAAGTGCTTTTTCGATGTATTTGTTCTGGATGGCCCTGGCGATGCCGGGTTGTTTTTCGCGTGGACGGGAAGCATAGTATATTCGAGACAGGCAGTCGGAGTATAGCAATGTGTTCAGTGAGGGCAGCACCAGCGATTTGGTGTCGAAAACGAACCCCGGTTGTTCGTTGGCCAGCGTTTTACCCAAAGCCATGGATATTACGGGCACATTTTCGAAACCAGCAGCTATTAATGCTTTCTTAATCAGCATGATATAGTTGGTGGCGCGACATTGACCTCCCGTTTGGGTGATAATGACAGCCGTATCGTCCAGCGGATATTGTCCGCTGCGCAGCGCTTTGATGATGCTTCCTACCACAATGGTAGCCGGGTAGCACACTTCGTTGTTCGCGTATTGCAAGCCGAGGTCCACACATTCTTTGTCGCCGAGTGGCAGATTGACGAGTTTGAAACCCGCCATCTCGAACACAGTTGGGAAGAATTCGGAGTAACCGTTGGCGAAAAGCGGTCCTATTATTGTCTTGCGTCGATCAGCATCAGTGAAAGGAGGAGTGGTCACGAAAGGCTTATCGACCTTTTCCTGATGACTGAACCTCAGACTCTCCACCATTGAGCGTACGCGCAGATGCAACGACCCGATGTTGTTGACATCATCGACTTTCAATAGCGTGAAGCTCTTGCCTTTACGGTCCAAAATATCGTGGGTCTCATCAATGATGAAAGCATCTGGACCGCAACCGAATGAGGTAATCATCATGAAATGTACGTTATCAAGACTGTTGGCCACATAGTGTGCCGCCTTGAAGATACGGTTCGGGTAGGTCCATTGGGTCACGGACATCAGTTCGCGATAGACCTTGGCATCTTCCTCACCTGCAATGAATTCCGTTACCACGTCAATGCCCATGTCGGCGATACAATCGGAGATTTTGTGCTGGATGAGCGGGTCGGAGTGGTAGGGGCGACCTGCGAGAACCACCACCATACGTCCATTTTTTTGGGCCTTTTCCACCACTTCTATGGCCTCGGTGTGTAACTCTTCCAGATATTCTTGTTGCGCGATGATGGCGGAATCCACGGCTTTGTTCGCCGTTTTTTTGTCTATTCCTAAGGTTTTCAGGTATTTGATGCAGTTCTCACGCAAGAATTTCTCATTGTTCATGGAGATGACCGGTGCATCGGTGGGGATGCCGAAACGCTCTTCTGTGTCGATGGCATTGCGCACCACTTCGGAGTAGCCGGCCACGATAGGGCAGTTGTAGCTGTTTCGGGCCATGTTGTCGGATGGAGCTTCCATGACGATGAAGGGGTAGAAGATGCGATCAACCTTCTGCCGTGCCAAGTCGTAGATGTGCCCATGCATCAGTTTGGCAGGAAAACAGATGTTCTCGGACATCACAGTGTGGATGCCCTTTTCGTACTGTTTTACCGTGGAAGGGCCTGACAGCACCGTGCGGATGCCGCAAGTGCGGAACAATTCATGCCAGAAGGGATAGAGTTCGAACATGCCGAGCGAGCGGGGGATGCCGATGACTGGCTTGCTGCCCGAATCGTTCAACATGGGTCGCCGGAATAGCATTTTCAGCCGCCGGTGATGCTGATTGAACCCTTTTTCCCTTACTTCCGTGTGGTTGGTGTATATCTTTTCGCAGTTATTGCCAGAATAGTAGGTCTGTCGATTGGAGAAATGGTACTCCAATACAGTACAGTGGTTCGGACAGCCTGAGCAGACTTGCTGTTTGTTCTCAAACTGCTGAATGGAGAGCAGATCATCGAGGGTCAGCACTTTGGATACCGACTGTTCACGGGCGTAAAGTGCACAACCGTATGCTCCCATGAGTTCAGGGATGTCGGAGAATCGTACCTCTTTACCAGTGAGTAGTTCCAGTGCGCGCACCACGGCCAAGTTTTTAAAAGTGCCGCCTTGCACCACTAAGTGGTCGCCTAACTCTTCTATTTTTCGTAATTTTAACACTTTAAACAGACAGTTCTTAATGACGGAATAGGCGAATCCGGCGGAGATATCCTCTGCAGAAGTGCCCTCGCGCATAGCCTGTTTGACTTTGGAGTTCATAAATACCGTGCAGCGAGTCCCCAAATCGTAGGGATGCTTTGCTTCACATGCGATGCGTGCGAAATCAGCCACCGTAAAGCCTAACATTTTGGCGAAAGTTTCAATGAAAGAGCCGCAGCCAGAAGAACACGCTTCGTTGATTTCTAATCGTCTAATAGCCTGGTTTTCAATGAATATAGCCTTCATATCCTGGCCACCAATATCCAAAATGAAGGAGACATCTGGGGAGACTCGACGGGCTCCGAGAAAGTGCGCCATCGTTTCCACCACGCCATGATGCAGGCTGAAGGCCGTTTTTAACAAATTTTCACCGTATCCAGTGACCGCGCTGTTAAGAATATTCGGTTCGAAGTCATGCTCTTTGCACTCTTGCGCGAACCGTTTGAGGGCACTGTGGAATGCTTCGAAACTGTTGCCGTTGTTGGATCTGTAGTCGGAAAAGAGCAGCCGTCCTTCGGCATCCAATACCACTAACTTTGTTGTGGTGGAGCCAGAATCGACCCCGAGATAGACCTCGTTACTTTTCAGCGCGTCCCAGTTCACACGCTCCACAAAGAAGTTCTGTTTTTCCTTTTCCCATTTTTTGAATTGTTGATTATCAGAGAACAGCGGGTCAAGACGATTGGATAGCAGACGTGCTTCGTCGCCCATGGATTGGTCTTGGATGGTTTGTATGAAAGTTTGGATGGATATCGGTTCGGAGCAGGCGGTACGTGCCATGAGAGCGGCACCATGCGCGGGCACTACACGGGCGTCAGGTACTGCAACGCAGTTGTTATCAGAAAGTTGTAGATTTTCCAGAAATACTTGTTTCAGTTTCGGAAGGAAAGCGAACGGGCCACCGCAGAAGAATACAGGGGGTTGCACATCTGCGCCACGCGAAAGAGTTCCAAGCACTTGCAGGCAGACGGCATGGAAGACGGATAGGGCGACATCAGCCTTGCTGACGTTGCGCGCCAGAAGGTTCTGAATGTCGGTTTTGGAGAAGACACCACAGCGGGAGGCTATGGGATAGACGTGCTGCGCCTGTTCGGCGAGGGTGTTGAGCTCGCTCGTTTCCACGTTCAGCAGACTTGCGGTTTGGTCGATGAAAGCACCTGTGCCTCCGGCACAGTTCCCGTTCATACGGATGTCGGGCATGCGACCTTCTTCGAAGAAGATCATCTTGCTGTCCTCTCCGCCGATGTCAATGAAGGTTCGGGTTTGAGGGAATGACTCTTTCACGAGCGTGGCAGCGGAAATCACCTCCTGCACGAATGGAAATCCCCAGAGATCTGCGTAACCCATGCCCACGCTACCGGTGATGGCCACGCGGCAGAAGCCGCCGCTTCCAGCACCGGAAAACAATTCGACGCTGGAAGCAGCGCCTCCTAACATAGTCTGCACCGTTTCGCGCACGTTCATGTTGTGTCGCTGGTAGTCGGCGTGAAGAATGGTGTTTTCTTCGTTGAGTACCACTACTTTCACTGTGGTGGAGCCGATGTCGATACCTATCTTTAATATATTATTATTCATAATAAAATTTGAGCCGCGAAAATACGATTTTTTAAGATTTAGAAATTGGTGTTTGACGCTTTTGGAGTCAGACGTTTTAATATCAGGGTTATATTTTCTTTCTTTCTTTTTTCGTAATAATCATTGTCGTTTTTGAAACATTCGAAATTGTGCAGGGAGGGTGCAGTCAGATGAAAGAAAAGATTCAGGGAAAGGATGTCTTCAAGGAGCATGCGTGCGTCAATTGTCTCGATGGCGCCTTCTCCTGCTGCGGAATCGAGGTCTTTTTGCAGAATTTCGGTCATCTTGTCCATCTCTTGTTGCGCTGTTTTCTTGATTTTCCCAAACAGTTCGGGGTGCCGCTCCATTTCCTGGAACTGAAACCGCAGATAGCCCACATTGTCTTTGACAAAATCGAAGTGCTCTCCTATGATGTTGCTCAGTTTGTTTGTCACGGTACCTTGCGACTCGTCCCAACTGACCATGATGGCCCCCCGTAGCAGTCCTATTTTTTGTTGCACCACATTGTTGAAAAGTTCCTTTTTCGTTTTGAAATGATAGTAGAGCAACGGATGCCCAACACCTGCGCGTTCGGCGATTCCCATGATGCGCGCTCCGTCGTACCCCTTCTGTATGAACTCCTGCTCTGCCGCTTTCAGTATTTCCTCTCGTTTGCTGTCTTTTGATTTGTCAGACATATTGGCGTTTGCTTTAATAAAAACTGACAAAATTGTCAGGGCGCAAAAATACGATTTTTATCTGACAAATATTTTTTTGTGTTTTTTTGCATTTTCTGATGTTGAAAACTTAATTTACTCAATGTGTAGTTATTTGCGTTTTTTAGACGTTAATAAATATGAATAGACAAATAATGAACATAAGGCACTTACTCTGGATGCTGCTCTTGTGCTGGGCTGAGACACTCGGTGCGACGATGTGCCGTGTTGACGACCCTTATACGGTGTTGGTCAGTAGCCAGGGGTTCACGAGTCATGTTTGTCCGGATAGCGGTGCTGACACGTTGGTGCCGGGCTTGACTTCCGCCATCGTGCCAGAAGTGGACATCGTGGCGGCAGACAGCGCGGTCTGTCTGGGCGACAGTATGACCTTGACAGCAATCATCACCAATGCAGAGGAGGTGAGTATAATACAGCCATTGCCAGTGGCGGTGGGAGACATTCTATGCACTGATAGCAGCATCGTGAAGCCAATTGATTTTTCAGGTTCTGGCAAAACAGCCGAGGGGATTGTTTTTTATGTGGATAGCACGGGTGCGCATGGCTGGGTGGCTGGGTTGCAGGATGTGATTGCAGAATGGTGTTCGGAAGCGGATACCTTTGATGTTCCTGGTTTGCCCAATATTGAGACCCTCACGCTTGCTTGTATGGATATGGATGGGTATGCCAACACGCAGGCATTAAGGTCGGCAGGTGATACCAATATGTTCCCGGCGGCTTGGGCGGTCGATTTTGAGAACGGTTGGTATGTGCCAGCGTTGGGGCAGATTAGTTTGCTCTTTGCCTATTTGCCTGTCATCAATGCATCGCTGCAGGTTGTTGGAGGGAGCATATTTGATATGAATGACCTATGGTTTTACTGGTCGTCCACCGAATACAGTGCTACAGGTGTCTGGAATTTGGTCTATGGCGGGCAGCTTCGCGTGGATTACAAGTACGCAGTCGAACAGGTGCGTGCAGTAAAGAATTTTTGAGAGTCAGATAAGTAGAGGAAAATGAATATAAAACAAATACTTTGGATACTATTGATGTTCTGTGCAGGGAAGCTCAGTGCGCAAGCATACCGTATAGGCGACTTATACACCGCACCGGACGGCAGCCAGGGTATTGTCTTCTATCTTCACCCCGATGGTAGCGGTGGATGGGTGGTGGCGCTGAATGATGCTTCCACAAGCTGTATATGGGGCCATGCAGGTACCAACCTGCCAAACGTAGTGGATCAGGATCCTATTTACCCACAAGTGCTGATGAATGACACGGGAGGGTATTCCAATACGCAGACTATCCGTAACTTTCAAGCTAACAACCCCGAATATGCTGCGTGGATAGTTGATTTTGAACACGGTTGGTATTTGCCTGCGCCTGGACAAATGAGGGTGTTGTATGCGCAAATGCCCTTTATTACTACCGCGTTACTCAATGCGAATGGAAGTCCTTTGGCGAATGCAACGTATTGGGTGAGTGCTGAGGTGGACAATTTATGGGCATGGGCCCTGGTTTACGCCGACAATACGGGTGGTTATTTTTACAAAGTAATTAAAGATAATATCGCTTGGAATTGCCGCGTGCGGGAGGTGCGCAGCTTCTCATATCCCGAATATCGTTGGAATACGGGCGCGTCGTCGGCCAGCATACAGGTGTCGCCCGCGCAAAGCACCGACTACAGCGTTGTTGTGACCACCTCGACAGGTGAATCCGAGGAAACCACATTCCATCTGGATGTACTTCCGTTAAGCCATACGGACTTGCCAGTGAATGCCTGCGACAGTTTCGAATGGAATGGGAGTACTTATGCAAGGGATAGCATTTTCACCGTCCATCTGTCTGCGTCCAATGGATGTGACAGTGCTGTGACGTTGCAGCTGACAATTAACCACCCAACGCAAAGCGACACGATAGCGGTGGCCTGCGATTCGTTTACTTGGCATGGGGTGACTTATACGGAGACCCCCGAAACACCCCCGACATATACTATAGAAGGTGGAAATGCTACTGGTTGTGACTCTGTTGTGACGTTGCATCTGACGATTAACCACCCGACGCAAGGCGACACGATAGCGGTGGCCTGCGATTCCTTTACGTGGCATGGGGTGACTTATACGGAGACCCCCGAAACACCCCCGACCTATATTATGGAAGGTGGAAATGCTACTGGTTGTGACTCTGTTGTGACGCTGCAGCTAACGATTCGGCATGGTACAAGCTTTACTTTGGATACGGCTGTTGTCCAAAATGCCCTGCCGTTTGTTTGGGATTCAGTCGAGTACAACGTCTCGGATACATATACACTACCGACTATGACCAACGTGGCGGGGTGCGACAGCATGATGACAATCCATCTGACTGTATATGACAATGTACTCATTGATTTGGACTCGACAGTTTGTGCCGATAAGCTGCCGATTATTTGGAATGACAGCATTTTTACGTCGGAGGGAACGAAGACTATCCTCACGACAACTTCTAAGGGAGCCGATAGCGTAGTGGTGATGACTCTTACGGTTACAGACAATCCTTTCCTGTCAGATACATTAATTCTGAATCAAGAACTTCTTCCTTACTATTATGCTCCTGCCGACACCGTTATTCCGTCTGGATCGTCTGATACCGTTCAATTTACCTATTCGGTGACGGATGAGTCGGGTTGCGACACGATAGTGGCAGTCACTCTGTTCTTTTTGGAATTCCAGCCTTTATCGTTGTCGATGACGAGCCAAGTCAATACTCAATGTGACGGTAACGGATGTCAATATGATGGCCCAACTATTCTGATTAATGAGGTTATGCTTCGGCCTACAGTCGGCGACGGTTCCATTGTAGGGGATGTTTTGTCAACACCTGCTGAGGGTGAATGGATAGAACTCTATAATCCGCATAAATGCGAGCCGGTGGATATATCCGGCTATTTTTTAGGGAACAACGCCAGTGACCTTACAATTGATCAAGGCTTCATTGTCCAAGGCGACTGGGGTGGGGGATTCGCATTACCTCCTGGCACGGTAGTGCCGGCGCAAGGATTCTGCGTGGTTCGGGGCCCGTCGGCTCCTGCTGTGCCGGCCAATCTGTTGGTGGAAAATGGGGGTAACACTGTGGAAGTGATTGTGAACTCCCGCTACTGTATTGATTCAGGAGGCAGACGCTTGTGGTTTCCAAATCTTGGCGGATGGTTTGCCTTTTATGATGCTGAAGGGGTCCCGCAGGATGCCATTTACTGGGGAGACATTTCCAACTTCTGTCACTCGTGCCCGCCATGCACTCCAACAGCCAGCGATATTGCCTTTGCGGGCGATCTCGCTTCTTTTAACGGTATTCCGGATTCGAAAAAAACCTATATTGCGAATGTTATCGCAACCGGAATGTCCTTGCGCCGTGTTCCGGACGGCGGTAATTGGTCACCCAGTTTCGTGTCGGAAACGTATGGCACCTGCAATACGACCTGCGTGGATCCTCCCGTGATTACCTGCAATGGTTATGCGGTCGCTCAAGTTACAGGAGGTGTCCCGCCGTTCACCTATCTGTGGGATGACCCGCAAGCACAGACCACCGATACGGCTTTCCAACTCTGCGCAGGCACCTATACGGTCACGGTTACTGACGCTCTCGGGGAAACTCTCACCGCCCAGGCCACCGTCACGGATTTCGTTCCAGTGGTGAGCCATCCCAACGCCCAGTTCTGCTTCTCGGAAGCCAGTGGCGTTCTGCAAGGCATACCGGAAGGCGGAACTTACGAAGGTGCCCCCATGACGGGTAATACACTGATTTTCCAAGAAAATGTGACGGAGTATCAAATGACTTATACTTACACGGATGAGAATGGATGCTACGCCTCTGCGCCTTTCCAGGTGGCGGTTATACCAAATACACGGGAAATGGATACCACGGTGTGTGGCTCGGATTTGCCGTATCTTTGGTATAATCAGTCTATTACCACTGCTGGAACCTATCAGAAAACAGTGCAGATGGATGGTTCCTGCGACAGTCTCCTTACACTGCATTTGACGGTGATTCAGCAGCCGCAGCTTGTGGTGGATGATGATGTGATGATTGAGCCGGGAGAAACGGTAACCTTACATGCATCAGGTGCCGCAACGTATCACTGGACACCCGCAGCGAGCCTCTCGTCTCCCAATTCCGCGACCCCGCAAGCCTCTCCCTCACAGTCCACCATGTATTACGTGACAGGCTATGCCACAGAGAGTTGTTCGGCAATGGATTCCGTAGCGGTGTTGGTGTATCAACATCATGACACGACCGTTTGCGAAAACGAGTTGCCGCTCACTTGGCATGGGCTGCTCTTCGAGGACACGGTCACCCAATACCTGACTATCCCGCGCGCCCAAGCGCTGGCCGAAGTGTGGCAGTTGCACCTGCATGTTCTTCCTGTCACGTATTCATCTTATAGTTTTAACATTACAGAAAATGAACTTCCGTTCGTGTTCAATGGGTTATCCTTTTCTGATGATGTTGACACTACCTTTGTTGTTCCGAATAGTTATGGCTGTGACAGTGTCATCTCTTTCACGCTCGTTGCTTGTTGGAACGTGGAGTTGGAGGTGGATAGTGTCGTCTGTGAAAGTGATTTGCCCTTCTTGTGGAATGATGTTTGGGTGACGGAAGCAAACGATTATCAGGCAGTTTTGAGCACTTCTTGCGGAGCAGACAGTATAGTTCTTATGCATCTTTCTGTTACTGATACCGCATTGCATATCGTACCTTTGACCAACGATTTCTGCGAAGATATGATGATGGAGTTGATGGTGGAGACGCCAATGCCTGATTATATATGGAGCACGGGGGAAACGGCACCCAACATCACGGTGACGCAGCCGGGAATCTACTCAATCACGGCCTCCCAGGGCGATTGCCGTAGTGTCGCCTTTTATCAAGTGCATAGCTGCCACAGCGAGCTTTACCTCCCGAATGCCATCACCCCGTCAAGAGGCGACGGACTGAACGACTATTTCTCCATTCCCGAAACAAATTTAGGAGACATGGCAATCTTCGAAATCTCCATCTACAATCGCTGGGGAGAACTGGTATTCCATAGTGCCGACAAGAATTTCAAGTGGAATGGTGAGTATAAAGGTGTAATCCAACACCAGACTACTTACAATTACATCATTAAATATACTGACAGCGTTGGTCGCCCACACCGCCTGACCGGCTATATCACCGTTCTGTAAAAATCCCCATTTTTGGGGATACCCTGTTTTTCAAAAAAAATGCACTTTTGCGTCGTGATTCTGACTTGAGACTTGGGTTGTAAATGCCTTAAGAGTCTAACCTCTTACGTCTTAATTAACCGTAAATCAGCCAAAGAATGATAAACAAGGAAGATAGTAACAAACAAGTGATGACTCTCGCTGACGTTCCGACTGGCGAACATTGTGTGATAGTGCGAATTACGGGTCATGGAAGTTTCCGTCATCGACTGATGGAGATGGGCTTTGTGCGTGGCGAGAAGGTCATGGTGGTGCGCAACGCCCCTCTACGCGACCCCATCGAATATGAAATCATGGGAGGTCACGTCTCCCTGCGTCGCATAGAAGCACATCGCGTCGATGTGGTTCCTGTCACGGAGGACATTGCCAACAACTACAGTTTTCATGGCACCGTTACAGAAGAAACCGAGCGCATCCTCGGTCGCGCTGGGAAGCACATCCGCGTTGCTCTTGTCGGCAACCCCAACTGTGGCAAGACTTCGTTCTTTAACCATGTTACTGGCATGAGAGAGAAGGTCGGCAACTACAGCGGTGTCACTGTCGATGCCAAGGTCGGACGTTACCAATACAAAGACTACACTATCGAAATCGCCGACTTGCCTGGCACCTATTCTCTCACGGAATATACTCCTGAGGAACTCTATGTGCGACAATACATTATGGAAGAACGCCCCGATATTGTGCTCAACATCGCAGATGCTTCCAACCTCGAACGCAATCTTTTCCTCACCACTCAGCTTATCGACATGAATGTGCCGATGGTCATGGCGCTCAATATGTACGACGAATTGGAGCGAAACGGCGACAAACTCGATCTTCCCACCCTCAGCGAGCTCTTCGGCTTCCCCATCATCCCCACCGTCTCCTCGCGCGGTACAGGTATTGCCGAGGTTATGTCCAGCATCGTTGATCTATATGAAAATCTCGAAAAGCACACTAAACACGTGCATGTCAACTATGGGGTGGATTTGGAAAAGTCCATCGACATCATCAAGAGGGAAATGAAAGAGCACTTGGATCTTTCGGGTGCTTATTCCACCCGCTATTTAGCCATCGAATTGCTCGCCGGAGACAAGGTGATTTCCGAGTTAGTGGGTAAATTCGATGACGACGGCAGTGTCTGCAAGGTGGCCGACGAGCAGCGGGCGGTCATCGAGAAACGCTACAATGAGGATGCCGCCACGATTGTCTCCGGTGCGAAATACGGCTTTGTACGAGGTGCCCTCCTCGAAACCTATACACAAGGTAAAGACAAGAGCAAGCAACCCGCCTATTCTGTAGATAAAATATTGACCAACAGATGGTTGGGGTTTCCTATCCTGATTTTTTTCCTCTGGTTTATGTTCCAAATGACCTTCACTTTGGGTGCTTATCCGCAAGAGTGGCTGGAAATGTTCTTCGGGTGGATCGGCAGTGTGACTACCAAGGTGCTACCTGACGGTATTCTCAAAGACTTGTTGGTCGATGGCATCATCGCTGGGGTAGGGGGCGTTTGTTCATTTCTGCCTAACATCCTGATCCTCTTCTTCTTCATTTCGATATTAGAGGACACAGGCTACATGGCACGCGCCGCTTTTATCATGGACAAACTGATGCACCGCATGGGGCTTCACGGCAAGTCGTTTATCCCCTACATTATCGGTTTTGGATGTAGCGTGCCCGCTGTCATGGCCACCCGCACGCTCGAAAATCGCAAGGATCGTATCCTTACCATCATCACAATCCCCTTTATGTCGTGTTCCGCGCGGCTACCACTCTATCTACTTCTGATTTCTGCTTTTTTCACAAAGCATCAAGGTTTGGTGCTCACCTCCATATATCTGCTCGGCATTCTGATGGCCATCATTACTTCGCTGTTGGTCAAGAGAGTGGCCTTCCAGAAAGAACGCGACCAATTCGTGATGGAACTCCCGCCTTATCGTATCCCAACATTCCGCAACGCTGTGGTTCACATGTGGGACAAGAGTGTGCAGTACCTCAAAAAGATGGGTTCGGTGATTCTTGTGGCCACCATCATTATCTGGGCACTGGAGTATTTCCCGCAGCATAGTCCGAAAATCGACAGTTATACAGCTCAGATAGAGCAAGTTGAAACAGATGCTGACTTAAGCGAGGCCGACAAAACCGCCCAAATTGAACAGTTGGAACTCGAACGTTCCGCATGTCAAATTGAGAACTCCTACCTCGGTCAGTTCGGTAGGTTCATCGCACCAGTCTTCCGTCCGCTCGGTTTCGATTGGCAGATGGGAGTCTCCATCATCACGGGATTTGCGGCCAAAGAGATTGTGGTGGCCTCTATGGGTGTGCTTTACCGTAGTGATGCCGAGGCCGACGAGAACTCCTCCGCCTTGCAGAACAGCCTGCGCACCCACACGTGGTCGTCGGGTCCCGACATGGGCAAACCAGTTTTCACACCCTGGGTGGCATACGGTTTCATGCTGTTTATTCTGCTCTATTTCCCTTGTGTGGCCGCCGTGGCCGCCATCAGGCGCGAATCAGGAATAGGTTGGATGCTTTTCGTTATCCTATACACCACCACCGTCGCCTGGCTCGCGGCATTCGCTGTGCGACTGATCAGTTTATTGTGACTTAAGACGTATGATTTATGGCGTGCGACGTTTGATCAAAGATTTTGGGTCAAACGTCGCACGTCTCATATTATATACGCAACAAAACGAAAAAATAAAAAAAATCAACATTGTTGATATCTAATATAATTTTTTGTATATTTGCCACTTGATTTATAGTGTATAATAGTGTGTAATGAAATATAGTAATTGCCTGAGTGTCAGAAGGTTACGTTTACGCAGAGCCATGATTGGGTTTGCGGATTTTTGCGCAATTTGCGAAATTCGAGTGAGAAAATAATGCCTAGGTGAAAAAAGATGAGAAGTTAAAAAGAAAAGATTGAGCGGAGTAGTATTTTATAGTATATATATAATATAATAACGAAATAATAGTAATAACAAAAAAATAAGTACAATGAAAAAGATTTTAACCCTTTTGGTGATTTTCCTGGCGACAGCGAACGTCATCTTGGCCCAAACCACGGCCACGGCTCAAACGCCAAAACTCACTTACCAGATTGTTGTACGTGATGCCAACAATAATTTGGTGATCAATCAAGATTTGACGGCAAAGGTGTCGATTCTTCAAAAAGTTGGTGCCGATTTCACGGAGACCGGTTTCAACCAAAGAGAAATTTCTGGCAAAACGAACATGAATGGTATGCTGCCCATTGTATTACAAGATGAACCTTTGATAGATCCACTGCCAGATGGCCCAGCTACTCTGTTCCAATCCATCGATTGGTCGAGTGCCTATATCGTGGTGGAGGTCACTACTTATGATATTAAAGATACGATTGAAGTTTTCGCAGTACCGTACGCTCTGAACTCCATTATTAAAGATTTATCCCTCACCACTCCTGAAATTGTCAAATATGGGGTGAAAATCAATATTGACGAAGATGTGAAACCTATTTTTGACGCTTATTGGAATAATCCTGCGGATATCGCCGGTTATCTCCACGACACTGTGGTCAATTATATCAGGAATCAAGTGGGTGCTGCAAGAAACCTCACACTCTATTTCCTCCAATTGGCTGATGCTGATGACGTGCAAGACGCTTACGATGCTGTCCCTGATGACAAGAAACAAATGGTTGCCGAAAAAATCGGTGAAAAGGCTAAGAACCATTTCGACGCGGCAAAAGAAATTGCCATTTATCACATTGAAAATGCCACCGCTGAAGACATCGAGGGTGTTATGAACACCTTGAAAAGCAATGAGAACAGCAAGTTGATCATGGCTGCTGCTGTGGATAGCGTGAAAGAATATATCATGACTCATGACAGCGTTATGGCCGGTATCGTGAAAACGGTGGTGGACGTGCTTCCTCTCGACAACACCCACATGAACGAGGCTTGGAACAGAGTGCAGGCCAACACTCCTTTCTACGAAGCAATGAAAGCTATCCTCGACACCTGCATCTATTCTTATCTCGACACAGTTTATCGCGCTGTGAGCGACAGCAATTGCCACCCTGTTGACATTTGCCAGTTGAGAGACCAGATCCAATGGCTCCGTGGCCAACGCCATATCTCATGTCCGGAACTTCTTAGCGTGAAAATCAATGACACCGAAGACCAAATCACCATGTCTGGCCCGTTTACGTTGAGTGCTACGTTCACCAACAACAAACACGATGTTGATCTCGAATATCCCGGCGTTGATTATATGTTCGTCCTCAAATACCCGAACACTAATTATCCGAACGACACGCTTCATTCTACTTCCTATAATGCATCCACCAAAACTTATACTTATCACGTTGGTACTGTGGGCGACTTGGCTAAGTTTGAAGGTCGTAGCGTTGAGGTTACGGCTCTCGTTTCAGGTCTCCGTTGTAAGGCACTTACCGTTAGCAACGACACTCCTGCCATTGTTGAGAGCGCAGCTTACGAATGTCCTGCATTCGCTTCCTTCACTCACACCAGCCCGTCCGTTGCTGAGGAGTTAGGTAACAACCAAGGTGTGACCTTGAATGCTAAATTGTTCAGCAACTACGGAAATGTCACTGAACGCGGATTTGTGATTGTCACCGCAGAAGGCAATGATACTTTGAAAAGTACAACCCTCACAGGTCTGACATTCTCTGATAAGATTGACATGAGCTATTGTGGTCAAACCTTAACGGTTTACGCTTATGTGAAATGTGGTGAGACGAGCATTAACAGTGATGAATCCACCTTCACTCTCCGTGGTGTTGATTTGGAAATCGTTGCTAGCGCTACTTCTTGGAAAGCCGGTGACGCTGCTGTCGAACTTCAGGCAGTCAACTCATTCAAAATCTCTACACCATCCCTTGTGAATGAATTGGGTACCAACACTCCTTCTGTTGAACAAATCATAGATTATGCTAATGCACATCCTGCATACGCTGATTATTTGGACTATCTGACAGGTGTTCAATATGCATGGGAGTTCCCGACTGTAGATCCGAATTACACAACTGCTCATACAACGAGCACGGTTAGCGCCGCTCCTGAAAATGCAACTGCAGGTTCAGACGCAACCTACAAAGCAACCTTTACTGTCACCCTCTTCGGTGCTAATTGCTCTGTTTCCGCTACTGTTCAAATTCATCGTGACAACGACTAACCCTAAGATTGTGTTGCTAACAAATTCATAGAATAATAAAAAAATAAAGATATGAAAAAGAATTTTCTGATTATGTTGTTAACAGTCTTCTGCGTGAGCTTCGCGTTTGCGCAGAACGACAACACAGTGCGCGGGTTTGTCCCCGGTGCTGGCACTGGTGCTTCAAACAATCATGAGACTTACGCCGTCGTCGGCCAAGTCTTTGGTGCTCTTGAAGGCGAAATCTACGAAGTGGCAGAAGGCCTTGCTCAAATGCAGCTTGTCGCTGATACCCTTGATCCTATCATCTTGACTTGCGGCGATGCAATCAATGTCTATCCTTTCAATACGGTTTATACTGCCGAAAAAATCCAGGAACTCATCCCTATAGATTCACCCTTGGATACATTTCTTACGATGCAGTTCCCTAACAGAGCCATCTACAATTACGACTCACTGTACGTGCTTCACGTTTTAGGCTGTAACTGCAAGGTTAGAGATAATGACGGAAATCAATACGATGTTATGCTGGTTAATGACATTTGCTGGACCAAGCCGAACATGCGTCCTTCCACTACTTGCGACGGTACTACCATCGATAAGAAACAGTATTCTACAGAGGTGACTCCCGAGTTGGATTATGAGCTCTTTGGTTATCTCTATACTTGGGCAGAAGCAACTCAAAATGAAGGTTGCGATTCTGCATATATCCAAGGTATTTGCCCTTGCGGATGGCACATCCCTACCGCTGATGAAATGAATACATGGATGTTATATAGCGCATCAGCTCTTCGTGACAATAATCCTGACAATTGGGTTGCAGGAGTGAGCACCAACGAAAGCGAATTCTCTGCTCAACCTGCCGGTATTTTCAACTCTGTTGCCAATCGCTTTGAGGGTTATACCTCCGAAGCTGATTTTTGGTTCGTTGGTGAGAACTGTACACCTACAGTTATGCAGATTCTTTACTATTGTAATGTTCCTATGACCATCCCGCGTAATCCTAACGATGCTTTGAGCGTTCGTTGTGCAAAGGATTTGAATTATGATTATGCACTTGCTACAGGTAGCCTTGACGATGAATCATACGTTCCTGCAAGTGCTGAAAATAATGGCAATAATGGCCGTCCTACCAATGGTAATCCTACCAATGACAACCCTACTAACGGTAACCCTACTAACGGTCGTCCTTAAGATTAGATAAAACTTCACCGAAATAAAGTTAGTTTATTCAATACAATAATTAAGATAAATTAATAATAAAAATAATAAAAAAATGAAAAAGATTTTAACCTTTTTAGTGATGCTTTTCGCAACAGTAAGCATCCTTTCGGCCCAAACGACGCCGAAATTCAATTACCAGGCAGTTGTGCGTGACGTGACTAATGACCACAACTTGCTGATGAACACTGATTGTCAGGTTGTGGTGAAAGTTTATAAAGTGGGTGAAACGGAAACCCTTTACGAAGAAACCCTCAATGGCCAAACTAACCGCAACGGTATGATCTCTCTCATCATTGGTGAGAATCCTACCAAAGGCCAATTAGATACGATTGATTGGTCTGAAGCTTACATTGAAGCTACCTTTACGGCTAATGAAAAAGAAGTTTCTACTGTTCAAACGCCTATCACTGCAGTTCCTTACGCTATCCAAGCAAAGAACACGCCTCGTGAGCTCACCACTCAACAAATTGTTGATTATTTGAGCAGTCCAACTACCACCCCTGATGATTTGAAAGCTATTGAACAAGCCCTTGTTGACAATCCTAATGGTGTGAGACAATACCTCAAGGACACTGTTTACAATTACATCAAGGCTCACAAGGGAGATGTAAAGGCTTTGGCTCTCTATTTCCTCACCCAAGTTGATGAGCAAGATCTTAATGATGCCAATAACGCTGTTAGCCCAGAGGTGAAGAACAAAGTGAAACAACTTATCAAACAATATGCAAAGTCTGATGCAGGTAAGGAAATCGCTGTTGATGTTTTGAAATATTATGTTTCCAATGCAACTCTTCAAGATGCGCAAGATTTGTGGTTTGCTGTTAGAAACAATCCCAACTTCAACACTGTTTTCAATGCGGTAAAAGACAGTGTGATTCATTACATTGAGACTCATGAACAGCTTCTCGTTGACATTGGTTTGCATTATATTGACAATGCTACTGCTGATCAAGTTACCAGAGTTTACAATTATCTGAAGACCAATAAACCCGAAGCTTATAACTTCTTGTTGGGTAAATTTGAGAACTACCTCAACTACTATTTGTCCAATGTTTATCATGCTGTTTCAGATGCTTGTAATGGTCCTGAGCGTATCGACATTTGCGAACTCCAAGCTCAAGTTAACCAAATCATCGACACTGACTGTGATGATTTCGAGAGCTTTAGCGTTTCTACATCAGGGTTTGCAATCACAGCTACTGTTACATTGAATAGTGCTGCTACCTTTGATGCTGCCGAATTCGAATTCTTCTACACCGAGAGCGGTTCTGATGCTTTGAATACCATTGTTGCTACTCCTGTTACTGGTAATGACGGTGAGTTTACGCTTGATATTCCCACTGGTGTTACTGTTGACAAGTATGTTGCCAAATGGCGTGGCATGTGCGTTAAAGAACAATAATCCTTATTGGATTTCAATAAAAAAGCGCTGCAATTGCAGCGCTTTTTTTTATGTTCGTAATTCAAACACGATGATTGGTTTGTGTGTTTACCGCCAAAATCGTTCGGTGATATCCACGGTTTTGCCGTTATGGTTGTGGTAGAGACGTTGGTTGGTGGTGCGGGTGCGGAGGCCGCCTAAATCAGCGCGATAACCGCCGATTTTCACATAGTCGAAGAGAGTGGCGTTGGCTGGCAAAGCGGCATTTCCGGAATACCAAGCCACTTTCAGTTGCGTGTGTTGATGCAGGTGGCGAGCGAGTTTTTCTACGTCTTGCGGGTCGCCGTCGCCCCCCATGAAGCAAACGCAGGTGATTTGCCGGCCATATTTGGTGAGTAGTCGGTCCAGGGTTTTTGTGTCCAGCTCCTGCCCGATATCCTCTCGTAAATGCGGGCTATGGCATCCCACGCACCTGTGAGGACAATGGGTGATGTTTACCGCAAGGGTTACCTCGTCGGGAATTTCCTGGAAGACTATGTCGTAGTTGTAGTATTTTAACACGGTTACACGGTTATTGGGTGTAGAGACACGATTCATTGCGTCTCTACATTGTGTCTAACAATTTACCGAGGCATTCTCATAATGCCGGCGTGATGCTTCTTCTTGCCGGGCTTTGGAGAAACTGCTGACGCGCTTCATATAGCCGATGACGCGGGTGAGATAATCGACGTTTTGGCTGTGGCATTCGGGGCATTCGTGGAGGTAGCGTTTGTCGATGTGCCCACAATCGTTGCAAACAGTGTTTGGAATGTTGAAGGTGAAGTAGTTACAGCCTTCTTGTGCGGCAACGCGAAGTAGTTGTCGGTATTGTGCTTGCGAGAGGTGCTCTTCCAAGTTGGCGTGCAGAGCGGAACCACCGGTGAGGTGCGAGATGTAACGAGACCCGTGCAGACGGAATTTGTCGAGCAGGTTCAGTGAGTCGTCTTCCACGCGATAGAAGTAGCTGTTGTAGCAGTCGCGGGGCACGCGGTAACCGTCCTCTCGGTCCCATTTCGCGTGTTTCACGCCGACATTTTCTGCGGGGATCATCTCGCAGTTGAAGAGCAGTTCTTTGCTCTTGTACTGATGGTTGTATTTCTCCACCAAACCCAATACGCTTTCCACGAAGTGCTGGTACTGTGGGTTGTCGTCAATAGGGATGTTGAGAAATTCAGCAGCCTCCACCAGACCATTCACACCGATGGTGAGGTATTGGCGGTTGATGGCGATATAGCCAGCATCGAAGAGCGGCAGCATACCTTTGGATTGCAGGTATTTAAGATTTTCGTTGTAGCAAATCTGCACTTTATGCATCAAGTCGATGACCTCTTCCACAAATTGGAATTGCGGGATGTTATTCCGGCATTCGTATTGGATGCAACGGTTGATGTTGATAGTGAGCACGCTTTTGGAGCCCGTAGAGACACCGCCGGCACCGAGGGTATAGCTGAAGCCGTTGTCTTGGATTTCGTTGCGAAGGCGGCAGCAGCTGCTCAGAGAGTCTGCATTGTCGCTCACGTAGGTGAAGAAAGAGTGACCAGCGGCGTACATTTCCGCGGTGAAGTCGGCATATTCCGTGTCGATGATGTCACCGTCTTTGGAGAGCAAAGCCATGGTTTCGACGGGGAATGTGAGTACAGTACGGGTGCGCTCTTGGTTAAACCAGCGCATGAACCGTTTCTGCAACCAGCTGAGGGATTCCCAGATGGGTTTTGAGCCGTCGGGGAAGCGGAACTCGCCGAAAAGGCTCTGGAAGTAGTAGCGGTCATAGTAGGCCACGTTCCAGAACACGGATTGGAAGTTGCGTGCGCCTGTAGGTTGGTTGATGGAATAGACCACTTGTTCGAAACTGTCGGTGATCATCTTGTCGATGGTGCGTTGCCGTACGGAAAGATCGACCACTTTGTCGCTATGTTCGTAGTAGTCGTCGCCGTATTCTTTGCGGATGAAGTAGTCCATGTACATCAAGAATTCCGGTGTTGCGCAGGCACCGCTGAGCATACTGGAAACCATGAATACCATATTGATAAAGCCGCCGCAGTAAGATTTGATGTTAGTGGGTGCGGAGGCGTTGCCGCCGATGCTACGAGTGCCGTCCAGAAGCCACGGGTACATGGTGATAGAGGCGCAGTAATTGGCGATACTGGTCTCGTCGTTCTTATAGATAAAATGGTGGTTTAGCAGGTATAAGTATTTGTCGGACAATTCCTTGCCGTACATATCTTTGATGCGGTCGCAGAGCATTCTGCGGTTAAGGCGAATGAAGTTCGACTTTGGCAGTTCGCCGATGAGGGTGGCGATATTTTTCTTCTCCACGTTGGCGTTTGCATCGTATTTGCTGCCAGTGGCCGCGTTGGAGGCATTGCAATAGTTGATGAGGAAGTCGAGTTTTTCCTTCACTTCGCGGTCCTCATAATGGCGTTGTCTGTACAAAATATAGGCTTTGGCCACCTCGTAGTAGCGTTCTGCCATAAGGGAAACCTCCACTTGGTTTTGGATCTCTTCCACGGAGATGCCGTCATGGATTTTGAGGCGGCTCATGACGTTGATGAGCACGTCTTGGGTGGCAAAGCTGTTCACGGAAAGGAACGCTTTGGCGATGGCGTTTTTGATTTTGTCGGCCGAGAAAGGTTCCCGCTTGCCGTTACGTTTGATGATGTACAATTGGTCCATTACTGGTTTTGGTTTTGGTTGTTAATAAAAACAGCTCAGGGAGAAATAGCACAAATGCTGTTCTCGTTTGCTCTTAATCCCGAAAGCTACGAACATTGGTTGCAGGCAGGTCTTCTGGCTCGTTCCCGCTTTTCCCCGCCTTCCCGACCCTGAAAAAGTCAGTGACATTTTGGAGAAAGCGCATATCGGAACTCACAGCTACGGGTATAGCCGCTGATTCTCACAGCGTTCCCTTTTCATCTGTTCAGAACCTGAACCGCTGCAAAGATAAAAATTCCCAAAGCAGGTTTTCAAACCCTTAGGATTAGTTATAAACAGTGTTATTAACAGTATTGATATTCAATAAGTTATAAGATTTGGCGATTTCACCCTTTAACTTCCTAACTACCTAATATTCCACCCTTTTAAAAGTTAAAAGGCATAACCTATGGCCAGCTTTAGACCGTCCATTATGCGGAAACCACGAGGGTCTTTTATTATCCAGTCGAGGTTGATGAAATGTCCGTATAAGTCATCTCGGGTGGGGTCGTAGATAGGCAAGGCGAAATCGAGTCGGATAACGAGGAATTTGAGGTCCAGCCGCAGACCGACACCGGCATCCATGGCCAGTTCTTTATAGAAACGCTTGAAAGAGAATTCCGCACCGGGCATATCCTCCTCTTTCCGCGCCAGCCAGATGTTGCCTACATCGACAAAGACACCGAATTTGACAGAACGGTAAATGGGACCTCGGTATTCGAGGTTCAACTCTATCTTGATGTCGCCGGTGTAGAGCGAGTCGCTGCCGCGTTTGTAACTGCCTGGTCCAAGCCCGCGATAACCCCATCCGCGCATACTGTTGCTCGTACCCATGTAGAAGCCCTTTTCGTAGGGAATGTATGAGAATTTGTCCAAAGGGATGATGCAACCAAGGTCGGTGCGCATCGCGATGGCGTTGTTGTTGTCAATGGTATAGGTATAGTTCCACGTGAAATTCACCTTTTCGAATGTGGTGTAATCATAGCCCTCGTTGTCAAGTACGTTCTTGCCGAGTACCCAGTGCACGGTTGGGTCGAAAATGGCATTCAACCCTTTGACCAACAACCCTGACGACTCGCAAATAAGGCTGATGTTCATGTTATGTCTGTTGGATTCTTGGGAGATAGGTACCAGGTAGTTCAGGGTATATTTGGCGGAAATTAGCATGAATTTGCCGAATTTGTATTGGTAGGATTCCGGATAAGCGTCAAAGTTCAATAAAGCCGAGGTTCTTCTGTCGCTATTGTCGATAGTGCTGACATCCAACGGGCTGAAACTATGTGAGATATAACTGGTTGGAATCCATTTGTAGGTCAGGGCAGAATTGTAAAGCAGTCGATTGTACAGTCCAGAATAGTTGACACCAAAGTTGATGGAGGTGCTTCTTGGAGTGCCATCGCTGCTTCGGTGGCGGTTAAACAGAAAGAGACGGTTCGGGATTTCCAATTTAATGGTGGCACCGAATTCGGGATAGGAATAAACTCCGCTGTTTTTGAAGAGGTTGCTTAGTGAATAGTAAAAGTAACCACCTGATAAACCAATAGATAGATGCTCCGCGCCTTTGAAAATGTTGCGATTTGTGTAGTTGATGGACAATGCCGATTTGTCGTTGCGCAGTTCCACCTGTCCCCCCACGCTGTGCTGTTTTTTGCGGTTCAGTTGGTAAAACACATCGAGGTAGCCAACCTTCTTGATAGTATCAAGGAGCGCCTCGTTTTCGCGGTAGGAGATGCTGATGTAGTCGAAATTGTCGAGACTGTTGAGGGCGCGGCTGCTTTGGTTACGTGATAGTTGCGAGTAAGGGTACCCGCTACAGCTGTAGATGGCGTCCGCTAACGTTTTGTAGGAGAAATAGGGCTTCAGTATTTTGCCGTTGAATCGTTCGTCAATGAAGTAGAAATGGCAGGTGTCTCCCCGCTCATGCCAGCGATAGTAGGTGGTGTCGAAGATGGGATCCGGGGAGGACGCCATTTGTGCTTCGGGGTTAACATAGTTGTTGTTATAGTAATATTTGTAGAGATATCGTGACGCGTTCTCGTTTTGTGGGATGTTCAGCATAATGGTGATGTTCACCGTTTTTGGGTCGTTCCCAAGACTGTCGGGCGGGTCAAACATCACCTCGCATCGGATGATGGACTTTTCCACGTAGTAATAACCCTCGTTGCGGATGAGGTTGATGATTCGGGTGAGTTCTTGATTGATGATGTTTTCGTTGTATTGCATCCCTGCTTCCAGCAGCTTTTCCTTCTGATGAATCACCACAATGCGCTTGTATTCAGGAACGGGGATGTCGTAATCTACTTGACTGATGAAGTAAGGATCGTGAGCTGTGACGAAGTAATCGACCTTAGATTTTTTACGATTTTTGCCCAAAAATTGCACCCGGTAATCGACTTCCGCATCGAAATAGCCGAGCTGTTTCATCACAATTTTCAGTTGGTCAAGGGAATTGGTTATTTCCACGGAGTCGAGTAGGGCAGGGGGTTCTCCGACCTTTTCGCGCAGGAATTTGCGGAATTTTCCGTCTTTGAGTTCCCCTTTTTTATTGTATTTAGGCGTTCCCCAGTCGTATAATACCGTTTTGACGCGGAAGATATCCATGAATTTCTTGTTGGTGACGGGGCGCACGTAAGAAGTGAGATTGTCAAAGTTTGGACTTTTAGCATCCACCACTTTCACCTTGTTTCTCACCAGCATGCTTTCATCTTCGGAAAGATGCCTGACGGAGCTACAGGAGTATATGCATATACTACTGAAAAACAAGACGATAAAAAAACGTATCTTACGACTCATTCTTCACGCGGGGATGGAAAATATATTCTATGCAGAGGATGACAAACACAGTGAAAAAGGTGTTGCCAAAGATAACGAGCAGGGTATGCCCGAAATTTCTGAAAGTCATGGTTTCGAGGAGAATAGCAGTGATTTGGTAAATGGAGGAAAGTATGAGAGTGTATAGGAATACCCATCGGAAATCTTTCACGCCGGGGATGGGGCGGTCGATATTTTCGAATTTGACGTTGTTGCTGCCGTTCAACATGCGGGCAATATGTGGACGGATGAACATCGTCAGGCTGCAAGCAAAGGAGGAGACCCCCAGCGTGTGCGCGAAGGCATCTACAACGAAGCCCGTCACGAAGCCGATGATGTACTGCAACGACAGCGGAAGTTCCAGAGGTAGCAAGAAGAGGGCAAGTAGGAAGAGAGCAGGGGTCATATAGCCGAACAGACTGATATGTTGGCAAATGGCGACCTGCGCAACGAGTAGGAACAGGAATCGTAATATGTTGAATATGATATTATTCATCTTTGAAGTGTGCTTTCAGGGTATCGAGTTCTGCTTTGTAAAGATTTTCAACGAGATAGACGGTGTAGATATCCGTATATTTCGTGGCCAGGCTCACCCTGATGGTCAGGAAGCTGGCGTTATTGCCCACCTGCACCTCTTTGACAGTGCCGATGAACAGTCCTTTTGGGAAAATATTGGAGAATCCGTTGGTGAAGACGGAGTCCCCGATGTTGATTTCGGAGTGTTGCGGAATGGCTTCAAGGTTGGCCACGTGGGGGTCGGTGCCCTCCCAAATCACAGTGCCGTTCTGGTTGGCTGGGGTCACTACGGCGCTTATTCGGCATTCAGGATGCAGGATAGGTCGCACGGTGGAGAAATTCGGGGAGACATCGGTGATGACCCCTGCCACGCCTTCCGGAGACAGCACCGCCATGTCGCGGGAAATGCCATCGTTGGAGCCCTTGTCGACAATCATGTAGTTGAACGTGCGATCGGTGGTCCGGAAAATCACGTGTGCGTAGGTGTAGTCGTACATGCGCATCCGTTTGGTGTTGGTGGAATCGGGCTTGCTCATTTCGGTCAGCATAGTGTCCGTTTTCTCGATAAACATGTTGTCACGCTCCCGCATGAGTTCGATGTTCTGTTTCACGAGTTGCTCGTTTTCCGGTCCCAAACGGAAACGATGAATCATACTCGCACCGCTCTTCTGAATCGGCCCCACGATGCTTTGCACAACCCTTGACAGACTATAGTCGTTGAAGGCCAAGGACTTGCCAAGCATCACGATGCTCACGATCAGAAGAACGGCGAGTACGATAATATGAAATGCCTTTTTGAAAAATTCTATGAGATTATTCATCAGGCAGGGGGAAAACTATTTCTTTTCGGCGAGTTCGCGGCCGGCCTTCAGGCAGGCGAGGTTCACGTTCACGACATCTTCACCTTTGCGGGCGAAGTTCTCGCGCACGGCGTTCTCTATCTCCTCGTAAGGCAGTTGCAGATACGGGGAAGCGGCACCCAAAATCACCATGTTGGAGCTGCGGGCGGAACCGAGGTCCTTGGCGATTTGGTCGGCGTTGACGGCCACGCAATTCTGCACCTTGGCCAATTCTGCCTTCAGAGCGTCGAAGTCGGGATAGTTCGGGATGTTCACGAAAGGTTGGTCGTTGGTGATCAACCAGCCATCTTTCTTCAGCCATGGCAGATAGCGCAATGACTCCATGGGCTCCACGGAGATAATCATGTCGGCCTTGCCTAACGGGATCAAGTCGGAAGCGATGGGATGGTCGGAGAGACGGAAATGGGACTGCACGTCACCGCCGCGCTGGCTCATGCCATGCACTTCGGCCTGTTTCATGTACATTCCTCTTTTGATGGCGGCTGCGCCCACTATCGTGGCGATGGAAAGGATACCTTGGCCGCCTACACCTGCTAATATAATGTCGATTTTCATATTTTTATTCGTTTTTTGTTGTTAATTCTTATTTCGGCTATCGGCATTGAATAGCTATTTGAATCTTCCTGCTCTACCGAGCTCTTGCCCCTGCCGGGGCCGCTTAAGGAATATGATTCAATTCACTATTGCCTGTTGCCTATTGCCTATTGCCTACTTTTTCGCGGCTTGCTGTTTTTTCATTCTGCGGCTCAAGGTCTGGATACATTCGCGGGTCGGGATAATCACGGAAACGCCTTGGTATTCCAGCTCTTTCTCGATGATGGCCACGTTTTCTTCCAGATGGCCTTTCAGTGGGTTGATGCGATGGATGTGGTCTTCCTTCACGCCAAGGCCTTTGCAGATTTCACCGAGCACGCCGAGAGCGTGGGAGTCTTGACCGCCCGTCATACCGGTGGTGCTGTTGTCGAGAATCAACACGGTGATGGGTGTGTTTTCGTAGATGGCATCCAGCAGGGAGGTCATGCCGCTGTGGGTGAAGGTGGAGTCACCGATGACAGCCACGCACGGGCTGAGACCTGCGTCAGCGGCACCCTTGGCCATGGTGATGGAGGCGCCCATATCGACCGTGGTATAGATGGCATTGTAAGGGGGCAGAGCGCCGAGGGTGTAGCAACCGATGTCGGAGAAGACTTTGCCTTTTCCGTGTTTCTCCATTGCTTTGTTGAGGGCGGTGTAAGAGTCGATATGCGGGCAGCCGACGCACAATGCGGGCGGGCGCGGAACGACCAATTCGGGAACGGGAGCGCCGTAGGTGTCGGGCAGACCGATGGCCTTGGCCACAAGGTTCGGGTTAAGTTCGCCGTCGCGAGGAAGTTCACCGCTCAAACGGCCCATGATGTTGCCGGTGCGGTTCAGCACGCCGCGGACCTGTTCCTCGATGAAGGGATAACCCTCTTCAGCGATGAGCACCTTGCCGCATTCATCCACCATCTTGGCGATGAGCTCGGTGGGCAACGGATATTGGGAGATTTTCAGCACAGGGTACGGACATTTGCCGTCCTCGAAGTTCTCCATCAGGTAGTTGTATGCGATACCGGAAGCAATGATACCCATGCTCTTGTCGGCGCCGTCGATGTATTTGTTGAACGGAGAGTTCAGCGAATCGTTTTCGAATTCGGGCTGTTTGTCTAACAGTTTGCGATAGTGACGGCGGGCGTTGGCGGGCAGCAGGATGAATTGTTTCGGGTCTTTCTCGATGTTGAGCGGGTTTTGCGGACGCTCGGCTTTGCGCTCCACGCCGGAACGGGAGTGGGAAAGGCGTGTGGTGAGGCGAATCATCACGGGAGTGCGGAATTTCTCGGACATCTCAAACGCATAGTAAGTGATGTCGTAAGCCTCTTGTTGGTTGGAGGGCTCGAAACAGGGGATGAGGGCGAACTTCGCGTAGTAGCGGGAGTCCTGCTCGTCCTGTGAGGAGTGCATGGAGGGGTCGTCGGCGACTACCACCACAAGACCGCCGTTAGCGCCAGTGATGGAGGAGTTCATGAAGGGGTCGGCAGCCACGTTGAGGCCGACATGTTTCATGCAGACCATGGCGCGTTTGCCCGCGTAGGACATGCCGATGGCAGACTCCATGGCCGTTTTCTCGTTGCCAGCCCAGATGCTGTGCACCTCACCGGCTTTGCCCTGCTTGGAGTTCTGGATAAATTCAGTGATTTCAGTTGAGGGAGTGCCTGGATAAGCATACACTCCGGATAATCCGGCATCCAAAGCGGCCTGAGCCACCGCTTCGTCGCCTAAAAACAATGCTTTTGACATAATCTAAAGTACTTTATTGATTGTATAATAATAACTTAAGTTTCTAAATAAGAATGGGCAAAGATACAAAAAATACGCTTATTGTTCCACGTTATTTTTGCTATAATAATTGAGATCGACGCGCTCGGTCCAGCCTTGCATTCGCCAGAAGGTGTTGCCCACTTCATTGTTCTTCAACACTAACAGGCCGTTTTTCTTGATACCTTCCGCTTCAATGGCGTGATAGACCATGCCGAGGAGCGCCTTGCCGATGCCGCGTTGACGGAGGTCTTTGCGCACGACAGTGTGATAGATGTAGGCGCGACGGCCGTCCATCCCGCATAAGATGACGCCCACGATTTCGCCGTCCATCACGGCCACGAAGTTGGAAGTGGGGTTCTTTTTCAGGAACTTGGCGATCCCCTCAGCGGAATCGTCGTACCCGCGCAATGCCATGCCTTCCGTAATCGACCACAACGCATACACCTGGTCGTAGTCGTCCATAGTCATCAGTCGTATCTGGTATTCTTGCATATTTTTGCTGTTTTGGAATTGTGCGGCAAAAATACATTTTTTTTGGGCTTACAGGCTTACAAGCTTACGGGTTTCAGGGCTTACGCATCAACTCCTCCAAACGCCCAAATGTCAGAGCATTGAGCTGCATCATGTAATGGCGTCAGCCGTTTTTTTGCCTTTAGCTGCATTTTTGCTTTTTTCGCAAAAAAAGCACGTCGAATCAGCGTTTGCTGATTTTCAGGCGATTACAGACGACAAGAAACAGGCGAGGGTGAGCATACACGGCCCCTCGCCCCAACCGCGTTAGCGGTTGCATATCTGTAGTCGATGGTGAGGCGGATGCGGACAACGGTGAGAAGGTCGGATCGCGGGGTTCGCGGCGAGGGAAAAGTTTGCAGGCGAGGGGGTTGGATGGTTCGCCGCGAAACGAGATGATATTGCGGACGGGCGCGCGAGAGGGATTGAAGTGGAAATGTTTTTGGCCTATTTTCGGCATTAAAACATTGTCGTACAACGGATTGTAGGGGCGAATCATTATTCGCCCCTACGGGAACGGATGGCCAAAAACATTGTAACGGAAAGCCCGACGGCGCGGCGGGAGGGGACAACGTTTCCCTACGTAGATCCGTGAATGTGTGTTTGCGGCGCTTGAAGCGTCGGCTCGTAATCCGCGCCGGCTCGCCCAAATAAAAAGTGGATGCGTAAGCCCTGTTACAGACTTACAGGTTAATGAAGTTTGCCCTATTGCCTATTGCCTAAAAAAATGTATTTTTGCGGGTTGTAATGAAATAGAAAATGGCAAGCGATAAAGGAATGTATATCCCTGTAGTTGAGGAGTTTTATTCGTTGCAGGGTGAAGGTTATCATACGGGGAAGGCGGCTTATTTCGTGCGCGTGGGCGGATGCGAGGTGGGCTGCTCCTTCTGCGATGAGATGCGGGCTTGGAATGCCGACAAGTATCCGAAACTGGATGTGGACGACATCGTGGCGCGCGCGGCGAAGGTGCCGGCCCGGGCGGCGGTGGTCACCGGCGGCGAACCGTTGCTCTACAACATGGACTACCTTTGCGCGAAGATGCATGAGCGCGGGATCAGCTGTTTCTTAGAAACTTCCGGTTCTGAACCGCTCTCCGGCGACTGGGACTGGATCTGCCTCTCCCCGAAATACGGCGCCGCCCCGAAGCCCGAAATGTACGCAAAAGCCAACGAACTCAAGGTTGTCATCGGTTGTGAGGAGGATCTCGCTTGGGCTGAAGAGAATGCGAAAAAAGTCTCCAAGAATTGCCTGCTTTTCCTACAACCCGACTGGAACCGTTGCAATGCCATCATCGGCCGTCTGGTGCAATACATCCTGGACAACCCGAAATGGCGTATGTCATTGCAAACGCATAAGTATATGCAGATTTTGTGAGAGGATAAGAGGATAAGATAATGGAAAGAGATAGTCATGAAATGAACTTGAAGGAGCTGATCGGGCGGTTTGTGAGCCAGTCGGGGAAACAGCATCTGATGGACAAGCAGATGCTGTTCGAGCGGTGGCCGGAATACGTTGGGCCGATGTGTGCCCAATTCTCGAAATGCGAAGACCTTCGGAACGGCATCCTTCAGGTGCGCGTACAAAACGCTGCCCTCAAATTCGAACTTTTTGGTCACAAATCCCAGATAATCAAGAAAATACAGGCAGACTTCGGCCCATTGGTCACAGACATCATGTTCAAAAACTAAGCCTATAAGCCAGAAAGCTTGTAAACTAAAAAAAAGAAATATGAGAATAGGAATGACAGAAATCATCATCATCGCCCTGATTGTGCTGCTGTTGTTCGGTGGTAAGAAAATCCCCGAATTGATGAGCGGACTTGGCAAAGGCGTGCGCTCTTTCAAAGACGGCATGGAAGGCAAAAGTGAGAAACCTGCCGATGCTGATAAAACGCAGAAAGAGCTCGAGAACAAGTCAGAGTAGATGTCTGAAACGACGGAAAATAAGTCTTTTTGGGAACATTTGGAGGATTTGCGTGGCAGCCTCATCAGAATTTTGGCAGCCATGTTCATCTTCTCCATTATGGCCTTTTGCTTCAAAGACTGGCTTTTCAAGATTGTGTTAGCCCCTAAAGATTCCTCCTTTTTCATGTATAAACTCTTCGGTGGTGGCGATTTCAGCATCCAGCTTATGAACATCGGGCTTACCGAGCAGTTCATGATTCACCTGAAGACGGCTTTCGCTTTCGGCATATTGATGGCATCACCGTACATCATCAAAGTATTGTTTGATTTCGTTAGGCCTGCCCTCTATGAAAAGGAACGGAAACATTCCGTGTGCATTGTTTTTGCTGCTTATTTGATGTTTTTGGTAGGCGTGGCGGCCAATTACCTCTTCATTTTCCCGCTCACGGTGCGTTTTCTCGGAACTTACCAGGTGAGTGACCAAGTAAACAACATGCTGACGCTTCAATCCTACATGGATACCCTTCTGATGATGAGTATCGTGTTCGGTGTCATCTTTGAAATACCGGTAGTGAGTTGGCTGTTAGCGCGTTTTGGTCTGTTGAAAGCAGAATGGATGACCCGTTATCGCCGTCATGCCATCGTGGCCATCCTCATCCTCTCCGCCATCATCACCCCCACGGGCGACGCCTTCACCCTGATGATTGTCTCGCTGCCGATCTGGCTGCTCTATGAACTGAGTGTGCTGGTGGTGAAACGGGTTCAGCGACACCATGAAACACTGTAAGACTTACAGTTTCTTTATACCTTAACTTTAACTTTGACACCACACCAATCACTAATCACTGTTTTATTTGACTGATTGTGGCTCATCGTAATTAGAGTTTGTATGAATAGAGTAGGTTAAACTAAAAAATAGTATTTTTGCGGCTTTGTTTTTTAGGGAAAAGGGAATAGGGAATAGGCAAAAGGCAAAAGGCAAAAGGGAAAAGGGTATAGGGAAGGGCTGAAGGCCTTCGTATGTATAATCAATAGTCAATAATCAAAGTATGGAAAATATGAAACCGAGAGTCAGATTCGCGCCGAGTCCCACGGGACCGCTGCACATCGGCGGCGTGCGTACCGCATTGTATAACTATCTGTTTGCCAAGAAAAACGGCGGATCGTTCCTCCTTCGCATCGAGGACACCGACCAGACCCGCTTCGTGCCGGGCGCCGAGGAGTACATCATCGAGGCCTTCCAGTGGCTCGGACTCAAGTTCGACGAAGGCGTCGGCATCGGTGGCGAATACGGTCCTTACAAACAGTCGGAGCGCAAACCGATGTACAAGCCTTACGCTGAGCAGCTTGTGCGCGACGGTTGGGCTTACTACGCTTTCGACACGCCCGAATCCTTGGACGCCAAACGTAAGGAGGCGGAGGCGCAGAAGAAGACTTTCCAGTATGACGCCTCCACTCGTATGTCGATGGTCAACTCGCTGACTTTGAGTGCGGAAGAGACAGAAAAACGAATTGCTTCCGGCGAACCTTTCGTGGTGCGTTTCAAATATCCCGCCGACACGGACATCCACGTTCACGATCTGATTCGCGGCGAGGTGGTGATTAATTCTAATCTATTGGACGACAAGGTGTTGTATAAATCCGACGGAATGCCAACCTACCATTTGGCCAACATTGTGGATGACCACACCATGAAGATCACGCACGTGATTCGTGGCGAGGAGTGGCTGCCTTCCGCGCCGCTGCACGTGATGTTGTACAAGGCGTTCGGGTGGGAGGCACCGCAGTTCGCGCACCTGCCGCTGCTACTCAAGCCCGACGGCAACGGCAAGCTCAGCAAGCGTGATGGCGACCGCTTGGGATTCCCCGTATTCCCGTTGGAGTGGCACGACCCCAAGAGCGGCGAAGTCTCCTCTGGCTATCGCGAGACGGGCTATCTGCCTGAGGCCGTGGTGAATATGTTAGCATTATTGGGCTGGAATCCCGGCACCGAACAGGAAATCTTCAGCTTGGACGAGCTCGTCAATCTTTTCTCTTTGGATAAAATCAGCAAGTCGGGCGCGAAGTTTTCCCTCGACAAGGCCAAATGGTTCAACCACGAATATATACAAATGAAATCCTCGAAGGAGTTGATGCCCTATATCACCAAAATCATGGACGAGAAAGGCGTGGCGTACGAGGAGGATTACCTGCTGAAGGTCATCGACTTGATGAAGGAGCGCCTCACTTTCCCGGACGAGTTCTGGGAGCAGGCCGGATTCTTTTTCGTGGCCCCGACCGAGTACAGCGCGCAGGATCTGAAGAAGCGTTGGAAAGAGGGCACGGGCGAGAAATTGCGCGTCATCGACGAGTTGTTGCGTAAAGATGAGGTTTTCGACATGCAAGCTGCCCACGACCGCGTGATGGAGCACATAAAAGCTAACGAATGGAATATGGGGGCTGTCCTCAACAGCATGAGAATCGGCATCGTGGGTTGTGCCCGCGGTCCCGAGCTTTTCACTATGATCAACATCCTCGGCACCGACGAGGTGCACAAACGCACCGAGGCGGTGATTAATGCCGTTGAGGGGGGAGTCAATTAGAAATTAGTAATTGGTAATTAGTAGAGACGTTGCGCGCAACGTCTCTACGTGTATAATAGTCCGTTGTCAGAAGTGGTATGCCAATCGAACACCGCCGTTCAGGGAGGAGAAGCTGAGGGAGGGTCGCCAGCCGGATTCAGGGATATATTGCGCTCCTAACACGATCAAATCGGCGGCGATGTCAACGTTGTCGCTAACGCGGAACCGGAGACTCGGTCGCACGCCTATTTGACAAAACTGGAGCTTGTCGGTGAATTCGATTCCACCTAATACGTGGAGGTCCAGGTAGATGCTTTCGTTATGCCATACGCAAAACCGGGCAAAAGGCTCCGCGATGCCGGTGACGGCGAAAAAGTCGTCTCTGCCCACAAAAACCACAGCTCCCAATCCAGAACCCAAGGCAAACCAGTCGGTGAATTCATAGCCTACTCTGACTTCGGCGGAAACTGAGAAATAGTTACGAAACCCGAAGCCGGCAGAACCTCCGACGAACAATCCGCTTTGTGCCTTTGACACAAAAGTGGCGGATAATAGCAATACGAAAATGAATATTTTTTTCATTACAATGAATTTTTTACGAATGCGGTTATGTAGAGACGTGCCATGGCGCATCTCTACAGGGTTTAATCGATCGCCAGTCCGCCCAAGGCCGTCTCCTTATACAAGCTGGGTAGGTCTTTGCCGGTCAGTTTCATGGTCTTCACCACCTTGTCGAAGCTGATGAGGTGTTTGCCGTCGGACATCATGGCGAAGAGGTTGGCATCGAGGGCGCGGAGAGCGGCGAAGGCATTGCGTTCGATGCAGGGGATCTGCACGAGTCCGCAGATGGGGTCGCAGGTGAGTCCGAGGTGGTGTTCCAGTCCCATCTCGGCGGCATATTCGATCTGTTGCGGGGAACCGCCGAAGAGCTGGTTGGCAGCGGCGGCGGCCATGGCGCACGCGGAGCCGATTTCGCCCTGGCAGCCCACTTCCGCCCCTGACACAGAGGCGTTAGTGCGGATGATGTTGCCGAAGAGTCCGGCCGTGGCCATCGCCTTCAGGATGAACCTGTCGGTGTATTCATGGTTGTGTTTGAGGTGGTAGAGCACCGCCGGCAGCACGCCCGACGAGCCGCAGGTGGGCGCGGTGACAATCCGTCCGCCCGAGGCGTTTTCTTCCGCCGTGGCCAAAGCGTAGGCCGACACGAGACAACGGCCCTGCAGCGAGGCCTTGTAACTCAGTGCTTTCACGTAGTATTGCGTGGCTTTCCGTTTCACGTACAGTCCGCCGGGCAGCACTCCGTCGTTGTTCAGCACGCCTTTCTCGATGGTCTTCTGCATCACCTCCCAGCGTTCCTCCAGGAAGTCCCAGATGTCGGGCTCTTCGTGCTGTTCCACATATTCCCAGAAGTTCAGCCCGTATTTTTCCACGTGTTTCACGATGTCCGCCATGGTGTTCTCCTCATAGCGTTCCTCCTTGTCCATCACGGTGTTCTCGTCGGCCAGCTCGCCGCCGCCGATACTGTAGATTTTCCACTGGTCGGTGACCTCCTCGCCCTTGAGCGATTCGAAGAGCATGGCGTTGGTGTGAAATTCGTGCTGTATTTCGGGTTTCCAGACGATTTCGGCGGGTTTTGGCGAAAGGGCGTCGATGATGGTTTTGTCGGTGAAGTGGCCCTTGCCGGTGGCCGCGAGACTGCCGTAGAGGGTCACGCGGTAGCCGGTAGCGTCGGGGGTTCTCTCTTTGAAGATCTCGGCCGCGCGATGCGGTCCCATGGTGTGGCTGCTGGAAGGTCCGTAGCCGATTTTGAAGATTTTCTTGATGGATTCCATCTTGTTAGTTTAAGGTTTAGGGGTTAAGGTTTAAGGTTTAAGGTTTAAGGTTTAAGGTTTAAGGTTTAAGGTTTAAGGTTTAAGGTTTAAGGTTTAAGGTTTAAGGTTTAAGGTTTAAGGTTTAAGGAAAGTGCAAAAGTACACAATTATTCGAATCAATGAAGAGAGTTGATGAAATTTTGGTTTATTACGATATGCTATTCAAAAAAAAAGCATATTTTTGCAGTCTCTAATTATTGATGAATATGAAGTATCACGAACTCGAAGGAAAACTCAGAAAGATAGGGTGTTATCCAACAGGAAAAGAGAGGCACGGACATCCTCTTTGGCACAGTCCAATTACAAACAACAATTTCATGATGAGTCATCACCATTCGCAGGAAGTTGCTTCAGGCACGTTGAAAGCCATCATGAAAAGTT
>Ga0310694_10000215_pt1 | contig 83881 bp, 65 predicted proteins | sample 174DNAGHGhighgp2_FD_203884 | JGI IMG/M metagenome (GOLD analysis project Ga0310694, IMG submission 203884) | Sheep rumen microbial communities from Palmerston North, Manawatu-Wanganui, New Zealand - 1742 DNA GHGhigh gp2 (v2) (version 2) | ecosystem: Host-associated > Mammals > Digestive system...
GACATGAATTCCGGCTCCTCGATCACGGGCACCGCAATGTACAGATACCCGTAATGCCAGCCGTCGCCGCCCTGTCCGTCCGGTCTGAAGTAGACCGTCACGTCGCCTGCCTGGTTCGCGCCGACAACGTAGTTGTTGCCCATGCCGTCCGGATACCAGGTCAGGATGGTGGTGACGCCGTCAACAATTTCTGCCTGAACCGCCTTGAACTCGTCGCCTTCCGCGAGCGTGATCGCCAGCATGTACTCTACTGCATTCTCCGGATTCGGTTCGAACTTGTGTTCAGCGGTTACATTCGTCCAGTCATTCAGGCCGATCAGATAGTAGGCAAGGATACCGGTCTTGGTCTGCTCTTCGAACGCTTCGTTTTCGAACGTTGCGGTATAGGTGACGGTTTCGCCTTCCTCCGTGCGGACCGCTGTGACCGTTTCGGTCTCAGTCTCATGGCAGGAGGAGCATGCGCGACTTGCCGTGCAGGTCCACGCGTTTCCGTCCTGCGCCCATGTATAGGTCGCCGTACCCCATTCATGCCCGGTCGCCGGGATCTTTACATTCTTCTGATAATCATCATAGTAGTCGGCATTCGTTTCGCTGCACAGACAGTAGCGATAACCGAGACCGTCCTCCGTGCAGGTCGGCACCTGACCGCTGTACGGCACATAGATATAGGTATGGGTGTGCGCCGGACGTCCGCCGTTTGCTCCGCTCGTCGTATAGGGAGAAAGTGTCACAAACCGGCTGCCGGGATCGCCCGCCGCATTGATCTGTGCCTGAATGACCGAATAGGTATCCATGAAGTGCGGCTCCGTGAGCTTGGTCGCGTAGGAGATCAGGCTCCACTTGTCAAAGTCGAACTTGTCGGCGAGCTTGTTGCTGGTTATATAGGTGGAAGCGCCGCCGAGCGTTTCGCCCCGCGCGACCGCTACCAGCAGTTCGACGAGAACCTGCAGGTTATACGCAGGCGTTTCGCAGATGCCGTCCGTCCAATAACTGTACTTTCTCAAGCGGGTCGAATAGCCGTTATAGCTGCTCTGTGACGGGCCGCCCCAGTTGGTAAGACTCTGTTTTTTGCAGAACGTCGTACTCTGGTAATTGCCGACCGTCTCGTCCGCATGCTGGTGTCCGCAGTGATACGTATAGACGTCGCGCCATCCGAGGATCTTACCCGGGTTGTTGCGATCGGCGTTTTCGCCGGTGATACAGATGAACTTGCCGAGCAGCGTATTCATATCGCTTGCAGACAGATAGTTTCCGCTGTAGTCCGCGCCGGTCGCGTTCTTGATCTGTGTCGACCACTGCGACGCGTCGACGGTCGCTGTTTTTCCGTAGCGGGTGAATCCCCACTCAATCATCGGAAGCATCGGCACGAAGTCGTTGGCGTTGACAAGGTTGAAAATGCTGTCGTACTTTTCCGCCGACGCTTCGGTGTTCGCCGTGTTGTAAGGCGTTGCGAAGGTATAGGCATAAACCTCGTTCTCAAGATCGATCAGGTAGGAAGCGATCAGGTTTCCGACCGCCGCGCCGCGGGAGTGTCCCGTAATCCAGTAGGCTAACCCCGCATCGGGATTATTCTCAAGTTCCTGCTTGATATAGGTATTGTAATAGGTTTCGGCAAACTTCAGAATGCGCGTTGCGCAAACGTCAAAACCGCGGTGGTTCGTCTTGCGCGTCCAATCTTCATTTTTCTGACGCGGGGATTTGCCCGAAACGGAATCGTATTCATCAAAGAAGCCTTCCAGTCTTCCCATGTGGAAGTTGGAACTCCACTCCTCCTCAGAGCTGCTGTCCGTTCCGCGCACCCAGATTGCCATGATGATCTTGGTCTCGCCGTTGTAGGTTACAGTCTGATGTCCGATGACCGCTTCGCACATGTCGTCGTCATAGTAATCGCTGCTCAGCCGATAATCCTGAACATCCTCAAAGCCGAACAGTTCCATAAGGTCCTTGCCGTTATACTTCGTACTTGCACTGGTACCCGCCGTCGGCGCGTTGTCGAAGATGAGATATGCGTTGTCGTACGCCATCAGTTGCTTATCCATATAGGCAAGCGCGGCGCCCATCACGGAATATGTCGCCAGCGTCGGCTGATACTCCGTTTTCGCCGCAAAGAAATTGCGGTAATCAACCGTGAAACTGACGGTTGTCATGTCATCATGTCCGCTCTTCATCTTGCCGGTAAACACGTTGTTCTCCGGCGCATTGTCCTCGTTGTCCGGAATGCCGTCGAAATCCGTATCCGGAAGCGTAGGATCGGAACGGAACGCATAGACCGTCGTCATTTTGCCGTTGCCGAGATCGATCTCGTAGGCTTCCCCGATCTCCTCGCTGTCCGGAACGCCGTCACCGTCGGTATCGACGCCGCTGCCCGAGGTCAACGGCGCATTCAGTGTAACGTAATGGAAGTCATCTAAAAGATAGGAATTTCCGGGCAGGTTCTGCGGTGCAGCGCCTTCCAGTCCGAGCAGAGTATTGAGCTTTTTCTGATCCGCAACAAAGTATACACCGCTTTCCGAAAAAGGAACGGAATACGTATTGCCGTTCTTCTCCGCATTGAGGCGTACGGTATTTGCGTCGGTTCTGCGGTAAACCGCGATCTCCTTTGCGCTGCTGTCGACTGTGAATGTCAGCGTAAGATTGCCGCACTCAGGTATCGTGACGCGGATCGCTTTGCCGATCAATGCGGGATTATGGCGGAATGACTCCGCATCGTAATGCGTCACAACCGCTTCGCGATACAGCACAAACGGCGCATAGCCCTCGATCGCGGGAATCGCGGCGTTGTCGACATACAGAGCGCCGTCGATCGTCCCTTCGCCGATCGACTGGAACACATCTGAAATATCCTCAGGCTGTTTCGGATCCGTGCCGAGCAAAAATTCTTCGCCGTCCGTGATGCCGTCGCCGTCGGTGTCCCGATTCATCGGATCGGTGCCGTAATACAGCTCGTCACCGTCCGAAACGCCGTCCGAATCGGTATCGCCCTTCAGCGGATCTGTGCCGTATGTAAACAGCTCGTCATAATCGGAGAGCCCGTCGCCGTCGCTGTCCTGCTCACCCGCGGCAGTGTAATACACGTACAGTTCGTCATAGTCCGAAAGCCCGTCGCCGTCGGTATCCGCGTTTTCGGGATCGGTGCCGAACACAGTGATCTCGTCAACGTCCGGGATGCCGTCAAAGTCGGTGTCGAGATCCGGATCGATCGGTTCGGTCTCATCGACCGGTTCTTTGTCCGTCAGCTCGGATTCTTCCTCGGGGTCGTTCTCCTGATCCGTCACAATGACGGGTTCTTCCGGCTCCCCGGCTTCGTCCGCGAACGCGGGCACGACGCCGGTGAACGCGGTCGAAAGCAGCATCAGGACCGCTACGAGCAGAGAGAGCAGTTTGTTTCTTTTCAACATGGTTTTCGGGTTCCCCTTTCTATGCGTTACGCCGTCTCGGCAGCACTTTACATACTTTTTTCATTATATAAAATGGGCGGGGATTTGACAAGGGAAATCAGCGATTTTCCATTTTATATAATCAGAATCGCCCGCGTTTCCGTCGCTTCCCGATCCTGCGGAGCCGCTTGAATCTTCGCAATGATTCTGTTACAATGGCCACAGGCAGATATCCCCATAACGAAAGGCGGTTTTCCATGTTGAATGTACTGATGATCCCCCTGCTTTGGCTGATGTGCTGGCTTTCCGTGATGCTGCACGAGCTTGGTCACGCGATAGGGTTTCGGCTCGGAAGCGGAAAAGGACCATGGCGTGTGTTTGTCGGATCCGGTCCGAAGCTCCTTAAAGTCGGAAGGTTGACCCTTCTGCTCTTCCCCTTCGGCGGTTATTTCATTCCGGATGACGAAGCGGAACCGAAGACGAAAACAGGAAAACTCCTGATGCTTGCGGGCGGACCGCTCCTCTCGCTGACACTCGCCGTACTGTTCGGCGTGCTGCGGTTCTCGTTATTCATGCCGGATCCGTCAAGAGGCATGATGTACGGCATGCTCGTCTATATGTCCGCATTTTTGCTGGTTTTCAATCTTTTGCAGTTCCTGGTTACTGTCATTCCGATCCGCTACCGGGTCATTTGCAGCGGAATGGTCAGCGACGGTATGCAGTTCATACATGTACTGAAGCAGAAAGTCGATCAAAGCACTGCAGAGGAGCAGAAATGATACAGAAGCTTACAACATTCGAACCCTATCGGGATTTCATCAGCGAAATCAACAGCGACCCCGTTTTTGCGGAACCGATGCTCCAAACCGCGGAGCAGATCGAGAAGAATCTGAATTGTGCCGTACAAAGCCCGGATCAGATTCCTTTGGGCGTATTCTCCGACGGCGAGATGACGGGGCTTTTCGTGTTCCTGATCGTGGAAGATGATTTGTATATTGAGATGCTCGTGGGGCTTTCGCGCTCCCCTGCCGCCTATGATGAGATCGCAGACTGGCTGGAAAAGCATTACCCGGGCTATCAGGTCGACTTCGTGTTCAACCCGAAGAACACCGTAATCCTGGACATGCTGCACCGCCGCGGCGCGACCGTCGATCCGAAACAGTTCAAGATGGTTCTGACGCAAGATCCTTCTCCTGTCGACACGACCGGGATCGAGCCGCTGTCCCCCAAATACGAGGATCAGTACGTCGCCCTGCACGCCACGGATCTCTACTGGACGGGCGAACGGATCCTGAAAGCGTTGGACACGTTCCGCGTCTTTCTTGCCGTGGACAGCGGGACTGTCGTCGGCTATATCGATGTGACCAAAAACAATGAAGAGAACGAACCGTTCGACTTTCTGGTCAAAGAGGACTGCCGAAGACGGGGCTGGGGGCGGAAGCTTCTGTACAAGGCGATCGAAACGAACCGTCCGAAAGGCATGATGCTGATCGTCGACGTCGGCAACGACCCTGCGATCGCGCTCTATCGCTCCATGGGCTTTACGGATTCATCCGAACCGCAGAGTCAATGCGCGACGTGGCAGATCGGATAAACAGCATTCCCACCCCTTGCCTGTTATACAACAACATAAAACGAGTGTTGCAGACCCGCACCCCGACGCATCGGAAGGCGAATAATCGCATAAATCCGTCAAATTCAGCGACATGCGAGGTGCATTTGACACCTTACAGGGCCCGCCGCCCGGTGCAGCTTGTCAGCATAGGCAGGGCCTGAAAACCAGTCTGTTGAAAAACACAGTTTTTTCGACAGACTGAAACGAAGATCCGTACGGGATCTTCGTTTTGCGTTATGCGTTCTGTTTTTGATCCTTTCGGGGCTTTGCCGTGTTCGACGCTGCTTCGGCTTCCTTATTCCGGATCTGCTCCTGCTTTTCGATCAGATAGTCCGCGACGCGCTGTGCTGCTTCGCCCGGGAACGCCCACGTTTCCGCGCGTGCGGCGTCCCTCGCCTCCTGCCGTTTCGGTTCCGAAAGGCATCCGTCGATCAGCTCCTTCAGGGAATCCAGTTTGTCTTCCGTCAGCTTCGCGCCGATCTTCGGAAGCGTTTCGAATGTCCAAAGCTCCTCTTCAAGCCAGCAGGCGTCGTACGGCGCCTTGTCAAACGACGTATCCGCATAGATGACCGGACGGTCGAAGACCAATGCAAAGTCGAAGACAACGCCCGAGAAGTCGGAAATCAGAATATCCGCGCGGCGCAGAACCTCAAAGTTGTCGCTGTCTCGGTTCCATTCAAGCTGTTCGCCGTCCGGAAACCGGTTCATCAGTCCTTCGATCAGTTCCTTTTCGGAGGTAAAGGATTGCGGATGCGGACGAACGATCACATGATAGCCGGTTTTCAGAAGCGCTTCGATGATCCCTGCGCCGAAGCGCTTCAGGATCGCGCTTTCGCCCCACGACGGTGCGAGCAGGACCGTCACGGGATGCGGCGGCAGCGGTTCCGCGCGGTCAAGCCGCGCCCGCATTTCATCCATATACGTCATGCCGACAAGACGCAGTTCCTTTTCGGGAAGCTGTCGCAGCGATTCGAGCGTGCGGATCTGTTTTTCCTGATAGTCGCCCGAAAGCAGGATCGCGTCGTAATAATCGAGTCCGAACATTCGGTACAGGACGATATCGTTTGACATGTGCGGGATATGTACGTACCATTTCACGTCTTTCGAACGTTTCCACTGATAGACGCCCAGACCCGGCGTGGTGGACAGAAGCACGTCCGCCTTCAGCATGTTCAGCTTCGCAAACGCCTTGTTGCCTTCGCCGATGCACTCGCAGCGGATGTGTTCATATTTCCGGTCGAATATGGGATCGTCCTCCGACGCGGTCAGGTAAACCGTGTCCTTGCCGCGGCGTTCTAACTCGTCGCAGATCGACGCAAAGACGTTCCGATACCGTTTGCTTTCCGCAAAGATCACGATCGGCTGTCTCTCGCTGCCGGTCTGCTTCTGTCTGCCTCCGGAAACATAAAACCGGAGCTTCAGAAAGAGCTTGCGGAACGCAAATACAGCGGCGGTCAGCAAGCCCACCGCAACGGTAAACAGCATGCTGCCCGTTCCGGGATCAATGTATAAACGCATCCGTATCCTCCTTACTCGGCGGGAAGCTCGCCATCGAGCGCCTTCCACTTGCTGACGTCAAAAATATTGTGCCCCTCAAAGCGGACCCAGGATCCCGGGAACTGCTTTCTGTCCCTGCTGCCGGGGATGTTCAGCGGTCCGGTCTGTCTCAGATACTGTACCGGCTCGGATTTTGCCGCATCGTCGATCGGGTTTCCGGTAAACGGATTCACGGGATTTTCGATCAGATCCTTCAGTGCGAGCGTCGGCACATCCGCCTGCGTCATGAAGCGATCATCGACCGTAAAGGTTCTGCTGTTGAAATCCTTCACCATCAGGAACGAGCTGAATCGCAGGATGCTCTCCCATTCCTCTTCCCCGAAGCGGGTATCCGGCAGAATATCTTCCGCATGCCCGTGATCCGACACGAGGATAATGCGCGTGTTGTCGTAAACGCCCTGCTCCCTGAGATCATCCATCCATTTGCCGAGCCGGATCAGACTCGCCATCAGCGCATGATAATGCACGACGTTGCTCTCCGTTGTAAATCTGATGATCGTACCGTCCCACGAGGTTCTCGTCGGATGCGCCTTGTCATATTCCGTATTATCCACGTGAAGTGCCGGTTCGTATTCCGGCTCCTTCAGAATATTGCCGTAGTGCGTGGTGTCGTTGCCCATGAGCAGGAACGTATCGGTACCGTCATCGACCGCTTTCGTAATGGTCGGCAAATTGACAAGCACCGAATACGTGCGTCTGAACGTCGCGGAGATCCCGTTCGACGTTGAGAGACCTGTGCGTTCCTGCACCGGCAGTGTCTCCGCAGCGTCGCTGCTTTCATCAAGCACCGCATTATACATGCCCCGGTTATACAGCGTCGACTGGATCATAACCGGCGCGATCCGATACACGCTGTAACAGAAGAAGTTCCGATCTCTGAGCGCATGTACCGCATCCGCGTTCTCATAAAAGCTCTGATCCAGCTTTCCTGTCGCATTGAACACCGTAAAATCCGGATAATCGTCAAACACGCGCAAATCCGCATTCAGACTGTATCCGGCAAGCGGCGGATCGCTGACGGTGACGTGATAGCCGTGCTCCGAAAAAATCGCCGGCATAACCTTCAGGGATTCGTCGTGCTTGTCGCTCAACGTCTCGTCCGACCGCGCATTGAGGTTTACCGGACGATACTCATATCCGCCGAAGAGGGGCGGTCCGCCGATCACGGTCGCGCCGCCGAACGCAAGCGTATTCGGATAAAAGGTAAAACCCGCGAACTGTTCCATGAGCTCCGGCTTCTCCTCCATGACAAACGGAACAAACTCCGAGATCGCGCGATCCAGCATGAGCACGATTACATTGTTCCCGGTCTTTGAAAGACGGATCTCCGGTATGCCGGATTCCCGCCGGACCCGCTCGTTCGCGTCTGCGACCTCTACGCCGACACCGATCAGATTGCGCGTGCCGATCCCGACCACGGCAAGGCACATCGCCAGAACAACGATCCGCACGATCCGGCTTTTCTTTTTCCATACGAGGTACAGGATCGCCGCAAGCGCGATCATCACGAGAAGATTGATCAGCATCTCCTTATGCGACGGCGCGTTATATACATCATATTGAAGCATTTCGGACAGGTTGCCGTGGCTCTTGCCGAAGAACAGATAATTGACCGCGGCGCAAACCGAACCGATCCATACCGCAATTCCCATCGCCCGCTTGCCCTTCGTTCCGGCGAGCCGGTAAAAGATTCCGAACCAGATCACAAACGTGCCGACGGCGATCAGCAGCGCGTTCACAACGTACCAGATCGGATGCCGGTACACGTATGCGTTGATGAACTCCTCCGGCGACGCATATTCGATCGCGGACGGGATCAGCAGCCCGGTCAGAAGAGCAAGGAACACGCACCCGTACAGAAACCCGCGCGAATCCTCCCGCGAAAGCGCTGTTTCGGTAGGTTTGCGGCCTTTCTCCGCCCTTTTCTTTCGGATGACGGGCAACAGCAGCTGCAGCAGAAGCGGAAGCTGCAGCAGAAGCAGCGCGCCCACGAGCAGCAGCTGACGGCGCGTCGTCGCCATCGGATGCACAAACAGCACGAATATGAGCCCGAGCGCACCGATCGCGGAGCACGCGACGGCGAACACACGCTTCGGATGCTTCAGTTTATAAAAGATGTTCTTGCCGAGCGAAAAAAGATTGTTCAGCGTCCAGTAGAATACCAGTCCCGCGGGTGATCCGTACAGCAGCACCAAAAAAACGAGCGCCATGCCGTACATCTGAAGCTTGTTTCGAAGCGGAAATCCCTTCATGTAGATCGCCGCCGCCGCGACGTTGATCAGCGTCATGAGGATCGGCAATAGATTGATCGCGAGCCCGCCGATCCGAATCAGCCCGTCCGGCGCGCCGAGATCCGCGATCGGTCCGAAGGACACGCCGTTCAAAAGCGAAAGCCCCGACAGAAACCGATACGCTGCAATAAAGAACGGAACCTCCAAAAGCAGCGAAACGGAGCCCTTCAACGCGTCCGTCGGCTTATAGCCGACCTCACGGTAATACGTTTCAAGCATCATAAAGCGCTCGTCGCCGCGGAAGGTCTTTTTGATGTGGTCGACCCACGGCTTCATTTGCAGCGCTTTATCCCGCTGCTCGGTCTGAATCGCATCGGCACGGCGGTACAGCGGCAGCACAAGGAAGTTCATGGCAAGGCTCAGAAAAACGATCGTCAGTCCCGGACTTTTCACCACGCGGTATGCAAGCGAAAAGACCGTCTCAAACAGCAGTTCAAGCGGTCCGATCAGCAGTTGATACAGTGCATGCCCGAATGACATCTCGTTCTCCCTTGTGTCTTATTACGTTACGGAACCGCACGCTTGCGGTCTCCGCGCCGTTTCGTATTATAATATCAATATGCCGACTTACTGTCAATCAAAGGGCGTTTTACGGTTCGCTGCCCGGACGGACGGCATGTACCCGACCCATTTACCACTCGTCCGGCATTCCGTCAAGCTCCGTCCATTTGCTGCGGTCATAAACGTCATGTCCGTCCACACGATACCACAGTCCCGAAATCTGCTCCTGATCCTTGATGTCCACAAAGTTTTTCACAAAGGTCGTCAGAATGTACTGTTTGCTGTCCTGCTTGTGCGCGTCGTCGATCGGGTTTCCCGTAAACGGATTCACAGGGTTTTCGATCAGTCCGGAAAATGCCAGCGTTGGCGTATCCGCCGTCGTCATAAACTGCGGGTCGGTCCTGAACGTATGGCTGTTGAAGTCCTTGACCATCAAAAGCCCGGTGAACGTGACGATATCCTCATATTCCTTTTCGTCCCCCAGAATCGTTTCCTCGAAAAGGTGCAGCGCGCGGCCGTGGTCCGAAACGATGATGATACGCGTATTGTCGTAAACGCCCTGTTCTTTGAGATCATCCATCCATCTGCCGAGTTGTATCATGCTCGCCGCCAACGCATGATAATGGATCAGCTGATTGTCGGTCGTAAACGCGATCTCTCTGCCGTCCGCGTTCACACGCGTCGGATGCGCACGGTCATACGCGGTATTGTCGACGATCGCCGCCGGCTCATATTCCGGTTCCTTCAGCATCACGCCGTTGTGCGTCGTGTCGTTGCTGATAAAGAGGAACGTGTTTTCATCCGCATCGTACACATCCGTGATCTCCGGAAGATGCTTCAGCACGAGATAATGCCGCATGAATGAGTCGGTCAGTCCCTCCGCCTTCGAAAGACCGCTGCGTTCCTGCGGGGATTTCATCGCCGCCTCGACCGTGCTTCGATCGGCGGCGTTGTATTCGCCGTTGTTGTACAGCGTCGACTGGATCACAACCGGCGCGATCCTGTAGATGCTGTAGCAGAAGAAGTTGCGGTTCCGGAACGCGTCAGTCGCTCCGAGGATCGCGCTTGCGTCATACGGCATGCTTCCGGCGGTGATGTAGCGGGCAATGTCCGGGTAATCGTCATAGATGGTGAGGTCCGGACGCCAGCGATACCCCGCCATCGGCGGATCGCAGACCGTGACCTTGTATCCGTTCTCATCAAACAGGACCGGCATGACCTTCAGCGATTCGTTATGCTTTTCCGTTACCGTTTCGCCCAAGCGATGGTTGAGCACGATGGGACGGTATTCATATCCGCCGAAAATCGGCGGACCGCCCGCGCAGGTTGCGCTGCCGAAAGCGAGTGTGTTCGGATAGTAGGTAAAGCCGTCAAACTGCTCTCTGAGCTCCGGCTTCTCCTCCATCAGGTACGGAAGATATGCCGAGATCGCGCGATCCAGCATAAGGACGATCACATTATTTCCGGTTTTGCTCAAACGAATCTGCGGAAAATCCTCCTGTATCTCCGTCTCTTTCGTGTCGGCAAGCACGCTCTGTACGCCGATCACGTTTTTGAGGGACAGGCCGAGCACTGCAAGGCACATTGCCAGCGCCGCGATCCTTGCAATCTGCTTTTTCTTCTTCCATACGAGGTACAGGATCGTCGCAAGCGCGATCATCACGAGAAGATTGATCAGCATCTCCTTATGCGACGGCGCGTTATATACATCATATTGAAGCATTTCGGACAGGTTGCCGTGGCTTTTGCCGAAAAACAAATAATTGACCGCGGCGCAGACCGAACCGATCCATACCGCAATTTCCATCGTCCGCCTGCCCTTCGTTCCGGCGAGCCGGTAAAAGATCCCGAACCAGATCACAAACGTGCCGACGGCCATCAGCAGCGCGTTCACGACGTACCACAGTGGGGATTGCCCGTTTTGCGTATTGATAAACTCCTGTGGTGAGGCATGCAGGATCGCGGAAGGGATCAGAAGCCCGGTCAAAAGAGCAAGGAACACGCACCCGTACAGAAACGCGCGCGAATCCTCCCGCGAAAGCGCTGTTTCGGCAGGTTTGCGGCCTTTCTCCGCCCTTTTCTTTCGGATGACGGGCAACAGCAGCTGCAGCAGAAGCGGAAGCTGCAGCAAAAGCAGCATGCCCACGAGCAGCAGCTGACGGCGCGTCGTCGCCATCGGATGCACAAACAGCACGAATATGAGCCCGAGCACACCGATCGCGGAGCACGCGACGGCGAACACACGCTTCGGATGCTTCAGTTTATAAAAGATGTTCTTGCCGAGCGAAAAAAGATTGTTCAGCGTCCAGTAGAATACCAGTCCCGCGGGTGATCCGTACAGCAGCACCAAAAAAACGAGCGCCATGCCGTACATCTGAAGCTTGTTTCGAAGCGGAAATCCCTTCATGTAGATCGCCGCCGCCGCGACGTTGATCAGCGTCATGAGGATCGGCAATAGATTGATCGCGAGCCCGCCGATCCGAATCAGCCCGTCCGGCGCGCCGAGATCCGCGATCGGTCCGAAGGACACGCCGTTCAAAAGCGAAAGCCCCGACAGAAACCGATACGCTGCAATAAAGAACGGAACCTCCAAAAGCAGCGAAACGGAGCCCTTCAACGCGTCCGTCGGCTTATAGCCGACCTCACGGTAATACGTTTCAAGCATCATAAAGCGCTCGTCGCCGCGGAAGGTCTTTTTGATGTGGTCGACCCACGGCTTCATTTGCAGCGCTTTATCCCGCTGCTCGGTCTGAATCGCATCGGCACGGCGGTACAGCGGCAGCACAAGGAAGTTCATGGCAAGGCTCAGAAAAACGATCGTCAGTCCCGGACTTTTCACCACGCGGTATGCAAGCGAAAAGACCGTCTCAAACAGCAGTTCAAGCGGTCCGATCAGCAGTTGATACAGTGCATGCCAGAATGACATCTCGTTCTCCCTTGTGTCTTATTACGTTACGGAACCGCACGCTTGCGGTCTCCGCGCCGTTTCGTATTATAATATCAATATACCGACCGACTGTCAATCGAGCGGTACAAAAAAAGCCTTTTCCCGGATCGGAAAAAGGCTTTTGAAGGCAGCTTTGCGTTCAGTTGTTTACGCGGAAATGCTTCCATTGCACCGCATAGAAGATCACGCCGATCACGACCCAAACTGCGAGCATGATATAGGACTCGACACCGAAATGGACGCCGGAAAGCCCGGGGATCGGAACGAGCTGCAGGACCATAAACGCTGCGGAGAACGCAACGCCTGTCGCCGCCGTCACCTTCAGAAACAGCGATCCGTCGCCCTCTCGCTTTGCCGTGATCAAGGTGCTCAGGCACGTGAACAGGTAGCCGATCGACGCACCGATCGCGCTCATATCGACAAACCATCCCAGCGCTTCGCGGCCGAGGATCGGACCGGAAAGGCTGACGAGGATGCAGAAGAGCATTGCATTCTTCGGCGTGCCGTATGTTTTGTCAACCCTGCCGAACCATTCCGGCAGATACCCGTCCCTGCTCATCGAATACATCAGGCGGCTCGAAGCGAGATAAAATCCCATGATGCCGGACAGCACCGCACAGGAAACGCCGAGTCCGATCAGTACCTTACCGAACGTGCCGAGCAGCTCCTCTGCCGCAACGAGCAGCACCCATTCGCCCGCCATCACACGCTCCGGCCAGTTTTCAAGCGCTGCCGCTGCGACGGTGTTGTTCGAGATATACACAAAGCACCCGAACGCGATCGCAACGATCATGATAAAGCTGACTTTTTTATAGGAGAATCTGAACTCCTCCGCCGCCTGCGGGATCGCGTCAAACCCGACGTATGCCCACGGTGCGATCGCGAAGGTCGCAAGGATCGCAGACAGCACGCCCGCTGTCCCTTTGTGCGCAAATGCATTGATTCCGTCACCCGCCGTGACCTCTGCCGCGGCTGCGGCTTTTTTGTCAAAGCCCCAGATCGGTTGCATGTTGACGCCGTTCGCTTTTGCGCTTATCAGCCCCGCGACGCAGAGCGTGAATACGCAGACCACGAGCAGCACTGCCAGAATCGTCTGGATGATCGCCGCCTTTTTCACGCCGAGGATATTCAGCCATCCGAACAGGATCAGCACAAACATCGCAAGCAGCATTTCGCCCATGTAGATATCGAATCCGGCGATCGTATAGTGAAAGCCGAATTTCAGAATATCGGCGGTGCCGTCCAACCCGTCGACGATCAGCCCGATCGCGGTGCTGTTCATCGGAACGTTGGTGAGATATGCCACGACCAGAAACCAACCGCAGATGAACGCGGGCGTTTTGCCGAAGCACGCCTTGGTGAACGTGAATTCGCCGCCCGCCTTCGGATGCTTCGGGACCATGTACGCGTAGCTGAACGCGATGACGACCATGACCAGCGCACCGAGGAACATGGCGATCGCCGTTCCCGCGACGCCGGAGTTCGGCAAAAATTTCTTACCCGGGTTGATGAACGAGCCCCAACCGATGACGCAGCCGAACGCGATCGCCCATACGTGCATCGGATTGAGCTGACGCTTCAGGCTGTTTTTGTTTTCCGTTTGCTTGTTTTCGTTTCTGTTTTTCATAGACTTTTCTCAGATATCATAGGACCGGTCGATCGCTTTCAGCTCCGGAAACGTGTCGATCTCGACGACGTCGTCATCAAAGCATTCCCGGATTTCGACGGCATAGCGATCCTTTTTGAACACCAGCGGGACCTGCTCCCAGTAACGTTCCTTGCCGCCCGGCGAGGCATATACTTCCGCAATGTCCGTTTCGAGCTTTTTCCCGTCCGCCGCATTCCAGTAGGAGATGCCGACCATCTGCCAGCAGTCGAGCCCGCCGACCTTTTCCTCGACGATGACCCCGTCTTTGACGTCAAAACACCAATCGTCCGTACGGTCCTTTTTGATCGCCAGAAAATCGGACGAATAGTGATACTTCCGGATCACCGCGGGATTGCTCAAAAGCAGATCCGCCTCGAACACATACGCATTCGAAAGCAGATGTCTTGCCGCAAGGGCGCTTGAAATGTTGTTCGCCTCGTTGAAATGCGGATTCTCCAGAAACCGGATCATCGGATACTTGTACAGAAGCTGATCGAACTGCTCCGCAAGGTACCCGCGCACGACATAGATTTCCGTAATGCCGGCAAGCAGGCAGGCGTCCAAGAGCCCGTCGATGATGCGCGTTCCGTGCACGCGTACAAGCGGCTTCGGCGTATTCAGCGTGATCGGCGCAAGCCGCGAGCCGAACCCCGCGGCAATGAACACCGCGCGCCTCGCCCGATACGGCTCCAGCGCGTCAAGCCCCGCCTTCGTGATCACACCGTTTTGCGTAAATCCGAAACTCGAAAGTTCCTTCATCGTGCGGTTGATCATGCCGAGCGAATGCCCCGTGCACTCCTTGAGTTCTCTTTGCGTCAGCGGTCCCGCTGCCTCCGCAAGCGCCGCCAAAAGATCAAACTGCTTCCTCGTCAATTCCTTCGCCAAAACCGGATCTCCGCCTTTCCTGCCGTTGCTTGTTCATTATTTACTCGCTGAGTCAAATAATTGAACATTAATCACCTGCATCATATCAGATATCCAGGTAAATAGCAAGTCATATCTTTGTAAATTTCGCACAAAATTGAACAAAAAAGAAGCGCAGCTCGCTGCGCTCCCTTCTAAACTTGCCGAAGGTAATCCCAACTCGAAAAGCCTGCTGTCATTGTGCAACATCACTTAGTCCAAAATGTGCAAACTCATTTATTCTGACTCCCATATCCATCCGATCCTTTCCCCCCTTCATTTTCCTTCCGTTCAGCATGGTGCGACACATAAAGTTTCATCCTGTTTCGCTGTGATCGCGGAGCGTCCTTTTCTCATCTCTTTTCTCGTCTTTCTTCTTGCCCAAAAACGAGAAAAAAGCCCGGAAAATCAGGCTTTTTCGTTGCTATATTCGATGGTGTGAGGAGGAGGTTCGGAGAAGAGATGGGATCGTCAAGCTACCGCTATTGGGACGACAACTCGCATTGATCAATCACTCATCTCAGCGCCGCGCTGCGGCGCTTCAAGCATTGCTTCCTTTTCTCTCCTCAGCCAAATCCTTTTTGTAAAAGCTGCAAATCTTGGTGTGCACTCTGATATAGTCGATTAAGCCTGTCTATATCATACCATAGATTATCGGTTTGCACAAACAATGCAAATCTTTTTTCCAAAATGAAGATGCTTTGAGTTTTGGGAAACAGAATCATTTCAATAACCAGTTTGCAATGTCAACAATCTGAACGCCTTCGTACTGATAATCGTCGTGTCCGGTGCGGGCGATCAGCATCTTGGGATAGGCGTCCTGAATTTTCAGCAGCGGATCGACTTCCCGGTGGAACGTCTTATCGTCTGTGATGTTGTCGGAAACCTGGATATACAGCTTTTCGTTTCGCTTGATCGCAACAAAGTCGATCTCCTTCTGATACAGCACTCCGACATATACCTCGTACCCACGCCGCAGCAATTCCACGGCGACAATATTCTCAAGAATCCGTCCGTAATCCATGTTCTTGGTGCCGAGCTTGGCATAGCGAAATGCATGATCTGACAGATAATACTTTTCATTGGACGAAAGATACTTCTTGCCCTGAATGTCGTACCGCCGAACCTTATAAAAAGCAAACGCGTTGCAGAGGTATTCGATGTACTTCCCAACGGTTTTGTGATTGATCGTTTCCTTCTTGCTTGTCAGGGTATCCGAAATGCTCCTTGCCGAGGACAGGTTGGAAACATTGTCCATCAAGAACTCCGCGATCCGATCCAATAGCTGCACGTTGCGAATCTTGTACTTCTGTCGGATGTCCCGAACGATCAGAGTGTTGAACACGTCAGCAATGTAATCGTACTTCGCCTCCTGCTCCTGATACAGATAGGAGCCGGACATACCACCCTCCAGCAAGTATTTACTGAAAGCCTGATAAGGATCGCTGTATTCGTAATACGCCACGTATTCTCGGAACGAGAACGGGAACACCTTAATTTCAAATGTGCGCCCGGTAAAGAGCGTCGCAAGATCGGAGCTCAGTAAGAACGCATTTGAACCGGTGATATAAAGATCAAACTGCTCGGACGCATGAAGTCCGTTGATTGCACGCTCAAAGCCCTTGCACATCTGTACCTCGTCGATCAGCACAAAGTTCTCTACGCCCGGTTTATGATGTTTCTTGACATAGTCATACAATGCCGAGGATGTCAGCAGCGTGTCATACTCCGGCAGATTGAAATTGATATGGATGATGTTTGCAGACGGATGCTCCGCCATCAGATAATCGCGGAACGCTTCCAGCAGCTTCGACTTGCCGGAGCGGCGTACGCCCGTAATCACCTTGATGTCCGGCGTCCCGATGACATTCTTCAGTTTGTCCAGATACTGTGTACGTTCGATTAGCTTCATGTTCTCACCTCACGCATAGCATACCATATCTATTTCCCAAAATCAATATTCTTATGATTTTGGGAAATAGAACTGCCCTATTCATCTCTATCGCTGATAGGCAAGCCTTCGTTGGCGTTTTCACTATGTCCCTTTGCACTCCCATATATCCTCTCTTTTGCACTTTCCTCCATCCTCCCTTCCATCATTTTCCTCCCTTATATCTTCGCCTCCTGGTAGGAAGGCAGGAAGATAGGAAGGTGTCTCGTCTCTACTTCTTCTCCCCAAAAACTCCTTATTTTACTGGGGTTTTTGAGAGATGACTGAGAGAAGGATGGATGGAAGATAGGAAGGAATCTTCCATCTGCAACAGGTGCTGCAGGCAACAAAAAAGAGAGCCGGTAAGGCTCTCCATGAGAATGATTCTGTTTACACAAACCGGAATAATACGGTTTGCACTTTAACAACACCCCTTATTCCCACTCGATCGTGCCGGTAGGCTTGGGCGTGAGGTCGTAGAGGACGCGGTTGACGCCTTTCACTTCGTGCGTGATGCGGTCGGTGATGCGGGAAAGAAGCTCGAACGGAACGTTCTCGACCGTTGCAGTCATGGCGTCTCGCGTGTTGACGGCACGCAGAATCACGGGCCATTCATCGACACGCTTGCCGTCCTTGATGCCGACGGACTTGAAGTCGGGAACGATCGTGAAATACTGCCAGACCTTGCCGGCTAACCCTGCGTTTGCAAACTCTTCTCTGAGGATCGCGTCGGATTCGCGGACCGCTTCGAGCCGGTCGCGCGTGATCGCGCCGAGGCAGCGCACGCCGAGGCCCGGACCCGGGAACGGCTGACGGTAGACCATGCTGTCGGGAAGACCGAGCGCTTTGCCCACGACGCGTACTTCGTCCTTGAAGAGGATGCGGACAGGCTCGACGAGCTCGAACTTGAGATCCTCGGGGAGACCGCCGGCGTTGTGATGCGCCTTGATGCCGTGTTCACTTTCGAGGATGTCGGGCCAGATCGTGCCCTGTGCGAGGAACGTGACGCCCTCGAGCTTTCGTGCTTCCTCCGCAAACACGTCGATGAACGTACCGCCGATGATTTTGCGCTTCGTTTCGGGATCACGGACGCCCGCAAGCTTATCGAGGAAACGGTCGACTGCGTCGACGTAAATCAGGTTCGCGTCCATTTCGTCGCGGAACACGCGGATGACCTGCTCGGGTTCGCCCTTGCGCAGAAGCCCGTGGTTGACGTGCACGCAGGTGAGCTGCTTGCCGATCGCGCGGATCAGAAGCGCTGCGACGACCGAGGAATCGACGCCGCCGGACAGTGCCAAAAGCACCTTTTTGTCGCCGACCTGTGCACGGATATCGACGATCTGTTCTTGGATGAACGTTTCCGCCTGCGCAGACGTTGTGATGCGTTCCATGGTTTCGGGTCTATTGAGAATCGGCATATCTGTTTCCTCCCTTGGATTGTTTACAATTCGTCATTCATCGTCCCGGAAAACGATGTTGCCGGGCTCGGCATGCTCAATGATCGCAAGCGAATGCAGGTTCACACCGCGTTCGCGGAGCCGGTCGCCGCCGCCCTGGAAGCCCTTTTCGATCGCACAGCCGATGCCGACGAGCGTTGCTCCCGCCTGTTCGACGATCTCGCAAAGACCGCGCAGCGCTTCGCCGCGGGCAAGGAAGTCGTCGATGACGAGTACGCGGCTGCCGGGTTTGATCCAGTCCTTTGCGACGAGCAGCGTGACCTTCTTTTTATAGGTGTAGGAGAAAATCTCGCTCTTGAAAAGTCCGCCCTCGATGTTGTCGCTCTTCGCTTTTTTTGCATAGACCATGGGCTTTCCGTAGCGCAGCGCGCAGACGGCGGTCAGCGCAATGCCGCTCGCCTCGGCGGTCAGCAGCAGGTCCACGTCGTCAATGTTAAAGTACTTTGCGAACTCGTCCGCAATATGGCTCATGAGCTCGCAGTCCACCCGATGGTTCAAAAACCCGTCGACCTTGATGATGTCGCCCGGAAGCACCCTGCCCTCTTTGAGGATCCGATCTTTGAGTTCCTGCATGTTCCCCTCCCAAAAAATGAAAATCGCAGCAGAGATCCTGCTGCCGATATCGCAAGGACCGCGAAAACATTCGCGTTCCACGATCTCCCAATAGTCGCGGCTGCGGCGCCGCGGTAGAAACGTCCGGGCCATCCATCCGGACCTATATCGGCAGACATATGATTATTGATAGTTTATTATAATCCATCCCCATTTGGATTGCAAGAAAAATCGGTTATTTTACACAAGATTTACGCCGGACGCGTATTGTGCCTGCGGGTGAATTGCCGTTGCGTACGGGAACGGGCGGCGCGCCTCCTCGCCCGCTTGACTTTTTTCGGTCAAAATGCTACAATGCGGCATCACTGAAATGATATATGAAAGGAAACAGGGTTTTGAGCAGAGCGGAAGCAGTCGAGGCCTATCGCGCGGCGCATAAAAAGGCGCAGAAGACATATCGGGAAGACGCGGAACACGGGCGCTGGCCCTATCCGCAGGTGCTGGACGACCTTTTGGAGGGAAAGAGCATCGCCGGACGCGTGGAACTCGGCGTAATGCATATTCCGACGAACCGCATCGTCGGTACGGTCAGCGCGGGACGGCGCTCCGTTTTTTCACGTGATTTCATGCCGCTCCCGGAAATAAACAGCGAGTTCGGCGCAAAGTGGACCGCGCTGTGCGAAGCGCATCTGAGTGATGAGGGCATCCGCGACCCGATCCGCTGCTACGAATACTTCGGCGATTTCTATGTGCAGGAAGGCAACAAGCGTCTGTCTGTCATGCGGTATTTCGGCGCGCCGTCGATCCCCGCTTCCGTGCTGCGTATCGTCCCGGCCTATGTCGACGATCCCGAAACACGGCTGTACTATGAATTTCTCGAATTCTATCATCTCGCCCGCACCTACGCTTTCCGATTCACGAAGCCGGGAAGCTACCGGAAGCTCGTCGCCGCGCTCGGCTTTGAATGGGACGAGGTCTGGACCGAGGAACAGCGGCGGCGTGTGAACTCCGCCTATTCGCTGTTCTCCGAATCCGCTGCACGCGTGAAATTCCCGGAGGGCGTCACGCTTTCCGACGCGTTTCTTGCGTGGATCTCCGTGTATTCGATCGACGATCTTTCCGCGCTCTCCCCGGAGACGCTGCTCGCTTCCCTGCATGCCAGCGTGAAGGTCCCGGATGCGGACGTGACCGTTGCGACCGAGACTGTCGCGTCTGCGGCTGCCGAGACCGAGCCCGCCGGAAAAACGCTGCTCTCCCGTCTTTACAACGCCGTGTTCCTGCCGACGCACCTTTCGGCGGCGTTCATCCACGAGCTTTCGCCCGAGTCGTCCGGCTGGATCCGCGGGCACGAGCAGGGCAGATTGTTTGCCGAGGAGCAGCTTCTCGGAAAGGTCACGACGAAGGCGTATATCGTCGACGAAAAGACCGACGCCGATGCATGCTTTGAGGCGGCAGTGAAGGACGGCGCGCAGGTGATCTTCGCCACGACCCCGTCTCTCATCGACGCGTGCCGCCGCGCTGCCGCCGCGCATCCGAACATCAAGATTCTGAACTGCTCGGTCGCCATGCCCTACCCCGGTGTGCGCACCTATTACAGCCGCATCTATGAGACCAAATTCCTCGCCGGCGCGATCGCGGGCGCATGCTCGCACAGCGACCTTCTGGGCTACGTCGCCGCCGCGCCGATCTTCGGCGTGCCCGCCAGCGTCAACGCGTTTGCGCTCGGCGCAAGGCTTGTGAACCCGCGCGCGGTCGTCAAGCTTCGCTGGTCGTGCACGGAAGCGGACCCGCTCGCGTCGCTTATAAAGGACGGTGTGGACGTCATCAGCAATCACGAATGGTTTGCGCCGGAGCTTCCGCAAGCGCCTTTCGGACTGATCCGCATCCAGAGCGGCGGCACAAAGGAGCCGCTTGCCGCGACTTTCTGGAACTGGGGTGCGTTCTATGAAAAGCTGCTCCGTGACATCCTGCTCGGGCATTGGGAGGATGAAAGCGCGAACCGCAGCGCAGCCGCCATTAATTACTGGTGGGGACTGCAGAGCGGCGTGATCGGCGTCACACCCGCCGAAAAGCTGCCCGAAGGCGTCAAAGCGCTTTTTGAGACGCTGAAAAACTCGATCATCGACGGACGGCTCGATCCGTTCCGCCGCGTTATGTCCGATCAGGAGGGCATCGTGCGAAACGACGGCAACCGCTGGCTGTCGCCGTCCGAGATCCTGCATATGGATTGGCTGAGCGACACGATCGAGGGCAGGATCCCCGCATTCAATGAGCTGCTGCCGTTTGCGCAGGGCATCGTGCGGTTACTCGGCGTCTACCGCGAAACCATCCCGCCGGTAAAGGACGGTCCGATCCTATGAAAATTCTGCTGATCTCCGACGTGGAAGATCCCGCGCTCTGGGACTATTACCGTCCGGGCAGGCTGAAAGAATACGATATGATCCTGTCCGCCGGCGATCTCAAGGCGGAGTACCTCTCCTTCCTTGTCACAATGGCAAACGTGCCGGTGCTGTATGTGCACGGCAACCATAACACAAGCTATGACCTTTTTCCGCCGGAGGGGTGTGACTGCATTGAGGACAGGCTTGTCACCGTGAACGGGCTTCGCATTCTGGGCCTCGGCGGAAGCGCGGTCTACAGCGGCGGAAAACACCAGTACACTGAACGGCAGATGGCGCGCCGCATCCGGCGGCTTCACCACGCGATGAAAAAAGCGCACGGCGTGGATATCGTGCTGACCCACTGTCCACCCAAAGGGTACGGCGATGCGGAGGATTACGCACATCGCGGATTCGAGGCGTTTTTACCGATGCTTGACAAATGGAAACCGAAGGTGCTCGTGCATGGACACGTGCACATGGCGTACGGCATCCCGCGCGAGCTTTCCTACAACGGCACGCGCATCATCAACGCCTCCGGGCGCTATGTACTGGAGATGGAACCGGAAAGCGCAAAATGAAAAGGGCTCTTCACAGGCGTTCTGTCAAGGTGGATTTTCAAAAGCACGGTCGGTTTCGGTCGGCGGTGCTTTTTTTCGTTGTATCCTATTGGAAATCATGATAGAATCAATACGACAAATCGGAATTTGTAAAGGAGACAGATGAGCAGAGCAAAAGCAATTCTATACGCACTTTTGGCGGCGGTGTTTTATGCCGTCAATGCGCCGATATCCAAATTGCTTCTTAAGGACGTCGGGCCGACTACGATGGCGGCACTCCTGTATCTGGGAGCGGGAATCGGAATAGGAATCCTGTCCTTGTTCAATAAGAAAGACAGGGAGAAATCAGAACGGCTGTCAAAGAAGGACCTGCCGTTTGTCATCGGTATGATCGTTCTGGATATTGCCGCGCCGATCTTCCTGATGCTCGGGATTCACTATGGCTCGTCCGCAAACGCATCCCTGCTCGGAAATTTTGAAATCGTGGCAACAACCGTGATTGCCCTGTTCATTTTTAAGGAGGTTGTTTCCAAAAGATTGTGGGCGGCGATCGCCCTGATCACGCTCTCCAGCATTCTGCTTTCTTTTGAGGGGACGGACGGCTTCCGTTTCTCCTACGGCTCTCTGTTTGTACTTGCCGCAACGGTATGCTGGGGATTTGAAAACAACTGCACAAGGAACATATCTTCCAAAAGCACGTATGAGATAGTCGTGCTGAAAGGCATATTCTCCGGATTTGGCGCGCTTGCGATTGCGCTCATCAAACGCGAGCCGTTTCCGGGAATCGGGTATATCGGCGCCACGCTGGTCCTTGGCTTTGTGGCTTACGGATTGAGTATTTTCCTTTATGTCCGGGCGCAGAATGTTCTCGGTGCGGCAAAGACCAGTGCATACTATGCTGTTGCTCCGTTTATCGGAGCTTTCCTGTCTTTTATTGTTCTCAGAGAACAGCTGTCATGGATGTACTTTATCGCATTGATCGTTATGATCGGCGGGTCTGCGCTTGTTGTCGCAGATACCCTCATTAGGCATCACGCGCATATACATCAGCACACCTTTACCCATACCCATGACGGAACAACGCATACGCATACGGTTACACATTCGCATGATCATAACCATTATGTGACGGATAGCAGACACGGTCATCATCACGCAAACCTGGAATTGGAACAGTTACCGGGTGCTTTACACCGTTAAATTCCGGTTTGTCGGAATGAAACGGATTTGAACCTTCCGGGAAACAGCTTCTTTTCGGAAGGTTTTTGTTTGCCTGAAGCGCGCGTATCACCACCGCATGACGGTGTATAAGTGCGCTCTTACAAAAAAGAGGCTTCCCCTTGAGGGGAAGGCCTTTGGATGCGTTTGAAAACCACCTTTTAGAGAGCGCCTCTTCAGAGCTATTTTTCTTTGTTCCGGTTTCTTGACATGCCGCACGGGAACGGCGTATAATACTATATATTATTTCATGTGAGAATGCATATGACGGATCAATTTACAAGGACCAGACTGCTCTTGGGAGACGCGGGTATTGAAAAGCTCCGGGCTTCACGTGTCGCGGTGTTCGGGCTCGGCGGCGTGGGAAGCTACGTTGTCGAAGCGCTGATGCGAAGCGGCGTGGGCACGCTCGATCTCATTGACGACGATGTGATCGCGCTGAGTAACCTCAACCGGCTTCTGTACGCGACGCAGGAAAACGTCGGGCAGCCGAAAACCGAGGTCGTGGCAGCGCGGATCAAAGCGGTCTGCCCCGACACGGTCGTGCACGCGCATCGGTGCTTTTACCTGCCCGAAACGGCAGACCGATTCGATTTTACCCAATACGACTATGTTGCCGACGCAATCGACACGGTGTCCGGAAAGCTCCAGCTCGTCATGCAGGCGCACGAAGCGAATGTGCCGATCATCAGCTCGATGGGCGCGGGCAACAAGCTGGACCCTACTGCGTTCGAGGTTGCGGATATCTCGAAGACAAGCGTATGTCCCCTTGCGCGGGTCATGCGGCGCGAGCTCAAAAAGCGCGGGATCGAGCATCTGAAAGTCGTCTATTCCAAGGAACCGCCGATCGAACCGAACGGCGACGCGGAAGAAACCGGCGCGCATCAGAAACGGCAGACGCCCGGAAGCTGTGCCTTTGTGCCGTCGGTTGCCGGGCTCATCATGGCAGGCGAGATCATCCGTGATCTTTGCGGGATCAAACGATAAGAAACCAAAGGAGAGGATCATATGAAACTAGCTGAAGCACTGCAGGAACGCGCAGACCTAAACCGTCGCATCGAACAGCTGCGCGCGCGCATCACGGCAAACGCGCTGGTACAGGAGGGCGAAAAGACCGCCGAGGATCCGCAGGCGCTGCTCGACGAGCTGAAAGCGTGCACGGAACGCCTGAGCGCGCTGATGCGCGCGATCAACCGTACAAACTGCGAAACGGTCGTCAGCGGCGTAACGCTTACCGATCTGATCGCCGAACGGGACAGCAAGCGCGTTCTCCTTTCGGTATACCACGACACGGTGGACGCCGCAAGCCGCGCGGTCAGCCGTGCGACCCGCAGCGAGATCCGGATCCTGCCCGCGCTCGACGTAAAAGCGCTGCAGAAAAAGGCGGATCTGCTCTCGAAGGAGCTTCGTCTGCTTGACAATACCCTGCAGGAACAGAACTGGAAGACCGAGCTGATCGGATTGTAAGCGCAAAGACGGTATCCGTGCGGGGCGAATGCATCTCGGCGGCGGAGAATGCAGCCGCACTCAGGTGGCGCCGAAGGGCAGGCGCAGGGACGGAAATCCCGCTGATCGTTTTGCCCCGATCGTGTACGAGCGCACCGATATCCTGCATCGTTATCACCGCGCATTGACCGCACGGAGAGGGCGGGTTCGGGGAGCCTTTGCGAATCCGATGTGACCGCGGCTCTGCCGCAGAAAGTGAGAGATTATGCCGGGACCGATGGGCGGCGGAAAAGGGCCGCGCGGTTTTTTGACCGATGAAGAGAAACAATCCATGCCGAAGGTGAGCTGGACGCTCATCAAACGCATCCTGTCCTATCTGAAACCGTACTGGTTCCAGTTTCTGCTCGTGTTCCTAACGATCCTCGTTTCCGCAGGCGTGGGACTGCTGCCCAGCATCATCACGGGTCGGATCGTAAACGAGGCGCTGGTCGGCAAGGACATGAAACTCCTCGTCCAGCTTCTGATCGCCGCGTTCGTCACGCTGACCGTGTCGCAGGTGATCGGGGTTCTGGAAAGCTACATCAACGCGTGGATCTCGAACAAGATCATCTACGACATGAAAAACCAGATGTACGGGCATCTCCTCAGCATGCCGCACGCGTTCTTCACCACCGAAAAGCAGGGCGACATCATCACGCGTATGAACAGCGACATCGGCGGCGTTTCGAGCGTGATTTCCGGCACGCTCACAAGCATCGTGCGCAACACTGTCGTTGTAGTGACCACACTCGTCGCGCTGTTTACGATGAGCTGGCAGCTTGCTCTGGTCGGAATCGTGGTGATCCCTCTGCTGATCCTTCCGACGCGCTCCGCGGGCAAAACGCGCTGGAAGCTGGCAAGTGAAAGTCAGACGAAGCACGATGAGATGAATCAGCTTGTCAATGAAACGCTTTCCGTTTCGGGTTCCCTGCTCGTCAAGCTGTTCGCGCGGGAAGATCGCGAGATGCAGCGCTTCAAAACCGTCAACGACGAGGTAACGAAGCTCTCCATGAAGGAGCAGCGCAGCGGCAAATGGTTCATGGTGCTGATGGGCATGTTCACGGAGATCGGACCGCTTCTGATCTACTTCGCGGGCGGATATTTCATCATCACAAAGACCGATCCTTCGCTGAACGTCGGCGTCATCACCTCGACCGTCATGCTGATCAATCGGCTCTATCGGCCTGTTCAGTCGCTTCTGAATATCCACGTGGACTTCACGCGATCGCTCGCGCTGTTTACGCGTATCTTCGATTATTTCGATATGGTGCCCACGATCCGACAGCCCAAGCAGCCGCGCTTTCCCGTTGTTCGCGGCGAGGACATCCGCTACGATCACGTTGCGTTCTCGTATTCCGAGGACAAGCCGCTTCTTTCCAATATCGACTTTACCGTTCCCGCCGGAAAGATGTATGCCATCGTCGGTCCGTCCGGGTCCGGCAAGAGCACGATCGTAAACCTCCTCCCCCGTCTGTATGACGTGAATGCGGGCAGCGTGCGCATCGGACACAACGACGTGCGTTCCTTTGACCTGACACACCTGCGAAACAGCATCGGCGTGGTCACACAGGATTCATACCTCTTTAACGGCACGATCCGGGAAAACCTGCTCTATGCGAAGGAGGACGCGACCGATGAGGAGCTGATGGAAGCGATCGAAACCGCCAGCCTTACCGAGTTCATCCAAAACCAGCCGAACGGGCTTGACACAGTCGTCGGCAATCGCGGGCTCAAGCTTTCGGGCGGCGAAAAGCAGCGGCTCTCGATCGCGCGGATCATTCTCAAGAACCCGGCGATCCTGATCCTCGACGAGGCGACCTCCGCGCTTGACTCCATCTCGGAAAACGCGATCCAGGACGCGCTCGAACAGCTGATGCAGGGACGCACGTCCATCGTCATCGCGCACCGGCTTTCGACGATCCTCAAGGCCGACCGCATTCTGGTCGTCGCGAACGGAACCATTTCGGAGCAGGGCACGCACGACGAGCTGCTCGCAAGAAACGGTATCTACCGCGAGCTCTACGAAACCCAATTCCGAAAGGTCATCGAGCGCGAAGCCGAAAAGGCGGAATAGCAATCTGCGCAAAGCAGCGGGATCGAAAAGGTCCCGCTGCTTTTTGTATTCCCTTATTGTATGTCAGTTCCCATTTGTGCCGAAGTATGCTGAGATCTGCTCATCTGTGAGTCCGAGCTCGCGTCGGATGCTTTTGATCATCGCCGGATTGACATCACGTACGTATTGCCTGATCTCCTCAATCATACCCTCCCAATTTTTCGGTCCGCCCCACTGCGCTATCTCGTTCGGGATCTCGCTGCGGATCTCGGCCGCCATCCGATCGATCATTTCCGTCACGTTCTGCTCCGAAAGACCGGTGGATAAGAGTTCTGCCATCCTGACAAGAAACTGTTCCCGGAAGGTCTCGTTCTTGAGAAGCGTGCGAAAGATACTGCCGATCTGCGGTGCATCATAAACAGCTTGAAACGTGTTAAGATTGAAAAACCCGAGGTCAACGTCCACAAGCCCGCAGCGCCATTTTCCGTCTTCGGTGCTGTACAGATATCGCATATTGCCTTCGATGTCAAAATTGCCGCAGTATGCTTCAAAGATCGCCCAGTCGATCAGACTGGACAGATCAAGCCGTTCGGCAACATAGTCATAGTCCTCCTCGGTCGTCATGCTGTGGGCCGACACGTAGGTCTGTACATCGGAAAGCGTGGTGCCGCTGCTGATGAAGTTTTTGCTCATGGTCACGGTTTCTTCCGGGAAGCCCATGTTGGATGCATAAAAAAACGGTGTATACTGCTCCCGGATCGCATAGATTCCCCAATACTCTCCGTTCAGATACAATATGACATATTTGGAATTCTGGGACAGCATGGTCGGGCTGTACTGCTTCGCAAGTCTGTGCAGCAGATTGTCCCGGAGCATAGACGAATATGTGCTTTCCTTGTCAGCGCGGAGAATCACCGATTTGAACACCGTGACAGCGCCGTCGCCGAAGATATCATAATGCAGCGGACCGTCGTAAACGCCGCTGAACTTCAGCGTAAAGGATTTTTTATCTTCGGTCATCAGGGATGTGATCCCGTGCATCTTGATCCCGCATTCCGTTGCCCAGGTTCCGTCGGGTCCGAAATACGCCGCGCTTGCCGGGTACTCAATCTCCTTCCGGAACATGCTGTCAACGTAGATGCCGGTTGAGCTGTTCCAGAGGTGATCCGGGTCGGTCACAAGACTGACGATCGGCAGATCGTGCTGTTTGCCGATTAGATAGCTCGCGGTCACGATACGGCTTTCCTTTTTTCCCGGTTCATAGGAAACGGACCGCAGCACCGTCGTGTGATCGAGGCGGATCGGTCCGGTATACAGGTTCGCGCTCCGGTCCGGATCGCTGCAGTCCGTTGTGTAGTAGATCGTTCCCTCGGCGCTGAGCGTCACGTCAAGGGAAGCGACATCGTTATAGACGCCGGACGGCACGGAAGCGACCGGTTCGGCGCTGATCATTCGTTCTCCGGGCTCGTTCTCCCTTCCGGGCGTCGGATCCATATAGAAGAACCCGCCCGCGCCGTCTGCGGCGCGTCCGTAGGAATTGTGATACGGGATTCGATACAGATGGACATAGTCGATCAGTTTCCCGTTTTCGAACAGAAACAGATTGTCCTCCTGTGCATTCAGTGCAAAGTTTGCGTGCACATAGTTCCTTGTGGAATACTCCGGGTGTCCGGACAGGATCAGGATATAAAACTCACCCGGCTGAAGCGTCACGTCCGGAAGCGTGTAACGACCGCTTTGCTTCGAATCGTCCGAAATGCTGTATGCCGCAAGATCAGCGGGCTCCGACGAAACGTTTTTGATCTCGAGCCAGTCATAAAACTCACCCGATTGACTGAGGTATGCGTCGTTTGCGGTCATGACCTCCCAGATGGCGATCGCGCCGGAAGATGAACGCTGTCCGGCAAACACGGCGTATCCGTCCGTCGTGTTCGGAAATCCCGGCGACGGATATTCGCATACGATCTGCTCCCCTGTCTTCGGATCGATCACAAGAGAACGGTTCTCATCCATCGGGCCGAAAGAAACTGTCTCGGCAATCCCGCCGAGCGGATCGACAAGGTATACAGAGTCGCCTGCCGCCGAAAGCGCCATCGGCGCAAACAGCTCGCCGTCGATCTCACCGTCGCGGTTTCCGGCTAGGAAGATGACCATAGACTCACCCGGCTTCAGCATACGGTCCGGAATCTTCCACTGCGTCAGATCGTCCGCATCGTCCGACAAGAACCAGCCGGAAAGCGTACAGACGCTGTCACCGGTGTTGGTAAGCTCGACCCAGTCGTGAAACAGCCCGGTCGCATCCGCGCAGATCGAGCGGTTGCTTGCCATGATCTCCGTGATATGGATCGAAACATTCTCCGGATCGGTCGATCGGACAAACATCTCACGACCTTCGGGCGTATTGGGATAGCCCGGTGTCGCGTCAAATGTGAGGCTCCAGCTTCCGTCCTTCAGGCATGCGTAAGACTGGTTCTGTTCTGTTGCGACGGTCCGAACCATGTCAGCGACGGTCCCGCTCGGATGGAACAGCATAACGTTCTCTCCGCCCGCCTTGGTCAGTCCGAAATGCGCCGTTTCCTCCCCCGTCTGTGAGCACGGAACGACAAGGTATGCGCCCGCTTCGAGAATCGTGTTTTCCGGGAAAAGCCAGACAGGCTCCATCCCGCCGTCAGAGAGCCCGTATCCGTCAAGCTGCACCGGCGCATCGGAGACATTTTGAAGCTCGATCCAGTCTGTGCAGTCGCCTCCGACCGTCATATAAACCGAGTTGGACGTCATGATCTCACTGATTCGCACGTCGGAGGGAAACCGGATTATGTGATGCTCCGTCCATCGCTCAGATCCTTCGCGCGTGTTGGGATATCCCGGTGTTACATACGGCAGCAGCCCCCATGTGTGTGTCTCGTCATACCCTTGCGAAACATCCCTTTCGGCAGCTGCCGTTTTCACTGTCTCGATCACAACAGAATCCGGATTCAGGAAATATATGTCCTCGCCTCCGTTCTTCGAAAGACCGAACGCGGCGTAGTACCGCCCAGTCACATCCTTGCTGCAATGGATGATCAGATATCCGTGCGGTTCGATCACCGTATCCTCCGGGATCACGTACCGTTCTCCGCTCTTCCTGTCGCTGAGCTGATAACCGTCCAGAGTAACCTTGCGGGCGGAGTCGTTGTACAACTCGATAAAATCGCAGCAGACACCGTCGGCGTTCGCATAAGAGCCGTTAGACGTCAGGACCTCGTTGATGCGGACCGGAAATCGACCGGGATCGACCGCGCTCGACGTTTCCGAAAGCCGGATCATGCCGAATACAGCAACAAGTACGACCGCAGCCAAAGTCGCTCCGATCAGTATGATGCGATAACGTTTTTTGATCCACTCAAGAAGATGCAAAGCCCGGGGTCCTCCGAAAAAAGGCATATTTCTACAGATAAGCACAATATACCACGATCTCGCAGCACCGTCAACAATCTGGTCGACGGCACATCAAAAAAGGTCTCCCGAGGGAGACCTTTTCGATTTGGGAGATTATAAGGTTCGGGATCAGACGATGCCCTGCGCCATCATGGCGTCCGCAACCTTCTTGAAGCCCGCGATGTTTGCGCCCGCAACGAGGTTGTAGCCGAGGCCGCACTCCTCCGCCGCTTCGACGGATGCCTTGTGGATGTTGTACATGATGGTGTGGAGCTTCGCATCGACCTCTTCCGCCGTCCAGGAGAGACGCTCGGAGTTCTGGCTCATTTCGAGACCGGAGACGGAGACGCCGCCCGCGTTGACCGCCTTGGACGGAGCAACGATCATGTTCTTCTGACCCATGAGGAAGAACAGTGCGTCGTTGGTCGTCGGCATGTTCGCAACTTCGATGTAGTACTTGATGCCGTTTGCTGCGATCTTCTCAGCGGAATCCATATGCACGTCATTCTGCATTGCGCACGGCATGACGATGTCAACCTTGCGGCCGAACGGCTTCTCGCCCGGGAAGAACTCGACGCCGAACTTGTCCGCGTAGTCCTGTACGCGGTTGCGGCGGGATGCATTCATCTCGAGCATGTAGTTGATCTTCTCCTCGGTGACGACGCCGTCCGGATCGTAGATGTAGCCGTCCGGGCCGGAGAGCGTGACGACCTTTGCGCCGAGCTCAGCTGCCTTCTTGGTGACGCCCCATGCAACATTGCCGAAGCCGGAGACCGCGATGGTCTTGCCTTCAATGGTGTCATGCTCATGCTTCAGAACTTCGCAGAGATAATACACCGCGCCGTAGCCGGTCGCTTCCGGACGAATGAGGGAACCGCCGAAGGAAAGGCCCTTGCCGGTGAGAACGCCGTTCTCGTATGCGTTGCGGATGCGCTTATACTGACCGAACAGATAGCCGATCTCGCGTGCGCCGACGCCCATGTCGCCTGCCGGAACGTCCACGTTCGGACCGATGTGACGATAGAGCTCAGTCATGAAGCTCTGGCAGAAACGCATGATTTCCGCATCGCTCTTGCCGGTCGGATCAAAGTCCGCGCCGCCCTTGCCGCCGCCCATCGGGAGCGAGGTCAGGCTGTTTTTGAAGGTCTGCTCGAAGCCGAGGAACTTCATGACGGACAGGTTGACGTTCTTGTTGAAACGGAGGCCGCCTTTGTACGGTCCGATCGCGCTGTTGAACTGTACGCGGAAACCGCGGTTTACGCGGACTGCGCCCTGATCGTCCACCCACGGTACGCGGAACTCGATGACGCGCTCCGGCTCAACCATGCGCTCGAGAAGGCCTGCCTTCTCATATTCGGGATGACGGGAAACGATGACTTCCAGGGATTTCAGAACTTCTTCAACAGTCTGAAGGAATTCCGGTTCGTTCTTGTCGCGGCGTTCGACGTCCGCGAGAACACGTTCGATATAGCTGTTCATAGCTCCTCCGATAATAGTTATTTTTGGGAATATCCCAACAGATTTATGATACCACAATGCGCTTAAAAGTCAACCGGAACCCCGCCCGAATCCGTCCAAAAACACAATATATTTTTGGACGCGCCGATTTTACAACTCTGTTACAACCCTCTTACAACGCTCTTACAACTCGGATGCATTTTGGACGCATTTGGGTGTCACAATGATATTGCAGGGACGAGCATTGCTCGTCCGCGATCACAGCGGTGCGGATGGGCAATGCCCATCCCACATGGATGCGGGGTTGTCGGCTTTCACAACCCTCTCGATCGCTTCGCGACCACCCTCCCTTGCACAGGGCGGGCAAGAAATATACGGAGGTATCAAAATGAAACGAATTGCAATCACATTGTTGGCACTTTTGATGCTCACTGCCTGTCAGCCGACGCCGGATCATGATGCAGTAAAGCAAAAGGATACGAACGTGTTGATCGATACGGTGATCAGCGAGCAAAAACAACCTGAGGCGGAAAATTCGCCTGTGCCCGTGAAAATGCGGTTTCCCGAGCGGTTTGAATGCGATTTTTATACGAGCGCCTCGAACGTGCACGTGACAGCGGACGTGCCGATCCGCGTCAAAACCGATGGCCGCGCGTTTCCGTTTGCGCGTGTGGAGCACCGGTATCTCTCAAATGCGGAACGGCTTGCGATCTACCGCCGTCTGTTCCAAAAGGATGAACTGTATATCTGGCAGCGCCGCCCGCGTACGCGTGAGGACGTAGCCGGCATGATCCAACTCTGCATGGATGCGTTGGATTACACGCCCGAGGAGCGGGCGGAATGGATGCGCGACACGGACAGCACCGCGGAGGAATGGGAGGAAATGCTCGAACGCAACCGCGAACAGCTCGCGGAGCTCCAAAGGGAGTACAATTCCCTGCCGGAAACAGTCACGATCGAGCCGAACAAGCCGTGGGACGGCTCCGTGCCGGAGGCCGCTGCCGGAAAAAACGATTGGAATTACATTGAGGTGGTTGGCGGCGCAGATGTGCAGTCGGACACATGGCAGTACGATCACGCGAATATCGCTGAGTTCAAAACCGAGAGCAACATTTGGTTTTCCCGCGCCATAAAAGAGGAAGATTTCGCCACCGGTACCAACGCGTTCTATGCCTATTCGAAGTCCTCGGTTCGTATCGATCCGTCCGATTATGACGCAAGGCAAGAAGGCGCTTCCCTTTCCGCACGCGAGGCGGCGGACCTTGCAAAAGCTGTTCTCGGCGACGTTGCGCCGGACTATGACATTGCGGATATCTATTGGACCAACAACGCCTATTCGGACGGCGACACGAAGGGCTCGTTCAACACGTGGGGGTATCTCGTGATCCTGACGCCGAAGGTGCAGGGCGCGACAATGATCTATGTTGCTAACGCGGCGTCCGATAGTGGCGACGATTTCTCCGTCAACCGCAGCTGGCCGTATGACAGCGTCAACGTTTCGGTCGACAGCAGCGGAAGCATTATGGATTTTTCATGGGGAGGCGCGCTGAACATCACCGAAACGCTCTCCGAAACGTCGCCCCTGCTGCCGTTTGAAACGGTTGCGGAGTTTGTCGAGCAGCAGTTGAACTACGCATGGAACGGATCGGAGGAGTATCAGAACGGCTCGATCGTCATCGACGACGTTCAGCTCGGTCTGTTCCGCATCCGTGAACGCAACGACATGGACCACGGGCTGCTGGTTCCCGTGTGGTTTTTCACGGGCACGTTCTATTATGCACCGGAGTACGTAGAGTACGGCATCACGCAGCGGCGCTTCGACATGATGAATCCGCTTCTGATCGTCAACGCGATCGACGGCACCATCATCAATGCGTATACGGGGTATTGAGCAGCTTCGCTGCAGTGATGTATGCCGCTTCGCGGCAAGTGATGCGGCTGCGCCGTGATGTGCGGCTTCGCCGCGTGATGCGTTCCCTGTGGGAACATGCATGTGGATTCTCCGTCGGAGAATCTTTTGATCTTCCCCCTCATCCGCCTGACGGCACCTTCCCCGCCCCTTCGGGTGGGGGAAGGCTTTTGGTGCGCACTCCCACGCCCCCGCCCCCTTCGGGTGGAAGAAGACTTTTGGAGCGGATACAGAGGCTTCCCCCCGGCGGGGAAGCTGTCACCGTCAGGTGACTGATGAGGGGGTATCAATTCCGATTCTCCGGCAGGGAGAATCCTCCCGAACGTTTCGCGCAAGCGGAACATATCACCGCCCGCAGGGCGATATCACCTGCGCAGCAGATATCACCCGCGAAGCGGATATCACCCGCTCGGCGGAATTCATTCCGCCGAGCGGATCAGAAGCACCGGCGTGCCCTCCTTGATCGGCTCGGACAGATTCGGGTTGCAGGCCTTGACCCGCGCGGTCGGGACGCCGAAGCGCTTGCCGATCGAAAACAGCGTTTCATCCGGGTCGGCAAACCATACGAGCATGCCGCAATCCGTTTCGCACGGAGTTCCCGGCGCCAGCTCCGGCACGTGATCGAACGTGATCTCGCGGTACCACTCCGTTTCAACCGAGACCGAAACGGTCAGCGCAACGGTGCGTCCGCCGCCGGAAAGATTCGCGTCGAACGTGCGGATGCGTACGATGGGAAGCGTCCCCCTTGCCTCCGTTTCGAACGACAGCGGCAGCTCATGGGTGAAGCTTTGCTTCATGCCGTCGTCGTCGCGATAAACGACCGTGACGGCGAGGATTCCCTCGATCAGTCCTCTGCCGTCCTCGACCGAAACGCGCGTCACGGCGGGACGCAGCGCCGCGTACAGCGGCAGGTACGCGTCCTTCATGTGCGACGGAACCGGGATCGTTTCGGAAAGCTGCACGGTCTGGCTCCATGCGCCCTCGTAGTTCTCCGCACGCGCATGCCCGATTTCGCACGAAAAGTCGCTTGCTGCGTCATACGCATCGGTCACGATCCGCTGCGTTTCCGAGGTGCAGCCGTAGACCCCGATTGACAGCGCCGCGTCGACCGACGCCGCGCCATCCTCCTCGACCGTCACGGAAAGCGAGGTCAATGTCGCGGTCGCGAACGCATTCTCTCCCGGTTCGCAAGCGATCACATCGGAAAACGGGATCGAATACTGCTCGCGGCGCATACCGCCGTCCGCCGCGCCGTACAGCACTGTAAGCTTCAGCTCGCCCTGCGGCAGCATCCCCTCCGTGCTCTTCACAAGCCCGTTGATGAGCGGCGTCGCGCTTGCCTTGATCACGGTCATACCCTGCGGCGCGTCGATCGGCTCGCTCATGCGGAGACTGTGCGCACCTAAAAGCGTGCGTTTTTTCAGCGTCACCGACGCCGTCCGGATCTCCGCGTCCCGCGCGTCGTCCAGTCCCGTGATGCAGGTGATCTGCGTGGGCTCGAATACCGTCGCGCGAAGCTCCACCGTCGCCTGCATACGAAGTCCCCCATCCTCGCGCTTTAAGGTGCACGCGGGGATCTCCGCCGAAACCCTTGCAGTCATGTCCGGCGTCACGCCCTCCATGCGGATCGTGTGCGAGAACTCCGCCGCCGCCTCAAACGCGTACGGCAGCCGTTCCGTAGATTCCACCGTGGGCTTTAAAGTCATCGTTCCGGTGACAACGACCGCGCCGTCACGGCAGCTGATCTCGTCGACCGTCGCTGCGCTCTCCGCTGACAATACACGTTCGAGTGTCTTCCCCTGCGGCAGCGGGATCGCGCTCTCCATCTGCGCCTGCGCCGTCGCCTCCCGAAACAGCGTTTCCGTCAATAGCGTCGTTTTTCGTATTTCCATGTCGAACACTCCTTTTTTTCTTCTCTGCAAATCATATGCGGATCGAACCCGAAACTTGCGTTTTTCCTGCATACGGGATATAATGATATACGAAAAACGAACGGGAGGCGGAACCATGACGAACAAACTGCGCTATACGCTGATGCTGCGTGTGTACGGCGAGGAAAAGATCTTCGGACCGGGCATTGCGGAACTTTTGGAGCGTGTGGATGAAACGCACTCGCTGCGCAAGGCGACGATGGACATGGGCATGGCGTACTCGAAGGCGTGGCGCATCGTCAAGACCGCCGAGAACGCTTTGGGCTTTCCGCTGCTCGATTCCGCCGCAGGCGGCAGGGGCGGCGGCGGAGCGCGTCTCACGGACCGCGGACGGCGGTTTCTTACCGCTTACCGGACATTTGAATCGACGGTCCACGCCTACGCGGACGAAGCGTTCGAGGAACTCTTCGGCGAGGATTCGGACTGATTCTTTGCTTTATGGAAAATTTTGCAACCGAACGGCAGACCGCACGGTATTCTATATGTAACGACAAACAAAGGAGAACCGATATGAAACGCATTATCCCGATCGCTCTCGTTCTTTTGCTGCTCTGCACGGCCATCGGCTGCAGCAACAAATCCGCCGCGCGCGAAGGTGACAGCTACTACGCAAACAGCGCGTCTCAATACTACGCCGACGCCGAATACGAAGCCGCTTACGAGCCGGAAGCACCCGCGGAAGCGGCGTACGGATTCACAAACGAATCCAAAACGAGCGCTAGCCAGTCGCCGGCGCTTAGTAACCGCAAGATCATCCGCAACGCGGATCTGACCGTGGAAACGCTGCAGTTTGACACATTCCTTGAGAAGCTTTCCGCGTCTGTCGGCTCGTTCGGCGGGTACGTGGAATCGAGCAGTCTCGGCGATCGCGGCTACCGCAACGGACAGCAGCTGCACTACGCGCGCTATACGATCCGCGTTCCCGCGGAGCAGCTTGACGCATTTTTGAACACGGTTTCCGATCTCGGCAACGTCACCTCCCTCAACACGGGTCTTCGCGACGTTACGACAAACTACGTCGATTCCGAAAAGCATCTGGAATCGCTGCGCGTCGAACAACAGGCGCTTTTGGAGATCCTCGCAAAAGCCGAGACGGTCGAGGACATCATCACCGTGCAGGATCGTCTGACCTACGTGCGCTACGAGATCGAATCCTACGAAGCGATCCTGCGCACCTATGACGATCAGATCGCGCTGTCTTCCGTAAACCTGACTGTTAACGAGGTCGAGCGTGAAACGCCGGTCGAAAAGGAGACCTTCGGACAGGAGGTATCCCGCAGGTTCAACGAGAGCCTGACGGACGTCGGCGACAGCTGCAAAAATTTCGCCGCGGGCTTTTTAGGCAATTCCCCGATCATCCTTGTGACGGTGCTGATTCTCGGTCTCATCGTGCTGGTCGTCGTCCTCATCATCAAAGGGACCAAGAAGCATTATGCAAAGAAGCGCGCAAAGGCGCAGAACAACACCCCGAAAGAATAACCCATCCTCTGTCCTCCCCCTTACTCCAAAAGAAGCGGCCCCGAAAACGGGGTCGCTTCGATCTGTCGAAAAACAAGTTTTTCAATAGATCGGTTTTCAGCTCTCGCCTATGCATCAAAGATGCACCGGGCGGCGAGACCTGTAAGGAGTCAAATTCACCTCGCATGTCGCTGAATTTGACGGATCAATAAGTATACCCGTTCTTCGATGCGTCCATGCGCATGTTTATAATGCTCTTGTGTTGCGCATTTCATGTTGCAAGTTGCGATGTGCGGCGTTCTGAAAAAAGCGGCGGAGTTCCGCCTTTTGCTGTTGCTTATCCGATTTTACGCGCGGAAGACGCGCATGATGAGGCAGTACGCCGCAAGGAGCCCGAAGGCAAGACCGAGGATGAGCCCGACGATCGCCGAGGGCAGACCGCGCTTTTCGGGGCTCTGGATGCGGGCGACGATCCCCGCAAAGCCGAAGCAGCAGGCAAGCGGCGCAAAGAAGAATGTCGCCGTCGCCGTGCAGTAAAGGATACGCAGATCGAAGCGTAAGAGCTTACAGAGCAATGTCAGCATGCCGAACACAAAGGTCCCGACGCCGAGCAGCAGCGCTGCGGTGCTGCGCTTGCAGGTCCTGCGCTCCGGCACAGGCTGTTCGGGAACCTCAAAGGTCGTGCCGCAGCTCGGGCAGGTCCGCAAAGACGCGTCGGGCAGCGGTTTTCCGCATTCAGGACAGAACATGGTCGTCTCCCTTTCGCGCCTTATTGCGCTTCCGGATCAACATCAGCACATACCAAAGAATGACGAGCACCTGAAAGATGCCGGCAAGCAGAAACAGCATGGCGACGTTTTTTATTCCGCCGATCACGACAAACGAAACATAGATCGCGCCGCACAGCGTCCACACAAGCCCCGTGACCGAGAGCGCCTGCCATAAAAGGCTGCTCCACAGATGACTGAACACGACAAGTACGATCATGCTGACCGGCACGGCGTACACGAACGCAAGCCAGCCTACGTTGACCTTTGCAAGATAGCATACAAAGAATCCGATCGCAGCGACAAAGAAAACAAGCCCGATCGAGATCAGCGTAATGACGATATGGCGGCTCTTCTGCTCCGCCTGCGAACGCACTAAGGGTCCCTCGCGCAAGAACGCGTCGAGCGGAACGTCATAGAGGTCCGCAAGCTTGCACAGCACCAAAAGATCCGGCATGCCGTCGCCGCGCTCCCATTTCGAGATGGATTTATCCGAGTAATTCAGTTTTTCGGCAAGCTCCGCCTGCGTCATTCCGGCGCGTTTCCGATACGCCGTCAGCTTTTCCGCAAGTACGGTGCGAATTCTGTTTTCTTCCATATATTCCTCAAAACGCCCTATTTGTCTGGGTTCTACTCCCGGTAGAGCCGTTATTTTGATTTTCTACCGAAGCGTTTTTCTGCGATAGAAGCCCATTCCGTTCAAATAGGGTGCAATTTTTATAAGATGCGTCTATTATAATGGCAGATTGATTTGATTGCAAGTGCGAAATGCGTCACCCGGAGGTCACAAATGCAAAAAAATCGTGTCATTTCCATTTTCGGCGATTCGATCCTGAAGGGTGTACGGATGCTGTCCGGCACCACGCGTTACGGTACGACGGACGACATCGGGCTTGAATCCATCGCAAAGAATCACGACTGGATCCTTGATAACCGTTCCCGCTTCGGCTGTACGATCCAAAAGGGTGAAATCCTGTTGAACCGTCAGCTTGAAAAGGGCGAAGCGCCGTCGGCGGTGCTTTTGGAGTACGGCGGCAACGATGCGGATTTTCGCTGGGCGGAAGTCTCCGAACGGCCATTCGATGAGCACGAACCGAATACGCCGCTGCCGGTCTTTACCGAAACACTGCGCCGCATGATCGGAACGCTTCACGCATACGGTTCAAAGCCCGTGCTGTCCACGCTGCCGCCGATCTCGTCGGAGCGGTATCTCGACTGGATCACGCGCGACGGGCTTTCGAAGGAGAACATTCTCACGTGGCTCGGCGACGCAAACGCGATCTACCGCTATCAGGAAAAATACTCGCTTGCGATCGAACGTATCGCCGCGGAGACCGGGTGTGCCCTCGTCGATCTTCGCAGCGCGTTTTTGGAAAAGCGTGCCCTGCTCCCCTACCTCTGTGCGGACGGCATCCACCCGAACGACGCCGGACAAAGGCTCATCCATGAGGTCTTAAGCCGCGCGGCGGACCGCATTCCCTCGCTCGTTTAGTTTCTCCCATATCAAAGCGATCCCGTGCTGTCAGGCTGTCGTATCAACAGTCAGATTGCCTGCAGGCAATCGCGCGCAAAGTATCATAAAGGAAGCATCGGGATAACCTATTAAAGACTTGACAGACTTCGGTTTCATATGGTAAAACAAGCCATATGCATTCATGGAAAGGAGAATACAACATGGTAAGAATATTTGATATCACCGGTCAGACGGCGATCGTCACAGGCTGTTCCACCGGTCTCGGCGTCCAGATGGCGCACGCACTGGCGAATCAGGGCTGCAACATCGTCGCCATCGCCAGACGGTTTGACAAGCTCGAACAGGTTTGCAGGGAGATCGCCGAACAGCACGGCGTCAAGACCCTGCCGATCAAGTGCGACATCACAGACACGGAGCAGGTGGAACAGACGGTCAAAAAGGCGATCGATACCTTCGGCGGTGTTCAGATCCTGGTCAACAACGCGGGCACCGGCGCTGTCGCGCACGCGGAGAACATTACGGACGAGCAGTTCAAGCAGGAGTTCGATATCGACCTGTTCGGCACGTTCAAGTTCGCGCGCGCCGTCGCAAATCAGGCGATGATCCCCTCGCATTACGGCCGTATCATCAACATTTCCTCGATGTACGGTCTCGTCGGCAACAAGGTCGCGGGCTCCGCCCCCTACCACGCGGCAAAGGGCGGCGTCGTGAACCTGACTCGCGCGCTCGCGGCGGAGTGGGCGATCTATGGCATCACCGTCAACACCATCTGCCCGGGCTACTTCTATACGCCGCTCACCGAGGAAACGCTGAACACGCCGTTCTTCCAGCAGCACGCGAAGCAGACGATCCCGATGGAGCGCTACGGTCACGCAGGCGAGCTGGACACCAGCATCGTGTTCCTCAGCTCGCCGAACTCCACCTACGTCACGGGCATTGCGCTCCCCGTCGACGGTGGTTATACCTGCATCTGAGTCCGTCGGACAATTCATAAAGCGATAAAGAGGCTGTTCAAACCGAATCCGGTTTTCGAACAGCCTCTTTGCAATCTGTATATCGCCGCAAACGGACCGTCAGTCCGCGTAGTTGTTGAAATAGTTCTGCACCAGCACGATCGGCGTGCCCTTGTCGCCGCTGCCGCTTGTAAGGTCGCACAGCGAGCCGATGAGGTCGGTCAGCCGTCTCGGCGTCGTGCCCTGCGAATCCATCTGTCCCTTGAGATCCTTTTCCTTTTCGCGGATACGGGCGCGGATCGCCGCAGTCAGCGCCTCGCCGGACAATGCCTTGAACTCATTGTCCGCAAGATATTTGAGCTTCAGCTCGTTCGGAAGCCCGATGAGTCCGTCGGTGTAGCCCGGGGATACGACCGGGTCCGCCAGCTCCCAGATCTTGCCGACCGGGTCCTTGAATGCGCCGTCGCCGTAAACCATCGCCTCGACGCGCACGCCCGTGCGGTTCATGATCTCCTTTTGGATCGAAAGCGCCACCTCACGCGCATTTTTCGGGAACAACTTGATGACGTTTTCCGTCGCCTTGTTGGAGCCCAAAAGCCCGTATTCCGGCTGATAGCCGCTGCCGTTTCTCGATGCGTTCATGATGTCGCACAGCGTCAAAACGCGCGCCGCGCCTGCTTTTTTGAGCCGTCTTGCAGTGCGTTCGCGCTCGTGGATGTTGCTGACGAGCACGCTTGACGTGTACTTCAGCACGGCGGTCGGATCATTCGCAAGCAGGATCACCGCTTCGGCGCCTTCCTCCTCGATCAGCGATCGGTAATACGAAAGGTAGTTCACGCCCGTGAACGGATGGCACGGCTCGCCGAACTTCTCCACAAATTCCGCTTCCGTGAACACGTCCGCGTACGGATTGACGCCCGCGTCAAAGAGCGCGTCCTCGTCGATCAGGTGATTGCCCTCCTCGTCCGCCGGGTACGATAACTGTACAACAACCTTCTTTGCCCCGCGCGCGATGCCCCTTAGACAGATCGCAAAGCGGTTGCGGCTCATGATCGGAAATACCACGCCGACCGTGTCGCCGAGCTTTTCATGCACGTCCGCGGAGATATCGTCCACCGTGCAGTAGTTGCCGTCCGCGCGTGCAACGACCGCTTCTGTCACCGCGATCACGTCGCGCTCATGCAGCGTAAAGCCGTCCTTCTCAGCAGCTTCGAGAACCGAATCAACAACGATCTTTACGATGTCGTCCCCCTCGCGGATGATCGGCGCTTTGATGCCTCTTGAAATCGTTCCTGCCATAGTAATGTCCTCCCTTCCGAGATGCAAAAAACAAAATATACGATACAAAAAGACTGCGTATTTGTCAAGAAAAATCTATGTAATGACAACGAAAAAGAGCGCAGATGCGCTCCCGGGTATTTCGATCAGTTTGCTCCCACAAGCGGGAGGAAGTTCGACTCGTCCGTCGCCGTCGCCGCAGCAAGCTCCGCGACCAGCACCTGACGCGCGGTCAGATACATCTTCCGCTCGCCCGCGGACAATCCGCGCTCGCGGTCTCTGCGCATCAGACACTTGACCACGTCCGCCACGACCATGATGTCGCCGCCGCGCAGCTTGTCGAGATTGTCGCGGTAGCGCTGGTTCCAGTTGTCGCTTTCCTCAGAACAGTCGCCGTATTGCAAAAAGCCTACGACCTGCTCGCAGGTCTTTTCATCCGCCAGTGCTCTGAGCCCCACCTCCGCGGCACGCTTCACCGGCACCATCGCCGTCATGCGGCCGATGGTGAACCGCAGGCGATAGTACTGCGCCGTTTCATCCAGTATGGTTTGTTCTTCGATCGCTTCCACCACGCCGACGCCATGCATCGGATAGCAGACGAGATCCCCGATTCTAAACACCGGATCCCCTCCTTCAAGATTCTCTCAAATATATTATAGCGGAAAAAACGGGCTCCTGTCAAATAAAAAATTTACAATACCATAAGAAACTTTTTCTGTCAAGCAGTATTTTGACCGTAAAAAAGTGCCGGAAAAACCGGCACTGAGATTTCAGCTTTGTTATCATGTCACTCCTTACGGGATCGGCGCCGGCGGGAACGTCAGCGGAGGCCTTGTTTGCGGTACATTCGTCGGAGAAGGCGCAGTCGTTGGGGACGGCGTGTCCGTCGGATCCGGTACTGCCGTCGGGGACGGCGTGTTCGTCGGGTCCGGTGCTGCCGTCGGAGAAGGCGCTCTCGTCGGAGAAGGCACGCTCGTCGGCCCGGACGTCACGTTGGGCGTCGCGGTCGGTTTTGCGGTCGGTTTCGGGGTGGGCTTTCGCGTCGGTTTCGGCGTCGGCGCAGACGTTGCGGTCGGCGTCACCATCCGCGTCGCAGCGGGCGTCACTGTCGGCGTTACAGTCGGCGTTGCTGTCGGCGTCGCGGTCGGCGTTTCTGTCGGCTCCTCTGTCGGCGTTTCCGTCGCTTCTGCGGTCGGTTCGGCCGTGACCGGTACGGCTGTGGGTTCGGGCGTTGATATGGCGGCAGGCTCCGCTCTTCCGCAAGTACTGCATGCAAACAGAACAACAGCGGCACAGACCGCGACGGCTGTGATTACAGCAATGACCGCCAGGATCAGGATCCGTCTTTTCCGCTGTCTGTTCGTCTCCTTCTCATACTCGACACGTTCTCTTTCCCGGTGCGCCTGCATAGAGGCGCTTCCCGGCATATAATAAAGCTCGGTATCATCATCCTCTTCTTCTGCCGTCGAAGCCGAATGCGGAACGCTCCGCCTGCTCGCGGCAGGCTCGGTCGGCATCCCGCAAAGCTTGCATATCTTTTCGTCAGGTGTAATGATTTTTCCGCAATTCGGACAGATCACAGTTGATGAACCTCCTCATTCGTTTTTCACGTACAGGTATATCCGAATTCGTTTCCGGTTTCGGATACGCGGCGGAACATGTGATTCGATTAATCATTTTACCACTGAAAACAGTGCTTGTCTACAACAAACAGTGCGTTTGGTTCGGTCCTGTCGTAAATAAATCATGAACATGCGGTGCAAACGGTCTGACGTGTCCGGCTGTCGATCAGACCACACCGCCGCGAATGGAACGGAATGCGACAAAAAACCTCCCCTGCCGGGCGGCAAAAGAGGTTTTGCGCAGATAAATGCTGTTTTCGATTGGGGATCAGAAGCTTGAACCGCCGCAGCTGGAACCACAGCTGGAGCCGCCGCAGCTGGAACCGCAGCTCGAACCGCCGTCGGAGCTGCTGCTGCGCGTCACGGACTTTTCGCCGACCTTGACGCTGCTGAAAACCTTCACCTGAAGCGGTTGCTCGTTCATACTGACCGTTTCGCTGTTGTCCGCGTTTTTCAAAGCGGATTTACGAATGGTGGTGGAGGTGACGACCGCGATAAGATACGCAATCAGCGATCCGAGCATCAGCGCGATCACGCCGTTGCTCAGGTACTTCATGGGCTCCGGTATATTGCGGTCCTGAATGACGTCGAGCATCTGTTCCATCGCCGTAGCGCACGTCCTGTAATAATCGCCTTTTTTGGCAATCGATGCGACATTGTTTGTGATGTTGTTCGCGCGGCTGTTGTTGAAGAATGCTTCCATATTGCCGCGGCGCTGGATGATGATGCGGCGCAGGTACATATCCACCATGAAGACCGCCGCATCGGCAGTTTGTCCGAAGAGTTCCACACGCTTTTGTTTTGCGCGCTCGTAGTCCTGCAGATTCGTGGGCGTATCGACGGTGTATACGGCGATATTCGCGTACGCGGTCAGCGGAACCATCTTTTCAAGCAGCTTGGATTCTTCATCGGGCGTGAGCAGATCAGCTTCGTCCGCGATAACCGCATAAAAGCCCGTTTCGCTGTTGTACCGCGAGGGAAGGCCGTCGAACGAAGCGGAATCCGCGTAGGCCGAAGCGGTAAAGCACGGCAGGAACGCCGATGCGATCAGCACGGCAAGAAGCAGGATCGGAATGAGACGGCGGTTAATTCGCACTGTCGTCGCCCCCCTTCTTGTTGAACTGCTGCGGTCTCCGATAGGAGAAATAGTTGTTTACGACGATCATGCATATGAACGTCGGTATGAAGCAGACCGCATTTGCCGCGGCAGTGTAATAGTAAACTTCATTCAGCACGTTCATCGCGAGGATGACGAATGAAGCAAAGAAGACCAGGATCGGAAAGATGGTATTGAACACCGCTATGCGCTTTGCAAAGCGCAGATCGCGATACGTGACCCACATTTCCTCCATGTTGATGCCCTTCACGATTTTGAACGTATTGATCATTGATAATATGCGTTCGACAATGAAAGGAAGCAGACCGATGAACATGGCGCCGCGCCAGCTGTTGTTGTCTGATCCGCCGGTAAAGAATCCGATCACCGCACAGAGCGCGAACAGACTGATCATAATGATCCTTGCAATACGAATGCCGAAGCCCGCATACCCGGGATTCAGTCTCTTGATCTTTGACTCCAGCACCTTGCTGTTGATGAAGGAAGCGATCACGAACAGAACCATGCAGGTGCCCAGCGCCGGGATCGGACGGGGCATAAATCCCACAAGGTTCCGGAACAGGAACAGCACGAACGCAATCCCGAGCGCGAACAGCAAAACTTTCGGCACGCTCAGCGGAAAATCCGCCGCGACCGTACCTGTGCTTCCGTTGACGGCGGCATAGGTCAGCCTGCCGTTTTTCATGCGGTGGGACATGAACCAGACCGGATACAGCGTGCGTTCGGCACGCACGTCCTTTGACTTGACCGTGATGGTCTCCTTGTTGATCGTTCCGACGTTGGCCTTTTCCCCACCCGTCTGTTCGGCGGTCCCGGCTTCTATGGGGGTCAGGTCTTTTTCGGACACGTGAAGTGCTCTTGCGTATATTTTGCGGATCGCATCGCTCATGTTTGTGTCGTTGCGGATCTTGTCGATCTGTACTTCCTTGTCGATCGCGTCGCGGATCTTGTCGAGAACCTCCTCGCGGCTGGGTTTGTGCGTTTCCACGCCTGCGTCGTCGGTCTCCGCATAAAAGCCGGAAAGATAGCCGGGCGTAAAGGGTCTTTTGCCGGTAAAACCACCGAGGCTTTCGCTGATGTCGTCGGAAAAGCGGATCGAAGCGTCGTGCGATCTGCCCAGCACCTTTCCCTTGACGTGCGCATCATGCCTGTTGATATGATAATTCGTCGTATCGCCCGAGCTTGAAACCTCAATTTCCGATTCAAATGTCATGTCGTCGTCCAATTCCGCATAATAGTCGAAATACGGCATGTAGATCCCACGGAAGGATTCCACCTGACTTTTCTTGCGCAGATATCCGGGGCTCAAAAACGCGCGGCGCGCAATCGCGCGATACCTTTTGATGCAGTCCTCTTTTGTTACCGTAAAGGGGACGATGCTGTCCGGACGGCGTTCGCCGCGAATCCGCTCGAACATGATGTTCCTGTTTCCGCAATAGGCGCATACAGAGGTAACGTCCGTATCGTCGGCATAGGTCAGCACTGCGCCGCAGCCGGGACAGACCCACACCGCGGTCTCGTACAGCCCGGAATCTCCGGGTTTTGACGCATCAAGATCGGACTGCAGCTCGGCGTCCTTCGTGACCGAATCGAACAGATCCGGCTCAAACGAACTGGAGCAGTAGTCGCAATGCAGCTTCTGGCTTGCAATATCGAACCGCAGACTGGAAGCGCACGACGGGCATTTCAACATAAGCATTCCTTCCTTCCGCTATGAATTCTGATTTGCTTTATAAAAACAGTTTATATCCTTCACAAACAAGCGCCCGGTCTGCCCATAGGTAACGCATTTTGCGCCGCCGCGGCAGGTTTCCGCAAAGCGGCAGTCGGCGCATTCCTCCGGTATGGGCAATTGCATCAGCTTCTGCGTCGTCGGATCCGAAAAAAGCAGCTCGTCCAGCTCCCCGTCGCGAATATTGCCGACCGTAAAGGGCAGCCGGCGGCACGGCATCACGGTACCGTCGGCAAGGACGGTGACCATGTCGACGCCGGGATGACAGGTATAGCACCCGTCCCCGTCCATACATTGCAGCGACCGCTCGAGCGAGATCAGACTGCTGCCGTCCGCCCTTTTATAGCGTTCCCTGAGCCGCTCGGCTTGTTTCAAAAACCGTTTGAACTGACGCGTGGTAAGGGCAAGCTGTTCGGTCGATTGCGGCGTATCGGTCACGACGCGGTCCCACCAGAGCTTTCTCACGCCGTGCTCTTCGCAGACCTTTGCAAGCTCCGGAAAGCTCCGGAGATTGGACTTCTGCGCCGTGAAGGAGACCATGACGGGGATGCGCATCACGGTGAGCGCGTCGATCCCTTTCAGCGCTCGCTCGAAGCTATACAGCCCGCGGACGCGGTCGTGGACCTCGCCCACGCCGTCCAGACTGACCTGTATGAACGCCGGATGCAGCAGCGCAAGTCGGTTTGCGATATCCGGGTCGATCAGCGTGCCGTTGGTCAGCACGGAGAACGCCATGCCGCGCCGCGTGATCTCCTCGGCGAGTTCAAAGAATGCAGGATGCAGCAGCGGCTCCCCGCCGGTGAGATAGATATGCCCGCGGCAATTGATTTTTGCAAGGAAGCGGCAGTATTTATCGAGCGTCTCATAAAGCGCTTCGACAGAGGTGTGCGCGGCGCGATCGTCCTGATAGCAGTGCGCACAAAAAAGATTGCAGCGGTGTGTGATATGCCACTGCAGTACGTGACGGCCCAAAACAGCCGAAGCCCTCGGCGGTTCTCCAGCGCCGTTTGCCACATTTGAACTGTTTTCCGCTTTCACCATATGTGCCTTCCTGCCGACCTGCAGAACGCACGGCGGATCTGTCTCCCTCCGCGCGTGTTTCGGGAAAGCTGTGGATCGATCCGGCTCCCCAACATACTGAATATAACAAAAAACGACGTGTTCCGTCAATACCGTACACGAAAACAGTCCGGTGCCTGAGCGGAAAACCGAACAGTCGCCGGACCATAAATCGCGATATATTGCGCGGGTCGTGAAGGTGTGGTGTGTGGGTTGCCCCGCCGCGCACGACTTAACACCGATTGCTTCTATATGAACCGCAGGCGGTTGTTTTTAAGGGTGCTTATGCGTTCATTTGTGAATATTCGTTAGTTTAATTGGTGTATGAATTGTCAAGAGAACCGTCCTTCCGACACGATCCTACCCCCCCACATGCTTCACTAATCACAATCTATCTGGTAGTAAATAAACCAATCATCATTAATTGGTATGATCGTTATCTTCCAACATATTGAATCTGTTAGAAAAACACTGTCAATAGCCAAAGCATTATCTCGACATCCTCGTACTAGCCATATGGGAACACATTTTGAAATGTCTGGAACGTATGCATCTACAACATATCCGATCAGTGAAGCTCTTCCTGAAAAATTGTATACAGCGTGAAATGGGATCTCTCCATTATTTATTAGATATGTATAAAACGTCTTTCCCAGTGTTGTATTATCCGTTATCGGCTCACGTTGTAAATGACCATCTTGTAATCCTTCCTTAAAAAGATATGATTCTCCGTCATTATAGTAATCTTCATATTCAAAGGTAAAATAGGTATACTTATCTTTGTCAAATTCCAAATCAAAAGCATCAGTAAGAGCATTCCAATCATTCTCATGATTATTGATCAGCATTTTGCAAAAGTCTATCACCTCATCTACCTTTGGATAGTCGCTTATTTCTGTAAAGAAATCTATGTGCGATAATTGAGAGGATTGATATGTAGGTAATGGAGTTGCTTCAATCATGGATTCCTCTCTTATATTGGAAACACCAGAACAGGCTATGAGAATGCTAATAATAGAGAACAATATAAACAGTTTATGCCTCATTTCAACGTTCTCCTTATTTAATAGTTGTTGGTAGTTGTTGGATAACGTCCATAGTATTTACCTTCTATTGTTTCTCCTTTAATCAAATACGAATAAATATCAGCTCTTACTTTGTCATAATAATGCCAGACATATAATAATCATTATTCTTTTCATTACAAAAAGACCTTCTTGTCAACGGGCCGGTTGTCTTGACACATGTAGCCGCGGCGCAACGGCTTTCTTTAATATATTCTACCATCCGTTTCCGTGCGCGTCAAAAAGTTTCATCGGATTTTTTGCGCGTTTTACCGAAAACAGATCAGTCCAGCGGATCGTCCCGATAGTTTTTGAGAAACCGTACGCTGCCGCGGTCGTACAGTCGCGCGGCGAGGTCGTCCGCGATCGGGATCAGGATGCGTTCATGCTCGCATTGCACCGGCGCGACCTCATGCATTTTGCCGGTCAGGGAGTAATTGAGACATGCGCAGTGATGGCGGCAGCGATCGGCGATCGCGCAGCCCTCGCATTCCGGCTCCGGGTCCAGTGAAGCACGGTAGACCGCCCGCTGCTTTTCTTTGTCGATACCGGTCAGTACATCGCCCATGCGGTAATCCGGATCATCCAGAAACTGATTGCACGGATAGATCGATCCGTCCGGCGCGACCGACGGCTGCCGCATGCCGAGCTTGCATTCAAGACAGGGACGGTCGTTTAAGTATGCCGAGATCTTTGAGAGAAAATTCAGATACAGCAGCGGACGCGCGTCGTCGAAATGCTGTTCCGAAAGGTCCGCGATACGCGCGTACTGCCGGGAGAGCTCTGCCATCGAATCATCGTCCCAGCCTGCGTCTTTTCGATAGTCGATCGCCGTGTTGATGCGCGAAAAACCGCGACGATAGAGCCATTCGACCGACTCCGCCATCCGATCCACGGTCGACGGCATCACGGTCTGCATCGCAACGGCGTTCGGCTGGTATTTGAGGAGCAGATCAACGATCGGCTCGAGCCGTTCCAACGTTGGCTTCCCGTCGCGCGTGACGCGCTGCACGTCCTGCAAAAGCCCGTCGTGCGAAAGAGCGATCTCTAAGTTGTGCTCGTTTGCAAAGCGCAGAAACGGCTCGTCCAGAAGCGTACCGTTGGTCGTCATCTTGAAGCGCATTTCCGTGCCGGAAGCGCTCGCCTTCTCGCACGCGTATCGGCAGACGGATTCGATCACGCCGCGCTCGAGCATCGGTTCGCCGCCGAACAAGGAAAACCCGTTCTTTTCATGTCCGTACGTGAACGCGAGATCGACGGCCTTCTTTGCCGTCTCTTCTGACATGCGCCGCTTTGCGTGCGTTTCATAACAGTAACGGCAGGCTAAATTACAGTCTGCCGTCAAATGCAAGGTAAAATTCATATGCGTTCCTCACGGGTTCTCGGTATCTTCCGGTACGACAATCTTGCCCTGCAGCGCAGGTTCGTCGTCTCGCGTGACGGAATCGTCAACGTCGTCAAACGATTCGTCCGGCAGCGGTTCTCCACCCAGCTCCAGTTCATCCTCTCCGGGATCGATCGCAACCTCGCCGTCAAGCACCAGCTCGTCGCCCGGCGTCGGCTCCGGCATCGGCACGCCGCCGGTACGAAGTTCACACCCGGTCGTTCCCGCAAGAGCGACCGCCGCCGCGGTCGTGAGGATCGCTCCCTTTATGAGCTTTTTCGGATAGTTCGGACGGTATTCGCCGATCTGTTTTTGTTTCATTTTGCATCCCCTTTCGGCCGTTCTGTTTATAAGACAATTCGGCAGGCAAAAGTGTTACATGGTTTTTGAAAAAAGTTTACGGCTCGAAGACCGCGACGTCGCCCAGCAGCATCGGCGCATCCTCCGGCTCCGGCGTCTCCGTCTCGTCGATCGGGATCAGCCCTTCTGTCTGCAGCTCCTCCGGCGGAACGGTCTCCTCTACGCCCGGTTCGTCGATCGAAACAGCGCCTTCGATCTGCGGTTCGGGGTTTGATACGCGGCAGCCGAGCGTCGTGCCGAGCGTCAGCAGCGCCGCAGCAGCAAGCGTCATGCCTCTTACCGACTTTTTCGGATAATGCGGTTTGTAATCGTTGAGTTTCTGCTGTTTCATCATCCTGTCTCCCTTGTTTCTTTGTCAATAATACCGCACAAGGTGAAAAAAGGTTGCAAAAAGGGGAACAAACACGTTGTCCCCCTTGATTCCGATCAGTCGTTGTTCGTTTCGATGCTCATGTCCATCAAACGCTTCAGCACGCGGTGATCGAACATGGAGCTCATCGGCGCGCGGTCATGGATCGTCTTGACCGCCTGCGCAAACATCGGCGCAGCGGAGATCGTGCGGAGCTTGGTGCTCTCGTTCATGAACGGACATTCGAGCGTGTCGGTGGAGACGAGCCATTCGTAGTCGCTGTCCTCGATGCGGCGGACCGCCTTCTGTGTCATGACGTTGTGGGAAAGCGCGCCGTAAACGTGCAATGCACCGTTCTCCTTGAGCGCTCTTGCGACGTCCACAAGCGTGCCGCCCGTGATGGAGAAGTCGTCGACGACGAGGCAGTTCTTGTCCTTGACGTTGCCGATGATGTTCAGCACCTTCGCGTCGCTCTTATGGTCGTAACGCGTCTTGTCGCCGATCGCGACGCTCGCGCCGAGCGCGGTCGCGAACGCATGCGCGCGCTTTGCGCTGCCGGCGTCGGGCGAAACGACGACGAGATCGTCGTTCACGATGCCCTGCCGCTTGACATACTCAACAAGCAGCGGACGCGCGGAAAGGTGATCGACCGGCTTTTTGAAGAAGCCCACGACCTGATCCGCATGCAGGTCCATAAACAGCACACGGTCAACGCCGATCGTCTCGATGCAGTCCGCGCAGACGCGGGCACGGATCGAAACGCGGGGCTCGTCCTTTTTGTCGCCCTTTGCGTAAGAAAAATACGGAATGATCGCGGTGACGGAGTTTGCGCTGGAACGCTTGAACGCGTCGATCCAGAAGAGCAGCTCGGTAAATTCATCGTTCGGCTCTCTGCCGATCGGCTGCACGATATAGACGTCCTTGTCGCGGATGGATTCGTTGATGCGGACGAAGATGTTGCCTTCGTCGAACATGATCGTCGTCGCGTCACCCATCTGCGCGCCGAGATAATCGCACATACGCTGTGCAAACGGCTTGCCCGTTCTGCCTGCAAAGATCTTGATGATTCCGGATCCCGTATACATTTTGTTCCCCTTGCCCCTTTTCAGTGATATTTGCTCATAGCAAATAAAGTATAGCACACCCATTCGAAAAGGGCAACCGTTTCCGCGTCATTTTCCGACATTTTCCGGGAGCTGCCCGCAATCAGTTTTCCCGCCCGTTCTCATTGCCGAGTGCCTTGCGCATCTTTTCCACTGCCTTCTTCTCGATGCGGGAGACGTAGCTTCTCGAAATATCGAGAACATTAGCGACCTCGCGCTGTGCAAGCGGTGCGTTGCCGTTCAGCCCGAAACGCAGCGTCAGCACGACCTGCTCGCGTTTTGTAAGCACCTTTCGCATCGTATCCGTGATGATCGCGGCGTCGAGGCGGCTTTGCACCTGCTCGAAGACCGTGTCCGCCTCGGTGCAGACGAGGTCCGCAAGCTTCATCTCGTTCCCTTCCTTGTCCGCGCCGACGGGTTCCTCGATCGAAACGGTCTCGACAAGCTTGCGTTCACGTCGAAGACTCATCAGGATCTCGTTTTCGATGCAGCGCGCGGCGTACGCGGACAGCGTGCCCTTCGATTCCGAGAACGTTGAAACCGCTTTGATGAGGCCGATCGTGCCGATCGAAATGAGATCCTCACGGTCGCGCTCCGCCTTCTGATACTTTTTTGCGATGTGTGCGCAGAGCCGAAGATTGTGCACGATGAGTTTTTCCCGCGCTTCTTCGTCGCCCTCGATCAGCCGCTGTACCCATTGATTTTCCTCCTCGGGGCTCAGCGGCTTCGGAAACGAACCGTTTGACCCGATCGCGCCGACAAACGCGATCGACTGAAACAACAGCCATAAAAAAGAAAACATACCCTTTCCCCCCTCAGGGAAGGGTATGTCGAAATTGCTCGAAAAAGAACAATCGTGCCCGATTAATCCGTCAAATGCAGCGACATGTGCGGTGCATTTGACCCCTTTCATCTCTGCCGCCCGGAAATGCGCCGCATTCTAGGCAGAGATGCAAAACCCGCCGGAAAACCTGTTTTCCGGCGATAAAAAATACTCTTTCCCCCCTCAGTGAAGGGTATGTCGAAATTGCGGGAAACAGAACGGTTACCGGTTGACTAAATAAGATCCTTCGTCAGCTCCGCCTTTCAGGATGACACAATTGTATCGCCGCAACGGGTTTAATCCCAATATTGCCTGTACTTTTCTACGTTCTCCTGATGCTCCTCGTACGTTCGCGCAAAAACGAGCGCACGCGTTTCCTTCGGATTCGCGTTGCAGAAATAGAGATAGCCCTCCGAAAGGAATTCCTCGTCCGGGTACAGCGCCGCACGGATCGCCGCCGCGCCGGGATTTGAGATCGGCCCGATGGGCAGTCCCGCGTAGCGATAGGTATTGTACGGCGAGTCAATCGCCATCTCATCCCGGGTGAACACGTAGCGGTCCAGCCCGGTGATGTAATTCAGCGTGGCGCAGGATTCGAGCTTCATGCCCTCTTTGAGACGGTTATGAAACACCGCGGAAACCCGGTACATGTCCTCTTCCGTGCTCGCCTCGCGTTCGATGATCGACGCGAGCGTCATGATCTCGTCACGCGTCATGCCGAGGTCCTCGGCGCGTGCGACCCACTCACCCGTGTAGATCTCGTAATAATGCGTCAGCATCCTGTCGAGGATCTCCTCCGGTGTGGAATCGGCGTAAATTTCGTAAGTGTCGGGGAACAGATAACCCTCGAGCGCGTAGCGGCGCTCGCCGGCATTTGCGATTTCGGCAATAAACGGATACTTGGAAAACGCCTCTGCATCCCGGCACAGCGCAAGGAATGCCTCTGCGTCGGTCGTGATCGTGTCGCTTTCGCGCAGCGATTTTGCGATGTCCTCGATCGTTCTGCCCTCGATCACGACAAGCCGTGTTGTGCGCCTTGCGGGATTGCCCTCGGTCAGCACGTCGACGATCTCGGCAATCGTCATGTTTTTCGAAAGACGGTACGTGCCCGCTTTCAAGCTGTTCGCCTTGCCGACGAAATCGACATAGACCTTGAACGAAGCGCTGGACGCGATCAGGCCCCTTTCATCCTCGCCGCACGCGTGATACAGAAGGTTTGCGATCTGCCCCGCCGAGGCATTCTGCGGGATCACGACCTCGTACGGCGTCGGATCGTCCGGATCGACGGCGGAGATATAATGCGACAGCACGAAGCGAACGGCGACGATCGCGATCACAGCGACAAGACCGATGCTTAAAAGCCACGTGGCGATCGGTCTCGTGTAGTGCCAGAACCGCTGCCATCTGAGTCGCACGGCGCTGAGTTCGTTTTTGTCCATTCGTTTCATACAGTCAGTATAGCATGTCCCGCTTCGGATTTCAAGCGCTCACGCCTCGAGCGCGCCGAGGTCCAGTCCGACGGCTTTTGCAAGGATCTTGTAGATGTCGCCCAGAAGCGCGTTCAGCCGGTATTCCGCCATAAGGTAGTCCGCCGCATTCCGGTCGAACTGCAAAAGTTCGCCGAGCTTCTGAAGCTTTTCGATCGTCTCCGTATCCGGCGTTCCCGCGACCGAAGCCGCCTGCGCCTTCATGCGGAGCGAATAAAACTCGTCCAAAAGCGCCGCGGTCGCAGGCTGTGCGTAGGCGCGCTCCTTTGTCTCGCGGTATGTCAGATATTCTTCGGATGTCTTGAGCTTGTCCGCAAGTATCCGCGCATCGTCTAAAAGCATTTCATTCCTCCGATCCGATCAGTTTCAGTCCGTTTTCCGTGCAGAATGCCTGATTGTCCGCCGCCCATTCGAAGAAAAGCGTTTCAAAGTCCTCGCCGAAAACTTCCCTGAATTCGCCCTGTCCGATGGTCATGTTGGCAAACACGAGTTCCTTTCCGTAACGCTCCACAAGCCAGTCAAAGAAGCAGCCCGCCTCATAATAGCTCAGCATGGTCAGTGTCGGGTGCTCCAGCATCCGTTCCGTCATCACCACCGGCGCCTGACTGACGACCGAAAAGGTCTGTCCGATCATCAAGCCGTCGCGGATTGCGGCGGCCGCCGCACAGTACATTTTCCTGATATCCGGATCTCCGTCCTGATTTGCAAAGCCGCGCGCCGCAAGCGCGGTCCTTCCGTCCTCTCTGTACGCGGAACAAAACATCCGGTTTTTACAGATGAACTTCGAAACGTATTCCGCAATCGCCTCCGACCAGAAGTTCCCGTCGATCTCGTACCGCATGCAGCTATGCGTCAGATAATGCGCGTACTCATGCAGCAGCTCGGCGAAGGCCATGTCCGGCTGATAGATCTCGATGCACGGCACGTTCCAACGGCAGTACGCGCCGTATGCACCGAGCTGCGCCTTCTCCGTCCGACCGGAAAAGTCGGTGTAGACGTCGATGACCGGAACCTCCGTGAGATAACCGTCCAGCGCGGCGATCGCGTCTTCAAAGTCTGCTTCCTGGTTTTCAAGGAGCCGTTCCAGTCCTTCAAAGAACATCTCCTCACCGAGAAGCTCTATATCCGCCGCCGCCAGATGCCAGGTCGCGTGCGGCGTATGAATGACGTACGCATACGTTCCCTCGCTCGGTTCCATCGCATAGCCCGCGATCGTTCTTGTATCGTTCTTTTTTGTGCAGCCGGCAAAGCAACCGAGCCACAGAATCATCGCAAGCATAATCGCGGTGGCGTACCTATAGCGTTTCATAACGAATCCTCTCTTTATATCTCGATTACGATCGGCAGGATCATCGGCGTACGGCCGGTCTTATCGAGCAGGAACGACCGGAGCCTGTTTTTCACGGAGTTCTTGATTGCCGGATAATCGGACTTGTTCGTGCCTTCAAAGCGTTTTGCCGTCTCGTACACGAGCTCGCTTGCCTCAGAGATCAGCGGCTCATTGTCGCGCATGTAAATGAACCCGCGCGAGTAGAGCTCGACCGGCGCAAGGAGCCTGCCGGTTTCCGTATCAAGCACGATCACCGCCGAAACAAGCCCGTCCACGGAGAGGAGCTTCCGATCGTTCAGAACGACGTCCTCGACGCTCGTAAGCCCGTCGACCATGAAGCTTCCCGCCTGCACGGTTTCGTTCATGACGCCTTTTCTTGCGGTAAGCTCGATCACGGAGCCGTTTTGCGCAATAAACACACGTTCCGGATCGACGCCCATTTCCTTCGCAAGATCGGCATGCATCTTAAGATGCCGCGCTTCGCCGTGCACCGGGATGAAAAATTTCGGCTTTACAATGCCGAGCATGAGCCTTAGCTCGCCCGCGCAGGCATGTCCGGACACATGCACGTCCGCCATGCGGTCATAGACCACGTCCGCGCCCTTTTCGTACAGCGCGTTGATGACGCGTGCGACGCCGCGTTCGTTGCCCGGGATCGCGCTTGCCGAAATGATGACCGTATCGCCCGCGCCGACGTTCAGCTTGTGCGTGGCGTTCGCCATACGAAACAGTCCGCTCATCGGCTCGCCCTGGCTGCCGGTGGTCATGACGCAGACCATGCTATCCGGCAGGTTTTTGAGATGTTCCACGCGCACGATCTTGTCGGCGGGGATGTGCAGATACCCGAGTTCCTGCGCGTATTTTACGATCTGCTCCATGCTTCTGCCCTGGAAGCAAAGCACGCGTCCGTGCTCGATCGCGACGTCGGCGACCTGCTGGATGCGGTACACGTTCGACGCGAACGTCGCCACGATCACACGTCCCTGCGCCTTCGTAAAGACGCGCTCGAAGGTCTTGCCGATCTCCTTTTCACTCTGCGTAAAGCCCGCATGCTCAACGTTCGTACTGTCCGACATCAGCGCTAGCACGCCCTTTGAGCCGTAATATGCGAACCGATTGATGTCGATGGGCTCGCCGTCAATCGGCGTCATGTCGATCTTAAAGTCGCCCGTGTGGATCAGTGTGCCGATCGGCGTGCGGATCGCAAGCGCGACCGCGCCGGCGATTGAGTGTCCCGTCTTGATGAATTCGACGCGAAAGCATCCGAGCGTAACGGCTTGTCCGGGATTGACGTCGATCACCTCAACGTCCTTTAGATGATGCTCGTCCAGCTTGTGCCGGATGAGCGCGTTGGTAAAGCGCGTGCCGTAAATCGGGCAGCGGAAGCGATCCATGGCATAGGGGATCGCGCCGATATGATCCTCGTGACCGTGCGTCACGCACATACCGCGAATGCGATCCTTGTTTTCAACGAGGTACGTCATGTCGGGGATGACCACGTCGATTCCCGGCATCTCCTCGTCCGGAAAGATCAGTCCGCAGTCGATGATGAGAATGTCGTTCTCATACTCGATCACGGTCATGTTTTTGCCGATCTCTCCCACCCCGCCCAGCGGGATGATTCTGAGTTTATGTTTCATATATATAGTGTCTGTGTTTTCCTTTCCTAATCGACGCTCCCGTAAAAGAACAGGTTGCCGCCGATGTTCTTGTAGAATCTGCGCCCGCCCCAATTTTTGCCGAGACGCGCGGCGCAGAAAAATAATATGTTTTCGGGCAGATCGAGGTTGCCGTATACGAAGATATCGCGCGCGGCGTCTATGATCGTCTCCGGGGGCTCCAGCTTTTTGAACCCTTTGTGATGAATGACCGAAAACTGCCCGCTTCGGTACGCTTCGGCAGGGATATCGGTCACCTTTCCGCCGAATCGCGGCGCAACGCAGCGGTTATAGAGCACGCACAGCACCGCGCGGTACGCGCGCTCATTGGTCCCTCCCGCCTCAAGATAGGCGATGCGCGCGGCGAGAATCAGGTCCTCATCCGTGACGGTAAAAACCTGCGCATAGCGCGAAAGCGGCTGCATCCCGTAAAACATCGGTGTGTCGCCGTCCTGTGCAAACGCCTCGACGGCTTCGTCCTGCTCCTCCCACGGGACCCAGCTCGGATCCGGCGCTGCAAATGCGGCGGGATTCGGTTCTTCGGCTTCCGCCGCCGCAAAGGAAAGCGGAAGCAGCAGGATACAAAGCCAAACGGCAAGCAGACGCTTCATCGTCCGTCCTTTCCCGGGCGGACGCGCCGCCCGTTACAGAATGTACTTCGAAATGTTGTCCTCACCCCATTCGGCGGACAGGTGCGCGTCCACATAGGCGCCGTCCACGACGACGTCGATCAAGGGATGCTGACCGTTCGCGTTGAAGGAGATGTCGTTCAACAGGTTCTCCATAACCGTATGCAGGCGGCGTGCGCCGATATTCTCGTTTTGTTCGTTCGCGCGGAACGCGAATTTTGCGATTTCGCGCAGTGCGTCCTCGGTGAAGCTGAGGTTCACGTTGTCGGGACGCAAAAGCGCGGCGTACTGCTTGGTGACCGCGTTGTCCGGCTGCGTCAGGATCGCATAGAAATCGTCCTCGGTAAGGTCTTTCAACGTGACGCGGATCGGGAACCGTCCCTGCAGTTCCGGGATCAGGTCGGATACCTTTGCAACGTGGAACGCGCCCGCACCGATGAACAGGATGAAATCCGTCTTGACCGGACCGTACTTTGTCGCGACCGTGGTGCCCTCGACGATCGGCAGAATATCGCGTTGTACGCCTTCTCTGGACACGTCCGCGCCCATATGGTTGCTGCTTCCCGCGATCTTGTCGATCTCGTCAAGGAAGATGATGCCGTTCTGCTCGGCGTTCCACAGCGCTTCTCGATTCACGTCGTCCGGGTCGATGCGCTTTTCGGATTCCTGCTGCATGAGGATCGAACGCGCATGCTCTACCGGCATCCGCTTGAGCTTTTTCTTTTTCGGGAGCAGATCGCCGAGCATGCCGCCCATGTCGACCTCCATGCCGGACATGCCGAACATCATGGCGTTGACGCTCTCCTCGACCTCGATCTCCACGATCTCCTTTTCTAAAAGTCCCGCGCGCAGGCGTTCGAGCGTCTGTTCTTTGAGCGTCTTTCTTGCCTGCTGCTCCTCCTCGGTGGGTTTCGGTTCCTCGGGCTCCGGCTGTCCGCTGCCCAAAAGGAACTGGAGCGGGTTCACCGTTCGCTGCTGACGCTTCTGCTGCGGTAAAAGAAGCTCGACCAACCGCTGTTCCGTTGCCGCTGCCGCCGCGTCCTTCACAAGGTCCATCCGCTTCTGCTTGGTGAGCCGGATCGACTCCTCCACGAGATCGCGGATCATGCTTTCAACATCACGGCCGACGTAGCCGACCTCGGTGTATTTCGACGCCTCGACCTTGACAAACGGCGCGTCGACAAGCTTTGCGAGCCGCCGTGCGATCTCGGTCTTGCCCACGCCCGTCGGTCCGAGCATGATGATGTTTTTCGGCGTAATCTCCTCACGAAGCTCCGGAGGCAGGCAGCTTCTTCTGTAACGGTTCCGAAGCGCGATCGCCACCGCGCGTTTTGCCTCATCCTGACCGATGATATAGCGGTCCAATGCGTTTACGATCTCTCTCGGAGTCACGAACGGATCACCTCCACGTTGATATTGCCGTTGGTAAAGATGCAGATGGATTCGGCGATCGCCATGGCTTCGCACACGATCTCCTCCGCGCTCATCTCAGTATGCAGTTTCAGCGCTTTTGCCGCCGCCAGCGCATACAGCCCGCCGGAACCGATCGCCGCAATGCCGTCGTCCGGTTCGATGACCTCGCCGGTGCCGGACAGGATCAGAAGATCGTCCTTGTCCGCGACGATCATCATGGCCTCCAGCTGCCGCATGATCTTGTCGCTGCGCCAATCCTGCGCCAGCGCGATCGCCGCGCGCTTCAGCGCGCCGCCGTGCATTTCAAGCTTCGCCTCGAACCGGTCGCACAGCGTAAACGCGTCCGCGACAGAGCCTGCAAAGCCCACAACCACGCGGTCGTGATACAACCTGCGCACCTTCTTCGCATGCGCCTTCATAACCGCCTGCTGTCCCATCGTGACCTGTCCGTCGCCTGCGATCGCGGTCACGCCGTCGCGCTTCACCGCGACGATGGTGGTGCCCTTCAATTGTTCCATCGGATGTACCTCCTCATAAATCTCCGGTTTCTTTCAGCGCGCGGACCCGGTCCATTGCGCGCACAGCGATCCGTTCACAGCGCTCCTGCTTGTTTCTGACGCGCATCGAAAGCGGATCCATAATGCCGAACGTGACGTTCATCGGCTGAAAATCGCCGCCGTTGTATTCGGCAACGTAATGTCCGAGCGCGCCGATCGCGGTTTCGGACGTAAAATCGACGGGCGTTCTGCCCTCAAGCTTTTCGATCAGGGAGATCGCGGAAAGCAGTCCGCTTGCCGCGGATTCCACGTAGCCCTCCACGCCGGTCATCTGCCCCGCGAAATACAGCAGCGGATCATCCCGCAGCGAATAATCCCACGAAAGAAGCTTCGGCGATTCCAGAAACGTGTTGCGGTGCATGACGCCATAACGCGCAAATTCCGCGTGCTCCAGCCCCGGGATCATGCTGAAGACGCGTTTTTGCTCGGAAAACTTCAGGTTCGTCTGGAATCCGACGATGTTATAGAGCGTGCCGTCGCTGTTGTCGCGCCTCAGCTGCACCACCGCGAACGGACGCTTGCCGTCCACTTCGAGTCCCACCGGTTTCAGCGGTCCGTATGCCAGCGTCAGCTCGCCGCGTTTTGCCATGACCTCAACGGGCATGCAGCCCTCGAACACGCGCGGCGTTTCAAAGCTGTGCAGCTCCGCCGTTTCCGCGTTCACAAGCGCGTGATAAAACGCGAAATACTCGTCCCGTGTCATCGGGCAGTTCAGGTAATCCGCGCCGCGATCGTACCGCGACGCCGCAAAGACCTTTTCGTGATCAAGCGAATCATAGGTCACGATCGGCGCCGCCGCGTCGTAAAAATGCAGGGATCGACCGAAGCGTGCTTCAATCGCCGCGCTCATCGCATCGCTTGTCAGCGGTCCCGTCGCCACGATCGCGGGCGAAGCCGGGATCTCCGAAAGCTCCTCCGAAACGACTGTCAGGTTCGGAAACGACTTGAGCTTGTCCGTCACGTATGTGGAAAAGCCATCACGATCGACGGCAAGCGCGCCGCCCGCCGGCACACGCGTCGCGTCTGCCGCCTCCATGATGAGCGAACCGAGTTCGCGCATCTCCTCTTTCAGAAGTCCGACGGCATTTACGACGCGGTCGGAGCGCAGCGAGTTCGAGCAGACGAGCTCCGCAAAGCCGTCGCTCTTGTGCGCCGGTGTACGCTTTTTCGGTTTCATTTCGTACAGCGTAACGGGGTATCCGCGCGATAAAAGCCGGTATGCCGCTTCCGCGCCGGCAAGCCCCGCGCCGACGACCGTGACGTTCGGTTTATTCATCGTTCTTTTTGGTCCTGCGAAGGATCTCTCTGCAGCTCGGGTCCGCGCACTGCACGAACGTGCCGTTCTGTCCATGCTTCTGCACCATCAGACCGCCGCACTTCGGGCACTTTACCTTGACCGGCAGATCCCAGCTTGTGAAGTCGCATTCCGGATAACGCTCGCAGCCGTAGAAGACCTTTTTCTTGCCGTGCTTTTTGACGATCGCAGCGCCGCACTTCGGGCAGGGTACGCCCTCAACCGTTTCGACGATCGACTTCGTGTTGCGGCAGGTCGGGAAGTTCGGACAGGCAAGGAACTTGCCGAAGCGTCCCATTTTATACACCATCATCGCTCCGCACTTGTCGCACGGAACGTCGGAGACTTCGTCTGGGATCTTGATCTTTTCCGCGCTTACCTGCGCGGTTTCGACCGTCTGCATGAACGGACCGTAGAACGCGCCGACGACGCTCTGCCATTTTTCGGAGCCGTCCTCCACGGAGTCGAGATTCTCCTCCATGTTCGCGGTGAACGTCACGTCCACGATGTCCGGGAAGCTCGATTTCATCAGTCCTGTCACGGCAAAGCCAAGTTCGGTCGGCACGAGCGATTTCTTTTCACGCATGATGTAGCCGCGATCGACGATCGTGGAGATCGTCGGAGAATACGTCGACGGACGGCCGATGCCCTTTTCCTCGAGCGTTTTCACGAGCGTCGCCTCGGTATAGCGGGACGGCGGCTGTGTGAACTTCTGCTGCCCTTCGAGCTTTTCCTTCTTGAACCGGTCGCCCTCGGCGATCGGCGGAAGCTGTACAGCGTCCTCGTCGTCCAGATCCTTACCCTCGGTGTAGACCGCGGAAAAGCCCGCAAAGCGCACACGCGAACCGGTCGCCTTAAACTGCACGCCGTTTGCGTCGAACGTCACGGCGGTCTGATCCAGCACCGCGTCGCTCATCTGGCTCGCCAGGAAGCGCTCATAGACGAGCTTGTAAAGCTTATACTGATCGCTTGAAAGATACGCCTTCAGGGTCTTCGGATCGTTTCTGACATCGGTCGGACGGATCGCCTCGTGCGCGTCCTGCGCGTTGCGGCGTCCGCGGTACACGTTCGGCGTTTTGGGCATGTATGCCTCGCCGAAGGTCTCCATGATATAGCTTCTCGCTGCCTTCTGCGCCTCGTCCGCAACGCGGACCGAGTCGGTACGGATGTAGGTAATGAGACCCGTCGCGCCCTTTTTGCCGATTTCGACACCTTCATAGAGCTGCTGTGCGACCATCATGGTGCGCTTGGTGGTAAAGCCGAGCTTTCTCGAAGCGTCCTGCTGCATGCTCGATGTTGTGAACGGCGGTGCGGCATGCTTATGCTTTTCGCCAATCTTCACCTCGGTTGCGGTGAATTCGGAATCGCCGACGCGTTCGATGATCGCGTTCGTCTGCGCTTCGGTTTTGAGATCGACCTTGTTGCCATCCGTGCCGTAGAAGCGCACGTCAAAGGTCTTCTTACTGCCCGCGCGAAGCTTTGCCGTAAGCGTCCAGTACTCCTCAGGCACGAACGCGTTGATCTCTTCCTCGCGATCACACACGATGCGCGTCGCCACGGACTGCACACGTCCCGCGGAAAGGCCTTTGCGGATCTTCACCCAAAGGATCGGACTGATCTTATAGCCCACGATGCGGTCCAGGACTCGCCTTGCCTGCTGTGCGTCGACAAGGTCCATATTGATCGTGCGCGGCTTTTTGATCGCGTTCTTCACAGCGTTTGCCGTGATTTCATGGAACTCGATGCGGCACTTTGAAGTCATATCGAGCTTTAAGATCTGGGCAAGATGCCACGAGATCGCTTCGCCCTCGCGGTCAGGGTCCGTCGCGAGAAGGATGCGCTCGGCTTCCTTTGCTTCCTTCTTGATGCGTTCCAGCACGTCTCCGCGCCCGCGGAGCGTGATATATTTCGGTTCAAAGCCGTGCTCGACGTCGATGCCGAGCTGCGATTTCGGGAGATCACGGACGTGTCCGTTGCTTGCCACAACCCTGTACTTGCTTCCCAAAAACTTTCCGATCGTCTTTGCTTTTGCCGGCGACTCTACGATCACCAGCGTGTTTTTCGTTTCTGCCATGTTGAACTCCTCTTCACTTATTGGTCGAATGTTACGACCGTATGGATGGTATCGAGCGCGTAGATACGGCCCGGAAGCTGTTTGATCACCTCGGAAAAAAGCATGCGCGTGAGCGCCGCATTGAGGTCCTGCGCGGAGCAGTCGATCCAGTCCAAAAGCTCATCCGCATCCTTTTCGCCCTGCAAAAGCGCCATGTAAATCTCCTGCCCGATCTCGCCGAGCGACGTAAACGTCACCTTCTTTGCCGCGCCGTTCAGTACATCATCGCCCGCGTCGTCAATAAACTCCGAAAGGATCTCCGCCGCGCATGTGACGGGCTTTGCCTCGCCGCGCGTGATCATGCGATTTGTGCCAACGCTCATCGGATCGGTAATGCGTCCCGGCACCGCAAAGACTTCTCTGCCCTGCTCGCGCGCGCAGTCCGCCGTGATCGACGTGCCGCTGCGTTCGCCCGCTTCGACCACCACGACCCCGCGGGAAATGCCAGACAGGACGCGGTTTCGGATCGGAAAATTCTGCGCAAGCGGCGGCGTTTTCGGCAGAAACTCGCTGACAAGCGCGCCGCCGTGCTCCAGCACCGCCTGATAGAGCTTGCCGTTGTCCTGCGGGTACACAAGGTCGATGCCGCAGCCGAGGACCCCGATCACCGGACAGTCTGAAGACCCTGCTGACAACGCCCCTTTTGCCGCAGCGGAGTCGATCCCCGCCGCAAGCCCCGTGACAACGGTTGCGCCGCGCTCCGCAAGCTGTTCGCCGAGCAACTTTGCGACGTCGCGTCCGTAGTCCGTGCAGCTGCGTGCACCGACCATTGCGATCGGAAGCGGCAGCTCCTTCGGAAGGTTGCCCTTCACGAACAGCACCGACGGCGGATCGTAGATCTCGCTCAAAAGAGAAGGATATTCGTCATGCTCCGGTGTGACCACGCGAACGCCGCTTTTCTCGAGCCATGCGCAGTAGCGGTCCAGGAACCGGTCGTCCGACGCAGCGAGAAGACGGTCCAAAACGGTCTCGGACACGTCGGAAAACTCCGAAAAGTCCTTCCTTTGGATTGCCTCGCGCGCTTCCGAAAGATCGTCGAACCGATTCAGAAGCTCGAAAAACAGCTTCGGATTCATGCTCGTTGCGTAGTTCAGCCAAAGCCAAAGCCGCGTCGTTTCGTCCATGGGAGCGGATTCTCCCCTCTCTAAAATACTTCGGAACATATCATAGCATGAACGTTTTCGGATTTCAATCCTATTTATATATGCAAATGTGACAAAACGGAAACAAAAACCGCACAACAAAGCTGTGCGGTTCCTATTTTGCCGTCTGATACACGGTTTTGTCGAGGTCGACGATTCCTCAGTCCGTGACGTCCGTATCCGGGACGATCAACACTTCATAGGCCGGATACAGAGCGGAAACTTCCGCGTACAGCGTTTGCAATGCGTCCTTTTTGTCGATGTCGAAGCTTACGACCACGTCAAATCGGATCGTCTTCCGCTCGGTGTCGGCGTAAAAGCCGTGCATCTGCAGCGCCCATTCGTGCGAAAGAACTGTCTGCATAATCGCATTACGCATCTGCGCTGCTTCGTCGTTCGAAGTATTATGGGAATAGACGCCGATGCCGGTCAGGATCACACCGGTCTTGCGGAAAACGTCCGCCTGGATCCTGCGCGTGATGCGGTCGACTTCATCCACGGTCAGCGTGTCCGGCAGCTCTACATGGACGGAACCGTAGTTCTTATCCGGTCCGTAGTTGAACAGTGTCACGTCGTATGCGCCGAGCACGGATTCTTCTTCGCAGATAATCTGCTTCAGCTCCTTCACGGTCTCCGCATCTTCACGCTTGCCGATGATATCGTTCAGCGTTTCGATCATCATTTCTATGCCTGCCTTGATGATGAAGCCCGCGATCACAACGCCGACATACGCTTCGAGGGAAATGCCCCAGATCAGAAATACGATCGCAGACGCCAGAACCGACGCGGAAAGGATCGCATCAAACAGCGCATCCGACCCGGAAGCCGTGAGCGCGCCGGAATTGACCTTTTTCCCCTGCCGTTTCACGTACATGCCGAGAATCAGCTTAACAGCGATCGCAACGGAAATGATGACAAGGGTCACCGTGCTGTATTCGGCGACTTCCGGATGAATGATCTTTTTTACCGATTCCACAAGCGACGTAATGCCGGCATACAGCACCAGCGCTGCAACGATCATCGAGCTCAGATACTCAATCCTGCCGTAGCCCAGCGGGTGCTTTTTATCCGGCTGCTTTGCGCCGAGCTTTGCACCGATGATCGTAACCACGCTTGAAAGCGCGTCAGACAGATTGTTGACTGCGTCCAAAATGACCGCAATGGAATTGGAAATCAGTCCCACCGTCGCCTTAAAACCGACGAGCAGCAGATTCGTCAGGATCCCGACAATGCTGGTCCTGACGATCGTTTTCTCTCTGTTTGCGGTATCAATCGAAATATCCTTCATAGTACCCGATCACAGTGCGGCTTCAACCGCTTTCTTCACCTCCGCCATATCGACGGTCGGCTCAAAACGCGCAATGACCTTGCCTTCGCGATCGACGAGGAACTTGGTGAAATTCCATTTGATGTATGCCTTTTCGCCGAACTTCTTGTTGTTCATGTTTGCAAACTTTTCAAGCATTGCGTTTTTGATGCCCTTGCCGAAACCGTCAAACGGCTTCTCCGTCGCAAGGAACACAAAGAGCGGATCGGCGGTCTCACCGTTCACGTCGATCTTTTTGAACTGCGGAAAGTCGGTACCGAATTTCAGCGTGCAGAATTCATGGATCTCATCTTCGCTGCCGGGCGCCTGATTGGCAAACTGATTGCAGGGGAAATCCAGAATCTCAAATCCCTTGTCCTTCAGATCTTTGTACATTGCTTCAAGCGGTTCATAGTGCGGTGTGAATCCGCAGCCGGTCGCCGTATTGACGATCAAAAGTACCTTGCCCCGGTATTCCGATAAGCTGACGTCGTTTCCTTTTCTGTCCTTCACTGTGAAATCATAGATCGTGTTCATGGTGTGCTCCTTTCAATTGCAGTTTTGTTGATCCAATAGTTCATACAGCAGCGCATACAGCGTCTGCGCCTTTTCCGGAGACAGAGGGATACATCCCGCAACCTTCGCCGGAACGTCCTTCGCTTTCTCCCGCAGGGCTCTGCCCGCTTCCGTCAACGTCACGACAACCACGCGGTCGTCCGTTTCGCTGCGCGTTCGCTCGATATACCCTGCCTGCTGCATCTTTTTCAACAGGGGCGAGATCGTCCCGTTGTCCAGCAGCAGTGTTTTACAAAGTTCGCCTACCGTCACACCGTCCTTTTCCCACAGGGAAAGGAATACGATATACTGCGTGTACGTCAGGCCAAGCGGTTTGAGGATCGGCGTGTACAGATTTGTCACGTTCCTCGCAGCGGCATACAGCGGAAAGCAAAGCTGGTTGCGCAATTTTAATACTTCATATTCGTCGTATTGCATACCGTACCTTCTTTATTTTTTACAATTATATTGTATCAAATATATTTATCGGTGTCAAGAAGTTTTTTCGAAACATACTGAACCGTATCATACCGGATCCGCGCGCATGCGAACGTTATAGGTCGGATAACATGGACATGCTGCGGTACTGGATTGCCTCGGCGTAATGCTCGGGACGGATCTCGGGACTTGCTTCAAGGTCCGCGATCGTCCGCGCGACCTTCAGAACGCGCTGATATGCGCGCGCCGAAAGCTGCAGGCGCTTAAACGCGTCCTTGAGGAGCGTTTCGGATTCGCCGGTGGGGTTACAGTATCGCCGGATCAGCGGCCCGTTCATTTCGGCGTTCGTGCGGATGCCGTCCTCCTTGAATCGTTCGCGCTGGATCGCCCTTGCCGCGGTCACGCGGGCGCGGATCGAATCCGAGCTTTCCGCGGGCTTTCGCTCGGTGATCTCCCGATAGCCGACCTCGGTCATTTCAATGTGCAGGTCGATGCGGTCCAAGAGAGGTCCCGATATGCGTCCCGCATAGCGTTTGATCTGCGCTGCCGTACAGGTGCACGGCTTTGTGCGCGAACCGCGATTGCCGCACGGACAGGGGTTCATCGCCGCCACGAGCAGAAACCGTGCGGGATACGTCGCCGTCGCCGCCGCACGGCTGACGGTCACAAAGCCGTCCTCCAGCGGCTGCCGCAGCGCTTCGAGTACATTCCGCTGAAACTCCGGCAGCTCGTCCAAAAACAGGACCCCGTTGTGCGCAAGGCTGATCTCGCCCGGCATGGCGCGATTGCCGCCGCCGATCAGCGCTGCGGCGCTTGCGCCGTGATGCGGCGCACGGTACGGCCGCTCGGTGACAAGTCCCTCGGTGCCCTTCATTGCGCCGGTGATCGAATGGATCTTCGTGGTCTCCAGTGCTTCCTCAAACGTCATATCCGGCAGGATCGACGGGATCGCACGGGCAAGCATTGTCTTGCCGCTGCCCGGCGTGCCGCAGAGAAGAATGTTATGATTTCCCGCAACGGCGACCTCCGCCGCGCGCTTTGCCGCCTCCTGCCCCTTGATCTCGGAAAAGTCGACGGCACTTTGATGTGTGCCGCCGAAGAACGGCTTGGCTTCGGCAGGCGTGATCGGCGTTTCTCCGCGCAGATGCTGAACGAGCGCGGACAGGCTTTCGACCGGAAATACCGTTGCTCCGTGGATATACGCTGCCTCCGCCGCGTTGTCCTTCGGCACGTAAAAGACTGTATAGCCCTTGTCATACGCGTCGATCAGCATCGGCAGAATGCCGGAGATCGGGCGCACGGCGCCGTCGAGTGCAAGCTCGCCGAGCACGATCATGCCCTTCGGCGTGGGACTCAGATCACCGTTTGCCTCGAGGATCGACAGCGCGATCGGCAGGTCGTAGACCGATCCCTCCTTTTTGAGATCGGCAGGCGCAAGGTTGACCGTGATGCGCGCGGTGGGAAACGCAAACCCGGAGTGCCGGATCGCCGCATGCACGCGCTCGCGCGATTCCTTAACCGCCGTGTCGGGCAGTCCGACCGTTTCATAGTTCGGCATGCCCGAAGCGATATCCGTCTCTACCGTTACGGGATAGCCGTTCAGCGCAACGAGTCCGTAGCTTTCCACCTTCGCCAGCATCGCTTATTCCTCCGTCGTTCCGGTCGGTTTGTCTTTCGGTTCTTCCCTGCGCTTTTTGAACACGAACAGCTTATTGCCCGCGAAATTCACCAAAAGCGCAACGCCGGATGCAAGCAGCAAACAGAAGCGCTCGCCGTTCAACACCTTTGTCAGGAGGTTGTCGCCCGCAAAGCCCATCCACCATGCGTCGAGCTGCAGCTGATCGCGGAGCACCCACTGTAAAAGCAGCGAAAGTCCGAGCGTGACGAGATTGACCGCAATGAACGTAAGGATCTCGCGCGCGTCGCGGCGGCGCTCTTCGCGGAACGTCCAGCGCGAATTCCAGAAATAGCTGTTTAAGATCCCGCAGGCGTAGCCGATGATCTTGGCAAGATAGTAGATCCCGAAGATCGCGTTCAGCGCGAACGTGACAACGAGGTCTATGAGCGTATTCGACGCGCCGATCAGGATGAATTTCAATAGCTGCACGAAGCTCTTTTTGCCTTCAGACGCCGACATAATAGACCTTTCCGAACGGTGCAAGCACGTTCTCGATGAATTTTGCGTAGCCGTACGGCACGGGAATGCCCGAAACCGCAGGCAGCATCAAAAGGAACACGATCACCGACGCAATAAGCCACGCCCACTTGAACCACGCCGTGCGCGGGTACTTCTTTTCAACATAGTAAAGAAGCAGCATCGTCAAAAGCATCACAAACGGGATCGTCGAGAAATAGTGATACAGGAACACGCAGCGCGTGACAAGCGCCCACGGCAGAAGCCCCGCGAGGATGCCGACGAACACAAGGAGGAACGCGCGATCCTTTTTGCAGGCGGGATTTCTGAACCATTCGACGACCGCGAACACCGCACCGAACGCGGAGACGTACCAAACCGCCGGATTGCCCGTGCTGGAGATGTTGGACAGCAGCTTCACTTCTTTTCCCGCGTCGTTGATGTACGACGGATAGCCCGAATAGAACCAGACAGACTTCTGCGCAAGCGGCCACTGATACCACATCGACTGGCACATGTGCGTCGCGTCAAGGTCCGCGTGGTAGCGGTACATACTCTCCTGCTTCCGCCACAGTGTTTCGAGCGCTTTAGAAAGCGTTGTACAGTTGTCCGTGATGTAGTAGCAGTAGTTCGTGACCGCGTACAACGCAATCGGGATCACAATAAAGAACAGACAGCACCACACCGGCGTCATGAACAGGTTATTGAGCGAAAGATCGACGTCCTTTCGGCGGGAGAACGCGCTGCGGAAGACAATTGCGGAGAGGATCGCGACGCCGATGAGGATCAACAGCGTCACATAAAACCACTTTGCAAGGAAGACCTTATTGATCGTATCGACGCCGTACTGCGCGTTCGTCCGCATGACGTACTGTCCCCTGACGTAGGAGCGGAACTGATAATCCGCGGCATTCAGCCAGCGTCCCGAAAGGTGCAGCACGATCACGCCGAGCACAAACAACACCGGAAGATAGGCAAGCACATTGACCGGCAGTTTTTTGCGCTCGTCCCTCGGCTGTTGCTTCCGTTCGCGGATGATGCGGATGAGATTATAGATGAGGTCGCCGAAATACAGCACCGCAAGCCCCGCGCCGGAATAGAGGCACGTCCATTTCGATGCAACGCCGAGTCCGAACATCAGTCCCGACATTCCCAGCAGCGCAAGCTTTTTCCAATACGGGCGCTTTTCGAAATCCTCGGCGATATAATCGCCCATGAACAGGAACATCAGAAGCGTAAAGAACAGCGCGTAGGTGTCGATCGTAGCGATGCGCGTCTGCGCAAAGTGCATACAGTCCGCGGCAAACAGCGCGGCGGTGATAAACGCGTAATCCGTGCGGCGGAAGATCCGCTTTGCGAGCACATACAGCACCGCAAGGATCAATACGCCGAAGAACGTACCGGAGAATCGCCAGCCGAACGGCGTCATGCCGAAGATGCGGATGCCGACGGCGATCAAAAGCTTTCCGAGAGACGGATGCGTCCATTCGTAAATCGAATACCCGTCACGTGAAGCGGCTTCGAGTCCCTCGCTTCGCAGAAGATCGTCGTTTTGAACGATCTCATACGCGGTGCGCGCATGGTAGATCTCGTCGAAATACATGTCGTCGAGATAGGAAGGATTCAGCGCGACCTTTCCCTGCTCATCCAGAAGCTTTTCCGCGCCGCCCTTGGGATCGTACACAGTCGCGGGAAGCAGCGTTTCTCCGTCCAACACCGCCATTTCATTCATTGAGATCTTCCCGCTTGCCGCGTACAGGATCAGATACCGCGTTTTGGTCTCCAGCGAAAGCTCTGTCCATTTGTACATATCGCCGTTGTCCTGTTCAAAGGTTGCCAGCGGTTCGGTCTCGCCCGGAGTGAAATAATCGTTGATAAACGCGCTCTCATCATAAATCTCAAGCTCACCCTCGGCAATGCTGCCGTAGAATCGAAGCTCGGTCACGTCGTACATGTCGCCGAGGTCGACGATCACCGTCGTACCGGGCTCAGCAGTCCACACGGTTTCAGGCGAAGAAACGGAACCGAGGTTTAAGAATGCGACGAGGGAATACACGGCAAGCAGCACGAGCAGCACGATGTAATCACGCTTTGTCATGCGGCGGCCGTCCTCGACGCCGATCTCTTTTCGGAATCTCTTGAAATCCATACCGCTCACCTCCGTCCGCTGCGTTTCTGCGTCGGCAGCTTCTCTCCCATGATCGTCCTTTCGCCCGTCGGATCGGACGGATCGAACGCAAGCGCTTTCCGGAAACAGATCGCAGTCAGATACATGGCTGCGCAAAACTCCAGAAGCGAAATCACCGCGATCAGCTGATTATGGATCGCGCCGCCGCGGATCAGATCCTTCGCGCCGTCGGAGACTACAAACATTGCCATCATTTCATTCATAAACGTTGTGACGGTCAGCATCGAAAACGCCGCAAGCTTGTGCTGATCGCGATCAAAGGCATACGCAAACAGCAGCAGCATGAGCGCCGGGAAGATATAGCGTTCATGCATATAATGCCCGAACGTGAATACCCACACGCAGAAGCATGCCGCAAGCAGGAAGATCAGACCGCGGTTCGTATACAGCGAATAGTTTGCCTTTTTATGCCTGTTCCAATACAGGATAAAGAGCATAACCGTGAGCGCGCCTGCGCCGACGATCCCGATGACGCCGAAGGTATGCCACGTGAGCACGCCGCCGAAGAGCTTCATCGTTGCGCCGAGCACCCATGTCAGCACAAAAACGCACAGCGCGGCAAACATCGTCAAAGCACCGGTGACGGTCACGTCTCCCGCTTTGATCCAATCCGAAAACGATCTGCCCTGCCTTTCGCGATTCACAATATAGAGGAATATGCCGATCATGAAAAGGCCGTACAGCGGGAACGCGGCGATCGCTTCAAGAAGCGCGTTTGCGCCGACGCTGTCGGCAACAAAGCTCTTTGCCACGAATCGGAGCAGGTACAGAAGTCCCGAGAAGACCGCGGCGATCAAAAGCTCGAAAAACGCATGATTCGGCTGATCCTCCCTGCGCATGCGCATTTCGTTCCATGCGCGCAGCACAAGCGTCGAAAAGCCGACAAGCAGCGCGACCTTCGAAAACAGCTCGTTGGTCTTCAGAAGCATTCCTCCGATGTTCGCGCTGCCGAACAGCGCGCTGTTCGCCTTCGTCCAGTTGCCGCCGAACAAGGTCATATAGTTATATGCCTCGATCGAAGCGTAATCATAGCCGCCGGAAGCGCTTTGGAAGCGTTCGACCATCCAAAGAATGTTCATACCGTCGCCCATAAACAATACGGAAAACAGCAGCAGTACGCTGACCGCGCTGCCGACCGCCGCAACGGACCAGATCACGTGGTCTTTAAACTTTTTCGTGCCGACCTGATCGACGCCGGTCATGACGTACATCAGCGCAAGCACCGGTCCGAAGATCAGCGCCTGCCACTTCATGACGATCGCAAGTCCGTACAAAAGTCCCGCAAGCAGCCGGTAATACGGCTTTTCACGGCTCATGTTCAGCAGCAGGAACGTGCCTAAGAGAAGCACGGTGAGGATCGAATCGATCTGTCCCCACGCGCCGGAAAGGAACACCGCCGCGGGATTCAGCACGATGAGTCCCGCAAGCAGCACTGCAAGCTTGTCCCCGAGTGCAAAACGCTTTGCACGGTTCAGGATCAAAAAGCCCGACAGCACGTCGCAAAGGAATGCCGGGACCATATAGACGAACAGCTTAAACGGACCCTCCGGAAAGATCGAGGCGATGCGGTACAGAATCCCGCACACAAGCATATATCCCGGCGGGTAATCGCACCAGTTGTCCACATAGAACCGGCTCGGTCCCTGCGTTGCGACCATTCTCCCCCAGCCCTGCCAGCAGAGCATGTCCGTCGCGTGTCCCTTGAAGACTGCGCAGAGTACAAAACGCACGACCAGTCCGATTATTACGAGGACGACGAAGATCATATACTTTTGCACATCTTCGTCATTTTGACGTGCGATTCCGTTCGCCCACGGGCGAATGCCGAACAGCAGCACGATCGTCGCAATGGCGCCCATCCAGAAGATCACCGTGAAGACGTTTTCATAGTCCTCCTTTGTGCGGTCTTCTTCCTCGTCCGAATACGTCTCCGTTACAAGATTCTGAAACGCCGTCGGCGCATTGTCGTTCTGTTCAAGCCGGACGTTACGGAACCACACGCTGCCGCTCGATTCCGCGGAATACCCGCCGAGCCGCAGCGCAAGCATTACCGATTCCTGCGATTCCGCGGTGCGGAACGCCAGCACGACCGGCGTCCAGTCGTTTGTGCCGAACAGCGCTTCGGAATAGATATAGCTGCCGTCGATTGCGAAATTGTCGATCGAAAGCGTCGCGCCCTGTCCGTCCCGCACGGCTTCCGTGCGGACGTCCGCGGATAAAACGTAGCGCGTTTCGGGCTTCACTTCGACCGTGCGGCAGAGCCGACAGTCGTCCGCGCCGCGCGTTTCAAAGCCGAACGCGCCGTCCGTCGAAACGATGCGGTATCCGCCTTCGTAGGAGTCCATATGCCAGCCGTTCGGAACGCCGTCCGTCGCTTCGGTCAGATCAAAATCGGTCGCCTCGACGGATGCACCGGAACCGGTCTTTGACCCGCCGCACGCCAAAAAGCCCGCGAGCAAAACGACCGCAAGCAGAATGATCCAAATTCGGAAAAGCTTTCGCAAGATCCGATCCTCCGATCTCTGTGTTTCAAATCAGTATATCACATGCCTTCTCACACGGCAAGCTAAAAGGCGTTGACGATATGGTTGACCGTCTTTTCGGGCAGCAGGACTTCGATCACGTCGAAGCGCGCGGGCTGCTCCAATCCGCCGTTCTGCATAAGCCAGCTCTGTGCGGCAAGCCGCAAAAACCGCCGCTTGTCCCGATCCACCGCGTCCGCGGGGCGTCCGAAGCTGCCCGGCGTTCGCGTTTTGACTTCGACGAACACGATGGTTCCCGTGCGCCGTTCCCGTGCGATGATATCAAGCTCATGGCGGTAGGACCGCCAGTTTTTCGCAAGGATGCGATAGCCGCTGCGCCGAAGAGACCGCGCGGCGAGCTGTTCGCCGGTTCTTCCGATCTCCGCCGTCGTCATAGCAGGTTTTTAAGGAACGAGCGTCGATGCAGCGGACACGGACCGAATTCTCTGATCGCGTCCATGTGTTGCTTCGTACCGTAGCCCTTGTTCTGTGCAAAGCCGTACATCGGGTATATTGCGTCCTGCTCGCGCATATAGCGGTCACGCTCGACCTTCGCAACGATCGACGCTGCCGCGATCGAATAGCTCAGTGCGTCGCCGTGGATCAGCGCGTGCTGCCGTGCGGGGATCTTTAACCCCGTCAGCGCGTCGATCAGCACGTCGGTGATCGGCGTCTGCATTTTGGAAAACGCTTCGCAGAACGCGCGCTTTGTCGCTTCCAGAATGTTGATTTCATCAATGACCGTCTGATCCACCCACGCAGTCTGCGCCTCGATACACGTGCTTAAAATGCGGTCATAAAGTGCTTCGCGCCGCTTCTCGCTGACCTTTTTTGAGTCGTTAACATATTCCAGAAGCGGCTCCGGCGGCATCACGACGCATGCGACCACAACGGGACCCGCAAGCGGACCTCTGCCCACCTCGTCCATGCCCGCAAGGATCACGCCGTCCTGCGTCCAGAACGCACGATCGCGCTCGGAAAGCGCATAAAGCCGTTCCTGTTCATTCCGCTTTGCCATCGTCTTCCTCCTTCGGCGGCTGCTCCAGGGTGACCCGCGCGATTTTTCCCGCGCGGAATTCATCCAGCACAATGCGTGCCGCGCGCTCCGTGTCGTATATGCCGCCCTTCAGAATAAACCCGCGGCTTTTTGCCACGCCCTCCAGAAGCGCGCCGTCAGGCGTATCGTCGGAAAGCTTTTTATAGCGTTCGTAAAGCGCGTTCGGACAAAGCGTTCGAAGCGACGAAAGCAGCTTTTCCGCAAGTTCCTCGATGTTCAGGATCTCATCATTGATCGAGCCCAAAAACGCAAGATGCTCCGAAAGCCGAACATCGCCGAGCTTCGGCCACAAAAGCCCCGGGGAGTCGAGAAGCTCCAGGTGCGGGGTGATCTTCACCCACTGCTTGCCCTTGGTAACGCCCGGTCTGTCGCCTGTCTGCGCGCGTTTTTCGCCCGCGATGCGATTGATCAGCGTCGACTTGCCGACGTTTGGGATGCCGGCGATCAGCACGCGGATCGTCTTTTTCACGCCCTTTTCCTCAAAGCGCTTCACACGTTCCGCCGTCGCCTTTTCGATGAGCCGGATCGCGGTCGTCTTCGCATTCTGTGCGCTTGCCGTGACGCCGTCCGCCTCGATCCCCTGCCGTTTATAATACCCGATCCAGCGCTTGTTGGTTGCGGGATCGGCAAGATCGCTTTTATTCAACAAAAGAACGCGCGATTTTCCCTGAAAAAGCGCGTCGAAATCCGGGTTTCGCGACGCCGCCGGCGCACGTGCGTCGACGAGCTCGATCACAACGTCGATGAGCTTCAGATTCTCCTCAAGCATTCTTTTGGCCTTCGCCATGTGCCCGGGATACCAGTTGATCGGATTGCCTTCCATACTGTCCTTCCTCGTCAATGATACGCAAAAAGCCCCGAAGCCGGGGCGTTGGTTCAAAGCCGGATGATCGGCGGCTTCTTCTTCGGCTTGACCGGCTCTCCGTCCGGTGTTTCATCCGTTTTTTTCACGGGCCCCTCCTCCGGTTCGTCTCCGAGCATCTGCCGTTCACTGCGGATCTCAAAATGGATGATCACCGCCATGACCACACGCAGTAGGACGACCGCGCCGAGGATCAAAAGCTCCTGCCAATCGCGCACGATGACCGTACGCAAAACCTCGCCGCCCATCTTGAACGTCAGCGCGATCGCGATACCCTCCGCGGCGATCAGCCGTGCGTGCGGGTTCTTGCGGATCCATGCGATCACGCCGCGGATCGCTGTCAGCACGATCATGATGACGCCGATGAGCTCACACAGCAGGACCGCCCATTCGATGACAAGTTCAAAATACTTCTGGACAAGTTGCAGAATGTCTTCCATTTCCATGCCTCCTGCTCGTTATTCGGGTTTGTCCGGCGTCCGAAGCTCGGGACCCGGATCGCCGAGGTTGAAATGCTTGCGGCAAAGCCCGATATACTTGTCGTTTGCGCCGAGGACGACCTGCTCGCCGACCTTTGTGATACCGCCCTTGCCGTCCAATCTTGCGTTGTTCGTCGCCTTTCTGCCGCACCAACAGATCGTCTTGACCTCCTCAATTGCGTCCGCGCGGGCTAAAAGCCAATGGCTGCCCTCAAAGAAATTGCCCTGAAAATCGGTGCGAAGCCCGTAGCAAATGACCGGGACATTATAGTCGTCGACGATCTTCACCAAAAGCTCCACCTGGTCTTTCGTCAAAAACTGCGCTTCGTCGATGATCAGGCAGTCGTATTCGCCTGCCTTGACCTTGTTCATGTCAAGCTCCTCCATCGAAATGCAGGTGTCTTCAAGTCCGCAGCGCGACCAAATGCGGCGGCTGCCGTTTCGCGTGTCGATCGACGGCTTGATGAGGATTGCGTTTTTACCGCGCTCCCAATAGTTATATTTGACCATGATCGCGTTTGCGGTCTTAGAGGAACCCATTGCCCCGTAACGAAAATACAGCTTTGCCATACCCAAACTCCTCACCGGATTTCTTCGCATCTCATTATACCGAAAGGAACGGCTCTTGTCAAAAAAAACCGCAAAATTTACATTTCGGGATTGACGAAATAATAATTCACGAGTATAATAGCAAAAGCGTCGTGAAACACGACATTGTTGCTCAAGAGGGGAGGGAAAAAAATGGAAATCAGAGTCGGTGAAAACGAATCCCTGGAAAGCGCTCTCAAGAGATGGAAGAGAAAGTGCGCTCGCAGCGGCGTCCTCGCGGAGGTCCGCAGACGTGAGCATTACGAAAAGCCCAGCGTAAAGCGCAAGAAGAAGGCCGAAGCCGCCAGAAAGCGCAAGTATTGATTTTGAAGCAACCGATAAGAGGACCGGAATCCGGTCCTCTTTTTCGTTTGTCCGGAGATACCGTCCCTACCGCTGTGCCTCGCTTTCGGATACCGCGATCACACGGAACGCGACGTCCCTGACCGCCCAGAAAGCCGCGGCATCTTCAAAGACGCCTCGCATCGTTTCTCGGTCCCTTGCCGCCTTTTGACCCGAACCGAACAATCGATCGTAATCGTCGATCACAACGGTGATCGCCTTGAACGAGAGCCATTCGTTGAGATCGCGCAGGCATTCGGAAAGCGCGTCCCAGTTTTCACCGAAATAAGCCGGAAACTGCATTGCTGCGGAGATCTCCCGAAAAAAGCCTGTCCTTGTTCTGCATCTTTTCCCGCGGAGATACGCAGCATAGGTTCCCGGCTTCCGTCCCGCCGCGCGGACAACGGCGTATGCCGCATTTCCTGTTTCATCCTCCGTGACGCTGAAAAACGTCTCTCTCGCCGTTTTCTCCTTTTCTTGACGAAGATTCCGGCAACGGAGCCAATCGACTGTGAGCGGGATATTTTCCAGATCGGAGTCGTCCAGGCCCTTGATATAGGTCAGCTCGTCGCGGATCGCCATGTTGTCCTGTACGATGAAGCAGCCGGTCAGCAGATCGATGCCGATCACCGTACCGTCATCAAGGCGGTAAACCTCGGGCTGCAGACGCCCGTCCGTTTTCTTCTGTCGCAAAAGCGCATCCTGTTCGAGCAGGTCGCGCACGGTCTGGATCAGCGCTTCATCCTCGGTCGGCTCCGCATCAAAGCGATCCCGAACGTAGCTGGACAGCTCCGCGCCGCTGATCGCGTTGGGCGTCAGGTTCGGGCGTTCCCGTTCGTAGATCGCTTTCCATTGCTCGGTCAGCGGCGGGACCAGTTTTTTGATTTGCATAAACGCTCCTTTCTCTGTTACAAAAGGGCGAGGCTATCTAAGCCCCGCCCTTATTCTTTTGCTGTCAGTCTGCGTTTTCAACTTCGAACGCTTTGATCAAGCCCACGACATAGCGCAGGATCGCCGCAGCGTCCGCAGCGCTGACTTCGCCGTCACCGTTGACCTCGGCGTTGTACATGCCTTCCGGCGTCAGCGAGGACAGACCGACCATCGCGCGCAGTACGAGCGCCGCGTCCGCCGACGTGATCTTGCCGTCGCAGTTGGCGTCGCCGTATGCCGGGAGGAACTGCACGATGTCCGCACGGTTGCGCGTACGGATACGCGGACCGATCTGGTCGGAGTTCTCGTAGCTGTTCTGGCCGATGGACGCGATGCCGCACGCGGAAAGAAGCACGCCCTCCTTGACCCAGCTAAGATCGTGATAACCGTCTTCGCCGAAGGTGCAGTCATCGTCGCAGTTGATGTAGCCATCGAGGAAGATCAGCACTTCGCCGCTGCCGTCGTCCACATGGATCGCGCCGAGCACGCCGTTTGCGTCGTATTCGACCTTGGTGACCTTGCCCATGAACGAGACGAGGTTGCCGACCTTTTCGGACGAAGCCGCCTCTGCCGTTGTGAGCAGCTCGGGAACAACGTACTCCTTGGCGTTCTGTGCACAGATCTTGTCAAGTTCGATGTTCAGGTTGCCGTCGTCGATCTCGTACGTCTCGATCGTCTGCATGTTCGCCATTGTGATCGCGACCTCAAGAAGACGCGCGCGTGTGGCGTAGCCGATCGTCGTGACGCCGTCCGCCGTGTACGGCGTGTCGCGCAGGGTGATATCCTGAATGTCTCCGCCGTAGTCGTTGCCGCAGTTCAGCTCGATCTCGCCCATATACTCGCTCGTCATACCGGTGATGCGCAGCTTCTGACCGACCTCGTAGCGACCCGCGACCGGGAACACGTTGATGCCGCGGCCGGAATCGTCCTGAATGTAGATACAGTCGAAGAACGCGGTATCCTTGTCATAGCCGGACGCATTGGAGGTGACGTAGCCCTCGATCGTGTAGGAGGTGTTGAGCTTGCCCGCCTCGTGGATGTCCGCGATCGGCGTGACCTCGCTCGGATGGATCATCTTGAAGAGGTTCACAACGATCTGATAGTTCGTGTTCTGCAGCGTTGCCGCGCTCTCCATCTCGACCTTGACCTCGAACGTGGAGAAGAAGGTGACGCCGGAGGTGATGCAGAAGCCGCCCGCGGGCAGTTCTTCATACGCAAGCACACTGATCTTATCCTGATCGCCGCATGCGTCGTAGTACGGCTGATAGATCTTGTCCGCCGTAACGTTCCTGCCGCCGTTATAGTACAGCGGATAGGAGCTGACGAACGAGGTGTCGAATGCATTGACAACGCTTTCCGCACCGTTCAGAATGATCGGCGCCGCGTTGTAGCAGGAGAACATCAGGTTCGTGTTCTCGATGAGGTACTCGGTCAGCGGGTTATTCCAGTTATAGAAGTCCTTGCCGGTGAAGTGCAGACGGTAGGACTCGTTGGTCATGTTGACCGCGTCGGAAACGATGCCCTTGCCCACGCGCGCCTTTGCGCCGACGGCTTCGAGGATCTCGTTTGAAATGACGCTTGCCCATTCCTTCTCATTGTTCGGTTCGAGACGGTCGGACTTGGAGCAGACGATAAGGCTTCCGCCGCGCTCGGCAAATCTTCCGATCGCCGCGATCTCATCCTTGGTATAGAGCGAATCGCTTACCGAAATGCTCGCGCCCTTGAACGGAACGGTGAGAACGAGCAGGTCGCAGTTTTCGAGCACCGCGTCGGTGATCGGTTCTGTGATGTGCTGCGACTTGACGCCGTACTGTGCCGCAAGCTCGATGAACGCCGTATCGGAATCCGCGTAGTTACCGGAGACGTAGAAGTTGCTGTGTCCCGCGTCGATCAGCATCAGCGACATGTCTGCGCCGTCGCGCACCGTGAAGCCGAGGTTGCCGTTGAACACGTATTCGACGCCGCGGAACATACCCGTGACCTTGACTTCCATTGTGAAGCGTCCGGTCTCGGTCGGCGTGTAGGTCCAGGTCAGCTTGTCGTCCTGCTTGGTCGCGGTGAGCGTCGAAGTGCCGTCACTGAACTTCGGGTTCTCGATCGTTTCGAGCAGCTCGCCCGCAACGGAATACTCAACCTTGGTGACCGTGAACTCGATCGCGGAAGCATCCTCGCCGATCGCCGGCTCTTCATAGTTGTACAGCGGTACGCTGAACGTGATCGGTTCATCCTTGAGCTCGATCGTGGTGTCCTTTTCGACGGGCGACATGCCGACCTTGACGGTCTCGTTCGTCCAGACAGGCGCGGTCACGGCGATGTCGGAGTCGACCTCGTCCACGCGGACGTAGTAGTAGGAGTAGTTGTTGTCAAGCTCGATCTCCCAGGAGCCGGACTGCGTATTGAAGGTCTTGCTCGCCACGGTCACGTCGCCGTTTGCAACGATGGAAACCTTCTGGACCTTGTCGGTCGGATCCTTGAAGTCGACGCGGATATTGAGCTTTTCGCCCTGTTCGAGGTTCATGATGGAACCCATGACCTGCTCGTTCAGGGTGTAATAGATCTCGAGATCGTTGTCCTCGGTGGCGTACATCGTCATGTTGCGCATGGCGTCGTAGATGCCTTCCTCGGAATAGTTGTCGGTGTAGATAACGTCACGGCAGGTGTTGCTGTCGCCCCAGCCGCCCTTGTGGTTGTCCTGGTTGTTGGTCGGCGCAAGGTGCCAGCCCTTGTCCAGCGCCATGGTGTAGTACTGGTAGGAGGGCCAGTACATCGAACCGCCGACCTTGCCCTCGCCGTTGCCGACCTCGATCATGGTGATCAGCTCGTCGTACGCGGGGGTGTAGTGTGCGAAGTCTTCAAACGTACCGAACGTCGTGCCCGGATGGTTGAACTGGTTGATCGTGCTCTTTCTGCCGTTTTCCTTGTCGATGCGCGCGACCTCGACCAGACGGTCATAGTACGCAATAAGTCCCGGGCCGCCCTTCACAACGTATTTCGGCACGTTGCGGGACTCAAAGCCGATTGAGTTGAACGTGTTGATATGACCGTACTGACCGGACCACGTCATCTCAAAGCCGATGATCGGGATGAAGTTTGCGTCTGCATACTGTTCCGCCGTCGCCTTCGCTTCCTGCCAGAGCGTCATGGAACCGTCCGCTGTCATCTTGCCCTTTGAAGCGTCCGTCAGGTCGCCGTTCGGGTTGTCCTTGGTGTCGTAGTAGTTACTGTGATCGGTGACCGCAAGGAAGTCGATTTGCGGCGCGTTTTTCGCATGCTCAAGCGCCTGCTCCAGCGTGCCGGTACCGTCGGAATACTCCGCGGTGTGCGAATGCAGCTCGCCGAAGTACAGCTGATAGGTCGCAACGCCGACCGTGAAGCTCCAGTTGGTCTCAAAGAACTTGCCGTCCGCACGCGTGATCTTCACGTATACGGTGACCTTGCCATCCTCCATGTTCTCATCGGGCGTGTAGGTTGCGGTATTGCCTTCGACGACCGGTGTGACCGCGACGTCATTCAGGGTCATTTCAACGGTCGGATTTTCGCCGCAGTTTGTGAACGTGACGGAGATCGTCGGGCGCTTGTCGTCGCCGGTCGCGCTGTTCGCTTCCGGCGCATAGCCCGTGATCTGCGGGAGGTCGATGACGGTAAGCTCAAACTCCTCGACTGTTACATTTGCAGGCTCCCACTTGTCGGTTGCCGTGACCTTCACGGTCAGGTTGCCGCCGGTGATGACGCTTGCCGGGATCAGGAACTGATAGGTGTCGTCCTCTACGCCGTCCGGCTCCTCGAACGAATACAGGACCGTTTCGCCCTGCATAACGTCCGCGGTCACGCTGTTGACGCCGCTTGCGTCCTCAGCCGTCACGGTGAAGTTATACGCCTTGCCGACCTCGGCTTCCGCCGTATTCACACGTGTGATGACGGGGCCCACAGTATCGTTTGTCGGAACGTAGTCCTTGGATGTGCCGTTTCTGAGCTGAACAGTCGTGTTGTACTTCGAAACGGCTGCATAGATGTTCACAACATCGCCCGCCTGAACGCCCACAGGATAAGGCGCGGCACGGTAGATCGCAATAGACGCGCCGGTACTGTCCTTAACAGTGGTGGAACCGCTGTCCTTGTACTCGCCGAGCGTGACGTTTTTGATCAGAACGTATTCGGTCAGGAGACTGTCAAGGTTTCCCGTGATACTCGCAAAGTCTTCGAACACCTGCGGCTCAGCTGCATCGTCGCCGATGATCTCGCCGGGCTCCGCCTTGCGGGTTTCCTTCAGATTCTGGATCTGCTGTACGCCGCCGTACGGTCCCAGCTTGCCTTCCAGAACAAGCCAGTCGCCGATCTCGATCGGCGTGCCGTCCGCGTACGTATCGCCCAGCATATAGACCTGCAGCGCGTAGATCTCATTGTCGATCTTTGCCTGCAAGACCGCGGAGTTGACAGAACCGAAATTGCCGAAACGGTACACGAGCTGACCAACGACCTTTGCGCTTGCGACGTCGCCCGCAGCGAGTGCCTGCGGAACGCTCATCGCGCCTTCAAAGACCGTATACGCAAACTCCGCAACAGCGGACTGTCTGCCGTCCTTTTCAGAATAGGCATAAAGCGTGCAATCCTCGTTGATCTCGACCGGTGCGGTGTATTCGGCAAATTCACCGTCCTCACCGATCTTCCAGTAGATCGTCGCGCCTTCGGTCGCGGTGATCAGCTTGACCTTTGCGCCCTTTGCGATCGTACCGGCTGCGGGATCCGCCGTCGGCGCAAGCACGGCCACTTCGTCCGTGAGTTTGAAGAACCGGAACGTATACGCCGTGTGGTTCGACCCCAGTTTGTAGGTCGTAAACTGATTGTAGAATTCGATGTACTGGGGATTGCCGTTGTACGCCGCTTTCTTGTTCTTGATGAGGTATCCGTCTGTTCCCTCCGCTTCAAGGATCCATCTACCGTAATCGGTCAGCGTATCCGCAAAGGTCAGCGTGCTGCCGGTCTCCGCAGTGGTCAGATACTTGCCGTCGATCGAGAACGCATATTCCTTCACGCCTTCGACTTCTTCGACCGTCACGTCAAAGATCGCCGCTTTGTCCGGCAGCGTGATGGAGTTCTCCGAAAGCGTTACGTCGAGCGCTTCCAGCTTGTTGTTGCTCGCTTTCGTACTGATGACCGTGCTTTTGGCCGGATAAAACATCACGACCTTATCGCCGGTCGCCGGAGCTTCGTCCATCGCGACAGCGACTTCACCGACGGCAAACGCAGACGGAATCAGCGTGAGCACCATCAAAAGCGACAGGATGAGTGCCAATGCTTTTTTCATGTGTTCTTGTCTCCTCCTACTTCTATTTTCGAGGGGATACCCTTAAAAGGGCATATTACCCTATTTATACAAAAATATTATACACGAACCCGTCCCAAAAATCTATCCCTAAATTCACACTTTTTTCATCTTTTCCGGCTTGAAGTATCGTACCTTTTTGACGGTCTCTGCCCGAAATGCCGTCACGAAATCAGTCGAGCAAGCATAAAAAGCCCGGCGACTTGTACATATGATGCACGGTATGCGGATAAACTGACACAGCGGTCGTCCGCGCATACGCGGCGCTGCGGGCAGAAAAAAAGCGGCGGGGAAATGAAGGTGTGTGATGATCCCCGCCGCGCCCGGCATGCGCCGGCCCATTCCGCGCCGTGCGGAAGGATCAGGCGTTTGTCCGGATCGGATCGCCAAAGGAAGCCCCTTTGGTGATTCATAAGTAAAACACCGCGGGGATGGCAAAAGTCCATTGCGCATATAATATATTATCGTTTTTTACAGTCTGAAATGCGAACGATGCATCATGTGGGCGGCATCCATGCATCAAAAAACAGCGGTAACGATATCCGCTCTTGCACAGGTAAATAATGATCCACGGCTAAGCCGGTGATATTTCATTTTCGGGCATAGCCCTAATACTACTGGCTGCCCACACGTGGGCATAAGATGCCTGCCAGCATGCACCTATGATTTGCCACCCGTAAACGGGTCTTTCGTATGTCAGTGGTCTCGAACCGTCTGACACCTTTTTCCTGTACTTTTCTCGGTCTTCGTTTTCACGCTAACCGTCCCCCTGGGTTCCCAGAGGTGGCACAATCTTTCCGTTTTGTATACGTTGATTTTTTATAAAATACAGAGGAATAAACGCGCCTAAAAAGACTGTATATAGGACGGTAAGAAATAGTATTATTCTTGAAAAGACTTCAATTGCCGGCATACTATACCGGATAACAGGTCGCCCGGCTTCCTTGATTTCATCTATCCGATAGAAACCAAGAAAAGAAACGAATTGATAAACTTTACCATTAGGAGATACAACTGGATCCTCCAAACGCTGACTTGGACGAATCAATGCGCTTTTCTCTGAAAAATCTTTCGTAATCACATGACCCTGCAAATCAGTGACAAGCTTTCCGCCGGTATCATATTCAAATACAATCTTATCGTCTGCGACTTGGAGTGATACGTATGAAACCGCAGAATAGAGTCTAAAAGAACTTGCGTCTCCTTTGACCGGAATAATGCGCACTCGATCTATGTTTTCAACGATATATATCGTTTCCTGATCGTCAACCGTGTAGAGCAATGCGCCGAATTGAATCACTCCTAAAAGCATAAGGAGCATATATATAGCTAAAACATTAAAGGTAACCGCGATAACTGCAGCCCACTTTTTCTCTTTCTTTGATAAAACGCTCATCTGTTACCCTCCTGTTAATTCTCTGTTATCACATCATAAAGCCTGCCCAAATCGTCAAGAAACGACATCAAAGGATTCGTTTGTGTTAGGACCCAGGTATAACTTGCTCCTCCATGGATTTCTGCAGGAATTGCAACACATGGGGACGGTTCTTCTGTGTTCTGATCGCTCGCATTCATGGTAAAGTTTGCACAGCAAGTGGGTTGTCAAGAGAACCGTCCCCTTGTGTTAATCGCCTTCGCTTGCCTTTTTCCTGCACTTGCAGGCTGTTTGTCATGGGTGGCGATGAACTTTCAAATAATCTTCAATCTCACCTATTTTGGTCTTGACTTTTAATAGTTAGTCTTGTCACTGGTGTTCTCGTTCTTTTCATGATCTTTTTGATCTCAGCATATACTTCGTCTGTTA